>CEWJ01032115.1_pt1 | contig 20266 bp, 11 predicted proteins | sample 350291 | NCBI WGS metagenome assembly CEWJ01 (sample SAMEA2622923, study PRJEB7988) | marine metagenome | isolation source: saline water (ENVO:00002010), including | reverse complement strand
GGGCCATTGGCGTTCCTCATACATGCCGATGAAGCCGCTCCAGTTTCGGTCACCCTTGCGTTTGAGATCCCAGTTGCTGTCACCGAGCGCTATCATCTCACTGGGCACCCTGACCTGGCTGGGCTTGGTTTCACCCCAGGTTGCGTGGCCTTTGTAAACACCCATCCCTTGGTTGGGCACCATGCCGGCCCAGGCGCCCCAGACGTTGTAGCCGTAACTCATGAAACTGCTGCCACCCGGACGTAGTCGAACCTCGCCCTTGAGGTAGCCGTCTTCGGCCGGCGCGTTACCGCTGAACTCGACCTTCCAGTTGGCCTTGTCGGGGGCGGAGGGGCATTTGAAAAGATCGGTGCTTTTGGACTGGGAGCCGCCAAGGTATTGGCGGATTTGCGAGGGCCAAATCCACGAGGAACCACGATTGCCGTTGATGCCGACCGGGTAGTGTTCAAAATCGTCGGCAAAGGCGATGAGGCCGATGCCCATCTGCCGGAGGTTACTGGAGCACCTGGCGCCGGCGGCCTTGCTCTTGGCCTTGGCCAGAGCCGGGAGGAGCATTCCGGCCAAAATGGCAATGATCGCGATGACGACCAGTAGTTCGATCAGGGTGAAACCAGACGGCTTGGGGAGTCTCGTTTTCATAAGTGGGTGACAGGAGGCTCCGCCGCTTGGCCAAGCGGCGCAAGGATTTTGTTGTGCCTTGGCGCGACTGGCGGGCGGCGCCTGTCCAAGCTGTGGTTGCCCTACTTTTCGATGATGATCTCGTCGCGGATCTTGTCCTCGGCGTCGTAAGCTCGGTAGATGAGTTTATTGCCGTCGATGAGGATGTCGAGAATCTGGAAGGTGGGAGTGTTGGTGAAGCCGACCTCGGTGTAGTCGCGCGGGTCCTGTTCGTAAAACTTGGTGCCGGAGACGGAGACGACGTAGTAGGTGCCCTCCTTCGCGGTGGCGACCTTCTTTTGATTGTTCATCGGGAAGGTGCGGAGGTAGGCGTGGTCATGCCCCTGCAGGGCCATGTCGACGTGGTATTTGTCGAAGAGCGGTGTCCAGAGGTCGCGCACCTGCTTGTTGTCGCGAGCCGGTTCGGAGGAGTAGGCGGGGTGATGGTACACGGCGAATTTCCAGGTGGCGGTGCTGGCCTTGAGTACTTTCTCAAGCCACTCTTGTTGCTGGTTCGCAGGTAGGGTGGTGTCGAGGATGAAAAACTCAGCGTTGCTATACTTGAAAGTGTAGCACCGTTCCGGTTCGACTTTTTCGGGGCCGTTCTTGGGGAGGTCGAACAACTGGAGATAGGTCGTCGGTTGGCCGCCCTGAATTTCGTGGTTTCCGATGGCGGGGATGAGTGTGCGCTGGTTGTACACATCCCGCGCGTGGTGGAGCATGTTGTCCCAGTCGTCGATGTCATTGCCGCGATCGACGAGGTCGCCGGCCATGATGTAAAACGCAGCATCGGGTCGCTTGCGGAAGGCGCCGGTAATCATCGATCGCCAGCGTTGGAACCCGTTTTGGGCATCGCCCATGTAGACGAACGAAAACGGTTCGGTCTTCGCCGGGGCGGTTGTGAACTCGGACAGCTCGGACCAGTTTTCATCGGAACCCTGACCAACGGAGTAAAGGTAGGTCGTGTCCGGTTCCAGCCCGGTGAGGTTTGCCGTGTGGCGGTGGGTCATGGGATCGTTGACGTAGTTCGTGTTGGACATCTCGAACGTGACGGCGTCCATGATCTTCGGCGTGGCGGGGCGGAAACGGTTGAAGTCGGCTTTTTTGACCCACTGTATTTGTCCCTTGTCGACCGTGTCGTCGGTGCGCCATTGGATGGTTTGGCTTGTGGTGGGGTCGTTGGCCCATGTCAGGATGACCTGATCCGGCTTGGGCGAACTGGGATAGGGTGTTCGGCGAAAGATGCCGATGAGCTTGGCGTCGTTGCGGTTCTCGTAAACGGTCTGCACAACCGTCAGGCCGGATAGGACGGCGGGCAGTGCCGGCAGTTTCTCGTTTTTGTCCACGAAAGGCGCGGTGCCTTCCTTCATCGGCGCGGTACGAAGCTGCCCGGGGTACATCTTGGTGACCTCGAGCTTGGGCTCCGGCTTGAGCGGCATGAGGGCAACCCCGTAGTGATGGTCGTTGCCGGAGATTGAATTGATCCCGAGGCCGACTCGGCCCGGTTGAAAATCCTTCACCCAAAAATCGACGTCTCGGTTTTGGACCTTGATTTTCAGGCCAAGCGGCTTGAAGTCACGCTCCTTCAGCCAGAACGGCTTGTCGCCCATGGCGGCGTCGCGGATGATGAACACCTTCACTGGCACGTTGACGTTAAATGAAACGTGTTTGTGCGCGAGGATGTGGCGCTCCTCCTTCGTCAACAGCGACCTGGCCTTGGCCAGATTCATCGAGACGATTTCCTCCGTGGGAAGGGTTGCCTTGAAGCGATTTAGGATGCCGGCCACCGTGTCGTGCACGGACGGATGCGGGCCAACGTGCGCTTGGCCAAGCGGGATGAAAAACAGTGCGACCAACAGGATGGCCAGAATGTTTGTCGCAGGTTTGGGTCTAGTCATTTAGTCGTGCCGCCTCGGCGGTCGCGGACGCTACGGCACTTGGCCAAGCGATGCACGCTCAATCCTGAGAAAAACAGGGTTGCAATAGCCGTAGCCGTGGGCACTATCTGCCTGTCTTAATCACTCTTCCGCGAGGAAAGACGATAAGGAGTCATGCTGAGTATTTACGGAAATTCATCCGGCCGATTTTGCGACGGTCTGAGTCGGCGTAATTTTCTGAAAATTGGTGGTTTAGGGATGGGTGGATTGGCTTTGCCGGAATTGCTTCAAGCCTCGGCGGCTCCTGGTGGAGGTAAACGCGAAAAATCCATCATAATGATCTACCTTCCAGGCGGTCCACCGCATCAGGACATGTATGACCTGAAGATGGACGCGCCGAGGGAAATTCGCGGTGAATTTAAGCCGATCTCGACCAGCGTTCCGGGTGTCCAGATTTCCGAGATGCTGCCGAAAATAGCCCGACAGATGCACAGGTCCACAGCGATTCGCTCCGTGGTGGGTGCGCGTGACGAGCATTCCAATCATATCTGCTTCACCGGTCATCCGCTTGGGGCTCAGAAGCCACCCGGCGGTTGGCCAACCTTTGGTGCGGTTATCTCCAAGATGCAGGGTGCACAAAACCCGGCGATGCCACCGTTCGTCGGCCTGGAAAACAAAATGAAGCATCGCCCTTATAACGCTGCTACTCCTGGCTTTTGTGGCGTGGCGCACAAGTCATTCCGGCCCGAGGGTGATGGCAAAGCCGACATGACCCTGAAGGGAATCGACCTGGAGCGTTTGAAAGACCGGATGGGCTTGCTGAAAAGTTTTGATCAGTTTCGACGGGACGTGGATGCAGAGGGATTGATGGATGGGATGGATGCCTTCAACCAGCAGGCGTTTGGCATCCTGACCTCGAGCCGGTTGGCTGAGGCGCTGGACTACACGAAGGAGGACCCTCGCACGATCGAGATGTACGGCAAGGGCGACAAGGCGATTCGCGGTGACGCGGCGCCGAGAATTCTTGAACAGTTCCTTGTGGCGCGTCGGTTGGTGGAGGCCGGAGTGCGGGTGGTGACGGTGGCGTTCAGTTTTTGGGATTGGCACGGCAACAACTACGGTAATGCCCGTAAGGATATGCCGATGTTTGATCAGGGTGTATCGGCCTTGATTCAAGACCTGCACGACCGCGGCCTGAATAAGGACGTGGCGGTCTGCGTCTGGGGAGAGTTCGGCCGAACGCCGAAGATCAACAAGAACGGCGGCCGCGACCATTGGCCCCGCGTCTCATGCGCTCTCCTTGCCGGGGGCGGTATGAAGCACGGACAGGTGATTGGTGCGACCGATCGGCTTGGTGGAGAGGCCACCGAGCGGCCGGTGCATTTTATGGAGGTTTTAGCCACATTGTATCGTCACGTTGGGATTGACGTTGCATCCGCGACGCTTCCTGACTTGTCCGGTCGACCTCAGTTTATTACTGACGGCCATCTGCCAATAAAAGAACTTATATAAATATATAATTTGCTTGTCATCCATCTGCGTCAATAAGAATATTTCTTTTTATGTTAAGATCATTAATAATATTATTATCTGTTTTTTCCGCTTTTTCATTAATTGGAAATGAAGAGACTTCTGTTGCGAAAAAGTCACTGGAATCAAAATCCAATAATAAAAATGACAAACAACAGAAAGAAGATGTATCTGATGCGTTAAGTGAAAGAAACACTGTAGATATTAGATTAAAATTAATAACTAGTCATATTAAAAATCTGGAGGCTTCAATGAAGCCTTACACTGAGTCGATATTTGGAACAGGTGAGAAGTTTGAAATGATTCCCATACCTGGCGGTCAATTTTTCATGGGAAGTCCTGAAAATGAAAATGATAGATCTGAGTCTGAAGGGCCTGTCAATGAAGTTAAAATTTCTCCTTTTTGGATGGCGAAAACTGAAACTACTTGGAATTGCTACACTCTTTTCATGTATGCAGAAGAGGAAAAAATGGTAATGAAGATCCGTGGATATAAGCCAGGCTTAAATAAAGTTTCTGATGCTGTTGCACGTCCAACAACTCCTTATGTAGAAATGAGTTTTGGTATGGGCACAGATGGTTTTCCTGCAATAAGCATGACCCAACATGCGGCAAATATGTATTGTAAGTGGCTGTCAGCGAAAACTGGTCATTATTACCGCCTCCCTACTGAAGCTGAATGGGAGTATGCTTGTCGAGCTGGAACGAAAACTGCATTTAGTTTTGGAGATGATGAAAAATTAATTGATGAATATGCTTGGTACGGTGATAATAGTGACGAAAAGTATCAAAAAGTTGGAACAAAAAAACCTAACCCTTGGGGTTTGCATGATATGCATGGAAATGTCTCTGAATGGGTTCTAGATCAATTTTTTGAGGATGGTTATAATAAATATAATGAAATTGTTTCAGACCCTTTTATCTATGGTAAGGAGCTTTATCCTCGCGTTACTAGAGGCGGATCATGGATGGATAGCCCAGCTGATCTTCGTAGTGCAGCGAGATATCCTTCTTCAGAAGACTGGAAGGAACAGGATCCTCAACTGCCGCAAAGCATTTGGTACCACACGGACGCGCAATTTCTTGGTTTCCGCGTCGTGCGCCCGTTGATCATCCCGTCATCGGAGGAGATGCATAAGTATTGGACAACCGAGGGCGAACCGGATTAAGCTGCCTTTCCGTTCCTTCTTAACGATTTTTTGAATTTTACGTCATGAAGAAAACAAAACGTTCTCCAAAGAAAAACGCGGCGCTTGATCGTCGAGATTTCATCAAGACCGGTGCCGCTGCAGCGGCGTTGGGCAGTTTGTCGATCGAGCGCGGCGCGTTCGCGCAGGCCAGTGACACCGTCAAGGTGGCCTTGATTGGATGTGGTGGTCGTGGTACCGGCGCAGCTAATCAGGCTCTCAGCACCAACGGCGATGTGAAACTCGTTGCCATGGCCGATGCCTTCAAGGACCGCATGGACGCCAGCCAAAAGGGACTTCAACGTTCACATGGTCTCAAGGTTGACGTCAAGGATGAGAACAAGTTCATCGGTTTCGACGCCTACAAAGAAGCCATCGCGCTGGCGGACATGGTCATCCTCGCGACCCCTCCGGGCTTTCGTCCTGTGCACTTTGCCGAGGCGATCAAGCAGGGCAAGCACGTCTTCATGGAAAAACCGGTGGCCGTGGACGGACAGGGTGTGCGTCAGGTGCTCGCTGCTGCGCAGGAAGCGAAGAAGAAGAATTTGAAAGTGGGCGTTGGTCTTCAGCGTCATCACCAACTCGGTTACCAGCAGGTCGTGCAGCAGATTCAAGACGGGGCGATCGGTGACATTGTTTCCGCCCGTGCCTATTGGAACGGCGGAGGCGTCTGGGTGCGTGACCGTAAAGGTATGGAGCAACGCGCCGGAAGAAAGCTCACCGAGATGGAATACCAGATGCGTAACTGGTACTACTTCGTCTGGTTGTGTGGCGATCACATCACCGAGCAGCACATCCACAACCTTGATGTCATCAACTGGGTCAAGGGCACCTACCCGACCAGTTGCCAGGGCATGGGTGGACGCGAGGTTCGTAAGGGAATCGACCATGGCGAGATCTATGATCACCACGCGGTCGAGTACAAGTACGAGGACGGCAGCTACATGTTCAGCCAATGCCGCCATATCCGCAAGTGCTGGAATAGTGTTTCAGAGCACGTTCAAGGTACCAAAGGCCGGGGAACGGTGAGCGGTCCGCACATGCTAACCGACAATGACGGGAAAGCGATCTGGCGCTTCGGTGGTGGTGGCAAAAATCCTTACCAGCAGGAGCACGACGATCTGTTTGATGCCATTCGCAATAACAAACCCTTTAACGAGGCCGAGTATGGCGCAACCAGTTCGCTGACCTCTGTGATGGGCCGCATGGCAACCTACACCGGTCGGATGATTACCGCCGAGGAGGCGTTGAACTCCGACGAAAACACCATGCCGGAAATCCTCGGTTGGGAAGCCGCTCCACCGACCCTTCCAGATCAGGACGGTCGCTACGCCATCGCCATTCCGGGCCAGACCCGCTACGGCGTCATCGAAAAGTCGTAAGCCAAGCTACATCAATCTCAAACCGGACGGCACCAGCCGTCCGGTTTTTTTGTGGCTACAGGTCCAGCGCGTGCGCTTGGCCTAGCGTTGAGTGGAAACCGAACTTGAATGGGTACGGACGGCTGTCCCAGCCGTCCTCTTGTATCTATGGTTATTGTCGGGGACAGGAATGTCCCCGCTCCTTGGCCAAGCGCTTGGCCAAGCGTGGGATGCTTAACCGTGCGTCGGTTAGCCGCAGCACTTTTTGTATTTTTTGCCGCTGCCGCAGGGGCAGTGGTCGTTCCGGCCGATCTTGACGGAGGCTCGAACCGGTTCGGCCTTGGCCACGGCTTCGGCGGCTTCGCCGACCATGTCCTGTGCCTCGTTGGCGGCGCGGCGTTCCTCGGCACCAAAGGCGCTGGTGGATTGGTGAATGGCCTTTGACGGCAGGTTTTGAAGGAAGCTGTGGAACGCCTCGACACTGGACGCACTGCGAAAGGTGTTCTGGCAGATGTCTGTCCAGATGTTGACCTGCAACTCCTCGAACATCCGGTAGCCCTCGGCTTTGTACTCGAGGATCGGATCGCGTTGGCCATAGGCGCGGAGCCCGATGCTGTAGCGAAGGCTGTCCATCTCATAGAGGTGCTCCTGCCAGAGTCGGTCGATGGAGTTGAGGATGGTATAACGCTCGACGGTTGTCAGGGCATCCTGTTCCTCGAAACTAATCTTGAGTTTGTATGCCTCCTTGGACTTTGCGGAGATGTCGTCAAACAGGAGCGTCTGGTGGCCGGACATTTCGGAGTCGTCCGTGGACTTCGTTTCGCCCTTGGCTTTGCCCTCGGCGAGTTCGCGCAGGCTGGCCTCGGAAACGGCGATGGGAAAGGTCAGCGTGGCCCAGTCGGCAAGCTGCTGGAGTTCCCAGTTCGTCGGGTCGATTTCGCGGTTGCAGCATTGTTGCACCTTGTCGGCGATCACTCGATCCATGATGTTGAGCAGTTCGCCCTGCACCTCGTCGGCGTGCATGATCTCGTTGCGGAACCCGTAGATTTCCGCGCGCTGCTTGTTCATCACGTCGTCGTACTCGAGCGTGCGTTTGCGGATCTGGAAGTGATGTTGCTCGACGTTTTTCTGGGCTTTTTGAATGGCCGGATTGAGCATGCGGCTCTCGAGAGGTTCTCCCTCCTCCATGCCCTTTTCGACGTAGCTGAACATCTTGTTGCCGCTGGCGAAGATGCGGAGCAGGTCGTCCTCCAGTGACAGGTAAAAGTGGGTTGATCCAGCGTCGCCCTGCCGTGCGCAGCGGCCGCGAAGCTGGCGGTCGATGCGCCGAGATTCGTGGCGTTCGGTGCCGATCACGTGCAGGCCGCCCAGTCCTTCGACGCCTTCGCTGAGTTTGATGTCGGTACCGCGACCGGCCATATTGGTGGCGATGGTGACGGCTCCTTTTTGACCGGCGCGTGCGACGATTTCCGCCTCCTGTTCGTGGTACTTCGCGTTGAGGACGCTGTGGACGATGCCGTTTTTCTTGAGCATCCGGGAGATGAGTTCGCTGACCTCGACCGACACGGTGCCCACCAGAATGGGGCGGCCCTGCCGATGGATGTCCTTAATCTCAGTCATCACGGCGTTGTATTTCTCTCGCTTGGTCTTGTAGATCGAGTCGTTTTTATCAACGCGGATACAGGGCCGGTGGGTGGGGATGGTCACAACCTCCAGCTTGTAGATGTCAAAAAATTCATTCGCCTCCGTGGCAGCCGTGCCGGTCATGCCGGCGAGTTTGTCGTAGAGCCGGAAATAATTTTGGATGGTGATCGTCGCGAGCGTCTGGGTTTCCTGCTCGATGGTGACCCCTTCCTTGGCCTCGACCGCCTGATGGAGACCATCGCTCCAGCGTCGGCCCGGCATGGCGCGCCCGGTGTGTTCATCGACGATGATCACCTTGTTTTCCTGCACCACATACTGCACGTCGCGAATGTACAGGCTGTAGGCCTTGAGCAACTGGCCGGTGATGTGGATGGTCTCAGCCTTTGACTTGAATACGTCCTGCAGCTTGGTCTTGGCTGCCATGCGGGACTGGGCGTCGAGCGAGTCGTCGGTGTCGATCCGGTGCTGTTCCTCCGTCAGGTCAGGCAGCATGAACGCCTCGGTGTCGTTGGGGCTGAGGAACGCACGACCTTTTTCCGTTAGATCGGCGTCGTGGCTCTTTTCCTCGATCCCGAAGAACAACTCCTCTTTTTGGTCGTAAAGATCTTTTTTCGATTGGTCGGCGTGCAGGGCGAGTTCGGCCTTGTCGAGCAGCTTTTGATTTTGCGGTTCCTCGAGCAACGCAAGCAGGCGTGGGCTTTTGGGTTCGCCGAGGCGCGACTTGTAAAGTAGCAGGCCAAGTTCTGCGGAAAGTTCATCCGCATTCTCCGACGGGGCTTCGTTCTGCAGGGTCTTGCTGAGTTTTTCCGCCTCGATCAGGTAGCCGTTGACGAGTTTGTGCTGGGCCTGGACGAGGCTTTTGATCTTCGGGTTCGCCTGCCGATATTCCTTGTCGAGACTGGCTGCCGCAGGACCGCTGATGATTAGCGGAGTCCGGGCTTCGTCGATCAAAATGGAGTCCACCTCATCGACGATGGCAAAGTAATAATTGCGCTGCACCTGGTCCTCGGCACGACCGGCCATGCCGTTGTCGCGCAGGTAGTCGAATCCAAACTCCGAGTTGGTGCCGTAGGTGATGTCGCAGTTGTACTGCTCGCGCCGCTGCGTGGGGTTCATGTCATTGACAATGCAACCCACCGAGAGGCCAAGCAGCTTGTAGATGGCGCCCATCCATTCGCTGTCACGCTGAGCAAGGTAGTCATTGACGGTGACCACGTGGACACCTCTGCCGCTCAGGGCGTTGAGATAAACCGGCAGGGTGGCGACGAGTGTTTTACCTTCACCAGTGGACATTTCCGCGATGCTGCGGTTGTGCAGGGCCATGCCGCCGACGAGTTGGACGTCGTAGGGGATCATCTCCCAGTCGAGGTCGTTGCCCCTCACATGTACCTTCGTACCGCAAAGCCGTCGGCAGGCGTTTTTCACCACGGCGAACGCCTCGGGGAGGAGACTCTCCAGTTCCCGAGCGAGTTCCTTCTTGTCATCGATTGTCGAGAGGCGCTCCTTCCAGTCTGCCGTCTTTTGACGTAGCACATCGGCGGACACCGTATGCAGTTCTTCCTCGAGCCGGTTGATGACGCCGACACGCGACTGGTATTTTCGAACGATCCGATCGTTTTTACTGGGGAACAGTTTGCTTAAAAAACCCATTTTCGTTCCAACAAAGGGGCAGGACGCTACGGCATGCCTGCCGACACGTCAAAGTTTTACCAAACCTGATGCCTGGCTGTGCGATTTGGGTTTTTATTGGAAACACTTGCCCCCTGCCTTAAAACCTTCCCCCGGATGAAGAAAACATCTCCAGTGTCCCGGAGCGGGCGGTTCAGCAGCGGCCCGGGGAAGGACGTGGCCAGGTTTACCGAGTCTATCTCGTTTGACCGAAGGCTGTGGCGTCACGACCTGCTTGGATCGATCGCGCATGCTACCATGCTCGGGAGCATTGGTGTGTTGACCAAGGCAGAGGCCAAGCGCATCACCAAGGCGCTGGAGGCGATTGGCGATGACATTGAGGCTGGCCGGTTCGACTGGGACGAATCACTCGAAGACGTCCACATGAACATCGAGGCGGAACTGACCCGGCGCGAACCGGTCGGAGCCAAGCTACACACTGGGCGTTCACGGAACGACCAGGTTGCCCTCGATATGCGGATGTGGTTGCGCGACGAGATGGTGGAACTGGAGGAGGAGATTCGCGACCTGCAACAGGCGCTTGTTGCGCTTGGCCAAGCGAATGAAAATGTCGTCATCCCCGGTTATACGCATCTGCAACGGGCACAGCCGGTTTACTTCGCTCATCATCTGCTCGCTTACGTCGAAATGTTCGGGCGCGATCACGAACGGTTGCTTGATGCCTTTTCGCGGGTGAACGTGTGCCCGCTTGGCAGTGGGGCTTTGGCCGGTTCCACGCTGCCGCTTGACCGGAAGGAAGTTGCTTCATTTTTGGGATTCGAGGATCGGCAGGGTAAACCGGTGATCTCGCAAAACTCGATGGATGCCGTAAGCGATCGAGACTTTGCCGTGGAGTTTTGTTTCGTCGCCTCGCTGGCGGGGGTACACCTGTCGCGCTTGGCCGAGGACGTCATACTGTGGTCGAGCAGTGAGTTCGATTTTATCCGGATTTCGGATGAGTACACCACCGGTTCATCGTTGATGCCGCAAAAGAAAAATCCGGACATCGCCGAGATCGCCCGGGGCAAAAGCGGCCGGTTGGTGGGGAATCTCATGTCGCTGCTCACATTGCTAAAAGGCTTGCCGATGACGTATAACCGTGACTTGCAGGAGGACAAGGAGCGGTTGTTTGACAGTGTCGACACCATTCGTGCCACCGTACGATTGACCGCCGCGATGCTCAGAAACACCACTGTCAACACCGCCGCCTGTGAGACTGCTGCGAGCGATCCCGCCCTGTTGGCCACCGATCTCGCCGATTATTTGGTCGGGCGGAAGGTGGCGTTTCGAGACGCGCACCATCTTGTGGGCGAGATCGTGGCTTTGGCGGAGAAACTGGACAAACCACTGAACGAGTTGACCCTCAAGGAGTTGCAGGGCGTGAGTAGTCGTTTCAAGGCGGATGCGCTGGAGGTATTTGACCTCAAGGCAGCCTTGGCCAAGCGCGTCATCAACGGCTCCCCGGGTGGGAAAGAGGTCAAAAAACAGCTTAAAAGTTGGGCCAAGCGCTTGGCCTGATTTTTTCCCCAAGACGTGTTGCAATGCCTCGGGGATAGGCGTAGCGTTAGCGCTTGCGCTTTTCTGTGCAACCCATGAAAGCTTGTTCCCGTTTTTTCCGATGCAACTCTCAGCGGGGTGCGTTCACGCTGATCGAATTGCTGGTGGTAATCGCCATCATCGCGATCCTGGCGTCGTTGCTTCTTCCGGCTTTGAGTAGAGCCAAGAGTCAGGCCCAGCGGACTAACTGTCTTAATAATCACAAACAGTTGCTACTCGCCATCCACATGTACACGGACGATCAGGAAGATTACATGCCGTTCCCAAACTGGGGGGTACAGACCGAAGGTTGGGCCTACAAATATACCACGCGCAACGTGCCGAAGGGTGAGTCACGATTTCGCGCGGAGCAGGGGCAGCTCTGGCCATACATTAGTAGCAAGGGATCTTTTATTTGTAGCGCTGAGAAAACTAAGGATCTAGAATCTCGGCGCAGACAGGGATTTCAGGATGTTTCCAGCTATGTTATTAACGGTGTTATAGGTAAATTTCCTAATGGTTGGCTTAATAATAAAACTCACAAGCGCAATCAATTTGAGTCAGAGGACGTTTTATTTTGGGAACCGGACGAACGTCGTATTGGTAATTTTAATGATGCATCCAGTACTCCTGGGCAAATCTTCATGCAAGGGGGGCAGGAAATATTTTCCGAAGGAATAAGTAAGCGACACAGTGAGGGGGCTTCTACAGGTATGATTGGTGGTCATGTGGAGTTTATGAAATTTGAATGGTACAAGCAGGAGCTGAAACGCCGCCCGGGTAGACTCTGGTGTGTGCCAAACTCAAAAACTGGAACATGAATTTGACTCCAATGAAAACAAAACCCCTCATGAAAAAGCGAAACGGTTTCACCCTTATTGAGTTGTTGGTGGTTATTGCTATTATCGCGATTCTCGCTGGCATGTTGCTGCCGGCGCTGGCCAAGGCCAAGTCCAAGGCGCACGGCATCTCCTGCGTAAACAACAACAAGCAACTCATGATGGCTTGGTCGTTTTATGCGGACGACAACGACGATCGTATTACTTGGGCATATGGTGACATAGGCGCATCACGGGAGACTTATGCCTACGGGTGGATGGGGAACATTAGTCTGGATTATGGGCCGCACCCGAAAAACTGGGATCCTCTACATCGGCAGTCGCTAGCTTGGAGTCCGATCTGGAAGCATATCAGCAAAAACGCCGCCGTTTTCCGGTGCCCGGCCGACACCAGCACGGTGAACGCTGGTAATAAGCACGGAATAAAACCCCGGGTCCGAAGTATGTCCATGAACGCATGGGTGGGTGGCGATGGTCAGAATGGTCGCAATAACGGCCACCATACTTGGTTTGGAAGCCGCAATGACGGAACGATGTTTCTTAAGCGTAGCGACATGTCGGTGCAGGGTGCGTCTAAAGTATGGGTGCTGATCGACGAAAGGATGGACAGCATCAACGATGGTTTTTTCGTGATATGGATGCCTGGTTATCCGGACCCGAAGAGAACCATAATGGTCGATTATCCGGCCAGTTATCATAATAATGCCGCAGGCCTCTCCTTTGCGGATGGCCATGCGGAAATTAGAAAATGGCAAGATCCCAGGACCGTTCCTCCTCTAAAGAAAAACGGTAACATTCCCCTCAATCAACCTCAGCCTAATAACCCTGACGTAATTTGGCTGCAGGAACGCACCACAAGCCCCAGGCGCTGATCGGCCAATACCATGCCTAACGCCAAGTGGTACTGGCATCGCCTCCGCGCGATGGGACCGGGCGAGGTAGCGTTGCGTTTGCGAAAAAAATGGTACGAGTTTCGCGATGCCAAGCGCATCCAGTGGCCGGAAATCGACTTCTCAACCTCCGCCTACCCGAAACTTCCCGATACCTCGGTTGCGCCTGAATCGGTGCGTGCTGCAGTTCAGTTTGATGCCGAGCGCATTGCCTCCGGTCAGTTGCGGTTTTACGGGCACCTCGAGGTTGCCGTCGATACTCCGCCTAATTGGCAGCGCGACTATCAGGCCGGAGTCGACGTGCCGACCGGTAAGTGTGCGTTTGAGTTGAACCATCGGGAGTTGCCTTCCGGCGCTGCTATCAAGCCTCTTTGGGAACCGAGTCGCTGGTACGGCCCGGTGCGCTTGGCTCAGGCCTGCTGGCTAATGAGCAACCAGCGAAGTGGTGAGCATGCCCTCGATTGGCTGGAAGATTGGGTGGAGAACAATCCGCCATTCAAAGGTTGGCACTGGACGAGTGCGTTGGAGACCGGGATGCGCCTGGTTGCCTTCACTTGGATCGATGCGTTTTTGACGGCGTTTGATGGAGGTGGCGAGGGTGACTTGGCCAAGCGCTTGACCAAGCTGCGTGAGCAAATTCTTATGCCGCACGTTTGGTTTACGTGGCGACACCGCTCGTTCGGTTCCTCCGCCAATAATCACCTGCTGGGCGAGATCAGCGGACTGGCGCTGGCGGTATCGCGTTGGCCCGGCTTGGCCAAGCTCGGGCCAACGCCGGCCAGACTGGCTGCAATGCTCGAGCGGGAGACGCTGGCTCAGTTCCACGCCGACGGCGGCAACTTTGAGCAGGCGCTCAACTACCATTTTTATTCATGGGAATTCTGCTGGGAGGCAGCGCAGGCACTGGATGCTGTTGGTGAGTTGGCGGTTTCCAGACGGGAGCGTATTCACGGGCGGCTTGGCAAGTCGGCCCGCTTTTTTCGTGAGGTGCAGGTGCCTTCTGCGCCGTGGGATTACGGCGACTCGGATGACGCGTATGTTTGTCCGTGGTTCGTCGATGAAACAAAGGCAGCTCGCGAGTGGTGGCAATGGATTGCGGGAGACGAGGAACAGTCCGATTTTTACCACTACATGCGCGGGCGCTTTGCTGATTCACTTCCGATGTCGGAGTCCAAAGTGGAGCAGGGTGGGTGGAGTGTTTTTCCCGAAACCGGTTTTGTGGTCAACTCGCTTGGCCACTGGAAGGCTCGCGTGGATTTTTCGCCGCTTGGCTCTGGCTCCATGGCGGCGCATGGTCATCTCGACGCACAGCATCTTTCGCTTTGGTTGAAGGGACAGGCGATGGTGATCGATCCCGGCACGGGCGATTATCACGGAAATCCGCAACTGCGAAATCATCTGGCTTCGCGTGAAGTTCATAATGGGCCCTGCGCGGAATCAGTCAGCTTGGCCAAGCGCGAGGGGCCGTTCCTCTGGGGCGGTATCCATCCCCGGCCACTCTGGAGTTTTGATGGGGAAATTCTCGAGGTGGAAATGCGCATCGACGGCAGTGCGTTGTCGCGCACTGTCAAGCCACTGGCCGATGATCGCGAAGGATGGTTGGTTCGGGATGCCTTTGAGCAGCAACTTGGCCAAGCGGGCGCGTTTACAGTGCATTGGCAGTTCGCGCCTGAAAGCTTGGTGGAGCGAGTGGGTGAACGCCTGTTCCGAGTGGTTTCCGGGACGGCCGAGATAACGATTGAGATTGGTGATGGCTGGACGGGAGCCGAACTTTGGCAGCCGGATGGCTCAGAGACAAAGGGTGATCTCGACGGTATCGTATCGCCGCGATTCATGAAAACCACCCACGCCCCGTATCTCAAACTGGCTGCCCAGCCTGGCGGGGGGGGCGAATTTACCACGAGTTTTTTGGCTGGGTGAAACTTGGCCAAGCGCTTGGCCAAGGGGAAGTTGTTCACAAAAACAAGGTGTCTCTTGCCGTTGGCCAAGCGTTGCGGGTAAGTTGAGCCCGTGCCGAAACCTGAGTTCGTTCATCTTCACTGCCACACCGAGTTTTCACTTCTCGATGGGGCTTGTCGTGTGGACCGGTTGATGAACAAGGCCAGTGAGATGGATTTCAAGTCCATCGCCATCACCGACCACGGGGTGATGTTTGGTGCGATCAATTTTTACCGGGCGGCCCGTGCCAAGGGCATCAAGCCGATCGTCGGCTGTGAAGTCTATGTGGCCCCGGGCCATCGCACCGAACGCAAATCCGGTGCCCGCGGCAAGGATGCCTATTATCACCTCGTGCTTCTCGCAAAAAACGAGATCGGCTATCAGAACCTCGTGCGCTTGGTCACACTTGCGCAAACTGAGGGGTATTACTACAAGCCTCGAATCGATAAGGAGATTCTTGAGGCGAACAAGGAAGGGTTGATCTGCTTGAGTGGCTGTCTCGCGAGCGAAATCCCGCGCCTGATCATGGCTGAGGAGTTTGACAAGGCGAAGGATCAGATCGACTGGTTCAAGCAGACGTTCGGCCCGGAAAACTATTATCTCGAGTTGCAAAATCACGGCATACCGGAGCAGATGCAGGTGAATCGGCAGCTCATCCCGTGGGCTAAGGATTTGGGCCTGAACCTGGTTGCCACCAACGATGTGCATTACGTCGAGAAGGGGCATTCGCACGCGCATGATTCGTTGATTTGCATTGGTACGCAGGCACTGCTGAATGACACGAACCGGATGCGCTATGTGCAGGAGCAGTTTTACCTGCGCTCCGCTGAGGAGATGGCGGCGCTATTCTCGGAGGTGCCCGATGCGATCAGCAATACGATGGCGATCGCGGATAAATGCGACCTTGAGATCGAGTTCGGGAAACTCAATTATCCGGTGTTCGATCCGCCAAGCGGGTACACGCGGGAGGGATACCTCCGCAAGTTCCTCGCTGAAGGACTGAAACTGCGCTACGGCATTCATGCGACGGTCGAGGGTGGGGCGGCGTTCGTAGTGGAGTCATTGAATGACGCGAGTCTGTTGCCCAACCTGAAATTATCTGATGACGCTGAGTCGGAAACCGATCGGGGATTGAGCGATGAACCGGTGGCCAACGCGGTCAAGGAGATCATCGACCGACTTGAGTACGAACTCGGGATCATGAACCAGATGGGGTACATCAGTTACTTCCTCATCGTGGGTGATTTTGTCCGGTACGGACGCGAGCAGGGAATCGCCTGTGTCGCCCGTGGCTCTGCGGCGGGATCGCTGGTGGCCTATCTGCTGGAAATTTCCAACGTTGACCCGCTCAAGTATGGATTAATCTTCGAGCGGTTCCTAAATCCGGAACGTGTAAGTCCGCCTGACATTGACATCGACTTCGCAGACGACCGGCGGGAGGACGTGATTGAGTACGTCCGTGAAAAATACGGCGAAGACTCGGTCGCGCAGATAATTACCTTTGGCACGATGGGGGCCAAGTCGGTGATCCGGGACGTGGGCCGCGTGATGGGCTTGACGTTTGGTGAGGTGGACCGCCTTGCCAAGATGGTGCCAACCGAACTCAAAATCACTCTTGAGAGTGCTTTGCAAAAATCCCCCGATCTCAAGGAGGCCTACGATGGCGAGGAGGTCACGCGGGAGCTAATCGACACAGCATTTATTCTGGAAGATTTGACCCGGAATACCTCCGTTCATGCGGCGGGGGTTGTGATCGGCGCCGAGCCGCTGGTGAACATCCTGCCGCTCAAAAAAGACGACGACGGTACGATCACGACCCAGTATCCAATGGGCCCCGTTGAGGATCTTGGCCTGTTGAAGATGGATTTTCTCGGACTCAAAACGCTGACCGTGATCCGCAACACCTGCGAGATGGTGAAGCAGGGGCATGGGATCGATCTCGACGTGGATCGGTTGCCGTTGGGTGATGAGAAGGCGTATGACTTGTTGAACAATGGTCATACGGTGGGTGTATTCCAGTTGGAATCCAGCGGCATGCGTGATCTTTGCCGTAAGTTTAAGCTCGCTTCGATCGAGCATATCACCGCGCTGGTGTCGTTGTATCGTCCGGGGCCGATGGATCTGATCCCGGACTTCATTCGCCGCCGTCACGGCGAGGTGGAAATCAAATACCCGCATCCGCTGCTCGAGCCGATCGCGAAGGAAACTTACGGCATTCTGATCTATCAGGAACAGGTAATGAAGGCGGCCCAGATTCTGGCCGGTTACACGCTTGGCGGCGCGGATTTGTTACGCCGGGCGATGGGTAAAAAGAAGGTCGAGGTAATGCAGGAACAGCGTGCGTTGTTCGTGAAGGGTTGTGCTGAGACTAACAATATCCCGGAGAAAAAGGCCAACGAGGTCTTCGACCTGCTGGAGAAATTCGCCGGCTACGGATTCAATAAATCCCACGCCGCCGCCTATGCCGTGGTGGCCTACCAGACGGCTTATCTCAAGGCGCATTATCCGGTTGAATTTTTGGCGGCCAATATGACCAACGACATGGCCGACACCGCGAAGCTGGGCGTGTTGACGGACGAAGCCAAGGTGTTGGGGATCGAGGTGTTGCCGCCGGACGTTAATGAAAGTCAGGTGTTTTTTGCTCCTGCCCGGGGCGGCACCGTGATCCGGTTCGGCATGGCTGCGATCAAGGGGGTAGGAAGTGTTGCGGTGGAAGAGATGATCAAGGCGCGTAGTGAGGGCGACCCGTTCAATGATTTGTTCGAGCTATGCGATCGCTGTGACACGCGAACAGTCAACCGAAAGGTGCTCGAGGCATTGATACGCAGCGGAGCCTGCGATGGGCTCGCGGGAACGAGAGCCGGCCAGTTTTCGGTGATCGACAAGGCGTTGGCCAAGGCGTCTAGCCAGGCCAAGGATCGTGCCGCCGGTCAGACGTCACTTTTTGGTGCGTTCGAGGAAAGCAGCAACTCCATGCGCGACACCGTGCCGGACTTGGCTGAGTGGGATCGGGATGAAATCTTGGCCTCGGAAAAGGAACTGCTCGGTTTTTACGTCAGCGGTCACCCGCTTGATCCGTACAAGGAATTGCTCGACCAGTATTGCGTGCACAACAGTGAGACGGTCAAGGAGTTGGAAAACCGAAAGGTCACCCGCTTGGGCGGGTTAATTACTGCAGTCCAACGAGGCATCTCCCGGCGCAGCAACAAGCCGTATGCCATCGCCACCATCGAGGATCTGTCCAGCTCGTTTCAAGTACTCTGCATGAACGAAAATTACGACAAGTACCAGTCGCTGCTTGAGGCGAATCAAACCGTTCTGGTCATCGGCGAAGCGAACAACAACGAGGATATGCCCAAGATTTTTCCACAGGAAGTTGTTGCACTGGAGGATGCGCCGGCCAAGTTCACCAAGCAGGTGCATGTGCGGCTCAACAGTTCAAAGGTTGAGCCGGCCAAGATGGACGAGGTGTTTGGTGTGACGACCAGTCACCCGGGACGATGCCCGCTTTATTTTTGTTTCAAGCAGGAGGATGGGCGATTGGTCTTCGTTGAGTCGGGCGAGAAGCATTATGTGAAGCCGTCTGAACGACTGCGTGATGAAGTCAACGACCTGCTTGGCCAAGCGGGGAGTTACTACGCCAAGGTCGACACGTCACTTCCAGACCCGCCCAAGCGGCGATGGCAAAAAAAGGAGAGTAACGGGGAATAGGAACGCCCCTTACCGGGCGATCCAGCGTTTGGCTTTCAACTCAAACCGCGGGAGGCTGTTGGGCTCGGCCAAGCGGATCGGGACTCGCAGCGACAGGTTTTCCTGAAAAGCGATAGCCAAGCGCTTGGCCAAGTTTTCATCATCGGCAGCTTCCGGCTCAACTTCCACAGACATCTCGGTGAGGGTGTCGGCCTGATTGATCTCCACGCGATACTCGGCGACTCCTCCAACACTGCGAACGATCTCCTCGACGGCGCTTGGATAAACATTCACTCCGCGAACGACCACCATGTCATCCGCGCGGCCAAGTATGCCGCCATCAAGGCCAAGGTCATGTCGACCACAGGCGCAGGGCTGGTCGGAGATGGCCTTAACCAGATCACCGGTTCGATATCGTAGCAGGGGTGAACCGTGTCGTCCAAGCGTGGTTAAAATCAGTTCCCCGGTGGCCCCGTTTTCGACAGGTTCGCCGGTGTCAGGGTCAATGATTTCCGGGAGGTACGCCTGCTCGAGGACGTGAAGGATTCCCGGTTGTGCCGGGCACTGGTAAGTCACCGGGCCGACTTCGGTCATACCGTGGTGATCAAAGACGGTTGCGCCCGGCCACGCCTCCTCAAGGCGCCTGCGAGTGGCCGGGATACTGCCGCCGGGTTCGCCGGCAACGACGATGGTTTTCATCGGCGAGTCGCTCAAGTCGATGCCCTCGGCTTTGGCTACTTCAGCCAAACGTAGGGCGTAGGTCGGTGTGCAACAGAGTACATTAGCCTGATGGGTGAATATGGACCGCAGCCGGGCGGCACTGCTAAGGCCTCCGCCGGGAATGCTCAGTGCCCCAAGCGCTTCGCCGGCCTCGAAAGCGAGCCAGAATCCGATGAATGGCCCGAAGGAAAACGCGAAGAAAATACGATCCTCCGAATTGACTCCGGCTGCCCCGAAAATATCGCACCAATTATCGATCATCCACTGCCAGCTCTCGGGAGTATCGAGCCAGCGAATTGGTTGGCCGCTGGTACCGCTGGTTTGGTGGGCCCGCGTGTAGCGTGACTGCGGGAAAGTCAGGTTGCTGCTGTAGGGTGGGTGGGCCTGATGATCGGCGACCAGTTCAGCCTTCGTCGTGAAAGGACAGCGTTTGCGATACTCGTCGAGTGACGGTAGGTCAGCGCTGATCCCAGTCGGGCCGAGCTTGGTTTCGTAAAACCCATTCGCCGGCCGTATGGCTGATAACAGCTTTTGCAACTCCGTCAACTGGGTGCGATTCAGCGCGTCGCGACTGTCGGCAGGAGTGCGGGGCATGGGCGTTTAATTTGAGTCCGTCGCGTTCGGATTGGCGGGAGCCTGTGCCGCTGCTGCCGGTGGCTTCGGTACGTATTTGGTGACAAGAAAACCGCCGACGGCGGCCAGGACGATACCCAGGATGAACGGCGCGGA
>CEWJ01031017.1_pt1 | contig 20298 bp, 22 predicted proteins | sample 350291 | NCBI WGS metagenome assembly CEWJ01 (sample SAMEA2622923, study PRJEB7988) | marine metagenome | isolation source: saline water (ENVO:00002010), including | reverse complement strand
TCCGTACTGCCGCTAGAAGGACAAAAGTGCCTCGGCGGAAAATATACTTCACCCGTTTTTTTACATCTCTGAAGTCTAAGTTCTCCTTGCCTCGTTCCATCCCAGAAGTGCTGCGTTTCGGGTGTCGGCTTAGGTAACTCTCTCTCACTTTCACTCATTTTCTTGTATCCACTTCTCTGTCATCTTAGGCATCACAATTCCTATTTATTATTCAACTGTTGCATGGCCATTATCTAGAACCACGACATCCCGCTCTAATATCTTTGACTTGAAAGAAATATTTGCTCCATCACGCCAGATCTCTGTTCTGACCGTTTCGCCCGGGTAAACTGGCGAAGAGAATCTTAGTTGAAGTGATTTTAATCTTTTTGCATCATAGTCGCAGCATCCTTTCAAAATTGCGTGACCAGCCACCCCCAACGAACAGAGACCATGAAGAATAGGTTTTGGAAAGCCCGCCGCCTTCGCTACCGAAGGGCTGGCATGTAAAGGATTATAATCACCCGACAACCTGTAAATTAGAGCCGCCATGTCCGAAGTAGCGAGGTCAATTGCAGAGTCTGGGTCGCGTTCTGGTACTTTATGCGGCCTTGGAGCCTCGTCGCTTGGCCCGTCATATCCGCCATTGCCTCTAGCAAATGTTGTCGAAGTGAGTGTGGCTAAATCTAAGCCTGACTCTGCATCCGTCAGGGTTCGCTCAGTTAAAATCAATGCACCTTTGTCCGCACCCTTGTCCACTAAGCCAGTAACTTTAGACTTTGCTTTAATCGTAGCTGATGTTGGTAAAGGATTATGAATTACCATCTTTTGCTCACCATGCAGGACTTTTACCCAATCAATGCCCGTTTCAGGGTCTCTGGACCAAAATCCTGGACTTCCGAGGACTACAGCCATTGTTGGTAATGCCATAAACGGTTCTGCCTCTTCAAAGACATATCGAAGTTGCTGTTCATCCATTGGATTGGCGCCAAGACCAACACCCAGCGCATAAAGAATGGTATCCCTTGAAGTATACGTTTGGGTAATTTCTTCAAATGGCCAATTTTTCAATTTATCGTAATCAAAAGACATAGACCGTCTCCTAATGCATTATTAAAAAAGTTAAATGGGATCCCAACTGAAAACGTCTTGCGATCGATCTAATGGATAAAAACTCGGTTCCATTGATGGAATTGCGTGCTCTAAAACAGTCTCAGGCGTCCAACCTTCCCCTCTATGCACAGAACGTAAGGGACGCGATTGTCCCATCAAAAAGATCTCGTTATTTCGCACCCCAAAAATTTGGCCTGTGACTTTAGATTCTGGCGCACACAATGCGACAGCAACTGGCGCTATTTTAGCCGTTGTCATCGTTTTTAATTTTTCAACCCGGGCACGTTGAGCGTCATCACCTATCGGAATGGTTCCGATCATTCGGCTCCAAGCGAAAGGAGAAATACAATTAGATCTTACGTTGAACCTTCCCATATCTAGCGCAATTGACTTAGACAAACCAGCTATACCAAGTTTTGCAGCTGCATAGTTTGCTTGACCAAAGTTACCAACCAACCCTGATGTGGATGTCATATGAATGAAAGCTCCTGATTCCTTTTCTCTAAAGACAGAAGCTGCAGCTCTGCTTACGTTGAAACTACCTTTTAAATGCACTGATATGACAGAATCCCAATCATCCTCTGTCATTTTGTGAAAGATTACGTCCCGAAGAATACCAGCATTATTCACCACGATATCTAGCCCGCCTAGCTCTTCAACCGCCTGGTCCACCATTCCCTGAGCGGCTGCAAAATCCGAGACGCTATCAAAATTAACAACTGCCTTACCACCAGCATCTTCAATTTCTTTTGCAACTTCCATAGCGGGAACACGGTCGGCCCCTTCACCTTGAGTAGTACCGCCAAGATCATTGACCAACACCTTTGCTCCAGCAGCAGCGAATGCCAATGCGTAATCGCGTCCTATTCCTCTGCCGCCTCCCGTGATCAAGGCTACCTTACCCTCTAAAAGTTGTTTTCCAGACATTATTATCTCCACTAGGCTCGTAAATTTTTCTAAACTTGATTATCGTATCGCTTGTATAACGGTGTAAAGTTTAATTAATATCGCATCAATACTTGATTGCTGTATTTAAAACGATCACGCCCATGATTTAATAAAGAGTTCTTCCAACCCGTTCACAGGATAAGAGATGTTCCCACGAAAATTTTTCTCCGAAGACCATGAAATATTTCGAAATGCAACCCGCCGGTTTATAGAAGACGAGATAGTACCGAACCATGAAGAATGGGAGCAGCAAGGAATTGTTAGTAGGGAGTTATGGAACGCAGCGGGTGAAAATGGGCTACTTTGCTGCACAGTGCCAGAGGAATATGGTGGCCCTGGGGGCGATTTTTTACATAGTGTAGTAGTCAATGAAGAACTCGCAAAAGTTGGTGCAACCGGTCCAGCCTTTCCTTTGCATTCCGACATCATTGTTCCTTATATCCTCGCATATGGTTCAGAGGACCAAAAACGTAATTGGCTTCCAAAAGTTGTTTCAGGTGAAACTATTATGGCAATAGGCATGACAGAACCAATTGCAGGATCTGATCTCCAAGGGATTCAAACTAAAGCTGAGAGAGATGGTAATCATTTCGTTCTTAACGGGCAGAAAGTTTGGATTTCTAATGGCCAAATAGCTGATTTGTACATTATCGCCTGTAAGACCGACCCCAAAGAAGGCGCAAAAGGCATAAGTTTGATACTTGTTGAAGGGGATAGAGAAGGCTTTAAACGGGGTAAAAATTTAGAAAAAATAGGCTACAAAGCGCAAGACACATCGGAACTATTCTTCGAGGATGTCCGGGTACCAATAACAAATTTGCTAGGTCAGGAAGGCCGAGGATTTGCTCAGCTAATGCAGCAACTGCCGCAAGAGAGACTTGTTGTCGCTATACGCTGTGCCACGGCTTTGGAGGCGGCACTTAATGAGACAATAAGGTATACAAAAGAACGCAAAGCCTTTGGAAGAAGCATATCCGACTTCCAAAACACACGTTTCAAACTAGCTGAAGTAAAAACACTTGCGATGGTAACACGAGCTTTTACCGACCAATGCATTCAATTACATCTCGAGGGAAAGTTAACCGCGGAAGATGCCGCTGCGGCAAAACTACAAACCACAGAGGCTCTCAATAAAGGCGTGGACGAGTGCCTGCAACTGCATGGAGGGTATGGTTACAGCTGGGAATACCCTATCGCACGTGCCTGGGCTGATGCTCGTATGTCGAGGATTGCTGGTGGGTCTTCTGAAATCATGAAAGAAATAATAAGTAGAAATATGATCACGGCTTAGCCACTCATACTAGTGTTTTTGCTATTTCCGCTCTTCTTCTTGATTTATTGAGACGCCAGATAACTTTTGAAAAACTTTAAATACTGCACTGTCATCTTCCTTTCCTAACCCAGCCGATGCTGCCGCAATAAACTGCTGGTGAGCCGCCGCTGTTAAAGGAAGAGGAAAATTCAATTTGTGGGCTGTTCCCAAAACAATAGCAAGATCCTTCACAAATATGTCAACGGCACTTAAGGGTGTGTAATCGTTGTTTAAAATGTGAGGAACTCGATTCTTCCACATCCAAGAAGAACCTGCAGAACCAGAAATAACTTCATACAGAGCTTCAGGATCAGCCCCTGATCTAACACCAAACGCCATTGCCTCCGCCGCTACTGCAATATGAACACCGGCTAACAATTGATTTACAGTCTTAACCGTTGAGCCAATCCCGTGCTCGGCTCCAAGATGATGAACTTTTCCCGAAATGGCCTCTAGCACATCTTCGGCATCTTGAAATGCCTTTTCCGGCCCGGATGCCATTATCGATAGGTTTCCAGTCCGAGCGCCGGCAGCGCCGCCGCTTACTGGCGCGTCGATCATGTCAAATCCGGCTTTTTTCAAACGCGTTCCGCATGAACCTGCAAAGGCTGGGGAAACTGTACTACTCTGAATAACTACTGTTGTCGGGTCAAAACCGGTTGTTGCGCCCCCAACGCCAAATAAGACCTCGTCGACTTGAGCTTCGTTTACAACCAGAATAATAACGACCGAAGCACCTTTAGCTGCATCCTCTGGATTTAATCCTACTTTTCCGCCTGCTTCCGCGAAGGATGTGCAAGCTTGTTGATTTATATCAAAACCACTTACGTCAAACTGGTGTTCCAATAAAGTCAAGGCAACACCAAGCCCCATTGAGCCTAAACCAAGCACACAAACTTTCCCATTTGAAGCCATGGAAGCCTTCCAAAGTTTATAAATTAAGCTACTTATTAAAGCCTTCAAAATAGTAGATAAAAGTTAATCCCGCTCTAAGCACATGGCAACACCCATGCCTCCTCCAATACATAAAGTTGTTAATCCTTTTTTTGCGTCCCTTTTTTTCATTTCGTGCAAAAGAGTTATTAGAACCCGTGCACCCGATGCGCCAATTGGATGACCTAGAGCTATAGAGCCGCCATTCACATTAACCTTTTCCGTATCCCATCCCATATCTTTATTCACAGCGCATGCTTGAGCTGCAAACGCCTCGTTCGCCTCTATCAAATCAAGATCTTCAACAGTCCAACCAGCTTTGTCCAACGCCGCCCTACTTGCCGGTATCGGACCCGTGCCCATGATAGATGGGTCCACACCGCGAGTAGCGAATGAAGTTATTCGCGCCAGAGGTTCAATTCCGCGAGCCCTTGCATTCTCTGAAGACATTAAAACCACTGTTGCCGCTCCATCGTTAATACCTGAGGCGTTTCCAGCTGTTACCGTCCCTTCTTTATTAAATGCGGGACGTAAGTTTCCAAGTGTCTCTAAATTTGTACCATGTTTTGGATATTCGTCCTCCTCGACTACTGTCTCGCCACGCCGAGACTTAATAGTTACTGGTACGATTTCATCTTTAAATTTACCTTCTTTCTGTGCAGCTTCTGCTTTACTTTGTGAAGATAGGGCGAAGGCATCCTGGGCGTCGCGTGTAATTTGCCATTGATTCGCGACATTTTCAGCAGTATTGCCCATGTGGTATCCATTAAAGTAATCCCAAAGACCATCCTTTATCATGGTATCTATCAATTCTAAATTACCCATCTTCTGACCGGAGCGAAGGTTTTGTGCATGGGGAGACTGGCTCATGCTTTCTTGCCCCCCAGAAACAACGATGTCGGCATCCCCCGATCTAATAGCTTGTGCCCCCAATGCCACCGCACGTAATCCTGATCCACAAACTTGATTGATTGTCATCGCAGTTTTCTCTTGTGGGATACCTGCGGCCATTGATGCTTGCCGAGCGGGATTCATTCCTGCGGCCGCTGTGAGTACTTGCCCCAATATAACTTCATCTACTTCATCGCCAGAAACTGTAGCACGGCTTAGGGTCTCCTCTATGGCTATTTGCCCTAATTCAGCCGCCGACAAACTACTCAAACTTCCGCCGAATGAGCCAATTGCAGTGCGTGCTGCTCCAACTATAACAACCTCTGACATAGCTAATGTACCTTTCTTCAAAATTTAAATTTCAATATACAAATTTGTCCGTTTCCAAAAGAGGGAAAGCACTTACCACACTTGGTTCAACGGTAGAAGCTGCTGAACATAATTGACTAGGCACAATATCCGAATAATTGTTGGCCCCCAAGAGACCTAAACCGAGCTTCACTTCCTCTTCCAGTAACTCAAGCATTCTAATCACACCGTCCGCGCCAGCTGCTGCTAGTCCATAGCAAAGCATCCTACCGATGCCCACAAAGTCCGCTCCCAGAGCAATTCCTTTAATAATATCAGTACCCCGGGAGAAGCCTCCATCAACAGCTATTAAACTACGTCCCGATACAGCATCTACAACTTCTGGCAACACATCGATTGCTCCTAACCCATGGTCCAGTTGTCTTCCTCCATGGTTGGAAACATAAATGACATCAACACCTTGCTCTACAGCAAGCCGCGCATCTTCAGAGGTCGCTATTCCCTTCAAGACTAGCGGTAATGCATACTTTTTCTTGTAACGTTCTATATCTTTCCAACTCAACGCTGCCTGCCAGTCAGCTCCTTTCCCCGTGCGCCATGGCTTTACAAAACGGTTAGCAATGTCGCGTTCTCTTCTAGAGTAATTCGCACTATCAACAGTTAAGCAAAAAGCATCATAACCAGAGTCAATTGCACGCAAGACATAATTATCCAAGAACCGATTGTCACCTCGCTTGTAAAGCATAGCCATTTTGAGACCATCACCGGCATTGGATACTTCTTCCATGGACAACTGGCTGACAGAACTAAGCATCAAAGCACAACCGAACTCAGACGCTGCACGCATAGCCGCTACGCCACCTTCAGGATCAAAACTTTCCAACGAACCTATCGGCGCAAGACAGACCGGCAATCTTAACTTTTTCCCTAAAATCACTTTAGTTGCATCAATGTCGCGCATGTCCCTTAAAACGCGAGGCCTTAATGCGATGGTATCTAACGCCATTCTATTGCGTTTAAGTGTTGTCTCAGTCTCTGTGCCGCCTCGCAAATAATCCCATATATTTTGGTTTAACGTTTCACGGGCAGCGTGCACAATTTCGTGTAACGCTTGAAATTTATTGCTTAGATCTTTGTTCAATTATCCTCAACCTCTTTCGATTTTTCTACTGCACTTGTTTAAATAAATTTTCAGAGCCTCACGTTTTCACTTTTACTACCTTTTATCAAGTAACTCTTTTTTTGGTTCAATTTACTTCTCCAAAATATCAATTATTTCGCGAAGCTGAGTTCTTGCTCTTAGCAAATAAAAGCCAAGGGATGCCAGGTGACTCGGAACAATTGCACCATCTGGTTGACCATTAGCTATTACTAATGGGTTAAGCCGACTTGCTTGTTTTAGTGACCCTAACATCAAATTCCAGGATGAGGATAGCTCCTTTCCAGCAACAACATCGCTAAAGTCAGCCTCTAACTCTTTTAATAGTAAATAGTATGCGTATAAGCGGCCCTTCGCAGAGTAAAAAATATCGTCCGATTTCGAATCTATTCCCCAACCGCCTGACCTAGCAAGATGCTCGCTTATTGCGGCAGAATTAGAACCGAGGTCAGCAGTGAAACGTCTCAATGTGGCCTGCAAATTATCAGCTCGTTTATCAAATGTAGCTGCACCCTTTGCCAAGCGCTTATTGTAGGAGGCGAGTGACCGCATCGCAGACTTATATTGTGCTTCTGAGGAAGCGGTTGGAGCTATAGAAGTAGATAAGTCAAATATCCATGTCGTACCAGGATACTTCAATAGACCTGAAGCTTTATCAAGATCACTATCTACTTCACTTGATCCTCGGGACCTTCCTATTTGATCCGTCATTTCCATAGCAAATCTGGAAATAGCATAAATGATGCCCTGCTGATAATTTGGCATATTATCGAGCAGATACCCGGGCATAAAAAACGGATCATTAGCCACCCATCCATTTTCATTAACTTCCCGATTAATTAAGGAAATTGCCATTGCTATTGTTCTGCTTTCACCGGGATTAATCTGACTAGGTTGAAAATCTACATCGTCATCTATCTTATGGATGACCCCCATCCCAATGAAATAGTAAAGGCAAACAAAAAAGATTAACGATAAACTCGTGAAAATCACTGCCCGAACAATACTTCCTCCTCGAGCGAAAAAACTTGGAATTCTTTTCAAATAAGTCGCTAAGTTGTCTTTGTTCACTAGAAGTCCTTATTTTTCCATCGTCTTATTAAAATGGGAACTAAAGACAATACTGCCAACCCAACAAGGCCTGCAAGAAATTCCAAACTTACGTTCGGTATGTTGTAAAAACGTTCTCCAGCCATCAAAGTTTTATGCAACCCGCTTCCCATTAGAGCGTAGACCGCGGTTCCAGGGATCATGCCTAAAAGACTCGCAAAGAAATAGTTGGAAAAACTTATGTTCAAAAAAGCGGGGGCTATATTGATCACAAAAAATGGAAAAATCGGGGCTAATCTTAGGGCAAGCAGGTAGAAAAAAGCGTTTTTTGTAAGTTCCTTCCTCATCCTTTCCACTGAAGATCCCATTTTTGGCTTAAATAAATCTCCAAAAGCACTCCGAGCCGCGATGAATAAAATTGAAGCCCCAACAACAGCACCTATCAGAGAAAAAAAAGCTCCCAGTAACGCGCCAAACAAGTAGCCCCCTATCATTGTTAAAATTAGGGCACCAGGTATCGAAAGCGCGGTTGAAACTACATATAACCCTATAAAAATTAGGATGGATAAATAATACTCGCTTTGAATAAATGCAACTATCCCAAGTTGGCGAGTTCGAAAGCTCTCCAAAGATACGTAATCTGTCCAACCAAATATAATGGCTAGAAGCAATAATATCCCTAAGGTTGCTATTGGGAGCGATTTTACAAGTCTAAAAAAAATTTCCTCCTCAGCGAGTTTTTCCTAAACGACATTTACTACAAATAAATTAACTTAGTAGAGCTTAGTTCGATAGCCTTCTTGGATGCTCTTTTCTGCCCTCTTCTCGTCATCCCCCAGACCAATCTGGTCGGAAATTATTTTACCCAAACTTGGAAAGCTCTTTCTTTCGATCTTATAATCCTCTTCCCATAATTTGGATCGAATTAAAGCTTTTGCGCATTGAAGGTATGCCTCCTCTACTCTTATTTCCAGGGCAGATCGGGGAGCTTTGCCTTGAGCCGATAAGCCTTCCAATGTATTTTCGTCAATCGTGATTTTTGCATTTCCGTTCACGCGTAATGTTTCATTCATGCCCGGCACAAGAAAAAGCAGTCCAACGCCACTATTATCAAGTATATTTAAAAGAGTATCTGTTCGATTATTGCCAAGCCGATCTGGCAAATATATGGTTTTCTCGTCTTTTACTTTCACGAAACCAGGAGCATCTCCCCTAGGGGAAACGTCCCCCAGACCGTCACTTCCCATGGTGCCTATAACTAAAAATGGTGAAATTTCGATGAATGCCTGGCAGTGCCTATCGAGATGATCTAACTGTTTAAGAACCGCGCGCTTGGATGGCTCTCCGTACAATTGCCCTAAATTATTTTTATCGGCTATCCCATTCATTTCCTTGATCCTTTGCGTATACTTCCGATTAATCAACTATGTTTTACCCGATTTTGTCGTACTTTGGCTATACCGCGATCAATCAATAAGATTTGAAGTAAATAGTTGAAGAAAGTCGATTATCGCAGTATTCATTTTTCAACGTAAATCATGCGGGATCATTAAAATTGTCAGATTATGGTGGAAAACAGGCTTGGCAGGAGGAACTCTACGACCTGCTTAGATCAAACGACGTAGATTTATTTTGCTATGTGCCGGACGGTGGGCACAAAACTCTTATCAATAAGTCGATAGAAGACCCAGATGTTATTTCTGTGCCATTGACAACAGAAGAAGAGGGTGTGGCGATGTGTGCTGGCTGCCATTTGGGAGGAACAAAAAGCGTTTTGCTGATGCAGTCGAGCGGCGTGGGTAATTGTGTAAATATGTTCGCCCTTTTGAAAAATGGCCAATTTCCATTTGTTACATTGATCACAATGCGCGGGGAATTTGGAGAAATGAACCCCTGGCAAATACCTATGGGTCAAGGCGTGCAACCAGTGGTGGAGGCGATGGGAATGCACTGCCTAAGGGCTGAATCCCCCACTGAAGTCACGGAAACTGTGCAAGCCGCGCTAAACATGGCTTATAAGTCGAACCAGGCAGTCGCGGTTTTACTGACGCAAAAGTTAATCGGCGCGAAACCCTTTTAGAAATGCTCTAAGGAGATCTTGTAATGGACAAGGATAGAGGTCTTGATCGAAAATTTGCTGTTCCCGAGTTAATCGGCAATCCAGATGACCTGCTAATCGTGTGCGGACTAGCCGGTGCCTCGAAGGACATTGCACATTTGACCCATGATGGAGACAATATCTTCACGATGGCTGGCGCTATGGGTGGCGCAACAGCTATGGGTTTGGGTTTAGCTCTTTCACGACCCGATAAACGAGTGCTGGTTGTTACAGGAGACGGGGAATTACTGATGAATATAGGAACCCTTTCAACAGTTGGAATTTTAAAGCCGTCCAATCTCTCTATTTTGTGTGTAGATAATGGTCACTACGGTGAGACCGGATATCAGGAAAGTCATACGCAAAGAGGTGTTGATTTAGAACTTATTGCCCAAGGTTCTGCAATACCAGTCACGAGGACTGTTTCAATGGATGAACATATAAACGAAGCTAAAGCATTAATACGAGATTCAAATGGACCAAGTTTTATCCTTTTAAGAGTGAGCACCGAACCCCCACCTGTAATAAAAAGATCAATGGATGCGAGTGAGAGAAAAACTGCGTTTAGGCGTGCTTTACTAGGTAAGCCCTGAATTTTACGCAAGAAGCGGTCGCTTCACGAATACGATGATTATCCAGTTATTTTGGCAATATGTGTCATACGCCATTCTGAGTGAATAAAATCAATCCACTTAATAGTTCTCAGATAGAAACAGCCACTCCATTTGACGCAAACTTGTAGGCCACATCGATAATTTCCATCGTCGCCTTCATCGCTTTGAGATCTGATGCGAAGGCTTTGCTGTTTCTGACCGCTTGACAAAATTCTTGCACATAGATGCCATACACCGGATCCGAATACATTTAGTCATGTTCGCCAAATGCAAATGCTATTTCATAGCTGCAACTCCCAAGTGTTTCCTCCCAATCATTATACCCGTCACACCTAAATGGCTTAGAATATTTCGCTCGAATTCTCTCGCTTTTGGCCCAGAAACCAGAGACTTTAATCCCTTCATCAAACAGATCTTTGATATAAGGTGGGAAGTGCAAGTGAGATACTTCAAGCAAAACCGCTTTCATGCAATACTTTCCAATCTGAACTATTTTAAAATACTTAATAACTGTAAGCTTCAGCACAGAAGGATTAGTTTATGCCTCTACTTGGAAAAGGGGTGGCAGCTATTTGGCACAATGTCGCGCCAGATATACAGTGTGACTACAATCATTGGCATTGCTCTGAACATATGCTCGAACGCGTTGGCATCGATGGTTTTCTGAGGGGAAGACGGTACGACGCAGTCAATGGTAGACCGCAGTTTTTCCATTTCTACGAAACAACTACACCAGCAGTGTTAACTTCACCAGCTTATCTTCGGCGATTAAATAACCCAACTCCGTGGACGCAAAAGATTGGACCATGCATAAAGAATAATAATCGAACTCTGAGTCAAGTGGTACATTCTGTAGGCTGCGGGGTTGGCGCTGCTATATTAACTATCCGTATGGTTGCAAGTGATAATCGGGAAATCGAATTTTTTCGATGGGTGTCGCGGGAACTGTTTCCTTGTATCACTAAGAAACCCGGTATAGTCGCAGCTCATTTATTAAAAGGTGACAAAAAAGCTAGCGAGACCGAAACAAAAGAAAAAGCCATGCGTGAGAAACCCGATGAGGTAGCCGACTGGATAATTTTTATAGAAGCAATAGATGACAAGACATTATTAAAAATATGGGATCACGAATACATATCGGAGCAAGTTTTAATCAAAAATGGTGCTTTTAGTGCAAGTATAGGCACTTATAAACTGCATTTTAGTTTATCGTCGGAAGACTTGATCGAATAGTTGGCTGGCTTGCGAACCACAACTCTAATTCTTCTTTGAATTATTTTTTTGCTCTTCCTCCCAAGCTTTCTCAGCAGCCTTTTTTTCTCGATGTACTTGTAGATAACTTGCAGCCAATCTATCGCCATTCCAGCGAGCTTTAGTCCACCAATGAACTGCTTTTTCTAAATCCTGTTCAACACCGAATCCTCCGGAATACATGAAACCCAGCATTCCCTGGGAAAAGCCATCGCCCTTTTCACCCCCTTTTCTAAACCATTGAACAGCAGACCCCATATCGTTCTGATTCTGAAAAATTTGTCCCATTGTCCCATATGCTCGGGTAACACCTGCATCTATAGCTAACTGTGCGAATTTTATTGCCTTATTCTGATCTCGTCGAACAACGTTGCCTTGATTAAAAAGAAGACTTAAATATATCGCTGCCTGACTGTTTTTTTCCTCGAGCGCTGCCCGCTCTAATAATTCTATACCCTTTTTTGAATTGTCACTCCCAATTTCGGCCTTTTGAAGGTCTAAAACTTTCATTGCGTAGGCAATCATCGCTGCGCTATTACCTTTATTTATCAAACCCCGCAAAACTTTTTTTGTCCGTTTGGGGTTCTCTGGCCCGACCCCACCCGGTAAAAATTCCAGAGCAGCTTTAATCTTTGCAGCTGCATGATCGGTTTTCAGTGTTTTAATTAATAACATCCAGGCACCCTCAGCATCCTTCTCAAGATACTCACCTCGTCCCATATATTTTGCCACCATTACCATTGCAGGCGGGAAGTCTAAGTCCGCAGCCTGTTGTATAAGAGCTACTCCGTCTTCTTTTCTTCCTGCAGCAAAATGAGCATATGCTGCATTCAATACGGAGGCTCCATCGTCTGGTAGAGCGTTGTATGCCGCAACGCATGCGTTCTTTGCAAGATCAACCGCTTTTTTAACTCTAGCTTTCTCTTCTGCCGGAGCTTTGGCATCGGTCGCCCGAACCCAAAGACGAGCTTTTTCTAACTTTTTCTTGCACTGATTTTTCAAGTCATCGTCTGCAGATAATTTCTCTCCCAAGAATAATACCCCGAAAAATGAGAGAAACAGACCGAGAGCAATTAAATTCCAATTTTTGCTATTCTTTGTAGAGAGTCCCAGTGTCATTTTATCTCCAATAACGCCTTTATTTTTGTAAATATTTGCAAGTCAACCAACTGGACTAGGTTCTTCTGTGCATAAAAGATTAGTCTTGGTTCGCTAAATCTTTATTTAACAAAGTTTATAGAATAATCTAGCCCGATCTAACAACGGGAGCTACCTGTAAATGTCACAAAAACGTGTTCCGGCAATATTTATGCGAGGAGGGTCATCGAAAGGTGTATTTTTTCATTCTTCAGATTTACCGGAGGATAAAAATAGTTGGAACGAACTTTTTTTATCGGTTCTTGGAAGCCCAGATCCGTACGGCAGACAACTTAATGGAATGGGAGGGGGTATTTCCTCTTTATCGAAAGCTGTCGTGATTGGTCCACCTACGCGCCCCGACGCAGATGTGGATTATACTTTTGCACAGATCTCCGTAAAAGATTCAGTTGTAGATTATTCTTCAAATTGCGGGAACCTATCCTCAGCTGTTGGCCCATTCGCGATAGACACTGGCCTTGTTGATGCTTCGGGGACCAAAAAAGAGGTAAGAATTCATAACACAAACTCCGGAAAATCGATCGTTTCCAAGGTTCCCATAAGGGCTGGACTTTCTGAAGTTGTAGGAGATTTTAGTATTCCAGGTGTTTCTGGCACTGGTGCAAAGATTCAACTGGATTTCCTTGATCCCGGAGGCACTCGCACCGGGAGCCTGTTACCAACAGGGAACACTGTAGACATTATTACTGTTCCACACGCTGGTGATTTTGAGGTTTCGCTCGTTGATGCAAGCGTTCCCTGCGCATTCATTGAGGCTAGGGCGCTTGGTATTACGGGCTCAGAAAGCATAGAGGAACTAGAGTCTAACAGTGACCTTATGAAACTTATTGAAGAGCTTCGACTCGAATCAGGCGTTAAGATGGGCCTTGGAAAAACAATTGATCAAATTCCACCAACAGCTCCCAAACTTGGAATTGTGGCTGCACCGATGGCTTATAAAACTTTAGCAGGTGAAATGGTTGATCCATCAAGTGCAAGCTTAATGACCCGTATTTGGTCCATGGGGCAGGTTCACCGTGTGTTACCCCTAACAGGAGCCATGTGCCTAGCGGTAGCATGCAAAATACCAGGTACGTTATGTGCAAGAAACACCAAAGGGGAAATGACAGAAATTAGACTAGCTAACCCATCCGGGATTCTACCGTTAAACGCAGCTGTCGAGGCCCGGGGCAATAAAATAATTGCACGACATGTTACAGCATATCGAACAGCGCGAACTCTTATGGAGGGAAATGTCTTGATACCAGATCAAGCACATGAGGGTTTATATACGAGCCAGAGTTTCACAAAGACTTAAAATGATTTCATTGGGAAAAATATTAGAAAGCTGCCGTATTATTCCGGTTGTAACAATAAGAAATATAGAGGACGCAGTACCTCTCGCAGATGCGATATTTGAGGGAGGTTTATCTACAATCGAAATAACGCTTCGCACACCTGAGGCATTTGCCGCTCTCGAAGTGATGGTAAAACGTTTTCCCAAATTTTCTATTGGCGTGGGTACGGTGATAGACAATATGGATATCAGACGCGCTAAAGACTCTGGAGCAGCCTTCGCAGTTTCACCTGGTATAAATATAGATCTCATTGAGAAAGCTTCAGCAGAAAAATTACCTTATTTACCTGGCGTTCAAACAAGCTCGGAAGCGTTGTTAGGGTTGAGGCTAGGCATTAAGTTTTTGAAATTCTTTCCCGCAAAAATTGCAGGAGGCTTAGAAGGGTTAAAACAAATCGCTCCAGTTTACCCAGAACTAATGTTCTGCCCTACCGGCGGTATAAGTTTTGATGAGGCACCTGAATACCTTGCCCAAAAAAATGTGATCAGTGTTGGTGGTAGCTTTGCCTCCCCACAAACTTTAATTGCAAAAAGAGATTGGAATGCCATTAAGGCGCTAGCACAACGCGCCGCAAAATTGTAATTAATTCTATATTAGGAGAAAAACAGAGTGGTTCATCTTTCGGTATTAGACCAATCTATAGCGGTAGCAGACCGCCCACAAGCGGAAGCGATAAGGGAAACTGTCTCTCTAGCTGAATATTGCGAGGAACTTGGCTATCATAGGTATTGGGTTTCCGAACATCACAATCACCCAGCCATCGTGGGTACAGCTCCAGAAATTCTTATCGCAGCTATAGCGTCGAAAACAAACCGGATACGTGTTGGCAGTGCAGGGGTAATGTTGCCTCATTACTCCCCCTTTAAGGTAGCTGAGCAGTTCCGGGTCTTAGACGCTCTTGCTCCGGGTAGAATAGACTTGGGTCTCGGCAGAGCGCCAGGCTCGGATGGCCTAACAGCTTTCGCACTTAACCCAAACGCAGCAGAACGACCCCATCAATTCCCAAACGATGTGATGGACCTCGATGCCTGGCTCCATGGAGAAGAACTACAAGAGGGACACACATTTTCAAAACTTAAAGCACAACCCTCGGGTGACACCGCACCTGAAATTTGGATTTTAGGCAGCAGTGCATTTGGGGCACAGGTAGCAGCACATTTTGGCCTCCCATACGCTTTTGCTTGGTTTTTTACTAACGGACACGGCGGCCAACAAGCTCTAGAGATATACCAACAACACTATAAACCTAGCTCAAGACATCCAAAGTCAAATCCCGCCATTTGTGTCTGGGCCTTAGCGGCAGAGACACATGAAGAGGCACAATATCATTTCAGCTCACGGGCGAGGTGGCAGCTTTTCCGAGACCGCGGTCAGCATTTAACTTTTGAGGATCCAGAAACTGCTTTGGCAGCACAATATGACGAGTACGAACAATCAAAGATAAATGAACTGCGAAAAACAACATTCGTAGGCACTGGAGAGGAAGTCGCGACCCGGATCGCCGCTTTAGCCAAAGAACTGAACGTTGAGGAAGTGGCTATTGTAACCTGGGCGTACGACTCGAAGGCTAGAAAAAATAGTTACTCTCAAATTGCCACAGCTTTTGGATTATAATCTATTTTATCGTCCAAGTGTTCTTTTACAAAAGTTCTTGACCAATCCAAAAAACAACAAGAAAGTAAGTGTCTGTTTTCATCGGGGGGGCTTTTTAATGAATTATTTACATACTAAACCTCAAGCACATGGCTATACTGAGGAGCAATGGCAAGCAAGGGTTGACCTTGCTGCAGCACATCGGTGCGCTGTAATGCATAACCTCCATGAGGGTATTTTTAACCACCTTACTTTTCGTGTCCCGGGCCATAAAGATAGGTATTATCAAATCCCATTCGGTCTCCATTGGTCAGAGGTAAACGCAAGTTGCTTTATGGAAGTTGACTATGATGGCATTGTTCAAGCCGGAGAAGGCATAGTCGAGAGATCTGCTTATTGTATTCATGCACCGATGCACAAAACAATGAAAAATGCTAATGCCGTTTTCCACACTCATATGCCGTTCGCTAGCGCATTAACACGTTTGGAAGATCAACAGATACAACCGATTGGGCAGACCGAATTAGGCACCCAGATGCGAACAGGGTATGACGAATCATACGACGGTCCTGGTCTAGACCCAGCCGAAGGCGAGCGACTAGCCAAAATTTGCGGGAATAATACAGTATTGTTGATGGCTAACCATGGCGCACTAACTCTAGGCGATACAATAGCAGAAGCCTATGACCGGCTTTATTATCTTGAGAGAGTGGCGCAAGTTCAACTCTATGCAATGTGGACAGGCAGGCCGCTTCGTAAGCTTCCAGAGCCAATCATAGAAAAAACTTTTAAAACATACGGTGACAACAAGATTCTTTATGGCGGCAGAAAAAATGCAGAATGGCATTTCGATGCACTAAAGAGAATTCTTGATCGAAAAGAACCAGATTATGCGCAGTAAAAGGCGCTATTAAAGCTGGGAGCTGTATGCTAGTCGGCTTGATCCGCAGAACCAGTTTCGATCATCTCTTTTATTTCGGCCTCTGAGTAACCTAGCTCATCGAGAATTGAAAATGTATTTTCACCTAGTCTTGGTGCATGAGTTTGAGATACACGACCACCGCCACTAAAAGTATTAGCTGGTCTAGTTCGCTTTATTTTTCCTTCGCTGGGATGTTCTTCACTGCCAAAAAAATTTACTTCATTTAAGTGCGGGTCATCGAGAACATCTTCAATGGTATTATATCTCTGAGCCGGAACATCCTTTTCTTCAAAAATTCGAAGCCATTCTTCGGTTGTTTTCTTTAAAAGACCTTCCTTTCTCACTATAAAATAGTCTTGTGCGTTTGATGTTCGATTGGCCGCGCTATTAAAACGAGGATCTGTTTTGAGTTCCGGTCGGCCTACGGCCTCAAAGAACGCAAACGCCTGATCATTAGTATTGGGACCAACCGTTATAAAGCCGTCTTTCGTAGCCAATGGGCGATAATATGGACTTAGAAGGCGCTCGTCTCCCGTTGGTCCAACAGGTGGATCAAAAGTACATGCTCCCATATGTTCAGACGTTACAAATGATGCCATATTTTCAAACATTGGCACTTCTATCGCTTCGCCAACTCCTGTCTTCTCTCGCCGAAAGAGGGCGAACCCAATTACTTGAGCCGCAATTAAACCAGTTGTATGATCGGTCATTACCATCGGGACAAAGCGTGGCTCACCCGTTGCACGATGTAATGTAGCAGCTACGCCAGAAACGCTCTGGATAATTGGATCATATGCGGGCCGATTGTAATAGCGGCCTCCTTTACCAAAGCCAACGATAGAACAATAAATGAGCCTAGGGTTATCTTTTGCTAAGTCCTCATATGCCAGTCCTGCTCGCGCCAATCCCTGAGGGCGAACATTTGAGACAAAAACATCCGCCGTCGAAATTAATTTCTTTAATGCATCAAGGCCTGCTTTTTTCTTTATATCTAGGCAGATAGAACGCTTGTTCCTATTAAAATTCAGAAACTTACCAGACATGCCTGGATTTCTACTGCCTTTTGCCATTGTTCGCAAAAGATCTCCAGATGGGGCCTCAACTTTGATAACATCTGCACCATAATCGGCTAAGGTTCGACTGCATATAGGACCAACCACTACCGTTGTTTGATCAATTACTCTAATGCCTTCGAGAGGCCCACCGCTCATTTTTTAAAACCTAACTCCATAATCCCACATTGAGCACCGTCTTTGTCAGACACCCAGCAATTCATGTTATTTTGATCAGTAATGGCGCCACATATATCAATTGTATCTCCTACATGAACCGGCCGAGTAAGCCGGACGTTAAAAGTATCCAGTTGATCAGGAGCTCTCTTTAAAGCCGCCCCAACCATTAATGTCATTGTGAGGCCGCCATTTTGAACTGTCGCCGGATATCCCTCGACATCTCGCGAGTAATCTGCATCGTAGTGAATTCTATGCGCGTTCCAAGTCACAGCTGAATACCTAAAAACCAGTGCCTCAGTGAGGGTAATAGTGTCCGACCATTCAGCATTAGTCGGCGCTTCTACCGGTGGAGTAATTTTACTTTTCTCACCAGGTGGCGGCATTTCCCTGTATATTGCATCTGTCTCATCAGTCGCTATTACCTGCCCCTCTGTCTCAATCGTATCACGGAGCGTAAGAATGGCGATTCTGCCTGTTCTGGCAATCTTAGGGGTAATAGCAACCACTTCAGTTGTGCGCGTTGCAGGTACGCCTGCCTTTAGCGTCCCCATAATATTCACACGCCGTCCAGCACCCATTCTTCGAGGCAACGGAATAGGTGGAAGTACAACTCCTGGGTTTGGATGCCCATCAGGCCCTATATCTGATTGCTTAGTTACATTCGGGAAAAACATCCCAAACCAATGAGGCGGTAATTGAGACCCAACCTCGTAAGCATTGAAGTCTTCGTCCAGCATACCCGCTATTCGCCTTACAACAGACAACGCTATTTCATCTTCGACGACACTTTTACTGCCAACAAAGGGTTTCAGCGCCTCAACTGAATTTATAAAATCTTCATCGCTTTGCATTAAATTCTCCTATCTGCTTCGGCAAGAAATTATTACATTGTTGGTTATTTTAGTATCGCGATACTGATGACTACAAAAAAACACGCGCCAACGAGAAACTAACGTCGACTTACGTTATACAATATTTTAGTACAAGGAATAGGAAAAATACCATGACTACCGAAATACCCAAAGGACCTCTACAAGGCGTGAAAGTTATAGACCTCACAACGGTGATGTTGGGTCCTTTCTGCACTCAAATCTTGGGTGAAATGGGCGCAGATGTTATCAAAATTGAGACACCGGACGGCGATGTCAACCGCTGGACTGGAGCGGCTAGATCACCCGGGATGTCAACAGGACAACTTATCAAAGGACGCAACAAAAAAAGTATCGTTTTCAACCTTAAGGTCCCTGAGGCTCGAGCACCATTCGAGAAGTTGATAGAAACAGCAGATGTATTCGTCCACAATATAAGACCCAAAGCAGCAGCACGTTTACGTATCGACTACGATACAATTTCTAAAATTCGGCCAGACATAATTTATGCTTCGGCAACAGGCTTTGGTGAAGATGGACCATATGCTGACAAGCCTGCTTATGACGATTTGATACAGGCCGCCTCAGGTATCGCAAGCCTATATGGACGAGTGGCTGGTAGCCCAAAATATGCTCCAAGCGTTATGGCGGATAAGACGACTGGGCTGTTTTTGTCAAACTATATTGTGATGGCTCTCTTCCATCGCGAAAGAACGGGGGAAGGACAGAAACTCCATGTTCCAATGTATGAATCCTTTGCCTCTTTTGTTGTAAATGAACATCTACAAGGACAAACATTTGTACCGCCGACCGGACCTTCAGGCTATAGCCGTTTATTAACAACTAATCGGCGTCCGTATCAAACAAAGGACGGCTATATAAGCGTAGTTCCGTATACACAGAAACATTGGAAGAATTTTTTTGAAGTAGCCGGTTCACCGCATTTGATTGATGATGAACGCTTCAAAAATCAGACTTTAAGAACCGAAAATATCGACGCTTTATATCAAATCGTATCGGACACTATTTTATCTAAAACAAGCCAAGAATGGTTGGTCCTTCTCGAAGAAGTTGATATCCCCGCCGGTCCTGTTAACTCACCAGAGGACCTTCTTAACTGCCCTCACTTAAAAGCTGTTAAAATGTTTCCAGAAGTTGATCATCCCACCGAAGGACGCATTCGACATATTAAAGTTCCCGTCACTTTCTCAAAAACACCTGGGGGCCTTTATCAGCACGCAAAAGTTCTTGGTGAGAATACTGAGCAAATTCTTTCCGATTTAGGATTCGCTGATACGGATATCAAAGACTTATATGAGTCTGGAGCCATCGGGGTGCCTTCCAAACTGTCATAGCTCATCCAGGGAAGGGAATCTAAGAATGCAAATTTACAGGAATATAACGAATATTCCATTGAAGAGAATAAAGGACACCGTATCAACATATGAGAGCGCGGGTTACAGTGGTCTTTTAACAACCGAATTAAAACACGACCCCTTTCTTCCCCTTGGCATTGCCGCTGTTCATACA
>CEWJ01022076.1_pt1 | contig 20390 bp, 21 predicted proteins | sample 350291 | NCBI WGS metagenome assembly CEWJ01 (sample SAMEA2622923, study PRJEB7988) | marine metagenome | isolation source: saline water (ENVO:00002010), including | reverse complement strand
ATGGGTTTATACCATTAACACAAATTATCTTGACTTAACCTGAGACAAAACATACCAAATACCAATTATTCCGACGATTATTATTGTCCAGGAACCAAAACCAGGATCTGCGCCGTTCCATGATGAAGGATCTTGCAAAACGCCATCTCCTTTTGTCGACACTACCCAAACAAAATATGCTGAAAATGAAGACATAGCAAATATTGAAAAAGCTATAATATATTTCACATGATCTGGTAATGTCTTACCTGAGGCATAATAATCAAACATAGATTTACCAAAATATTTATTCGTCAACGACCACCGAAAAAGTCTTTCGTTAGATAAAGAAAATAGAAAAGCTGCAGGAACTGCCCAGGATACAGTCGGCCAACCTGGAATCCAAATACCTGCAATTGCAAATAATACAAAAATACATCCTAAAGAAATATAAATTTTACTTTTTAATGGACTGCTAGATACGCTAAATTCTTCTACAATTTCATCGATAGATTCCAATTTCTTAGGAGACATCCTTATATTAGCTGTATGCAAGGAAGTTTATATAAAAAAACTACGAAACGATAAGTAATTTATATCGCCGTTTTCTCGAGTATATGAACAAAATAATTCTATGCGCATTTTTGCTGTTGTTTTCATCCTTTACAGGCTGTATAGAATCTTTGTTCGGAAGTGATGATGAAGCTGACTATTATACTAATCTGAAGGATAGACACCGATTAGATTGGGATATGTCTCACACCTTTTCAAGAGTTCTCAACGCTGGACCTCACTATGCCTTAGATGTACAAGAAGCAACAATTACAGTTGACACTAGCGACGTATGGGAAACTGGACCCTCCGAATCTGAAGTTCACCTTTCTTATTGGTTGCCAAGCAATACTCTTGATGGTGAGAAGGTTCCAGTTATTGCTATAATTAGCCCTTACTTTTCTTATGGCCAACCTGGCGATGAATCTGGTCATACTGGTATAGTAAGCAGTGGAAGAGGTGAGTTTATTTATGAAAATTTTGTTCCCCACGGGTACGCATTTGCGCAGGTAGCTGTTTTTGGAACTGAACTTTCCACCGGATGCTTCGATTACAGAGGAGAGGGAGAAGGACTAGGAATACATCATGCAGTAGAATGGCTAGGCTCCCAAGAATGGAGCAACGGAAATGTGGGACTTTACGGTAAGTCATACGAAGGAGCTACTCAGTGGGAAGCTGCAGCATATGGTAGTGAATATCTCAAGACTATAGTTCCTATCAGTGGAACTACTGCACTGCATCCTCTACTATACAAAAACGGCAGTGCAGAAGCTAGATCACAGGTCATGCACATGAATTACTTCTCTAGTACAGTAGACTACAATGCTGATGATTTGGATAATATTTGTCCTGATATTTTAGAGGGATTCTTTGCAGGCCCTACTACTTACGGAGCTGGGGAATTTGACCCATACATGGAAAATTATTATGACGAAAGATCTCATATCGATAAAGCATTCCAAAACTGGAAAGGATCCATTTACTGGGTTCAGGGAATGCAAGATTGGAATGTTGATCCACACCAAGTTTTTAGCGGACCAGATGGAACTCCATGGTACCATGTATATCAAGACGCAGGTTTTGAGGTAAAAGGAATGATTGGTCAATGGGAACATAATTATCCGGACCAATGGACTAAACATAATAATCAAGAAATTGGATATGGAGCTGAAGCAATTCATAACATGACAAGGTGGGATTGGGCGCAGGACTTGTTTGAATGGTACGAATACTATCTTAAGGGAATTGGACCAAAACCAGAATTGAACGTTCAAGTACAAAGTAATGACGGCAAATGGAGAGTCGAGGAAACTTGGCCCCCTAGAGACTCTGAGAAAATTTCTATGACTTTAGGTGAATGCCCATTTTCTGGCGTATTCGTTAGTGGCATGGCAATTGTGGGTGGTGCAGCTCAACAAAGCGTAACACTTGACTGCCCTGCCTTTTCTGAGACCGACTATATTCACATTTCTGGTCTTGTAAGACTCCATATAGATTCAATAGCTTTCTTTGATGGCGGTCAAATATTTGTTGAAATGCAAGATTCAACTACGGGAATGAGGCTGGGACATGCAACTATGGATATTAGATATCATGCGGGCGGCTCAGAGCCACAGACTGTACTCCCTAATGATAGGCAAATTATGAAAATGGAGTTTCAGGGAATTGATGCAATTATTCCTCCTGGACATGGAATTAGATTAATTATGACTGAGTCTGGTGAAGACTATCTTGCACCACTGTGTGGCAATGCTTGCCCAATACATATACTGCCGAGTTCTTCAACAATGACTATTCCATACGTCGAAGTTAATCCCGTTAATGTTTTCATAAGCCCACAATCAGCAGATGCTGCTAATAATATTTAGATTACTTAGAATTAAATAAATTACCAAAAATAAAAGGTCTTTTGAAATTATCGTCTTCTACAAAATATGAACGAGCTTTAATTGAAAGCATATCAATTATCACTACTACAAAAAATAAAACAATCAACAAAGCCATAACTTTATCGTATTGCAAAAATTTAAGGTAAGTGGAAATATAGTAGCCAATACCTCCTGCACCGACGATTCCTATGACTGAACCATGCCTTACATTATACTCAAACATAAATAGTAATTGCGAAATTAAATTATTAGCAGATTCTGGAATGACTACTCGAGCAATTATCTCAATATTACTGAGACCCATTGCTTTAGCTGCATCTAATGGATCTTTCGACAACCCTTCAATTGTTTCGTATTGAAGTTTACCAAGATAGCCAATAGTGTAGAAAGTCATGGCCATAACTCCAGAAACTGGACCTAATCCCACCAAAATAACGAAGAAAATAGCCCAAATGATGCTAGGTAACGTTCGCATTCCTGCAAGTAACAGCCTGAAGGGTATAGCGATTGAATCGTTGTACAAATTTCTGGAAGCAAGCGTTGCAAGTGGCAGACTCAGAATGAATCCAAGACCTGTAGAAACAAAAGCAATCTTTAATGTCTCAACTATACCAATGTATGCAGGAGAACAAAGAATATCCCAATTTCTATCGCATACAGGATATGATCTAGCCTCTAAAACTTTCCAGTTAGGAGGCCAAAGGGATTCATAAAAAAATATTGATAAATTTTCTAAGCTGTTCTCTAGACTATTCCAATCACCATCAACTAGGTCTACAAAAACATACCAAGTTGTTAGAATTACAAAAAATAAAAATATAGGGTATTTTCTCCTTCTTAGCAATGTTGAACGATTAAATTTCATTTCTCTACCTCCACAAGAATAGAATAATTTTTATCGCCTTTTTCTAATTTGAAGCAACGATCTGCTAACTTGGCTCTTTCAATGTTATGCTCTACTATTATCAGAGTAATTTGATTAGCTTTTACATAATCATACATTACATTCCAAACATTATTTGCAGTTTTATCGTCGAGCTCACTAAGAAATTCGTCCGCAAGAATCAATTTTGCTCCTTGAGCCATTGTCCTTGCTATAGCAACTCGTCTCTGCTGACCTCCTGACAAATGCTTGATCGGTGCATCAATCTTATCGAGCAAATTCATCAATGAAATTGATTCTTCAACCTTATCAACTACTTTTTGATCATGGAAACCAAATATCGACTTAAATATCGATTCATGACATACCGCTCCCTCCAGAACATTAAAGTATACCGTTTCGTGCTTAACTAAACCTAATTTCTGTGGAATATATCCTATATTTCCTCTGGCTGGATATGAACTCGAACCAAATATAAGTAATTCTCCATCTAAAGGTTTCTGTAACTTAGCAATATTTCTCAATAAAGTCGTTTTACCGATACCTGATTCACCGATAATTGAAATTATTTCGCCTTTATCTATTTGTAAATTATCTATATTGGCAAGAACTAAAGATGAGGAATAGCCTACCTTTAAATCGACTGCACTAACTACGCTGCTCATATACCTCTGGAGTCCTCCGTAAGGGTCGCACTATTTACCGTTACATCATCGGTACTCTGAGGTTTGTGCTCAATGAACCAATCGGTGTGACATGAACTCATGTGTTAAGATTCATTTTGCACGTGTGATTTCCTCTCACAACACTTGGACGAAATCTTTGTGAGAGGAAATAACTTTATCTACAAAATATCTAAGATTATTCAGAAATCTCGTATTTTGTGTCGTAGTAGGTACTTATTCCAGGAATTGCTGAAATTAAGCTGCTGTAAGATCCAAGATGCTCTTGGGTATTAGCTTCTACTAAACCTGACGTACCTAATATGTTAGACATAATTTCTCCACCACAGGTTTTCCTTTCAGAATCACTGTCTATTTGGTGTGTAATTACATTGTAACATCCAGTATATGTTTGACCTTGCATTTCGTAGTCTTCAACATACATTTCGTTGTTCATGGCTAGCATTGCGTTCAGTATAGCAGTTCTAGTTTGAACATCTAGTTTTTCTGGATTGTACATCACTGGGTGAGATGGCGCTTGTCCAAATGCTGGTAGTGGCACATAATCATCTATAGGTAAACACCAATCTTCATTCAAACTAGCATTTTCGTTACCACAATAGGAGCCAACAGTTGAATCCTTAGCAAATGCAACATCTCCATATCCTTCGGATAAACACTTCACAGCTCCTGCATAGCCATGATACGGAGTACCGGAATCTGGTATGCTAGCATTATCGCTAAAGAAGTTGTAGATTGTATTTCTCAATGATTCAATATCATCAGAGTCGCCTACTACTTCTGCGTAGTCGTTAGAAATTAAGTATCCCATAGGTAAAAGCATTCCTGCAGATTTTAACCAACCTGTGTGACAAGAGACCTTACCTTCTAGCAGAGCAAAAGGATCTGTTGAAGGATCATCATCTAAATGAGCTGCAGCCATTTCTGAATCCTTGTGCACCCATGCATGTGCATTGTAATATGTTCTGCCATCTGACTTTTTATCTGCAGCCATAGTTGCCAAACCGTATTGTTTCCAAGCTACCCATGCTGCACCTCCGTCCATGAAAGCGATATCTGCATTACCAAATCTCAAGGCTTCAATGATTGATCCTTCTGAGGTTATAGGGTATAGCGTAACTTCTACACCAGTTTGAGCTGCTATGAAGTCAGCCATTACTTGAGGGTTCTCGTCTGGGTTCTCGTAGTCGTCTTTAACCTCATAAGCAATTCTTATTTTAGAAATTGTAGGAGTTACTGTATCGTTAATTGTATACTTGTCTTTGTAGTAGTTGTTAATTCCTGGAATATCTTCAATTAAGTTACCATATGAACCTAAGTGCTCTTCTGCTGTAACCTTAGTTATGCCTGGAGTTCCAAGAATTTTATCTAAAATAGCTAATCCTTCATCTGTCTGATTCATTGCAACCAAAGCATTCTGAATCTTAGTTTTGGTTTCAGCATTAACGAATTCAGAATTATACATTACTGGATGAGAAGGTGCTGATCCATAAGAAGGTAGAAGAACGTAATCATCTCTTGGAAGACACCAATCTTCGTTATCTGCAGCAACTTCATTTGCACAGTAGCTATCAACTGTAGAATCTTTTGCAAAAGCTACATGACCTGCGCCTTCAGTCAAACATTTTACTGCACCTGAATAACCATGGTATGGAGTTCCAGAGTCAGGTATGCTTGCGTCTTCGCTAAAGAAATTTAGAACAGTTGCTCTCAGAGATTCGATATCATTAGGATCTCCAATTACATTAGCATATCCGTTTCCAATTAAGAATCCCATAGGAAGTAACATTCCAGCGGACTTTAGCCATCCAGTGTGGCAAGATGTCTTACCTGCTAGTAATGAAAATGGATCTGTAGAATCATCATCATCCAGATAGGCTGCAGCCATTTCTGAATCTTTCAGAACTACTGCGTGCGCATCATAATGAGTTCTTCCATCGGACTTTTGATCTGCAGCTAGTGCATCAAGACCATATTGCTTCCAGCCGACCCATGCTGCAGCTCCATCCATAAATGCGATGTGAGCATTGCCGAATCTTAAAGCTTCAATAATTGAACCTTCTGAAGTTATCGGATATAGTTTTACATTCATTTCTAATTCATTTGTGAGGTAATCTGCCATAACTTGTGGATTCTCATCGGGATTCTCATAGTCATCTTTAACCTCAAAAGCAATGATTAATTCTTCTGAATATGACGTGCTTGAAGTATCATCGTCATCATCACCGCCCAAACAACCAGTAAAACTGGTAAATATGAACAGCATAGCGAGGGCAAATACACTTGTTTTTTTCAACATTTTTTGCTTCCTTTAGGGTTTAGGTCACCCTAATTTAGGTACCCCTAAACAATAGACTATATAATAATTTAGGTTGCCCTAAAGTTTTTATCCTAATAGTTTTCTAGCTTCCTTTACCAGTGAAACTAATTCCTTCCTTGCTTCATCTGCACTAGAAACTTCGTTTTCGAAAGCCAACCTTATTGGCCTAGGGCCCTCAGATGTGTTAGCAGACATCTCGAATCCATATCTATCAATTTGAGTCATAACTGCGGAAGTAGTATCAGTAGCCTTGCTCATTGCTTTACAATAAAGCACCATAGAATCTGCATGATCTTCGTTCATATGCTCAATTATGTCATTTGCATAGGAAACCATAGGGTCGGGTTCGGCCTCAAACCACTCTTTGTCAGTAATCCAAGACATCCGACCAAACCCTCCAATGTATCGAATTTCAGAAACTTCAAGTTGATAAAAGAAAAAATCCTTAAAATCTATGTAAAACTTGGAGTCTGGATTTTTTGATAAGAATATTTCTCTTACATCTTTTCTGTCAACTTCGTCTAGTCTTTTACAATCACCCATTAGAGTTACCCTGCCGAGAGCAAGAGGATTTCCTTCCCCTGCTTCCGCAACTAACAATGATGATTTACTGTCTTCTTCAAGATTTTTTGTATGTTCTGCAAGACCGCTAATTAAAAAAATGGGATTACCCTTGTTTAATGCATATGTAACGAATGAGCCATATGGATAGCCGGTAGGCTCAATGGACATTGTGCAAAGAGTTGCAGTTGCCATTTTAGAAACTAAAGTACGCGCTTGCTCAGCATGGGAAGGAGTTCTGACATTTGGATCGTAAAGTAGCTCTTGATTTTGTGTTTTAGTTCCTTTAGGTGGCAAATGCCTAGGGATATCTTTTTCGTTTTTTGACATTTTTACTTCTCGCTATTTTGACTTACAATGGAGTCTTTTATAAAAATTCTTAGCGGATCGTTATCGGTACGTGGTAAAATTTCGCTTTCAACACCAAAAACATCAGCTATATTTCGTACTGTCAGAACTTCTTCAGGAGAACCTTCACTTTTTATTTTGCCGTTATCTAATAAAAATATGTAGTCAGAAAATCTAGCTGCAATATTCATATCGTGAGTGGCCATTATCGCTGATTTAGCTTGATCATTGTCAGATACTAGTTTCTTAATTTTTTTCATTACCTCTACTTGATTTTTTAGATCTAAATCACTTGTTGGCTCGTCCAGTAGTAAAATAGATGAATCTTGAGCTATAGCTTTTGCAATAATAACCTTCTGTCTTTCACCTCCTGACAATTCATTAAATCTACGAAAAGCGAAATCTTCAAAATTTAAAAAACGTAAGGTTTCACTCACTTTATCTCTGTCTTTCTGAGAAATTGACCAATTAATATGGGGCCTTCTACCTAGTAAAACTACATCAAAAACATCCATAGTAAAGCTAGACATGACAGTCTGAGGAACGTATGATATAAGTTTAGCTACTTCGGGTAATTCTAGGTCTGATATTTTTTCTGATAAAACCTTGATTTCACCCGAATTTGGACTTAAGATACGATTTAAACATTTTAGAAGCGTAGTTTTTCCAGCCCCATTTATTCCTAGAACTGAAACCAGACTATTAGGCTTGACAGATAGACTAATATTCTTGATAACGCTAGTTGATCCCCAGCTAAAATTTAAATCCTTAACGTGAAGAAGATTAATCAATGACCTGCACCTCTGTGCCTTAAAAGTAAATACATGAAAAATGGACCTCCTATGACTGACAACATAATTCCAACAGGCATAACTATTGGAGCAAAAAGAGTTCTTCCTATGGTATCTGCAATAAGCATCAGTAAAGAACCAAAAATAGCTGAACAAGGAATTAATTTACGATAGTCGTTACCAACAATTAAACGGCCCATATGGGGCGCTGCTAAGCCAACAAATCCTATTAGGCCAGTAAAGGCTATGACTATTGAAGTCATAAGTGCAGACAGTACAAGAATTTCTTTCCTCGTTTTTACTGGATTAACGCCTGTTGATATTGCAAAATCATCGCCACCGAGTGCGAGTGAATTTAGATCCCATGCCTTCTTTAGAGCTGAAGGAAGTAATCCTACTAGTGCAACGGTTATCCACAATGTATTTTCCAAAGTAGGGCGAGAAAGACTGCCAAACGACCAGTGAGCTAGCTGTGACAGCTGTGCATCTGTAGCAAAATATTGCATTGTTGATACTATTGCGCCTGCTATGAATGTAATTGCAATTCCAACCAAAATGTAAGACTCCGCAGAGACTGATCTAAAATTACCAAGCTGTATTATTACACCGACTACAATTAAAGAAAAAAGAAAAGCATTTGCAACAATTGCCAAATCTGAATTTGAAATGATCGAAAATCCGAGAACGATTGCCAAAGCGGCGCCTAGAGCTGCGCCTGAAGCTACTCCGAGTGTTAAAGGTGAAACTAAAGGATTACCAAGGCATCCTTGCATTAATGATCCTGCAATTGCAAGAGCTGCACCTCCAATAATAGCCATTAAAATCCTTGGAAATCTAAGCTCCCAAATTATAGCGGATTGCATATCATCACCAGAATCTAAACCAAACACTATTTTCATTGTGTTAAAAAAGTCTAAATTAATGGATGAACCGAGGCCTAGTGCAAAAATTGCTGTTAAAAATGTAACAATACATAAAACAGACATTGACAAGATTTGTAATTTAGAATTTTCAATGTGCTTTAGAGACACTGAATCCATATACCTAACTCCCTACTGAATTACAAACAAATTTTCCCACTTTGTCAACATTATGATAGTCCGTAAAGTATTTCTCAAGGTACAATTCTGCATCTAGATCCTCAAAGAGATTGGGATGAAGTAATTTGGCAAGTGTCGGGAGACCATGAATCATCATAGGTCCAGCAAATTCGCCTGACATTATAATCATTCGGTTGTTACTGACAGCATCCATTTTATCGAAACCGGGCCTATCAGCTATAAACTCCATGTGGGTTTCACAACTATCATCCTCGTCATAACTATCAAACCCAATGTCAAACGTGATTCCATCGAACATTATTAAATCTGGATTAGCATCTAGAATTGCCTCCATGTCAACGTGAGTGGTATGACCAGGTAAATCTTTGAAAACATTAACTCCACCAGCTCTCTCAATTAAGTCTGTCCATTGCGAGGTACCAGTCAAAACAACTGGATCCCTAGTCAAAGATGCGTGATGCTCCATCACTACTGTGGGCATTTTGGTCTCATTTAAGGATGATATCCTATTTGAAACCACAGCTTCTATTTCAGAAAATTCTTCGAATAATTCTTTAGCCTCAGACTGTTTTCCAAACAATTCTGCGATGACTAAGAATTCTTCGTGAAGTGAATCATACTTGTAGAAATCTAGAGCAACAACTTTGATTCCAATTGGCTCTAATTTTTCCCTAATTGCATTAGTATCAACCATTCCATTGGTTGCAAATACTAAGTATATTTCTGGCCTAGTATCCAACAAAGACTCAAAATCTATCTCGGAATGTGCTGAATTCTGAACAATGGGTATATCTGCAAATTCAGGCCACAACTTTTCTTCCTGAAAATCTCCTGAGACACCAACAACTACAGATAGGTTAACGTCTAGCATACGCATTACAGTTGCTGCATAGGTATTTGTTATTGCAATACGTGTAGGAGATTTATCAAAAGAGTGAGTGACTCCGTTAGAATCTGTAACTTGAATTACACCTTGTATTGGCTGATCGTCAGAACTACTAGTGTAATACCAAACTCCTGCCGAGCAAAATATAAGCAAAAAGGCTTGGAAAATGACAATACTTTTATCTGAAGATATCATTACAACTTATTTTTCCTTCCTAAAATTGAGACAATTGCGATAATAAACACAACATTAATTACTGAAAGCATAGATGCCTCTTCTACTTCACTTTCAACAACTATGAATATTGAAGCTGAGAAATCTGATAAGAAACCATTTGTCAGAAGTGCTTGAACTCGAACTCGATTTTGTCCATCTTCTAGGCCTTTTAAATCTGTAAAGTTATTACTTCCATTATATACTTCAGTTTTTTGACCATAGACATTCTCAACTACTACAGAGTACCAAAGAACATCTTCAAAATATTCCCATGTCAAGTTTATAACCTTACTTGAGTCAATCGTTTGAGAGACTGTTGTAAAAGTTGGTACTGGAGGAATAAAAGAAATTATCACATTAATTGAGTCACTTTTTATTGAAGCTTCGGAGGGAAGAACTGCAAACAGCTCGTAAATGTATAGTCCATTATTTTGATTTTCAAAACTAAAATTTGTACCATTGCCATTGTAAACTAACTCTCCATTTTGTGTTAATCTGTAACTAATTGCACCTTGGAATGGAGACCATTCAACGGTGTAGTCATTGGAATCTAGACTAATACCATCTTCTGTAATAAATTTGGGTGTTAGAGGTAAATCATAACCTGATAGTGTGAACTCAACTTTTTCGGCATGAGAACCTGGCAACCTATCAATCCTTTTAACCCAATTTTTAACAGTGTCATTGTACCACAGCTCCCATGAAATAATACCATCTCTATCATCTACAATTGAAATATGTGTTGTTGAAAAATTGCCGGCGGGGGTACTAATCATTACATTCTCAGTAATGATTACTGAATTAGTAGTGTCATCGTAACCGTTTGGGTGTCCCGGAACTCCAATGATATTTGTCCTGTTGAAATGCAAAAATATGCTACCTGATGAAGTATCAAAAATATTTGTAGGCTGTCCGTTACCATCTGTGAAATTCCAGCCCATAGTTCCTTGTGTAAAATAAGAGGAAGAGGATGGGTCATCTTCCCAGTAGGTTTTAACAGGAAGTAAATTTTGACTGTCGACCCACCTGTAGGACTTTTCTTTATCCATATAATACTCATCATTCTTTCTGAGAAGAAATGTATTTTTTTCGCTGCCATAAGCATCGAGGACAGTTTCTTTACCTAAAACCGTAAACTTTACCTTATGCACTCCGTCAGGATCAGGTGAGACTGAAGTGGGAGTGTATTGAATATTATAGTCCCAACTCATACCTGGCTTCCACGAATCACCAGAAGATAATTCAGGTAGAACAAGAATTAATAACTTTTGTGTGCTATTTGTAGTTCCATTTGTGTTCGTAGCTCCAATTTGAAATTCAAAAATACCGGATTCATCTGAATCAAACATAAAACTTTCTGAAAAACCCTCGTAGACCTCTTCTCCATTAGAACTTAAAGTGTAGAACAATGTATTATCACCACCTACCCATTCAATATCAATAGGTAGCATGGAAAGAGGAATACTCTGAGTTTCTGTAATGAAGGTCGGAGGATCAGGGTACCTAATTTTTTCGGGTGCTGATATATTCATCCATCCAGAACCTGTAGCTACATTTACTATCTGATGAGGTGCCACCTCAATGTTGCCGCTCCTGAAAGTGAATTGCTGTGTCGAACCCACTTCCAAACCGTTAATTATGAAGAATCCATCATTGTTGGTCTGAGTCTCAAATGTACCATTGCTGACTGTAATACCAGACATTGGAGCGCCATCGCTAGAAGTGATGTAGCCATATTTGCTATTAGTTCCGTGTCTGAAATCAAAATCGTTTGGAGTTGATCCCTCCATTCTAAAATGTACATACTGAGTACTATGGTCTATTTCTCCATAGTATGCTCTCAGCGTATAATATTGACCGATCTCAAAAGGGCCAAACTCTACTCGTCCGTTTAATGCACTTTTGCTTTGGTTAGCTTCAATGAGCCTTAAAGTAGACATAGGGCTATCGTCCAAGAAAGAACCATTGGAGTTGAACATCTCAGCAGTCACCCAATTATGGCCTTCATACCAATCTAAAACCATATCTTGATTAATGAAAACCTTACGATAAGAGGTCGTGTGTCCATTATCCAAAAAATACGCTCGAATTGTATGCTCTCCAGATGTTACATCTGTAATTTCATATGTTCCCCCATTACCAGTTTGAACTGAATCTCTAGGTATCAATTTAACAAAAGTATTGCCTGCCTTGTCGCCTGAAGACGTAAAAACATTGCCTGAAATATTGTACAGCTGACCATTCTCTTCTGATGAGACTGAAAAAGAAGTAAGGCTACTAAACAGAAGAAAAAGTACAGTCAAAAAACTAAAAACGGCTAATTTCTCCATGTAATTACCTAAAATATTATGGTTTACAGAGACTGATACTATATATAATTTAGGATTCCCTAAAAAAAGTATATCTTTTATACCTGTGACTTTTGAGAGAGCATGGCAAGTATGGATGCACTTTCTGAAAGTGCCGAGATGATGATTAAAAATATTAATGAACTAGCTGCAGATGATAAAAGAGTTCGAACCTCTGATCTCGCTGCAAAAACTGACTTAAAACCTGCGACAGTAACTGAAATGATTCAACGTTTAGGAGATTTAGGTCTTGTAGATTACGAAGCTTACCACGGAGTACATTTGACAAAACAAGGGCAACACGTAGCTGACGTAATTGAACATCGGTTCAATATTCTTGAACGCTTCTTAACAGAAATTCTAGGTGTCGAAACTAATGAAGCCTCAGAAGTAGCCTGTAGGATGGAACACGTCTTGACGAGAGATGTAGAGCATAAACTAACTACATTTTTGGGAATCGATCCTAAAAAAGAATCTGAACTTTTTTGTCATAAAATAAATATTGATGAAAATGAGTCACCGAAGTATTTACCATTGAGTAACTATGTTAAAGGAAAAAAAGGTACTGTGAAGTTGATATTTGAAGACAAACAATTGTCTAAAATTTTAAATGAGCAAGGAATACAGCCTGGAAACACAATAATGCTAAAGAATAACGATGACAATGTTTACAGTGTGGAAACTGATAAAGGAAATTTTTCAATAGATAGAAAAACTGCCTCAAAAATTATCGTCCAAAATTAATGAGCTCAAAAGGAGTATTGTATATAATTATAAGCGGACTAAATGACTATCAGAAAGCTCGAGAAGCACTGAGGATAGCCGAATATCAAGCTGGAGATGGAAAAAACTTAGCTGTAATGCTACAAGGCGATGGAATAAATTGGATTAGAGAAAGCAAGGAAAAGATAGTAAATGAAATACAAACTTCAATTGGCGTCATCCACGAGTTAGGATGCCCAATTTTCCTATGCGGAGCTTCGCTAAATGAGGAAGGACTGTCTCCAATAATGGGTGACTACAAATTCAATGTCTCGTCCGCACCTAAGAGAATAAGTCAAGTGGTTGAGAAAGGCTGGCAATTAGCTGTCTTTTAGGTTAATTAGAGCTCTGCGAGAAGTTGGTTACACCAAGCTTCCACCCTTTCATCTGTCATTTCACCTTGATTGTCCTCATCTAAAGACAATCCACAGAATTTGTCATCAATTACACCACGTGATTCATCAAAGTCATAGCCTTCTGTCGATGTGAAACCGAGGCATTCGCCACCTCCAGCTATCATTTTTTCATAAATCATACCCATACCATCTTGGAAAGTATCTGGATATCCTAATTGATCACCTTGACCAAATATAGCAAATTTAACTCCGTTGAAATCCATTCCTTCCATGTCATCAATAATGTCAATCCAGTCATCTTGAGCCTCACCAACGTACCATGTTGATATACCCATCATGAGGAAATCATACCCTAGTAAATCTCCAGCTTCTATTGAGCTAACATCTTGAACAGTACAATCATGTTCACTGAAGTGTCCTTCAATCAACTCTGCTGCTGTCTCTGTATTACCCGTGCTTGAACCAAAAAATATGCCTATTTTCATGATATATTGCCTCTTATTTTCGATACTGTCTTGGACGCTATTTGTAATTTGCGCAACATTTTTAATGCTATCAAAAAGCCTATAACTAGGCCTCTCATTTGAAACATAATAGCTATTGTTTTAATTTGCTATAGGAAAAAAAATGAGTACAATTCAAGTAACTGACAACGATTTTGAAAAAACTATTGCGGATAATAATCTCGTACTAGTTGATTTTTGGGCGCCTTGGTGCGGACCTTGCAAAGCCCTTGGTCCTGTATTGGAAGAAATAGCTTCTGAGAATAAAAATATAGTTATTGCAAAAATGAATACTGATGAAAATCCAAACACCTCATCGGCTCATGGAATTATGTCTATACCTACTATGATGATTTTCAAAAATGGAGAATTAGTAGATAGACTAGTTGGTGCCATGCCAAAAGACGCTGTGATGCAAAAAATAGAACCACATTTCTAAGAATAGCTAATCCTTACTTTCGAATTAGTTAACTCTTTGACTAAATCATCTGTATCAGAATTACTTAAATTTGAAACTAAAGTGTAAACCTCGTACATTTTGTGAAAGCTACTTATTTCTACTTTTGAATAATCTTCAAATTTAGTTATGCTTACATTCAAAATTTTTACAATAGGAATGCCTCCCTCACTTGGTTCTCCGGTTAACATTGAAGTTAAATCCTCTTTACGAAAACCTCCTCCCTCAACAACTAAATGATCGCCATATATCATCAACCATCTATCTTTAATCTTCACATCTTTCCAAGCTAAATTGGCTGGAAGAGGTGGACCATCGAGAATTATTTCTTCCTGCTCTCCCCAATCGTCTTCATTCCAAACATTATTCTGTAGTAAAAAACCAATCGGTAACCAGTCTTCACCGTCCCAAAATCTTGCTTCTTTAGATAATTGCCCTGAACCTAGATCTTGAACTAACCTTTTTTCTGGGATAGGGCCGTAGACCTCTTCGTCCACTTTAACCAAATACTCTTGCTCACTATCTAAGTCACTCATTTTGCCTCGTAAATATACGCACTATTTGAATCTAAATCGGGCATTTCACCTAACCTCCATCCTGGAGCAGTTGTCTCTGCGTAATAATAGCTGGTTTCGTCTGGTTCTCCTTCATTTACTATGTAATGAACTCCTGAAGCTCCCGTGACATTAATGCCTACTGCTGCGTGCCCATACCCATCCCATGCTTCAGGTATTAAGATAATAGATGCGTTATAACCTAAAATCTCAACCAATGAAATTAACAATGCTGATGTATCTTCGCAATCACCGGTTTGATCAACTAGAGTCTCTATAGGATACCTAGGATATTCACCGACTCCTGAGGTTACATTGTCCTCAGAATATTTAAGCGATTGAGAGAAACTGAGAAGAAAATCAATTTCCCTCAACGAATCAAACTCTTCTTCAATTGAAAGATTTCTCAAAATACCTGCAATTTCAATCAACTCAGGGTCATTTATTGTAACAAAATTTAGATAATCACTGTAATCAAAAATTTTATGTGACTGACCCACGTAATACGAATATCTCGCAGGATCGAAATTATAACTAAATTGGTAATCGACCATACGGAATGTCCACTTAAATGATTTAAGATAGCCAAAATTAAAAACATCGATATCCAAAGTTAAGGAAGCATCATCTGAGTCATCACTATCATCTAGGCTCCCATCTAAAATACTGGATGAATTTAACCAAGTTTTATTTTTTAAATCAAAAATTATGGCCTCTCTGTAACTAGAATTTGAGCCACTGATATCCAACTCTTCAGAATATCGAAATTTCAAAAAATATGCTACTACTGTAAATTCGTGTAATGTTTGATTATCCGGAATATTGTATTCAAAATCTGCAGTCAAATTGAAAGTTTCTTGCCAAGGAACATACCAAGGATTGCCTTCATTATCAAATCGCTTGAGTTGCTCAGTTCCTTGATATAAAAAGAAAATAAATGGTGCTGTCTGTCGGTTATTTTGCCTATCAATTAAGTTTACATTCTTAAAACTAAATTTTAACGCTAGATCATTGAAAGGATCTAAATCTTCTGAATCATTAAAGCCATCATTGTCATCATCAAAATCTGAATTATCTCCTATCCCGTCTAAATCGTTATCTGAATTCTCTGAAAAATTGAAAGGAAAAAAATCTTCCGTATCGTTAAAGCCATCATTGTCATCGTCAGGATCTGAATTATCTCCTATCCCATCTGAATCGTTGTCATTCCACTCATTAGAATCCCTTGGAAAAGCATCTCTAGAATTAGGAATTCCATCCAAATCCGCATCATACAACATTTGATTGAAAACTGCGCCAAGAATAAGACCTGCAAGTAAAATTGACACTATTTTGATACTGGTTTTCATTACAATCCTAATAAATTAGGCAACTGACGCATGTTTGTAAAAGGTTCGGCACCAGCTTCCAATAATTCTTGTCTCGAACTCATCTTAACTAAACCAAGAACTCGAATTCCTGCTCGAACAGAAGCTGTAACTCCTGGTATGCTATCCTCAATAACTACGCATTCTTCTTTTTCAAAACCCATTTTTTTAGCTGCATACAAAAAAAGATCCGGTGCAGGTTTAGGATTATCAACTTCTGAAGCTGTATATACTCTGCCTTCAAAATACTTGTAAAGACCTGTTATTTTCAGTGAATTTTCTACATGTCCAGGCCTACCATTTGAAGCTACGCAAGTATCTAAACTCAAAGAAGATAAGAAATCAGAAATACCGTCCATGGGGACTAAATCATGCTTGTAAGCGTCGGACACCTTTTGAACCAATCTAGGAACCCAATCGTCTGGTAAATCCTTACCTGACATTTCTCTCATTCCATAAACAACAGCGTCAATTGTCTTACCTCCCCACATTCGAGTAGCTTCTTGCCAAGTCATCTGAATACCTAAATCACCTGCCATTTCGGCTATAACTTTGTTAGTTAAGGGCTCACTATCTACTAGCGTTCCATCGCAATCAAAAATTATACACTTGATTTGTTTCAATAAGCTGTCACATCCGATGATTTCATTATTTCTCTCAGAAAGGATGTGGCATAAGTGCCCTTGTGTAACCAAAAACTAAATATTGGATCTCCAGAGTCAAATTCAAGTTCAATATCATTATATTTTTGGAATAATGGCCTATACATCCCATAAGACGATAACTCCGGCATATCATCAATTATAAAATCATCAAATTTAACATCTAGTTCTTCCATAACTTGTCTCTCCAGCTCTCCCTGTATACCCTTAGAGAAGTTGCTATTAGCTCCAGGCAACAATCCCGCAATCCAAGCTTTGCCTTCCCGGCATCTTTTCGATAACTTAGCTTGATTTCTTTCAGAAACTTCAATGGTAACTCTTTGATCAGGGCCGCCATATCCATCTGCCGGCATAACAAAATCTCCGATTTGAGGTAAAAATGCATCTATTCCCTCCTTCATTCTTAAATCAAGAACTTTATTGAAAATCAAACTTTGATACCCATGTACCAACATTTTTGATAAACTTTCAGGAAGCTGTAAAATTGCACCTGTGAAGTCTCCCTTATTTCTAGATAAATGCCCTAAAAGCTGCCTTTCAAACAACATATGTGCTGGAAATTTGTCTATAGATTTTGCGAAGTCTCTAGTTTTAAGTAGAAATTCACGCCCTTCAACACCTGCAAATTTTGGTGAATCTATAGTTAAATAATCAAAAACTGCACCTTCGTAATCTCCTTGAACAATTTTCTCCCCAACTATATGTGTTATAGGTCTAACTGTTCCAAATCTTTGTACACCAAAATAATTCGGAAAAAAGCCGCGTAATTCGGAAAGAATATTATCTATATTTTCTCTACCATTTACCGTGTTTGCAATTTTAATTTTAAACTTATTCCCAACTAAATTGCCTAGACGAATTGGCTTTATTGACTTGTGTTTGAAAGTTATATCAATATTTTCTAAATCTAATGTTGGTATTTTCTCTTTAGCTACCCGTAAAGAAAAATGTTGAGTAGTTATAGCTCTCTTATCTTTAGTACCTGCAAAACCTATAGATTTTTGGCTTATGTTCAATTTACGTGATAGTTCTTTCACTAATACATGAGTATCCCAATTCTTAGCTTTTATTTCAACTATCGAATGCTTACCGTTTGAATTTTTCTGCATCCAAATCCAATGTGATCTACCTGGAATTGACACAATTTCTTCGACTTCAAAATCTTCAGGATCTTTCCTGAGTTTACCTTCAATCCCTGACGTCTTCGAAAGAAAAGACTCTGAGCCAACTATGTGTTGACCAGTTAAACTCATTCACTTTGAAATCGCTTTGGCTGTGACTTCAATATCTGCGATTATTTTCTCAACAGCTTTCATTACCGAAGCTTTTGGAGTGCCTTTTTTTGTACGAACATAAAATTTAGGATTATCTAGTACAATATGTCCCATGTAGTAAGAAGCATACTCAACATTTGAATTTGCAAGAGTGTGATTCATAAGAGGGCCAAGTAATGTTTCACTTGCGCCATGAATTTCAAACTCTAATTCGTTTTTAGTTTTGTTTACTACTGTAACTTCCATAGGATTGTATGGACAAAAAGGGTCATTATAAAGATTGGGCATTTTTAACTGCCTGTGTTCTTGCTTGGTGTGGTGCGTTTGTTTTAATACCAAGTGGTGAAAAAATACTGACACTGGCAAAAAAACCTTCACTTTCTAAGCTTTCTACTATTTTTAGTTTTCTAGGCGTTTGACCGACTTGAGCATCTCGAGCCATATCATTGATGTCAAATAAGCCAGGTGGGCCGTGTGCTTCTTTCTTTAGAATTTCAAAAAACTTTCCTAGTTGACCCTCACATTTATCTGGGATGAATTCAGGATTGATAATGTTTTCAAGCCAAATTGGTCCCGCTGAATCTTTCACTTCTGAGTCTGAAACTTCCATTTTGTTATTTAGCCATTTCAAAGTAATATTTCTTTCATTTACTACTCTTAGGAAAACTCGCAAATGATGACCTTCTGAATAAGATAGCAAAGGTTCAATGCTTCTTCCATTTTTTTTGGCTAATGTTTGAATTTTACCTAGTAAAATTCTCACCCCGACCTCCTTTGCAGCTACTCTTTTCATAGAATATGCACCATATCTTTTGAAACAAACCGAAGGCTTAGCACCACAAAGAACTGCCGTATCTGTAGCAGCTATACCTAATATTCCATTATTATTAACGTTCTCAATAATTGAGTTTAGATAAGGGGCTGGAGTTCCGAAAGGATCTATATCTATCCAATCATATTTTTTCCGTTTCACCACATTTTGAACGTCATCATGAAAAACATTAGCCGTCAAATTATTGAGTTTAAGATTATCATTTATTGTTTCTATTGCTAACTTAGAAGTATCACAAAAATCTACGTTAAAGTTAGATTCTAAAGCTAGTCTAATTCCTCTGATTCCAGAAGCAGCCATTCCATCTAAAAATAAACCATCAAAATTTAATGTTTTAGCAAATTCAACATTTAGATCTCTGCTAAATTTCATTGAAGGATTGTAAAATACACCTTTGATTTTTCCAGGGCCTTTTTCATTTCCTGAAAGATTAGCTAGGAAATTTGCACTACCTTCTTGATGCTCTATCAAACCATTCCAGTTTTTAGTATGTTAACTGCCTTTGATGGCAAAATAGCTGAATTAATTGGAGTTACCTCGAGCGTTCGTAAATCATCCCGTTTTCTTATAGACTGAAGTAAGGGATTTCTCGAACGTTTATGCATTGTTATTAGCATAGGCTTACCGCATTTTAGTGCCTCTTTGAGAACTGCACTGAATTCTTTAGATTCTGAAACTAGTTTACCTACCTCGTCAACCAAAATTAAATCTGATTCTTCAATTGCTTTTTGAACTGAGGCTGTAGCAATCCTATTTACGGCATCAAGTCTAATACCTAGTGGAGTGGATTCTGGATTCCTTCCTGGAACTTTTGGCTTAACATCCCATCGTACTGAGGCTGATAACTCTTCTTCTTGTGTTATAAAATCTTTAAGATTATAACCTACTATCTCTCCTTCTTCCTCTATAGGATGTGTGGTAAATCCACCTATATTGAATTTTTCTTCAACCATTTTAGCAATTCTCAGAACAGTTTTGGTTTTACCAGTACCTGGCTGACCAGAGATAGCTACTTTCACGGGAACCATGTAGAGAGCACTTATTGGAAAGACGATATAAGTATCTATGCCTATTAATTATAATCCAAACGTTCAGGACAATTTTTC
>CEWJ01000299.1_pt1 | contig 20485 bp, 32 predicted proteins | sample 350291 | NCBI WGS metagenome assembly CEWJ01 (sample SAMEA2622923, study PRJEB7988) | marine metagenome | isolation source: saline water (ENVO:00002010), including | reverse complement strand
GCAGAGTACAGTTTGGAACTAGCACAGGATCTTAAAGCAGTTCACGGTTTAGACGCTGAGTCTGAATTGGCAAACATTCTTTCAACAGAAGTTCTTGCTGAAATCAACCGTGAAGTTGTTAGAACTGTTTACAAGATCGCAAGACCTGGTGCTCAGAACAACACTGCTACCGCAGGTATCTTCGACTTAGACGTAGATTCCAATGGTAGATGGTCTGTTGAGAAGTTCAAAGGACTTCTATTCCAGATCGAGAGAGATATGAACGCAATCGGGCACGAGACTCGTCGCGGAAAGGGGAACATAATCATATGTTCTGCTGACGTTGCTTCAGCACTCTCAATGGCAGGTGTACTTGACTACACTCCTGCTTTACAAGGTAACAGCAACCTACTTCCAGATGATAACTCCTCAACACTTGCAGGAACATTAAACGGAAGAATCAAGGTTTATGTTGACCCATATTCAGCAAACGTAAGTGACAGACACTTCTATGTTGCAGGATACAAAGGATCTTCTGCATATGATGCAGGACTATTCTACTGTCCATATGTTCCTCTACAAATGGTAAGAGCAGTTGGTCAGGACACATTCCAACCAAAAATCGGATTTAAGACAAGATACGGTCTTGTTGCAAACCCATTCGCGGAAGGTACCAACCAAGGAGAAGGAGCACTTACTGCTAACGCTAACCGTTATTACAGAAGAGTTCTTGTTGATAACCTAATGTAAGCAATCGCTTATATTCTTTACAAAGACCCCTTCGGGGGTCTTTTTTTATGTTAAATAACTATACTATGAACGGACGAGTGAACAAAGTACAAATGACTGCGAAGGTGATGCGTATGAAAGATGGACTGCATCGTCACCAGTGGTATCCGCATTGGGATGAAAACGAAAGAGCAGCAGCACAGATGATATTAAATAACGTTCTTGATATTCTAGACGAATACTGGGAGTAGTATAAATAAAATTACGGAAACAACTAATATCGTAAATGTCTTTTCCAACGCAAATAAGCAACAGGAATTTCCTTAGTCCAGGTGGTTTCCGATTTACCTTAGCGAAGTATCCTAAGATTGCATACTTTTGTCAATCAGCAAACATACCCGCTATATCAGTCGGTGAACTAACTCAACCAACACCGTTCAGACCTATTCCGTTTGAAGGTGTATTGTCATATCAAACACTATCATTAAGATTTTTAGTAGATGAAGATCTTGAGAACTATCTAATTATCCATAACTGGATGAGAGGACTTGGTGTTCCTGAGAAATTTAAGGAAAGACAAGAACTCATTGATGCTCAAGCAAATAATTTTGCACAGGGTATTGGTGAAAAAGAATTTGCTGATGGAACTCTTACTGTATTGAATAGTAATTTCAAACCAAAATTCAATATAGTATTTAAAGATATGTTCCCAATAGCATTGAACACACTAGAGTTTGACGCTGCATTATCTGACACCGAATACTTTAATTCTGTGGTAGAATTTAACTATCTACAATATGAAATCCAATCACTAACTGGACAACGTTTGACCACATTAAAATAAAATATGGATCCACTTGAAATGATTAAACAGTCTTGGGCAGGAGACTGTATTTTTGATGAAGACAAATTAGACGCAGAGTCGTTAAAGATACCATCTTTACACGCAAAGTATCAAGACTTCTGGTCAAAGTATTCTTTAATACTAGAAGATAATAAGAAAAAACTTAGTGTCTTGAGAAGAGACAAGTATCTTTTTTATACTGGTAAAGCAGATGCGGAAGTATATAAAGAGAATCCCTTTGATTTAAAAGTATTGAAGAATGATCTCAATACGTTTATGGAAGCAGACGAGGACATACAAACTCAACAATTAAAGATAGCATACTTTGAAACTGTTATAAATTATTTGGAAGGGGTGTTAAAACAAATTAACAACAGAACCTATCATATTAAAAATGCCCTTGAACATAGACGTTTTGAAGCAGGTTTCTAATGACCCTCATCACAAAGAAGAATGAAGTCTTCTTGCGAGTTGATGCTGATCCTCACATCCATCAAGAATTATCAGATTACTTTACCTTTGAAGTACCTAATGCAAAGTTTTTACAGAAACAAAGAAGGTACAAATACTGGGACGGAAAAATTAGATTGTATTCACCTGGAAATGGTGAATTATATGTAGGATTGTATGATTATCTAATTGAATGGTTAGATAAAAAGGGTTATAATTATAGTGTACAATCAAACAAACAATACGGAGAACCAAATGAGTCGGAAGAATTTGTCACCCCTGAGTCTGTTGCTTCCTTTGTTAGAGGTCTCAATCTGCCTTTCAAGATCCGAGGATACCAACTTAGAGGACTTTATTGCAGCATTAAGTATAACAGAAGACTTTTACTATCACCAACTGGATCTGGGAAATCGTTAATCATCTATACGTTAATTAGATGGCACTTGTTTCACGATAGGCAAGTACTTATTATCGTACCAACTACATCATTAGTAGAACAATTATACAAAGACTTTCAAGATTATGGATGGAATGCAAGGGAACACGTTACCAAGATCTATGCAGGGAAAGAACGTTATAGAGAATCTCCTGTTGTCATTTCTACGTGGCAGTCTATCTACAAGGAACCTCGCAATTTCTTTAATAGGTTTGATGTTGTTATCGGGGATGAGGCACATCTCTACAAAGCAAAGTCTCTAACCAAATTACTGACCAAGATGCACTCCTGTAAATACCGTATTGGTTTAACAGGTACTCTCGATGGTATGCAATGTCATCAATTACAATTAGAAGGATTGTTTGGTCCAGTAGAAAAAGTAATTAGAACTGATGAGTTGCAGAAGAAAGGATACTTATCAGATCTAAAAATAAATGTATTAGTATGTAAGCACGAATATATTGAATTTGAAAACTATCAGGAAGAGATAGAGTATATAATTACACATCCAAAACGAAATAAAATTATAGTAAACCTAGCGTCAGACCTGACTGGTAATACTCTAGTGTTATTCAATTACATTGAGAGACACGGAGATGTTCTCAGAGATATGATAAATAGTAAAAAGGGAAATAAAAAACTCTTTTATATCCACGGAGGAACTGATACTTCTGATCGGGAAATGGTGAGAGAGATATGTGAGGTGACTAGCAATGCTATCATTCTCGCATCGTACGGTACATTCAGTACGGGTATTAATATTAAGAACCTACATAATGTAATCTTTGCTTCACCATCCAAGTCTAGAATTAGAAACCTCCAATCCATAGGGAGAACACTTAGGAAACACAATTCCAAAGCACGTGCCTACCTTTATGACTTTGCTGATGATATTAGTAATGAACATAATCGTAATATGACTTTAAATCATATGGTTTATAGGATCAAAACATATAACGAAGAAAAATTTGACTACTCAATTACAGAAATCAATCTAAGAAAGTAGAACAATGTCACTCAATTACGTCAAACACGAAGAAGAATTCTTAGGAGTTGCAAAACTTACTAATGGAGATGAGGTTATCGGTAAGTTTACTGTTGTAAAAGATACTGATGGAACTGATGTTGTTTTTATAGTTGACCCTGCCAAAGTACATCACGGTTCAGTTAATATTGGGGATGGTAAAAGAACTGAGATGGTTGGATTAAAAAGATGGATGTATTTTTCTGATGAAGAGTTTTATATAGTTCCTGATAATCAAATAATATCCCTCGCCCCGCAATCGACGGAGGCGACGATGATGTATAAAATGTTTGTACGTCAAGAATTCAAACACGAATCCCTAGCAGACTTAAAAGAAAGGAATGAAGTTGAACCTAACCCTAGTCAGGGATTCTTAGGAACTGTTGAAGATAACAGAAAGAGATTTGAAGATCTATTTAATAAACCTTTAGAGTAGTTAGAACCATCCCTTGAACCCTTACAGTGTTAATTGTACAGATAATTACAACTGTTGTCAACCCCTATTGACGTTTCCTAACAAATAATGTATCATAGTGTATAGGAAACTTAGTTATCAATGGCGATCTCGATGCCAAGAAGGAAACAAAAAAGTCAGCATTATGTTGACAATAAGAAATTTTTAGAAGCACTAATCAATCATAAAGAAAGAATCAAACGTGCTGCGTCTCAGGATAAACCTAAACCAAGGATACCTGAGTACGTAGGAGATTGTTTTTTAAAGATTGCTACGCACCTATCTTACAGACCTAACTTCATAAACTATATGTACAAAGAAGATATGGTATCTGATGGGATAGAAAATTGTGTCCAGTATATAGATAACTTCGATCCAAATAAATCTAAAAATCCGTTTGCTTACTTTACACAAATAGTTTACTTTGCTTTTTTAAGAAGGATTGCAAAAGAAAAAAGACAACAATCTATTAGAGAAAAAATTATAGAGAAGTCTGGTTTTGATCAGATATTCCATACTGATGGTGACGTAGATGCTGCTTCACTAAACAATATCAAGAATCGTATTGAAATGAACAATAGGTACCAATGAAAGTTGATAGGTATTACAATCCTTATGAGGATCTTGAAAGACAATGTATCGAAGAAGCAGATCACATTGCTAAGTCATTAGGTGGTAAAATGACAAAACTGACCAGAGCAGACTCTTCTGGAAGAACATCCAAAGTTATCGAAATCGAGTACGACATTGAAGTATGAAACTAACACAAGAAATGATTGACGAAATCCAAAGACTTATGGAGCATACTAAAAAAGATGGTAGTATGAACTGGGTTGATGGTGAAGATATTGAAATAAATCTAGCAGGTACATTTGCTGCTGACAGATTTATTGTTATCAATAACAGGTCTAAGAAACCTTGGCAACCATCAATCAACAGTACACATCATCCAGACTATGATCCTAAAGTGACAGAGGATTTTTATAAACAATGGCCTCACCTTAAAAAATGAAGATTCTTTTAATAACTGACCAACATTTTGGTGCTAGGAATGACAACCCTATATTCTTAAACAAATTCAAACAGTTCTATCAACAGATTGTATTTCCTTATATTGATAGGAATAATATAGATACTGTCTTTTGTTTAGGAGATAGTTTTGATAAACGTAAAAGTATAAACTACCTTTCTTTAGAAGCAACTAGAGATATGTGGTTTAAACCTTTACAGGATAGAGGAATAAAAATGTATATGTTGATAGGTAATCACGACATATATTTTAAGAATACTCTAAGAGTAAATGCTTGCGAACATTTATTAAAAGAATACGATAACTTAGAAATTATTACAACACCGACAGAGGTAACTTTAGATAAGAGAAAGTTTCTAATGCTTCCTTGGATTTGTGATGATAATAGAAATGATATTTACAAAGCAATAGAAGATACAGATGCCACTTCTTGTATGGGGCATTTAGAATTGCAAGGGTTTGAAGCACTTCCTGGAGTTCGTATGGAACACGGTGATGACCCAGAAAGGTATTCTAAGTTTAAATTAACCTGCACAGGACACTTCCATCATAGATCAAGGATGGATAATATAATGTATCTGGGTAATCCGTACCAACTTTATTGGAATGATTACGGTGCAGTTAGAGGATTTCACGTCCTAAATACTGATGACCTAAGATTAACATTCATACAAAATCCTTTTAATATATTTGAAAAAATATTTTATGATGATACTAATAATGATTATGAAACATTACCAGACCATAAAGAACTGGTAGGAAGTTACGTAAAACTCGTAGTTCAACAAAAAGATAATCAAAAATTATTTGATCGTTACGTAAAACATTTACAAGATGTTGGTGTTGCGGACTTAAAAATTATTGAGGATCTTACTCTTGAAGCAGTAGAGATAGATGAGTCTATTAAACTAGAAGATACAATGACCATCTTAGAAAATTATGTTAATGAACTGGAAGATCACATTGATAAAAAGAATATTGTTAAAATAGTTAAATCACTTTACCTTGAGGCACTTAACGTCTGATGTTTGTTCTTACCGATAAAGCAACTGGTGGAGTCTACGCTGTCACTGATGACGAGAAAGATGAAAAGATTGTACAAATTTTTGTTGACAAAGACGATGCTTTACGCTATTATGGACAGTTGGAGGCACTAGACTATAATCGTCCTCTACAAATCCTAGAGTTAGACGAAGAGCAAGTACGACAAAACTGTATTAATCACGGTTATATGTATTGCATAATTACTCCTAACGATCTTGTTACCCCTCCCCCTGACTTAATCATATGATTGTATTTGAAAAACTTCGTTGGAAGAATTTATTATCTACAGGCAATCAATTCACAGAATTTAATTTATCCGATACTAGATCAACTCTAGTTATTGGTGGTAATGGCACAGGCAAATCTACAATGCTTGATGCTTTAACATACGGATTATTTAATAGACCCTTCCGCAAAGTTAGTAAGGGTCTTTTAGTCAATTCAATTAACGATAAAGATTGTGTAGTAGAGATAGAATTTAAAGTCGGGACGGTTAATTATAAGGTAGTTCGTGGTATGAAACCTGCTATCTTTGAGATATATCGTAATGGTGCATTGTTAGATCAAGATGCTGCTAGTAGAGACTATCAGAAATACTTAGAACAGTCTGTTTTAAAACTTAATTACAAATCATTTACACAGGTAGTCATACTAGGAAGTAGTACATTTGTTCCTTTTATGCAACTTACAGCAGCACATAGAAGAGAAGTTATTGAGGATTTATTAGACATACAAATTTTCTCTAATATGAATCTTCTATTAAAAGAACGTGTCAGAGATAACAATGAATCTCTAAGAGATTGTGAATATGAATTGCAGATAGCAGAGGAGAGAGTTACTGCACAAAAGAGAACTCTATCAGCATTAACAGGTGCTAACGATGAAAGGATACAAGTATTAGAAGAACAGTTTAAAGAGAATGAAGATGGTATGATGGCAATAAAAAGTAAGATGGAATTCTTACAATCATCTATGACAGAACTAGGTGATTTTCAAAGTCATATAACTGCTCTTGAATCTAAATGGGAATCAGCAAAAACTATTGAAACTAAATTAGATACCAAGATTGAAAGGATAGAAAAAGACATACAATTTTTCAATGAAAATTCTACTTGTCCTACTTGTACCCAAGATATTGATGAGGCACTCAGAAATATAAAGGTAAATAACCTAGCAACTAAAGGTAATGAATTAGACAAAGCACGGGATCAACTTAAGTTAGAGATTGCAAAGGTAAGATCTAAGATGGTTGCATTTACAGAAGCAGCAGATAAGTATGCAGATATGCAAAGAGAAATACATCATCTGCTAGAGAAACAAGATAGGTATGTAAAGACTAATACTAGAATACTAGGAGAGATTAAAAACTTACACGACAAACCTAATATTGCTACAGAGAAACAAACTCTTATGCAAAGACAGGCAGAGTTTGATGTGAAGGAAGATGCCTGTGCAGAAGTATCAAGACTATCAAGTGACTACAAACTTGTAAGTAGTTTACTAAAAGATGGTGGCATTAAGTCTAAAATTATTGCAAAGTATATACCTGTTATCAATCAGAGTATCAATAAGTTCCTATCTAATATGGATACTTATATTAACTTTACTCTTGACGAAGAGTTTAATGAAGTTATTAAATCCCGTTATCGTGACAAATTCTCATACTCCTCTTTTTCAGAGGGAGAAAAGCAGAAGATTGATCTGTCATTATTATTTACTTGGAGACACGTTGCGAAAATGAAAAACTCGATTGCAACAAATTTACTTATTCTAGATGAGGTTTTTGATAGTTCTTTGGATAACTATGCTACCGAAGAACTATTAAAAATACTAAAAGGTTTTGGCGACACAAACATCTTTATTATTTCACATAAAGGTGAAGTCCTACTTGACAAATTTGAAAAAACAATTAAGTTTGATAAGGTAAACAATTTTTCTAAGTGTGGAGAAATAGAATGAACTGTTGGCACTGCGGACCAAATGTACAATTAATCTGGGGAGGAGATTTTTCTGGAGAAGATTATTGTAATGATGAGATTTCTATAGTAAGTAATCTTTCTTGCCCTAAATGTGGATCATATGTTGAGGTCTACTTACCAAAGGATGAATTTAGACCATAATGTTTGATACTCCCTACTACAGAGGAAATGATGAGTTTAAAGAACACTATCACTTCCAAAAAAATCTACATAGTAGAAGGGATGAATTTTGTGTGCCAGATAATGCTTTTAATGGAACTGGGTATTCTACAATAAGATCTAACAATCGTATTCATATAGAGTATCCTGAGTTTGCTGCATATCTTAATCAAGCAATATCAAAGTATGATGATAAACTTCAATGTACCCACGCTTGGGTTAATATAAATCCACCAGGATCATATCAAACTAGACACAACCACGCTTGTTGTGATATGGCAGGTACATACTATGTGACAGTTCCAGAAACTGACTCTGGTAATATACAATTTTATAATCCATCACCTACAGTAGAAGCAATGATGATACACCAACCATATCATTGCTCAACCCATCTTCATATTCCTACAGAGAAGGACATCCTGATCTGGCCTGGGTTCTTAGATCACGAAGTGACCTATAACTATTCAAAGGAGGAAAGGTGGACTGTTTCATTTATGCTTTCTCTATCTCACCTAGATAGATTAGAAAGATTTCCATCTATGTTAGTCTATGATTGAAAGATTTACTGATAACAGTGAGTGGTTGGATAAATTGATCAACGATCTGGAAAAGAAAGATGAGTACAAGAATCCCGAATTGGCAGCATCACTCGAAGAAGGAGGCGAAGAGACATCTAAAACCTCAACAACTAAGAGCAGCAAGAAAAAGACGTAGACAATTAATAAACCGTCTACTAAACGCTTCCAAATAATCTGGGAGCGTTTATAATATGTGCATACGACACGAAAACAAATGACTGTAAACACTGGAGTAAAAGGTACACTTGCAAGACTACTTGCAACAGAAGACCTTGTTGTTGAGCACAAAAATTGTGAGACTGCATCCTTTGATGTTGCTCGCAGAATTCTTACATTACCTAACTGGGAAAAAGCAACTGAAGAGGTTTATGATCTCTTAGTAGCACACGAAGTAGGACACGCATTGTTCACACCTAATAGACTATGGGATCAGTTACCTTGCCCTAAGTCAATCATCAACGTAACAGAAGATGCACGTATCGAGAAGTTGATGAAGAGAAAGTATGGTGGTCTTCCAAAAACATTTTACAAAGGTTACAAAGAACTAGATGCTATGGATTTCTTTATGATTCCTGATGATCAAGATGAGATCAATCTAGTTGACAAGATCAACCTTCACTTCAAGTCAGGTGCATTCACTCCTATAGATTTTGCTCCTGAGCACGAGTATCTTGTAGACCTTACAGGTAATGCAGAAACATTTGAAGATGCAGTAGAAGCAGCAGTAGAAATCTACAAAGTAATGCAAGATATTGAAAAGCAAAAAGAGCAAGAGAAACTTGCTGAGACAGAAGAAGGAGAAGAAGAAGGTGGCAACCCTCAAGGAGGTAGTGGTCAAGGTGAGTCAATGACAGATGATATTGACACTTCAGATCAACCTTCTGATGAAGGACAGATGCAACAGCAACAGCAAGAAGGTCAAGCACAGGGTGGCACTTCTGGTGGTGTAGACTATGACCCATTCCATTCACAAACTGACGAAGCGTTCACTCAAGGAACTAAAGATCTAACACAAGAACCACGTTACGGTCGTGAGAATATGTATGTTGAACTACCAAAGAAACTAAATCCTGATCACTTCATAGTTGGTACAGATTATCTTCTAAATGTAAACAGACAGCATTTCAATACTGAGAATGAGTTAAAAGAAGAATCACAACTTCACTCTTATGAGCAGACTATTACTGAGTACAACAACTTCTACAAAAAATCACAGAAAGAAGTAAACTATCTTGTAAAAGAGTTTGAGTGTAAGAAAGCAGCATCATCATATGCTCGTGCTAGAACCTCTCGTACTGGTGTTCTTGATACATCTAAACTACACACATACAAGTTTACTGATGACATCTTCAAGAAAGTTACTGTCCTTCCAGAAGGTAAGAACCACGGTATGATCTTCTTATTAGACTGGTCAGGTTCTATGTCTAATAATATTAGAGAAACTGTAGAGCAAGTTATTCAACTATCTTGGTTCTGCAAGAAAGTCAACATCCCATTTGATGTCTACGCATTTACTAATGATGGATTTGCTGCATCTTACAGAATGGATATATGTGGTTTAGAAAAAGAAGATTACAACTACAAGACTCTACACGAACCTGTTGTAGGTGAGTTTGCTCTTGAGAATGGTTTCACATTACTCAATGTAGTATCTTCAAAACAGAAAAAGAAAGACTTTGAAGAATCACTTAAGTATCTTTACATCAATGCTACTGCTAACAACTTCAGAAGTTACTACAGTTTCAAAAATGGTTTTGCTGTAAGTTATCAGACAGCACCAGGATTCGGTTTATCAGGTACACCTTTGAATGAAGCACTTGTATTGATGAAACCTCTTGTAAAAGAGTTCTTCAAAAAGATAGACAAACTTACACTATGTGTTCTTACTGATGGTGAAGGTCAATGTTCTTCTTACTACAGCGGAGAGCATACTTACAACAATCGTCCATACGCAAATACTTTAGGTTACAACTGTTTGCTTAGAGATCGTAAACTAGGACGTACTTACGAGAAGTTTGATGGGTCTGATAAAGTTACAGAAATTCTTCTCCAGAATTTACGTGAGACATATCCTTCCCTCAGTGTTATTGGATTCCGTTTACTTGGTTCACGTGATGGATACAGTTTCTTCTCCAGAACATTTGAGTATGATCAGGAACCAATGGAGAAGGCACAGAAAGCATACAGAAAAGATAAGTATGTTGCTATCACACACACTGGATACCACAAATTATTTGTTATGCCATCTAACAATCAGTCAGATACAGAAGAACTATGGGATGACATCAAGGAAGATTCTACACGTGCAGAGATTACTAGGACATTCAAAAAAATGTTCAAGAACAAAAAGTCTAATAAGAAAATGCACAACTCATTCATAGAGACAGTTGCATAACCAATTATATTAGTGTCACATAACCCCCTTGAAAGGGGGTTTTTTATTGGTATAGTATATACATAGACACAAGACAACAAATGCCTTTCACAACTGCAATCCCTGTGACCACATCTGATATAGTCACATACTTAACAACAAACTTCGGCAATGAAGTATCTGTCAAGGAACTACTATCTGCTGCTGATGAGTTTCGCTGTTCACTAGCAACAATCAAGAAACGTCTTAAGACTTATAAGGTTGCTATTGGTAAATGGAACTTGTCTGTTAAAGAACTAGAGCAAACATTCAAAGCACCTTCTGCTACACCTGCTGTTCAGAAAGTACAATCTGTTCCTCCTACAGAGCAAGTACTTGTTCCAGATATTGACCCTAACTATGTTCCTTTTGGTAATTTCAATGCTATCAAAAAGATCATCGGTTCAAAAGTTTTCTATCCAACATTCATCTCTGGTTTATCTGGTAACGGTAAGACATTCGGTGTAGAACAAGCGTGTGCTCAACTCAAGAAAGATTTTGTAAGAGTTAACATCACAGTTGAAACAGACGAAGATGATCTTATCGGTGGTTTCCGTTTAGTCAATGGAGATACTGTATGGCACAATGGTCCAGTTATTGAAGCACTTGAGAGAGGTGCTATCCTTCTCCTTGATGAGATTGATCTTGCATCAAACAAAATCCTTTGCTTACAATCTGTACTAGAAGGTAAAGGTGTATTCCTTAAGAAACTAGGTAGATATGTAAAACCTGCTAATGGATTCAATGTATTCGCAACTGCTAATACTAAAGGTAAAGGTTCTGACGATGGTAGATTTATAGGAACCAATGTTCTTAACGAAGCATTCCTTGAGAGATTTGCTATCACACTAGAGCAAGAGTATCCAACAGTTACTATCGAGAACAAGATTCTTACCAAGATTGCTACTGATCTAAACGTCAACGACAAAGACTTTGTATCTCGTCTATGTGACTGGGCACAAGTTATTCGTAAGACATTCAATGACGGTGGTATTGATGAAGTGATCTCTACTCGTAGACTTGTACACATTATGCGTGCATACTCAATCTTCAAAAAGAAGGAAGATGCAATCAAGTACAGCATCAACAGATTCGATGATGAGACTAAGCAAGCATTCTTAGAACTCTATGATAAAATAGATGTTGACTTCCAAAAGGAAGACTGATATACTAGGGGGGTATAAACTCCCCTTTTATAATGTTCAAGTATGAAGAGGATAAACTCCTCAAAGAAATTTACAAGTACATTGAAAAGACCTATGAAGGTCATTATTCAAATGGACAAGTACAAACACTTGACATTATAGAATCGGTTGGCGATGCTGAAGCATTCTGTAGAAGTAATATTCTAAAGTATGCTTCTCGTTACGACCGCAAAGGAACAGCAAGGAAGGACATTGTTAAAATCGTTCACTATGCTATACTCTTATTACATTTCTCCGATAAGTCTGACAACAATGACCCAAGTTAAATTAACTAAATCCACATTCAACACACTTAAAAATTTTGCGACGATCAACAAATCTATTGTTATCAATCCTGGTTCTAAAATCCGTACGATCAGTGTTAACAAAAACATATTTGCTTCTGCTGAAGTCGAAGAAGTCTTTCCTACACAAGTCCCCATTTATGACCTCGGTGTATTTCTCTCTGGTCTCTCGATGTTTGAGAACCCTATCTTTGATTTCAGTTCAGACAGTAAGGTTATCATCAAAGATGAATCAGGTGCGGAATCGAACTTCTTCTACAGTGACCCAGAACTGGTAGTACAACCTCCTAAAGATGGAGTAAAACTACCTGACACTAAGACAGTTAAGTTTACTCTTAAACCTAATGTGTTAGATAATCTTTTACGTGCAGCATCAGTTTATGCAGTTCAAGATTTATGTTTATATTCTAAGAATGGTTCTCTCGTATTAACTGTATGTGATAAAAAGAATGAGACATCTAACAGTTACGAAGTGCCAGTAGGAACAACAGATGAAGATGATCTATGCTATTGTTTCAAAGTAGAAAATCTCAGGTTGCAACCAGAAGAATATAATGTTACAATCTATGATAATAGATGTGCTCTATTTGATGCAGTAAATCGTGATCTGCAATACTTTATCGCTCTTGAACCACAATGAAACTTAAGAACACAGAAACTCCACAACAACTACTAGCACGTTTTGAGAAACGTATGAAACAACTAACTGCTAGACAAGATGAGTTACAAGAATCTTTCGATGAGTACATAAAACTGGAACAAGATATTTACAGACTTCAAGGATCTGTAGATGCAGTTACTTACATAGCAACTGGTAAACTTCCTGGAGATGGAAACCACGGTGGTATGAAAGATCACAAACCTGTAAAACACGGTGAACTAGACGCACTAGACTAAATGAAAGAATTTGATTATGGACTCGATTACAAGAGACTTGATTTTACAGACGAGGAAACTCGTGAACTTTATCGTATTGGAAGGGGAGAGCAAGGAGTTTTACTGGTTCGCCCTTATACTAACGACATATGTGCTCATTGGAGATTCAAAACTCCTGACGAAGCAGTAACATCATCCAATAAAATTTACTCGATGTATCTCAACTACAGGGATGAAGAGGATTTTATTGGTATGGATATGTGTAGAAAGTTTTTGGAAATGGGTTTTACTAGATCAAGACGTTATGCCAATCACAACACAGGTAAGAAATATGATGATAAAGGAAATGTAACACCCCAAGAACCAGATCATATGACAAGTAAGTATGCTAAGTCTGCACAAATATTTAAAAAGATAAGAGACATTGTTGCTAAATGTGACACCTATGTTAGGATGAGAAAAGAATGGAGATCTAAAGAATGAATATTTTTGTCACAGATGCTGACCCTGTAAAGTCAGCACAGGTATTACCTGACAAACATATTGTCAAGATGCCACTAGAAACTTGCCAAATGCTTTCTATTGTTGCATCAGAAAAATGGGGTCACGGTTTCGGTGTTTTACCCAAGTTAGATGGTGCTCCATACAAAACAGACAAAGGTGCATTTCGTAATCATCCTTGTACAGTATGGGCACAGACATACTTCCGTTGGTTAATACAACACGGACTTGCTTTATGTGCAGAGTACACTCATCGTTATGGTAAGACACACAGTTGTCAACATACTATCGAATGTGCTGATACCATATTTCCTGACAGTCCTACACCCACAAATTTTGTAAGAGCAATGTATGATGAGTTTAAGTACGATAATACTATCGATACTTTTACAGCATATAAAAGATATATTGCATCTAAACCTTGGGTATGCGATAATTATCTTCGTAGACCAGAACGCAAACCTTCTTGGATTTAATAATGAGTAATTTTTTGTGGGTTGAAAAATACAGACCCAAAACTATTGATGATTGTATTCTTCCAGAGAATATAAAAGAAGTCTTAAATAAATTCGTAGAGAAGGGAGAACTACCTAATCTATTATTATCAGGTCCTCCTGGAATTGGAAAGACTACTGTTGCTAAAGCAATGTGTGAACAGATTGGTGCAGACTACTATGTAATCAATGGATCTGATGAAGGTAGGTTCTTAGACACAGTAAGAAACAATGCAAAGAACTTTGCTTCTACTGTATCCCTAGCATCATCTGCAAGTCATAAGGTAATTATTATTGATGAAGCAGACAATACTACTCACGATGTTCAACTTCTACTTAGAGCATCTATAGAAGAGTTTAGTAGTAACTGTAGATTTATTTTTACTTGTAACTATAAAAATAAAATTATTGAACCATTACATTCAAGATGTAGTGTAATTGATTTCTCAGTTACAGGAAAAGAGAAAGCAACTATTGCAGCAGAATTTTTTACTAGCATCAAAACTATACTAGATAAAGAACACGTAGGTTATGAACCTAAAGTTGTTGCTGCTCTAGTACAGAAGTATTTTCCTGACTTTAGAAGAACCCTAAATGAATTACAAAGGTATTCTTCTATTGGACAAATTGACACAGGTGTTCTTGCTGTTCAACAAGCAACTAATCTAAATGATTTAGTAACTCATCTAAAAACAAAAGAGTTTACAAAGATGCGTAAGTGGGTTGTATCTAACTTAGACAATGATCCTAATTCTATTATGAGAACTATCTATGATTCTCTGTATGATCATTTACAACCACAAAGTATTCCACAGGCAGTTCTAATCATTGCTGACTACCAATACAAAACTGCATTTGTTGCAGATCAAGAAATTAATTTAGTTGCGTTCCTAACCGAGATGATGATGCAATGTCAATACAAGTAGGATATATTCCAAAAGACATATCAGATTTTATGTATGAGGTCTTGTGCAGAGATAATACCTTTCCGTGGTTTTATCAAGAGCAGACCTCATTTTATAATGGCACCTTTGAAGTATTGCAGTTAGATGGTTATGAAGAACATCCATACTTTGCACATACTATTGTTACTGACAGTCAGATAAAATCAAACGCATACGATATTGTATTTGATAGATTTTGGAAATGGATGGTAAAGAATGTTGATGGAGATTTTGGTGAATTGATTCGTGTACGTGCAGCAAAGACTATGAAGAATAGAGTTCCACCTACACAACCACACGTTGATGCACCGTTTGGACATTGGGTTATGATTTATTTTGTTGATAATAGCGATGGTCCAACTACCATATATAAAGAACGGTATGGTGAAAATCCAGAGAACGTAAGACCCAAACAATACATAGATCCTGAGAAAGGAAAGTATGTAATCTTTGATGGTCGTATGTATCATTCTGGTAATGCACCTAGGAAACACGATTCCAGAACTATCTTGAATATTAATTATTATGGAGACACACGAATTCTTTCCAGTTAAATTTTACTCATTTGACAATACAGATTTAGTAGAACCTACTTTACAATCTCTTATGGATTGTGAACGTGGGTTATTTAATATTCCTAATACTGTAGAGACTACAAAGGGCGACTTATTTCAGAGAGACGAGTTTAAAGATTTACATTTATGGTTTGAAGAGTGTCTTGAAAATATAAAGAGAGAAGAACAACTACAGTTTGAAGGTAATTTTAAAGTCTGTATGTCTTGGGGAAATGTAAGTGGTCCTGATAGTGGTGGATGCCATCAAGCACACAGACATCCATTCGCATACCTGTCTGGTATCTATTACCTCACAGAGGGGTCTCCTACGGTCTTCCAGGATCCTCTGACAGCACGTACGATGAATCAGTTGGAAATCATAAGCGGTACATATGAAAATGCTGTAGCAATAGAACCATCTGTAGGACAATTACTGATCTGGCCAAGTTGGATGATTCATTGGTCTGTTCCACATCACGGTCCAGAACCACGTGCTGCTATAGCGTGGAATGCTTTACCTGATGGTGGTGTTAACTTTGGTCCGTTCGGACAGAATATGGTAAACCTAAAAGTAAACTAATGTTATTAACTCCTTTCGGTCCTAAAATTTATCAAGGCAAAATAGATGATGAGGTAAGACTAGATTTGTTGAGATATGCTTTTGAAGCGGAACCATCTCAAGATGCGTCTGGTATATTAGCAGGACAACTAGAAGAACAGTATTACATTTACCCAAGTAAACGTGACCTAGATGAATTACGTAAACACATTGGCACATATACTAATCAAAACTATATTGATATAGAACCTATCTGGGTAAATTTTCAACGTGCAGATGATTGGCAACCTATACATAACCACGCAGGAGAATTTAGTTTTGTGGTTTATGTAGATATTCCACCTGGAATGTATGATGAACCAGAGATAGCAGGTTCTATTGTTTTTAACTATGGAGAACAGTTACCACACTCAAGATGTCAGTATGGTCCTATCAAACCACAGGTAGGTGATATTTTTATTTTTCCTGCTTGGTTAAAACATTGTGTGTATCCCTACAAATCTACTGGACAAAGAGTATCAGTTAGTGGTAATATAATAACAAGATTAAATTCGTAATGAAATCATTGAAGACTCCTCTGAGGTATCCTGGTGGAAAGTCTAGAGTAGCACCAATGCTCGTGGATAAAATGCCACGCATAACAGAATACAGAGAACCTTTCCTTGGTGGTGGTTCTACTGCTATAGAATTTACAAAAAGATATAGAGACATACCTGTATGGGTAAATGATCTATATGTTCCTTTGTATAATTTCTGGACAATATTACAGGAAGATCCTGATACTTTATCTGATGCCCTAATGGGATTGAAGATGAATCACGATACTCCTGAGAAAGCAAGAGAACTATATCACTCAGCAAAGACTAGGGTTAATGACCCTGATATATTTTTGTCTGCTGTTTACTTCTGGGTGATGAATAAATGTTCTTACTCAGGTCTAACAGAAAACTCATCATTTTCACCACAGGCATCAGTACAAAATTTTACTAAGAAAGGTATTAAGAACTTACCTTATTATGGAGAACTGATTCAAGATTGGAAGATAACTAACTTAGATTATAAAAAATGTTTTGGTGACGATGCTTTTCTTTTCTTAGATCCTCCATATGATATTAAAGATTTTTTATATGGTGGCAAAGGTGGAACAATGCACAAAGGTTTTGATCATAAACAGTTTGCATATCATTGTGCAGAGACAACAAATGATTGGATGATTACTTATAACATCAATGAAAACATTGAAGATCTATTCAAGAGATATACAATAGAAAAATATTCCATTACGTATGGAATGCAACACAGAGAGGATAATACTAGAAAGAAAGAATTGTTAATTACTAACTATAGTATAAAATCACCATTAGAGGAGTTGTTCGTTGATTGAAGTTATTGATGATTTCTTTCCTAGAAGATTAGTACAGGAAGGATTTTACTATTTGGATTCTTATAATGATTGGGATCACCTAGCAGATTCTCCAGAAAATGCACACGCATATACTCTAGGCAAAGCATTTGAATATCCAAACTTTGAACCTGTAGCAGATAAATTTTTTAAGTTATTAGATATTGAAGCAAGAAAATGTTTGTATAATTGTTTCAGACATTCTGATTGCCCTAAAGCACACGTTGATTCAAATGTAGATCACGGTGTAACGTATCTAATCTATCTTAATCTTGACTGGGATATTAATATGGGTGGAGAAACCGTCTTCATAGAGGAAGATACTGGTGATATACTTAAAGCAGTAGCACCTCATCCAGGTAGAATGATAAAGTTTCAATCTGTCATTCCACATATGGCAAGACCTCCTGTAAGAGACGCATTTCCACGTAGATATAGTCTTGTCTTTCAAACACATCCCTGCGATGACATTCACTTAGGAGATTTATTATGAGCAAACGTGACGACTATCCTTTAAAGGATTATTTGAATAGTATTAATCACACTAAAGAAAATTTATTAGAACGTGAAGGTGAGTGGGCAAAGAACTATCCTCCATTCATTGTAAACAAATGTCTTAGCGGTTTTACAGATACAGTTCTGTATGCTAATGAGATGAATGCACACTTTCACCTAGATAAGGATCTACAATATTCCTTTTATCTAAATAGCCTTAGGAAGAAACGACGTTTCTCTCCTTGGGAAAGGAAAGAGAAGATAAAGGACTTTGAAATAGTAAAGAGTTACTTTAAATACTCTGACGAAAAAACCAAGGATGCGTTGAGGATTCTAACAAAGGATCAAATTGATTTGATTAAACTTAAAATGAATACAGGAGGCAAAAGATGACTGACGAGAATGTAGAAATCTCGTGGGATCCTGAGCAAATGGTAGAGGTGACTTTACGTCAACCTGATGATTTCCTCAAGGTAAGAGAAACATTAACAAGAATTGGAGTTGCTTCTCGTAAAGAGAAAAAACTATTTCAGTCTTGCCATATATTACATAAGAAAGGTAAATATTATATTGTTCACTTTAAAGAACTATTTGCTTTAGATGGCAAGCATTCTAATCTAACAACTAATGATGTACAACGTAGGAATCGTATTACAAAACTGTTGTCTGATTGGGGTTTGGTTGTAATGGTAGATGAGAATAGAGTCGAAGATATTGCACCTTTAAATCAAATCAAAGTTATTTCTTTTAGAGATAAGAAGGAGTGGATCTTAGAATCTAAATATAATATTGGTAAAAAGAAAGTAACGGAGGAATCTTAATTGTACGAAACAGATGAACTTGGAGAAGTAGTAAGAGATTTTGCTAAGAGAATTGAATATGTATGTGCAATGGAAATGTCAGGTAAGATAACACAGGAAGTTGCATACCAAAGAATAAGAACTGAGTGGAAACATCTAAAGAAAACTAGAAAATTTTTGGTGTCTAAATAGGGTTAGTCACCCTAGATTGTAATGGCAGAAGTTAAAAAAGAGGAAGAGAAGAAAGGTCCTCTAGGTAAACTTAAAGAACATATAGAGGATAAGGAAGAACAACTTGCTTTCTTATCTACAATCGTGAGATTATCTGTTCTTGTGTGGTCCGCAGGGATCTTGACGTTAGCGTACGTTAAGTTGCCAGAAGCGTGGAAAATACCAGAACAAAAACTCGATCCAACTTTCATAGCTTCGGTTTTTACGGGAACCCTTGCTACATTTGGTGTCCAGGCATCAGGTAAGAAGAAGAATGGTGGTGCTGATGCACCTAACATATCTAAAAAAGATATGGAGTTTTTGATTGAGAAAGCATCTCAAACTGCACCTGCACAAACTATTAGGATTGAGCAAGGTCCTGTAAAAATTGTTCCTGATACAAAATGAAGTGGTTTACTCTAGGTCTAGGTGCCTTATTAGGTGTATCCCATATAGGGATGATTGTTAACATAGCATCTAGGAAAACATATCCTGTTATACATCCACCTGTTATAACTCCTTATACTTCTTATGTTGTCCAAGCAGACAAGGAAGGATACAAGATGAGTTATATTGGAAACGATCCAAAGACAATGATAAAAACAACCACCATCAAAGAGAAGGGTGGATTCTTAGGACTAGCAAATGAAACTAAGGACATTGTAGAAGAATACACAATGGATGGTGATGTTCATATTCAAAAAGAATTTCAAGTAGGAGGAGGTGGAGATACTATCTCCAGTAACAAAAGCGAAGCGTGCATCGAAGCAATCGGTAGTGCAAAAGGCACAGGAAGATTGGTTGGGACAAGTGTTGGTGCTGCTGCTTCTCCTGCTCTTTCCTCTATTCCCTTTGTTGGTTGGGTTGCTGCGGGTTGGGTAGCAATGTTTGGTGGAGAGCAAGGTGCAGAGATAGGAAGCAATATGGCAGAAGACCTAAATAAAAATTGTTAGGATTAAATTATGTTTTCAGTATTAAACGTAGTAGAAGCGTGGAACGAAATCTCTTGGGCAGATGCAGTTCCTTTTACACTTGTTCT
>CEWJ01031004.1_pt1 | contig 20510 bp, 18 predicted proteins | sample 350291 | NCBI WGS metagenome assembly CEWJ01 (sample SAMEA2622923, study PRJEB7988) | marine metagenome | isolation source: saline water (ENVO:00002010), including | reverse complement strand
CACCTTCCGCGTGTGCGGGATGATCCACACGGCAAAGCCGCGCTTGCGTAGCTTCGCCACCGTGAGGCTGATGCCGTCCACCGCCACCGAGCCTTTTGGCACGAAACCACTCATCAACGCCGGCGGCGTGTCCACATCCAGCAACCAGTCCTTGCCCTGTTTTTCCCACTTACGAATCCTGCCGACCGCATCGACGTGGCCGGTTACGAAGTGCCCCCCCATCCGTTGGCCAAGCGCCAGCGCGCGCTCGAGATTCACCACCGAGCCGCGCTTCAGCGCACTGAGGTTGGTCACATCCCAGCTCTCCCGCAGCAGGTTGAATTCAAATCCCCTCGACTTGCCGCGACGGGTGATCTTCGTCGCAGTTAGACAGCAACCGTTCACGGCGATGCTGTCACCGACCTGGGTGTCGCCGAGACAAACATCGGCAGCCACCGCAAGTGTCAAGGAATCCCTGCCGTGCTCGATCGCAGTGATCGTCCCTGTTTCCTCAATCAGTCCAGTGAACATGTTATGTCAGGCGCGGGCGACGCGCGCGGTGAGCATCAGGTCAGGGCCAAGATTTCGCCAGCGGATTTTTTCCAGCGGTAACCCGGCCTCCAGCGGCAACCCCTCGCCAGCCACCCCGGTGCGTGCATCGCGGCCGCCAAGAATTTTGGGTGCATAAAAGAAGGCCACCCGATCCACAAGCCCAGCCTCGACGAACGCGGCGTTGGTTTCGCCCCCGCCCTCGACCAGCAGACTCGTGACGTCCTGCTTGGCCAAGCGCTTGAGTAGCATCCTCAACTGAAACCCCCGCTTGGCCAAGCGGCAGGTCATCACCCCGCACCTGGCATTGAGCTTGGCCAAGCGCTTGGCCGGGGCATCGGCCGAGACGACCACGGTCGTGGCCGGGGCCAATTCATCGTTGAGCACTCTGGCATCGAGAGGTATCCGGACTCGGGGATCGAGCACGATGCGGCGCAGCTCCGGGCCACGCCACTCCGGCTTGGGCCGCCGAACATCGCGGACAGTCAGCGAGGGATCATCGGCAAGGATCGTGTTGACACCCACGACGATGGCATCGGCCTCGTGACGAAGCTTCATGCCCTGCCGCCGGGCCGAAGGGCAGGTGATCCATTTGGATTCGCCGCTGGCCGTGGCGATTTTTCCGTCGAGCGTCATCGCCGCCTTCAGCGTCACCAGCGGCTGGTCGTTGGTAATCCAATGATTAAAAGAGGCGTTCAACTCTGCAGCCGGTTCGGCGAGTAATCCATGCTCCACCGCCACCCCTTTGCGCCTGAGTTTTTGAAACGCACGACCGGCGTGGCTCGGGTTCGGATCCGTCGCCGCGACGATCACTCGGCCAATCCCCGCATCAACGATGGCCTGCGTGCACGGCGGCGTGCGGCCGTGGGTCGAGCATGGTTCCAGAGTGACAAACAGCGTGGCGCCGCGCGTTGCGTGGCCGTTTTTCACGGCATCCTCGATGGCGTTCACCTCGGCGTGCGCCAGCCCGGCTCGCCGATGCCAGCCCCGGCCGATGATCTTGCCGCGCCGAACCAGGACCGCGCCGACCATCGGATTGGGCGACGTCTCCCCCCTGGCCCGCCTGGCTAGGCGCAGCGCCTCCCGCATCCACTGTTCGTCGGTGCTCAAGGTCGGTCAGCGCACCTGATTGTTCGTGCCAAGGAGATCGTTCAACGCACGATTGGCCACGCGAACGATGTACTTGTTCGGCTGGCCAACGAGCGCCTGTTTCAACTCCGGGATTGCCGGTCGCGCCTGCTCCTCCATTTCATCGAGTACGATCGCCGCCTGCAGACGCGCCCACTGGTGAGGCCCGGCAAGCGCCTGTTTCAGCATGGGCAGTGCCTCCTTTGGCTCGCCCATTCGCGCCAGCGCACGACCAGCCGCAATTCGCACGCTCGCAGATGAATCGCCTAGCGCCTTGTGCATTGCTGCCATCGCCTTGGGGTTCCTTTCCGGGGCGATATTGCCCACGCCGGTTGCGCCCCAGTACCGCACTGCGGCATCGGAATCATCCATCGCCGTGAGCAACCTTTGGAGCGCGGTCGGGCCAGATGAAGCCAGCGCGGCAGTCTCGCCCAGCCGCGTCATCACGGCGGTGCTGCCGTCCTGTCGGAGGATGTCGTAGCGAGCGCCGTGCACTTTTTCGCGGGCGATAATTTCCGGCTCTGGCAACAGGCCTATGTCGCGCGTCTCGCGAACCCAGCGGTAATGAGCCTCGCGCATCGTTTTCAACCGATCAGCATACTCCGGATTCGCCGCGAGGTTGTTCACCTCGTGCGGGTCGTTTTTCAAGTCGTACAATTCCTCGACCGGTTTGCGGGCCACCGAAAAAAGCCGCGCCGCGCCGGACAGGCCGCCGCTTTTTTCGAGTCGCCGAATCTCCTTCATCGTCGCCCCCTTTTCCGGCGTGTTCATGTATTGGTAATAGGGCTTGAGCGGTTCGTAGTTGCGGATGTAGCGGAAACGGCTGTCGCGCACCATGCGGATGATGTCGTAACGCTCGTCCATCCGGTCGCGTGCTCCGTAAACGTATCGCCGCGCTGCACCAAGTTTTCCGCCGAGAAAAGCGCGACCCTGCATGTGCCCGGGAACATCGACACCGGCGAGGTTGAGCACTGTCGGCGCGAAATCAATCGAACTGACCAACTGTGAGTCGACCGTGTGCGGCCTGCCCTGTTTTCCATTGCGGAGGCTCCCCGGGATGCGGACGATCAACGGAATGCGCGTCCCGGAATCGTACAGCCAACGCTTGGCCCGCGGCAGGCCGACCCCGTGGTCGCTCCAGAAAAATACGATTGTGTTGTCCGCCTCGCCGGAGGCTTCAAGCGCGCGCAGATGATCACCGACCCACGCATCCATAGCGGTTATCAACTCGTAGTTGCGCTTCCAATCCTCCCGCACTACCGGCGTGTCGGGGTAGTACGGCGGCAACTTGAGCGTGCCGGGCTCCTGCCGTTGCGACGGCTTTAAGTTCGCCGTGACCGACCGATACTTGGACTCCCCGGCGATGCCGCTCTCGTGGCAACCGCCGAAATTGAACACCGCGAAAAACGGCTGACCAGTCTTGCGGTTTTTCCAATGCGCCCGGCCGTTGGAGGCATCCCACGTCTCCCACGGTGCGGAAAACTGGTAATCGGTCTTGGAATTGTTCGTGCAGTAGTAGCCGGCCTCACGGAGGAGAATGGGGAACGGCTTCACGAACGACGGCAGCTTGGCGTTGCACCGCATGTGGTGGGTGCCAAGCGTGGTCTGATACATGCCGGTGATGATGCCTGACCGGCATGGCGCACAGACTCCGGCCGTGGTGAAGGCGTGGGTGTAGCGGACACCCTGTTTGGCCAGTCGATCGAGATTCGGGGTGATCGCGCGGTCATCGCCGTAGCATCCCAGGTGCGGACTGATGTCCTCGGCCGACAGCCAGAGAATGTTCGGCGGCTTGGCCAAACCGACCGGCGCCTGGCCAAGCGCAGCCGTGCAAATCGCAACAAAGACAAAACGCATCGTCATGCCGAAAATCTAACGGCTCTCCCCCAGCATCGCACTCCGAAAAAACAAGCGCTTGGCCAAGCGGAGCGGCCGCTCAGGGATAAAGCAACGCCTGCGACCACGAGCCATCTGCTTGGAAGGTATAGAGCAGGCGCTCGTGTAGCCGGGCATCGGCGTCTAACCAAAACTCCAACTCGCCGGGCTGGAGCAGCCAGCCGGACCAATGGGGCGGACGCGGTACAATACTGCCCTCGGGATACTTCGCCTTATACTCCGCCACACGTTGCTCAAATTCACCACGGCTCGACATCGCAGAGGACTGAAGCGACGCCCAGGCGCCCACCTTGCTGGCGTGGTCGCGACTCGCGAAATAGGCTTCCGCCTCCGCATCGCTGACGGGGGTGACACTCCCGGAGATACGCACCTGCCGCCGGAGTTTTTTCCAGTGAAAACACATCGATGCCCTCGGGTTGCCCTGCAGTTCCTCCGCCTTGCGGCTGTTCATGTTGGTGTAAAAAACGAATCCGGCCTCAGTCGCCCCCTTCAGGAGCAACATGCGAACACTCGGCTGGCCGGCGACATCCACCGTGGCCAATGCAAATGCCGTGGGATCGTCGTGTTCGGCTTCGCCGGCCTCCGCGATCCAGCGCTGAAAGAGCGGCAACGGGGCGGGTTCGTCTCCGAATACCTCATTCAAACCGTGCGAGTTGAGGGAATCCTCCATCGGTCAGGCGCCCCAGTCGGTGAGCTGATCATGGATCGCACTCAGGTCATCGTCGCGCAAAGCCATCTTGCGAATCGTCTTGTGGTCGGACCGATCCGCAGCGATGCCAAGCCAGCGCCATGCCTCCTCCAACTCCTCTAATCGGCAGCAGTAGCAGGCAAGATTGTACGGGATGGTCGACTCCTTTGGGAACCGATCGACCGCCTCGCGCAAGGTGTCGTAGGCCATCCGAATGCCGCAGCCGTCGGCACGCCGAAGTGCGTACGCCCAGTTGATCCAGTTGGCAGCATTGTCCGGTTGATCGGATACCTGATCGCGCGCGAGTTCCTCTGCCTCAGCCCAGTTTTTCTCCTGCGCAAGGATGCTCCACTGGACACCGCGAACCTCCGGCAACTGCGCCACCTCAGGGGTTAGGGTCTGGAGTTCTTTCCGAGCCTCAGCCGGCATGCCCAGCTCCAGCCAGCCCATCGCCGAGCGGAGGGTGAAAACGTCGCTCGTCTCGATCCCGGGCTTTGGCTCGGGCGGATACGGGCTGGAGTCCTCGTGAATTGTCACAGTTTATTTTTCGATCGCTTTGCCGGCGGCCTTCCAGCCGTTAAAACCGGGTGCAAGGTCCACCGTGAACTTAAATCCCATCTCGCTCATTTTTTTGCAGGCACGCGCGCTCCGCACGCCTCCCGCACAGTAGACGAGGTAAACCTTGTCCTTGTCCAGTTTGGCCACCTCGTCGGCGAACTTGGGTGAAAACCAGTCGATCCACTTGGTGCCGGGGATGTGGCCGGCCTTGTATTCCGGCGTGGTGCGGACATCGAGCAGCGTCAAGTTGTCCGTCTTCCACATTTTCTGAAACAAACCCACGCCAATGCGAAACGGCTTGCCCTCTTCAATACCGTATTTCTCCGCCACGTCGGCCGGGGACGCGCCGGGCTTAGCCGACTTGGCCAAGCACCATGCAACGGCGTTATCGAGCAGCTTGACGAATTGGGGATTTGCAAAATCGTACTTGTGGCCAAGCGACGTGTAAAAAGTTCGGTTGCCCTTGTAGCTGTGAGTCCACGCGACCGGCTCGGCCGGATGCCCCTCCACCCTGCCGGTGAGCAGCGGCTTGGCCTGCTTGGCCAAGGGGGTGTTTTTGTAGAGCGACCCGCCCATTTTAAACTCGCTCCCTACGCCATTGAGGACCGGATGCCCCTTGGCTCCGGGTACGACCGATGCGTTTCCGAGCAGCTCATTTTTGTGATGGCCCTGATAGTTTCCACCCAGCACCAGCTTGTCCATCTCCAGCCAGTTTTGAATAGCGTGGCTCGCGGTGCGCAGGCCAATCACCGGTTTGCCGCTCTCGATGTATCGCTTCATCTGGCCAAGCTGGTCGGCCGGCAGCGTCATGCGGCGCATGTAAAAAATAACCAGATCCGCTTGGCTAAGCGCATCGAGATTAGCGAACTTGTTTTTCTCCACACTTATCAACGTGGTGCACCGGAAGCCAAACTTCTTCTCCAGTGCCTCGGCGTACTTCGGAAGGGTCACGGCAGAGTCGTACAGTTTCTCGCCGCTAAGCAACACAACATGAGGCTTGGCCTCCACCGCGAACGGCTTGGCCAAGCCAGCCAACAATCCGGCCGCCACAAAAAAAAGTATCAATGATTTCATTCCTTGGCCAAGACAACGCCTCGGCCGCTGAAGATTCCCCATGTCAGCCCGACTGTCCAGTCACCAGTGGTCGGGGCGGTGAACAACTTGTGAGTAAAATCATCGGAAGAGGGGTTGACACACTACATGTTGTGTACTTTCCTTCGGCGGCTACATTAAATTGTGTTAGCCCCGCATTATGCGTTGCCCCAAGTGTGGTTGTGTGGATGACAAGGTGATCGATTCCCGATCGTCCAAGGACGGGTTGGCCATTCGGCGGCGGCGCCAATGCCTTGAGTGCACCCAACGCTTCACCACCTATGAGGAGATCGAGCGCGGGATCCTCATGGTGATCAAGGACGATGGTGCCCGGGAAAAGTTCAACCGCGAAAAACTTGAGACCGGCATCAACGTCGCCTGTGAAAAACGGCCGATCAGCGCCGAGTCCATCGAGGAAATGATCCGCGAGGTGGTGGACGAATTGTACGACGAATTCGATGGCGAAGTTCCCTCCAAGGTCATCGGCCGAAAGGTGATGGAGAAACTCAAAAAACTCGACGGCGTCGCCTACGTCCGGTTTGCCAGCGTGTACTGGCGGTTTGACGACGCGGCGGAATTCCTCAAGGCCGTGCAGCGATTCGAGGAACGGGATGATACAACTACAATCCAACTACCTGGTTTTTAGGATGTCCACCGGGGAGTTGCTTCCCTGCTCCGCCGAGGCCGTCACTGCTGAGTTACTCGGGGACACCCTGAACCTTATCGAGCCGCACACCATCCAGGAGGCACTCAAGGCGGTGGTCTATTACTTCCGGGAAGAGCACGAGGAAACCAGCGTCTCGGTGGATCAATTCTCCAGCGCGCTGGGCAAGGTGCTGCAGGGGTTCGGGTTTGATGTCGTATTCGATGAGGATCCGCAAATTCATCTACGCGTGGAGGAGACCGACATGGCGAGGCTCGCCCGTGAAACCTCCGGCCAGCAGTACGAGCTGTTTTTCTTCCAGCGACTACGGCGCGAAGTGCGGAGCAGCCTTCGCAAGTCGCCCAACCTGATTCAGTTCAACCGCACGCGAGAATGTGTCAAGAGCATCGTGGGCGCAGAGCGTTGGTGCGACCGCTGCCGCTGGATGCACGGCCAGATCGTCTCCTACCTGCGAACCTGTCTCGAAGAGGATTCCCGCGAAAACTGCGCGCTGGTGATCCGCTAACCATCGCTTCGATCCGATGACCCTCGAGGAAATCCAATCCGACGAATCCCGGCGCCTTGCCGAGTTTCCCGTTGCGGAGAAAACCATTTATCTCGCCCATGCCGCTGTGTGTCCTCTGCCGGCCTGTGCACGCGATGCCGTCAGTCGTTACGCAGCTGAATGCGTCAGCGGCGATCAGGAGGATTTCATGCCGCGCAACCTGCTGATCGACACGCGACAATTGGCGGCCAACCTGATCGGTGCCGAGATGCGAGAGGTCGCACTGGTTGGCCCGACGTCACTTGGCCTGAGCTTCATCGCTCAGGGCATCGACTGGCAGCGGGGCGACAACATCATCGTCCACGGAGACGACTATCCATCAAACGTCTACCCGTGGATGGCGCTCGAGGAAAAAGGCGTTGAACTCCGGCACCTCAAGCCAAGCGAACCCGGCCGCATCGACCCCGAGGATGTGTTTTCGTTGATCGATTCGCGAACGCGCATGGCAGCGCTCGCCTCGTGCCACTTCGTCTCCGGTTACCGTATCGACATCGACACGATCGGCCGCGAACTGCGGTCGCGCGGCGTGCTGGTGTGCGTGGACGGCATCCAGACGGTGGGAGCGTTTCCGACTCCCGTAGAGCATGTCGATTTTCTTGCCGCCGACGCGCACAAGTGGATGCTCGGCCCCTGCGCCTCCGGCATCCTCTACGTCAAAAAAGAAACGCAGGAGCAACTCAAGCCGGTGGTGCAGGGCTGGCATAATCTGCGTTGCCCGAATTTTATCGCGCTGGATACACTGGACTACAAATCGGACAGTCGCCGTTACGAAGCCGGCACAGCGAACCTGCTGGGTATCGTCGGACACCGGGCGTCGCTGGCGATGCTCAACGAAGTGGGCGTGGACAACATCGCCGCCGATCTCTTGGCCAAACGCAACCGGCTTGTCCCGGCATTGATGGCCAAGGGCTACGAGGTCATGCACCCGGAGGTACGCTTGGCCAACGCCAGCGGCATAGTGACGTTGCAAAAAACGGGCGAGGACATGCCTGCGCTGGCCGAGCGGCTTGGCCAAGCGGGCATCAAGGTATCGCTCCGAGTGATGCGAGACGGGGCCAAGCTTATCCGGCTATCACCGCATTTTTATAACACCGACGCGGAGCTGGACCGTGTGATTGAGGCGTTGTGATCAGGTCGCCGATCGAGGCGTGACCTTGGGCACGAAAAACGGGGCGATGCAGAGGAGAATCAACGCCCCGATCCCACCGTACAATTGCGGCGCTGCCGGGCCGATGTGGTCGATCAACAGGCCGCCCACATAGTTCGAACAAATCCCACCGCCCAGGCTCGAACTGATCATCGTGGCCAGGCCCTGCCCCGTCGAGCGCAGCTCGCTTGGGATGAGATAGTTCACATATAGCGGCATGGCGACCAGCGCCCCCACCACGTAGACGCTGTGGATGAGCATCACCCCATGCAGGACTGCGGCGTTGTCCCCCCATAAACCGCAGACCACCCACTTCACTCCGCCCGCAGCAAGGCCGGCAAACATAAGCATGCGCACCCCGATGCGTCTGCGGATGGTGCCGGCCAAAGCGATGATCACGATCTCCGGCACAAGCATGATCAGCCACAGCCACTTGAGGGTTCCGACCGGGTCGTCCGGCGCCACGGATTTGACGAAGATTCCAAACATGAACATCGGCCCATCGAGCATGAAGTTCGCGAGGAAAACGTAGATAAAAAAACGGAGGAACCGGCTGTCAGCGAACAGACGCCGCCACGAACCCCGCTCCGCCTTTTCGCGGATCACTTCCTGGTTCGGAATGAAAAACACCGTGACCGTGGTCAGCAGGATGATCGCTGCCGAACAGGGAAACAACAATCCCATGTTGGAGCCGCCCGACTCTGTTTTCACCGCGTCGAGAAGGTACGGGAATCCAAAACAGGTCACCAAGAAGCCGACCGAACCGAACGCCCGCACCCACTCAAAGTGCGAGTTATTTGAGCGGAACAACAGACCGAGGCCAAGCGCCATCCCCTGTGGAAGCAGGCTGGTGTAGAATGCGGCAAAGCCGGCCGATACCAACAACAGCATGGTGTATTTTTCCACAAACCAAAACGCCACAAAACCAAGCGCCATCCCGGTCGAGAGGATTACGAGCACCCGCTTGCGTGAGCCGGTACGATCCGCGATGTAGCCCCACGCCGGTTGGCCAATCAGGCCGATGAGATGAAACACGCCCATCGCCGTGCCCACCTGCTGGCCGGTCAATCCAAGGTCTTCCTTCAGGTAAAGGGAGTAGTACGGAAAGAAGATGCCAAGCGCGCCAAATAGCGTTCCCCAAAACAGCGACAGCACGGCCATGAGCTTCCATTGTTCACGGGTGATCGGGGTATTGGGCATCGGGCGACCAAGCGCTTGGCCAAGCGCAAAAACGCCGGAAGAATTCCGGCGTTGCCACGGTCATTGCAAGGGGATTCGTCCCGTCACGGTGCAGGAACGATCGTCGGCTGGGCGTTGAGGGTCTTTGGCCTGTTGCCCAAACGGTTGAGCGTCTCTGCATTTTTTGCCCTCTTTTCCATCTCACCAAACAGACGCCGGGCCGAGTCTCGCATCTTGCGTTCGTCGATTCTCTCCCCGGTGATCTTGGCCTCCATCTGCATTGCGAGCAGTTCCATGCCCTTGCCCATCAGGTCGGACTCATCAAACTGAATCGAGTTGAGCAGATTGAGCCGAGCCTGCAGCACGTCCTTGGGCACGCCGGGGGTGCTGCGGTCGCCATCGCTGTTGGTGAAACTCTCGATGGCATCACGCTTAATCTCGAGGTTGTATTGGCTGCCGGTGAGAATGTCGCGGAACAGTTGATCGGCCTGCGGGTTTTTGCCAACGTACTTGGCAGCCATAGAGGCGAGGTTGTCCATGTCGCTCTCGTGGACGCGGCCGCTACGGAACGCCTGCACGACGGCATCCAGCGCCTGATCCTTCCCGGTGTTGTCGAAGTAGTTAAGGATGGTTCGATCAATCCGGCCGTCGTCGTTGATGAACATGGCCTGAGCGCTCTGAACGAAGGTCTGATCGCTGTACATGTCCAGCACCATGAAGAGGTAATTTCTGGAGGCACGATCGAAGTGGTTCCCGCCCGGCACCTCCACCGGCTCGACCAACAGTTCGTGTGCGGCGGCAAGGGCATCCTTACTGTAGGCATCGTCGCCCAGCCAACTCCGCAGTGCCCGGGCCGTGTAGGCGATCTCAAACCCGCGCGCGGTGGTCTTTAGCAATTCGGCCAGCGCCGCCTCCGCTGAGGCGGTGCCAATCTCAGCCAGCACGTCCACCATCGCGATGCGCATGGTCGGCGGCTGTGAAAAACTCAGCGTGGCACGAAAGTTTCGGTAGCGCTTCGCATACTCCTCGTCGTTCTCTCCCTCCCGGCGGATCGCGTAGTCGACGTCCTGCATTTTCTCGAGAAACTTGCGAATCGCCGGCACAGACACATCGCCCTGCCGGATCAGGCTTTCCATCAGGAAGTTCAACCGGCGCGTGTCGCCCCGGCGGCTTTTGGAGCCGATGCGAAAGTCAAACATTTCGTCGAGAACGTCGGCCACCGGCAGGTAGCTGGTGATCGGCCCGGCGTGCCCGTCGTCGAGTTGGGCCTGCAGCATCTTGAGCCGGGCATCGGCGTTGTCGTATCGTTTTTGCAAGCTGGCCAACTGCCGTTTTAACTGCTCGACGCGGGGGGATTTCGCGGTGGACTTGGGAGCCGGAGCCTCGCCGCAGCCGGCCGCTAACACGACCAGAGCTAGCGTGGCGGTCCAAAGCGGGAGTCGTTGTGTCTGTTTTTCTTTCATTGAATGACGCGGCCTTAGCCAATCGCTAGGCCAAGCGGATCAGCCGCCGGGGCGGCCCGGGATGATCGTCGGGCCGGCCGGCCCCTTGACCGGCGCGCGGCCGGTGGAACGTTGATCCCGCCTTGCCTGATCGCGGATTTTTCGAAAATCGTTGTGCATGGTCTCGTACCGTTTGTCGTCGTTAAAGTCCCGCTTAGCCAGCTTGGACTCCACCCGACCGGAGTAAATCTCGCTGGCACGGCCCATGATGTCATCCTCCCCGTACTGAATGGCGCTCATCATCTCAAGCCTGGACTGCAGCAGCTCCGGTTCATCGATGTCATCCATTGAGCGGATGGTCTGCATTTTGACGTCGAGCGAGTAGTTGTCGCTGGTCATGATGTCGCGGAAAAGGGCGTCGCCCTGCGGATCGTTACGGCCCATGGAATGAACCGCTACCTGGGCTAACTGCATCATTTCGTCATCCCGCAGCTCGCCACTGCGCATCGCCTGTGCCACCGATTGAATTGCCTGCTCCTTGCCAACCCGCTCGAAGTAGCGCAGCACCGACCGATCGATCCGGCCATCCTCCTTGACGAACATTTCCTGCGCGGTCTCGATGAATGTCTTGTCCTTATACATCTCGAGCACCATGAAGAGATACTGCCTCGAGGCGGCATCATACTTGTTGCCCCCTTCGAAAGCGATCGGGGCGGCCAACAATTCGTGGGCCGCACCCAGTGCCTCTTCACGGTAGGCGTCCCTGCCGGCTAAGTCGCGAAGTTTTTTGGCGCTGTAGGCTATCTCGAATCCGCGTCCTGTGCTGGCGAGTACATTAGCGATGGCGGCCTCAGCTTCCGACCCGCCGATCTCCCCGAGGATATCGATCAGGCCGATCCGCAGCGAAGGCGGCGTCTCAAAATCCAGCGGTACATTGACCATGCGAGAGCGCCAATAATCGATGTCCCGGGCCATGTCCTTCTCGGAGCGTGAGGCGTCAAAGTCGACATCTTCCATTCGGTCGAGGAACTTGCTGATATGTGGCACGGCGTCCTTGCCCTGCCCCGCGATGCTCTCTAAGAGGAAATCCAGTCTACGGCGGGCCGAGCGCCGGTTGGACGAGGTGATCTTGAGTTCCATTAATTCCTCGATGATCTCGGGAACGGAAAGGTAGACACCGACGACTACCGGCCCAGCGTCGCTACCCAAGTCAAGCATCAAATCATCAATTTGTGATTGCAAGTCGCCAAGCTGAGCCTTCGTGGCCTCAACCTGCTTCTTTAGGGCATCAACCTCATTAGCGTGATCGACCACGGCATGCTTGCTGGGCGATTGTCCGCAGCCCAGCAGCATTGCCAAAGCCATTAGCAGTAAGAGCTTTTTTGTGCCTGAAATCATTCCAGTCTTTGTTTGCATTACCACCGCCCGATAAGACGAGTTACATCAAACACGCAAAACATGCCTCAATGCAGGACTAAAGCAACCTGTTCATGATAAAAAAAACGCCGGCGAACCGGCGTTTATAAGCATTTCCCCAGTGATGTTACGGGGCTGGAACTACTGTAGGCTGATTTCTCCGTTCTCCTCCTCTATCTCGATCCCCTCCTCTATCTCTACCTCGTCCCATATCACCAAAAGCATTACGCCAAAAATCACCGCCTAAATTTCTCATATCATCGCGCATGTTATAATCCTCGCCGTTGATCTTGGCTTCGATTTGCCTGCTATACATTTGGACAATTTTATCTTGGCCGTCATTTCCAGAACTGGGAATATTCTGCATTAACTGAAGCCTAGCCCGTAAAGTGTCATTGTCGTCAACATCATCCATCTCACGCAGAGCCGACCATTTCACTCGCATATCGTAGTCATCACTGGACATTATATCATTAAACATCTGGTTAGCTTGCGGATTACTACCTGTGTACTTAATTCCAGCTCTAGCCAAGTCTGCCAAGTCACCACGGTCTGTGACGTTACCACTATTAAACGCTTGAAATATTGAACTAATCGCCTGCTCTTTTCCTACATCATCAAGATAATCCAATACTGTGTCATCAATTTTACCATCATCGGTAACAAGCATCCTTTGAGCAGATTCTATAAATGTCTGATCGTTGTACATTTCCAAAACATTAAATAGGAAACGTTTGTTATTTCTATCAAAGCTGTTGGGATTTGGAATCTCCACAGGGTTAGTCAAAAGATCATGTGCAGCTGCGATTGCCTCCTTTTTAAAAGCATCATCTCCCATCATTTCGCGAACAGTCTTAGCCACATAAGCAACCTCAAACCCTCTAGCAGTTGATTCTAAAACTTCACCTAAAGCTGCCTGCGCACTTCTTCCTCCAATTTCCTTAAGCACATCAATCAAACCAATGCGAAGTGATGGTGGCTGATCAAAGTTTAGAGAGGTTCCACGCGAGCGGCTTCGCATTCGCTCCATCCAGTCCCCGCCTCGTCCTCGCCCTCGTCCTTCCCGACCCTCTTCCTCGGAGCGTTCTACAGCGAACTCCACGTCCTCCATCTTGTTAAGATAATCTCGGATGACCGGCACAGAGGCATCACCGCGCTCCTTAAGGCTTTCAAGTAAAAAGCTTATACGCCGCTGCATGGCCTTTTTATTAGCAGAAGTCATCTTGAGATTAGTTAATTCATCAAGGATTTCGTCGGCCGAAGGCCCGGCAGCGACTACTGTGGTCGAGCCCAAGTTATCCGCCCTCGCCTCATCAAGATCTTCTTGCCGTTTCTTGAGACTGGCCTTAAGGAGTTCATTTTGCTTTTCCAAAGCCTCCATTTTAGAAGCATCAGCGGAATCCTGCGAGTTAGGTGCCTGCCCGCAACCCACAGCGATTGTCACCAAGGCGATGGTGCAAGCATTAGTCAGCTTGTTTATGAATGGAATGGTTTTCATGTTTTTTCCGGTTTTCCAGCTTCTCGAACTATTCTGATACGTCTGGTCTGTAACCTTAGTTACAACAACCGCTACGCAGGATGCACTCTTTTAACAGGATTGCAACCCGTTCAGCACCCTAAAACCAACCCAAGTCGGCCGAGGCTTTTTTGCGCTTGGCCAAGCGGGTACACTTCGCCCGGCCATGGGACAACCCGTACTGAAACGAACGCCACTTTACGAAACACACGTCGCTCTGGACGGCCGCCTGGTCGAGTTCGGCGGCTGGGAAATGCCGGTCCTCTACACCAGCATCGTCAAGGAGCACCACGCCGTGCGCGACGCCGCCGGCCTGTTCGACATTTCGCACATGGGGGAATTTCTCTTCGAGGGGCCCGACGCGAAAAAGTTCCTCAATAAGCTGCTGACCAACGATCTCTCGCGGCTCGAGCCCGGTCAGGGGCAGTACTCGCTGTTGTGTCAGGACAACGGCGGCGTGATCGATGACCTGTACGCCTACCGGCTTGGCGAGACCCGGTATCTGCTCGTCGTCAACGCATCGCGGGTGGAGGTCGACTGGATGTGGATTCGCGCCCAGCGCAACACGCGCTACAAGTCGCTCGAGCTCGAGATGACCGACGCCTCCGGCGACCACGCCGCAGTGGCATTGCAGGGGCCAAAGTCCGCCGCGATTCTCGGGGGCCAATTTCCGACGGCAGTCGAGCTGGAGAAAAACCGGATCGCCGAACTCGAGTTTGGCGGCGCGCCGATCTGGATTTCGCGAACCGGCTACACCGGCGAGGACGGCTTCGAACTGATCACGACCAACGTCCATGCGGTCGCGCTATGGGAAAAACTCACCGCGCTTGGCCAAGCGCTTGGCCTCGTTCCGGCCGGACTGGGCGCGCGCGACACCCTCCGCACCGAGGCCGGTTACTCCCTCTACGGCCACGAGCTGACCTCCGACACGACACCGATCGAGGCCGGGTTGGGCTGGGCTGTGGCCGACCACAAGATCGGCTTCATCGGCAAGGAGACCTGCGTCGCGCAAAAACAGGACGGCGTCTCGCGCAAGTGCATCGGCTTCAGGATGACCGGCAAGAGTGCCCCGCCCCGCGAGCAGTATCTCATTTTTGCCGGCGACGATTTCGGGCGCGAGATCGGCGAAGTGACCAGCGGCACCCAGAGCCCATCGCTTGGTTGCGGCATCGGCCTTGGCTACGTCGAGACCGCCTTCGCCAAATCCGGCACCCCGATCGAGATCGAGATTCGCAATCGACGCTTCCCGGCCGAGGTGGTTCGGCGACCGATTTTTAGAAAACCGGATTGACCACCGGGGCGCACCTTGGCTAGAAGACTCGCACGATGTCAGACATACCCACAGACTTGAAGTACGCCTCCTCACACGAATGGGTTCGTGTCGAGGGAGACACCGCCGTCATCGGCATTTCCGACCACGCACAACAGGAGTTGACAGACCTCGCATTTATCGAGTTGCCCGAGGTCGGGACGGCCCTGAGCTCGGGCGATGCCTGCGGTGTCGTCGAGTCCGTCAAGACAGCCAGCGACATCTACGCGCCGGTCAGCGGTGAGGTCACCGAGATCAACGACGCCCTCGAGTCTGAACCCGGAATCGTCAACGAGGATCCCTACGGCGACGGTTGGTTCTACCGCATCCGCCTCAGCAATGCCGACGAGGTCGAGGATCTGCTCACCCCCGAGGACTACGCCGAGCAGGTAAACGTCTGACCCCCCGCTTGGCCAAGCGCTTGGCCAAGGTAGGGACGGCTGGGACAGCTTCCCTACCCACGAAGAACGATTGGTGGGTTTTTGAAATTTTAATTTCGGATTTGTTTAGGATTTCAAATTTAGTAACTCGTTTTTCCAACCCGACCCTGCGCTTGGCCAAGGGGAATACATTAGAACCGACTCATCGATGGAACTGGGGTTTGAAAAATAGTACGTGTACGTTGTATTTTTGTTGCCTTAGTTCCCCAGCTTGGGCACGATTTCTGGCAACGGGCTTTTTTGGGTTGCCCCTTGGATGTCATGAAACGGTTCACACTCGCCTCTTTTTCTATGCTCTACGCGCTTGGCCAAGTGCTTGGCCAAGCCGCCGAAATCCCCGCCGCCCCGGCGGACAGCTGGCCGATGTATCGCGGCACGGCCTCGCTGACCGGCCTCTCGAAAAGCAAGCTCAGTTCGTCACTCAAGCGACTCTGGGCGTTCAAGGCCGAGGAAGGCATCCACGGCACAGCGGCGATCGCCGACAGCAGGGTGTTCGTCGGATGCGACGACGGTAAGCTGTACGCGCTCGACTTCAAGACCGGCAAACAAATTTGGTCGTTCAAGACGGAGGACATCGTGGAGTCCGCGCCGCTGGTGCGGGACGGCAAGGTGTACTTCGGGTCGTCCGACTGTTTCGTCTACGCGCTGGACGCCAAGGACGGCAAGTTGCTCTGGAAATTTGAAACCGAGGATCGTGTGCTGGGTGCCCCTAATTTTTTTCAGCCCAAGGGCAAGGACGCCAAGCCGTCGCTGATCGTCGGGAGTTACGATTTCAAACTCTACGCATTTGACACGGTGACCGGCAAAAAGAATTGGGAATACGAGACGTCGAACTACATCAACGGTTCGCCGGCGGTATTCTCCGGGCGAACGGCGTTCGGTGGGTGCGACGCGTTGCTGCATGTGATCGACCTGAACGCCGGCAAGAAACAAAAACAGATCGACGCCGAGGCCTACATCATCGGCTCGGCCGCCGTGGTGGATGACATGGCGTACATCGGCCATTACGAGAATGAGTTTCTCTGCATAGACATCAACGGCGGTAAGATCGCGTGGAAATACAAGGACCGGGCGTTTGCCTACGCCTCGTCGCCGGCGGTGACGAAGGATCGGCTGGTGGTCGGCTGCCGCGACAAGCGACTGCATTGTCTCGACCGCAAGACCGGCAAGCGGCTCTGGGCGTTTCGCACACGCGGTAAGGTCGATAGCTCGCCAGTAATCGCAGACGGCAAGGTGATCGTCGGCTCGGACGACGGAAACCTTTACGTCGTCTCGCTGCAGGACGGTAAAAAACTTTGGTCTTACGAGATCGGCGAGGCAGTGATCGCCGCCCCGGCCGTGGCCAGCGGCACGATCGTGATTGGTGCCGAGGACGGCCGAGTCTACGCCTTTGGCTCGGCCAAGTAACCAGAGATTGTCCCATGAGCGAAACCGCCACCAAGACCGCGCCGCCGCTGGAAAAAAAGACCACCGTCGGCAATTATTTCGTCTCGAACTACCCGCCGTTTTCGTTTTGGAAACAGGAGGATGTGCCGGACTACCGCACCGCACTTGGCCATCCGCCCAAGCCGGACACGCCGTTGGGCATTTACGTGCATATCCCATTTTGCCGGAAGCGCTGCCATTTTTGTTACTTTCGCGTTTACACGGATAAAAACTCGAAGGAGATTCGCAACTATATCGACGCCGTGCTCGCGGAGCTAAAGCTTTACGCGAAAGAGAATTTTATCGACGGCCGAAAGCCCAAGTTTGTCTATTTTGGCGGCGGCACCCCGTCGTACTTGTCCGAGTCGCAACTGCGCGTGTTAACCGATGGCATGAAGGAACTGCTGCCGTGGGACGAGGTCGAGGAAGTGACATTCGAGTGTGAACCGGGGACACTGCGGGAGAAAAAACTTAAGATCCTCCACGAGATCGGCGTCACGCGGCTGAGCCTCGGTGTAGAGAATTTTGACGACCATATCCTTGAATTGAACGGCCGCGCGCACCGCGGACCGGAGATTGGCCGGGCCTACGAGTTTGCGCAGAGGCTGGGCTATCCTCAGATCAATATTGATCTCATCGCTGGCATGGTCGAGGAGACGGAGGAGAACTGGAAGGCCTGCATCGAGCGCACCCGCGAGATGGCGCCGGACAGCGTCACGATTTACCAGATGGAGGTGCCTTACAACACCGGCATCTACCGACAGATGAAGGCCGACGGAAAACTCTCCGCGCCCGTGGCGGACTGGGAGACCAAGCGCCGCTGGGTCAACGATGCCTACACCGCTCTCGAGCAAGACGGCTACACCGTGAGCAGCGCCTACACGGCGGTGAAGGACAAGGCGCGGACGAACTTTGTGTACCGCGACCGGCTCTGGGCCGGGGCTGATCTGCTCTCGTTGGGCGTGGCCTCATTTGGTCACATCGGCGGCACCCACTATCAAAACCTACACGACTTCGCGCCATACATTGAGTGCATTGACCGCGACGAACTGCCGGTCTACCGCGCCCTCACGCCAAGCAACGACGAGCGGCTGATCCGCGAGTTCATCCTACAGATGAAACTCGGTCACCTGAAGTTTTCCTATTTCGACGAAAAGTTTGATACCAACGCCGCCGAACGTTTTGCCAAGCCGCTGCAAACGATTCGGGACTGGGGCTTTGCAGCAGTTGACGGAGACAATCTGCAACTCAACCGCGAGGGCCTACTGCAAGTCGACCGCCTACTGCACGAGTTCTTTTTGGACGAACACCGAAACGCCCGATACGCCTGAACCAAGGACAGATCACCCGTGCCCCAAGCCGAAACAAAACCTTCTGGAACCACGATGAGAAACGAAATCACGTTTCCGCTGGATGAGTTCTATCGCTTGGCCAAGCGCCCCCTCCCTGTGATCAGACTGGTCGATAGACAAAACGTTCCCCAACCCTACCATTCCCTACTTGTTCATGAGCGGGACATGACTTCCACACTTAGCCAATTTCACGACGACGAAATCGAGTTGAAAGTCCTGAGCCTACAGAACAGCGACGGCGGCTACTACCGCGAGGTGCTGCTCTTGGCCAAGCAAGACCAACGCCCAGTCGAATACGGGGCTATCCGGATTTGTCTCGAGCATTTTTCCGAGCCAGCACGGGAGGCAATCGTAAGCGCCTCAAATCCGCTTGGCCAAATTCTGCACGACTATCAGATCAAATACCTCAGCCGCCCCTCAAGATTCCTCGCCATCGAATGCGATAACTATATAGCAGGGCTGTTCGACTGCCCAAACCAGCCGACGCTTTACGGCCGGCACAACACCCTTTACAACGCAAAAAGCGGGGCGCATCTGGCTGAGATCGTCGAGATTTTGCCCTTAAATTAACAAGTGCTACTTTTTAAGATAACAAATGGATAAAGATAACAGCTACGACGCCATTTTGATTGGAGCAGGTCCAGCAGGTTCAAGTGCGGCTGCAATTCTTGCTGAGCACGGACACAACGTTTTGCTCATAGAGAGAGAAAAATTTCCAAGATATCACGTGGGAGAATCACTAATCCCCTTTACATTCGAACCGCTCAAAAGACTTGGGCTTATCGAACGAATGCGTGATTCAGCATTCACAAAAAAGCACAGCGTACAGTTTATCTCCACTTCCGGAGAAGCTTCGCAACCATTTTATTTTAATACACGTTACGACAATGATGTATCACAAACTTGGCAGGTTTTGAGATCAGAATTTGATTTGATGTTGCTTAATGATGCCAAGGACAAAGGTGTCAATGTACTTGAAGAAACTCGGGTTATTGATCTGCTAAAGGATGGGGAAAAGGTTACAGGTGTTAGAGTCCAGAATGCCGATGCCAGCGAGAGCGAATTCACGGCACCCATCACTTTAGATTGTACAGGAAAGGAATCTTTCAGCGCATCAAGAAATCGATGGCGCATGCGAGATCCCTATCTGAATAAGGTCGCTGTTTGGACTTACTACAAGGGCGCAAAACGAGACAAAGGTATTGATGAGGGAGCGACAACTGTTGCTTTTTTGCCTGACAAGGGATGGTTTTGGTATATTCCTCAGCACAATGACATGGTAAGCGTTGGAGTCGTTGCTGAAGGGAAATATCTAACACGAGATAAAATTAGGTCTCCTAAAGAAATCTTCAACAGGGAAGTTACTCAAAATAAATGGATTCAGGAATATTTGTCCTCAGGCAATTGCACTGGCGAATACTACATCACAAACGAATATACATTTCACTCCAAGCACTCATCATGCCAAGGTTTGTTACTAGTCGGAGATGCCTACTGCTTCTTGGATCCTGTTTTCTCCTCAGGGCTAATGCTAGCATTAAAAAGTGGCATTATGGCAGGTGATACAGTTAGCAACGCCATAAAGACAAAGAATTTCTGCCCATCCCAATTTACAGAATATTCCACTACTTTGCGAGAAGGAATAGAGAACATGCGTAAGCTTGTTTACGCATTCTACAACCCCAATTTTACTTTCAAGGATATAACGGAGAAATACCCAGACTTGACTGGGGACATAACTGATTGCCTATCTGGTGATGTAAATAAGGATTTCACAAAGATGTGGGAAGCCTTTGAGGAATTCTGCGATATTCCAGAAAACCTTGATTATGGCCAACCACTAGTTGCCTGAGTTGCAACTATATATTGGTATTAATCTTTCTTTGAGGCACAAATTTCATCGCCAAAAATCACTCAAAAAACACTCGTTGAATTCGCTCACCTTTTTGGATCGCTAAACTGTTCAAAATGAAGGTGTAAAAAGAAAAAACCCCGAATCCCAGGTTGAGGGAACCTTCAAAATTCGGGGAGAATTTTCCAGACATAATCCACGCAGTAAAAAGTGAATTAGAAATAAAGCCCTATTTTTACCCAATAAAAACCGGATAAATTTCCGTAGAGGAAAAGAGGTCTTAATTTACCAAAGGAAAAAACAGAGGATTTTCACCTCTTAAAAGTGGGGAAAA
>CEWJ01124541.1_pt1 | contig 20526 bp, 17 predicted proteins | sample 350291 | NCBI WGS metagenome assembly CEWJ01 (sample SAMEA2622923, study PRJEB7988) | marine metagenome | isolation source: saline water (ENVO:00002010), including | reverse complement strand
CGGTTCAACGCTGCCGGTGACAATCTGTTCATCGCCGGCACTGTCAGCCAGGGCAACGACAAAAAGAAAATCAAACAATTTGGCCGCCTCAAGGTCTTTAACCTCTCCTGAAAATGCACGAATACATCGAACGCGTCGTCGACCTGACCGACCCCAGTGAAACTGAACTTCTCAACATTTCGCCCGATGAGGCACGGCAGCGCATGCTCGCCGGCGCCCCGGAATCTGTCCGCGACTTTGACGGGTCGTTTGCACTCGTCGCAAAAAACGGCAAAGAGGTGAAACTGGCCCGGTCGCTCGATCGACCTCTCCGGTACTTTCTCGCCAAGCAAATCGAGGGACCCGCGCTCATCGTCGCCCATCGCATTGATGCCATCCGCCAATGGCTCGAGGAACAGGGATTCGGTGACCAGTTTCATCCTTACTACACTCGCATGGTGCCGGCGCATTATCTCGTCACCATCCAGCTCGTCGGCTGCCCGGATCCTGACCCGACCTACGAGCGGTTTTTCAATCCGGTACGCAACAAGTACTCCACCAACCTTGACCCCATCGGCCACGACTACATCGCGGCACTAAAATCGGAGGTTCGCAAATGGGTCGAGCGCGTCCCGGAAAACGAGCCGATCGGCTGCTGTTTTTCCGGGGGCATCGACAGCGGTGCGGTGTTTCTCGCGACTTACTCGGTGATGCGCGAACTGGGCTGCGACCTTGGCCGACTCAAGGCGTTTACGCTTTCCTTCGGAGATGGACCGGACCTACAACAGTGCAAGGATTTCCTCGGCCAACTGAACATGGAAATGTTCCTCGAGCCAATCGACGCAAGCCTCGAGGACATCGACGTGGCAGAGACGATTCAAATCGTCGAAGACTACAAGATTCTCGACATCGAGTCCGCCTCAATGGCGGTCGCTCTCTGCCGTGGAATCCGCAAAAAATATCCAGACTGGAAACACCTCATCGATGGTGATGGCGGCGATGAAAACCTGAAGGACTATCCCATCGAGGAGAACCCGGAGCTGACCATCCGCAGCGTGGTAAACAATCAGATGCTGTATCAGGAAGGCTGGGGCGTCGGCACCATCAAGCACTCACTCACCTACTCAGGTGGACTGAGCCGGTCGTACGCCCGCACCTACGCCCCAGGGCATCACTTCGGCTTCAAGGGCTTCAGCCCCTTCACCCGGCCGGACGTGGTCGAGGTCGCCGAGGGCATCCCGTTCATCGAGCTAACCGACTACGACGTCGACAAACTCTACGCCCTCAAGGGCGACATCGTCGCGCGAGGAGTCAAGTCAGTGCTCGGCTTCGACATGCCGGTCTACGAAAAACGGCGATTCCAGCACGGTGCCACCTCGGTCGATTCGCTTCGTGAAAACATCCCGGCTCGCGAAGGAAAGCTGCGCCAAAAATTCCTAGAGCTTTATTCCTGAATCCCACGACATCGCCGGGCTGGTTTACCCGGAGGAACCGGCTGCCCGTAGTCGGTGGATCCTCCAGCAACGCGGCGAAAAGAACCCACTCGATCCCGCCCGACCATACGCTTGGCTGCTGGAAAAAGAACGCTCCGCCGAGGGCCGGCTTGTTGATGGGCTCACCATTTTTCTGACAAACAATGAATGCCCATGGCGCTGTCTCATGTGCGACCTCTGGCAGAATACGCTCGACGAATCCGTGCCTGCCGGTGCCGTTGTTGAGCAGATCGACCACGCGCTTGGCCAAGCGGAGAAAGAAGTGGGCAGCTTGACCAAGCTCAAACAGATCAAGCTCTACAACGCCGGTAGTTTCTTTGACGAAAAAGCCATCCCCTCTTCTGATGACAACGTGATAGCCAGGCGCTTGGCCAAGTTCGATCGTGTCATCGTCGAGTGCCACCCTGCACTGGTCGGGGAGCGCTGCCTGAGATTCAACGATGCCATCCTCGGAAAACTGGAAGTCGCGCTTGGCCTCGAGACTGTCCACCCGGACGCCTTGGGCAAGCTCAACAAAAGAGTGTCGCTGGACGACTTCAGCGGCGCTGCTTCGTTGCTGACAGCAAATCAGATCGACTTGCGCTCCTTTGTGCTGCTGCAGCCCCCTTTTATCCCGGAGAGCGAATCCGTCGAGTGGGCCAAGCGGTCGGTGAACTTTTCTATAGATTGCGGAGCCTCCATTTCCTGCATCATCCCTACCCGAACTGGCAACAGGGCGATGGACGCCCTGGCCAAGGCGGGACAATTCAACGAACCCACACTCGGCCAACTCGAGGACGCAATGGACGCCACCATCGGCATCCCCAACCACAGGGTCTTCGCCGACCTATGGGATCTAGAGCGATTCTCCACGTGCCCAGCTTGCTTTGATGCCCGCCGGGCCAGATTGGAGGAAATAAACAATTCACAGGTACCACTCGATAGAATCGGTTGCGACTGCTGCCATTGACCGTTTTTGCGACTGATCGTAGCTTTTCGGCGATGGAGAATGATCATCCGGTAAATCGGCGGCTTGAAACTTATCTCTCCCAGACGCCTGCCATAGGGGAGGAGGTATACATCGCCAAGTCGGCGGTGGTTTTCGGGGCGGTGACCCTCGGGGATTATGCCAGCGTCTGGTATAACGCCGTGCTTCGGGGTGACATCCACGAGATCACCGTAGGAGAAGGCACGAATATTCAGGACAACGCCGTCCTACACATCGCGGATGAGTACGGATGTCACGTGGGTAACTATGTGACGGTGGGGCATTCCGCCGTCGTGCATGCCTGTCGGGTGGGTGACGAGACTCTGGTTGGTATGGGTTCCACCATTCTAGACGGCGCCGTCGTGGGCAACCAGTGCATCATCGGGGCAAACGCGCTGGTGAAGCAGGGTTACGAGATTCCGGACGGTTCGATGGTGTTGGGCAGTCCGGCCAGGGTAGTCCGCAAACTCTCTAACGAGGAACGTGCCGGCCTTAAAAACTGGGCGGATAAGTATGTGGCCAACGCAGCCTACTGCATGAAACACGACATCAACGTCGGCAGGCCTTTGGGCTACTGATTTTCTTTGCCCCGCCGCAATTAGTCGCGCATGATGCCCGTCGCTCACATGAGCGGGCCCATAGCTCAGTGGTTAGAGCAGGCGACTCATAATCGCTTGGTCGGGGGTTCAAGTCCCTCTGGGCCCACCACCCTTTCATGCGCACCTCTCGCGGCAAATTGATCTTTGATGATCGGTGTGGCTTCTGCCGGAAATCAGTCCAACTACTCCGGCGCCTCGATTGGTTTGGAACCATTGAGTTCGTTCCCCTTGGCCAAGCTGCCGAGCTGATGGAGCGCCACGCTATCAGCAGCCAAGCAATGGAGGCCGCTATGCATCACATCTCCCCGCTTGGCCAAGTGACAAACGGAGCGGAGGCGTTTCGTGTTTTTGGTAAGAAAGTCCCGCTGCTTTTCCCCTGCGCCTTGTTCCTGCACCTGCCATTTGCTCTTCGCTTTGCCAAGGTTGTCTACGAGAAGGTGGCCGCCCGACGGCATGCGTTGAGTAGAGGATTGCGCTGCGATTCCGACCCATGCTCCATCAATCGAGACCGTTGAAAACATTGCCGCTTGGCCAAGCGCTTGGCACACTCCGCTGCTGATGAGGGAAATCTTCCTGGCTTGGTCTGAATCGCTTGAGCAATTCGTCCTGGAAGTAATCTACGGGCAACGCAAGGGTAAACGTGCTGCCCTTATTCGTGCTGCTCTTTATTCCCTCTCCAAGGTTTTCACCGTAGCCGTCAAGGCGCGGCGCGTCCTGTACAACTTTCGCATCCTCCGCGATTCCACGCTGGGCGTGCAGGTGATCGCCATCGGCAACATCACCGCTGGCGGCACTGGCAAAACTCCGGTGGTGGAAAAATTTGCCCGGGAGTTGCAGGACGCCGGCCGGCAGGTAGCCATCCTGAGCCGGGGCTACCGCTCCAAGCCGGCTCCCGCCCACAGGCGGTTGTTCAACAAACTGCTGCTGCGAGAGGATATCACTCCCCCTAAAATTGTATCCGACGGGAAGTCTCTATTGCTGGACTCGGAGACAGCTGGTGATGAACCCTACATGCTCGCCTCCAATCTCAAGGACGTGGTCGTGTTGGTGGACAAGGACCGCGTGAAGGCCGGCAGGTATGCGATCGAAAAGTTCGGCTGCGACACGCTGCTGCTTGATGACGGATTTCAATACTGGAAACTTCGTGGCCGCCGCCAGGACATCGTGCTCATCGACCGTGAACAGCCGTTCGGTAATAACGGCAAGATGCTTCCCCGTGGCACACTCCGTGAGCCTCCCTCCCACCTCTCCCGTGCCAATATTATTTTCATTACTAAAAGTGATGGCAACACGGAGGAATTAATGGCGAAAATTGCCAATTACAATCCAAAGGCCAGCATCATTGAGTGTGTTCACAGCCCTCTTTATTTCCAGGACGTTTTCACAGGCGACAAGCACGGGTTGGATTTGTTGAATGGGAAAAAAGTGGGTGCGCTCAGTGGAATCGCCCTTCCTGAAAGTTTTGAACATAGTCTGATCTCCCTTGGAGGCGATCTCGTTTATTCGAAAAGGTTTGTGGATCACCACCGGTTTTCCCAGCAGGAAATTCTCAACGCCATCAACCGTAGCAAAACTAGGCAGGCGGACATGATAGTCACCACCCAGAAGGATGCCGTCCGGTTTCCGAAGATCGATCGCAGAGATTTGCCCATCTATTTCATGCGCGTTGAAATTCGCATCCTCAAGGGCGCGAAGAACTTTCAGGATTGTGTGCGACAGATCTGTTTTCACTAACCCGTGAACGCGATTCTCTATCTGATAGCAGTTTCATTTGTGAACGTGATTCGGTTTATCCCGTTAAAGCTTCTCGTCTTCGTCGGCCGGCAGATTGGATTTCTTTTTTATTTCATCGACGCCCCTCATCGGAAAGTGGCTGTGAATAACCTTGCCAACAGCCTGGGAAGTTCTCGTTCAAAAAAGGAGATCATTGCCCTAGCCCGTGAAAACTTTCGTCGTTTGGGAGAAGTCTATCTCTCATCCATCAAGACCGCCTACATTCCACCTGAAAAGTTGGGCAACATTCTTACCATCAAGGGCGATGAACGTCTGGACAGGAGTCAACGCGAAGACGGCTCCGAGCCGAGTTTTATGTTGGCAATCGGTCATTTTGGTAATTTTGAGATGTACGCCAACGCCGGTCATAACGAGCCGGAATACGAATTATGCACAACTTACAGAGGATTCAATCAACCTTGGGTCGATAAAGTGATCAAATCGTTGAGGAGCAAATCAGGTTGCCATTTTTTTGACAGGCGTTATGAAGGTGGCAAACTCAAGGCCTTCATGAAGAGACCAAAGACGATTACCGGCCTTTTAGCCGATCAAAGTGCCGGGAGGAGTGGCATTCTTCTTCCTTTTTTTGGTCGCCCCTGCTCCACTAACCCAGCTCCCGCCCTTTTTTCTCTTCGCTACAAACTTCGACTCCACGGGTGCCTTTGCCGCCGAGTTGGCATTGGCCAATGGGAACTGGAACTTGGCCCTGAAATCCCGACCAGAGAAAATGGCCAAGCGCGATCGGTTGAAGAAATCATGGCCGATGTAAATGCCACCTATGAGCAGTACATCCTCGAGGATCCCGCCAACTGGTTTTGGGTGCATAACCGCTGGAAAAGGTCGGACCGGGCCAAAAAAAGAGGCAACCGTTTGGCTGCCTCTCAAAAATAACCTGCACTTGGCTAAGCGCTAGGAGGTACGCATTGGCATGATGACGTAAAGGAATGGATGATTTGTTTTCACCACGCCCGGACTAAGTTGATCTGTAAATTCAAAGTGTACTTCGTCCTCATCGAGCACCTTGAGAGGGTCGATGAAAAACTGAGGGTTGAACGCTATGGACACCTCTTCCCCGGTGTAATTGATTGCCATCGTTTCACGGCTTTCCCCTACCTCAGGAGAGTTGGAAGTTATAGTCAAGTTATTCTCCGAGAATGTCATCTTCACGGAGTTGGACTTGTCACTGGTCATGATCTCTGCCCTGCGGAGTGCGTGCTGGAGCTCCTCCTTGTCCATGGTAACGCGTTCTTTTGATTCAGCTGGGATGACCTGCTTGTAGTTTGGATATGCGCCCTCAACGAGTTTTGAGACGATTAACGTCTCATTGCCTCTCTCATTTTTGAGTGTGAAGGATACCTGGTTGTCGGTTAGTTGAAGTTCCACCTCTCCCTCGTCAGCCAGTAGTCTTCCCAATTCCTGAATCGCCTTGGTTGGCACGATGGCATCGGTTTGTGACCCCTCCGGTAGTTCCAAGTCCTCCTCCGCCAAGGCCAATCGCCTGCCATCTGTTGCCACAATCGTCAGCTTGTTTTCCTTGAAACTCAAATATAGACCGTTCAACACATACCTGTTTTCATCTGTGGATACTGCATACGACGTACGGCGGAGCATGGACTTGACCTTAGCCTGATCCATCTTGAGTTTGGTTTGCCCCGTAAAGTCTGGCATCGGTGGAAACTCCTCTGCTGCCAGCCCATTCACCTTATAAAACGATGATCCACACTGGATGGAGCATTGGCTTCCCTTCACTTCCAACTCTATCTGGCTGCCCCCCATTTCCCTCGCTATGCTGACCAGTTTTTTCACCGGCAGGGTGAATGATCCCGGCTGTTCCACCTTCGCCTCTACGGCGTTGGATATTGTCACGTCCAAATCTGTCGCTGTCAGCGAGAGGCTGTCGCCTTCCGCCTTGAGCAGTACGTTTGAAAGAATTGGAAGTGTCGTCCGCGTGGAGACCACATTTTGGACGGATTGGAGGCCTGCATTTAGTTCCTCTTGACCAATCGTCAGTTTCATCTGGCCGCAAATCATAGAAATCTCTTGCCGGAAAAGAAATCTAAATTTCTGTTTGCTTGAAACTTGGCCTGTTCCCGTCAGGACCCAGCGATGCTGTAATAATGAATTCTCTTTTTAAAAGAAGATTTATTATTAAGGTCGGTGAAAATGTGAACATCTGGAACAAAAGGCCCATTTAACAAGGCCGTAAGCTTCATCTTACTGTGAAAACAAATGTCAGCATCTCAAAAGAAGTCAAGCGCTGGGCTAAGTTTTAAAACTCATCATCAAGTTGTCCACCGCTAATCGGCAGGTCATTAGGAGGAGCGGATGCGACTTAGCACCTTCGGAAACTTTTCAAGCACGTGATCGATATCCTCGATCAACGACTCTCGGCCTAGCGAGAATCGCACGAGAGAATTGGCATCATCATCGCGCCCCATGGCTGACAAGACATGGGACGGGTTAAGAGAACCGGCCGAACATGCAGAACCGCTGGAAGCACAAATGCCTTCCAAGTCGAGGGCTGCCAAAAGCGTCATGCTATCGGTACCGGCAACGGTGAAACTAATGGTGTTGGCTAAGCGCTTGGCCAAGGGGCCGGCCAAGTTAACTTCATCGATATCCGTAAGCATGGCCAAGCCTTCAATCAAAGGCTGAAGGGTAGGTCTTTCGAAAACAGGAGTGGTAGTAAATCTTTCGATCGCATCAACCAACCCAGCGATGCCGGCCATGTTTTCTGTTCCAGCCCTTCTTTCATTTTCATGACCTCCGCCGAAGAATATGGGATCCGGCAAAAGTGGGGACTTGATGTAAAGGGCTCCCACACCCTTAGGGGCATGAAATTTATGACCACAAATTGAAACAAGGTTCGCATTAAATTGATCGATGCTGTTAAACGGTTCCTTGCCGAACCACTGTACAGCATCAGTATGAAACAAAACTTCCTGCTCCTGACAAATGGAACCAAGTTCTGCAACAGGTTGAATGGCGCCGGTCTCGTTATTCGCAGCCATGACGGACACCAGAATTGTGTCGTCCCGGATTGCATCCGCTAAATCTTGTGGATCAACTAACCCGTCAGCATCAACAGGTAGTGTCGTCAGCTCGAAGCCCTCTTTATTCACAAGATATTCAAAGGTGTGAAGGACTGCGTGATGCTCCACCGCCGAGGTGATGAGGTGGCGTCCTTTGGCCTTTAATAATCGGGCTGAACCACAGATCGCCAGGTTGTTACTTTCCGTTCCGCCACTGGTAAAAACGACCTCGCTTGGCTTACATTTCCACACCCTCGAAACGCGGTCGCGACAGTCATCCAGAAAGGCCCTTGCCTTGCGACCAATATGATGAATACTTGACGGATTACCGAAGAAATCTCCCAAAAAAGGCAACATCGCCTCCCTGACTTGAGTATCGAGAGGAGTGGTGGCGTTGTAATCCAAGTAAACCGTTCGCACGCCCGTTACCTACCCGAAAAGGGATCCGATCACAATCGGAATGAAAGGGAACAAGAAAGTAAAAACCGATGGATAAAGTGTTATTAAGTTGTGAAGATAAGGAGGATAAGAGTGGAGAGTTGGTGATTCGGACTTTTCCCCAATGTTATCCACATAGGTGAATAAACGGCCAAGCGCTAGGCCAGGCGGATGGTAAAAAGGATTAAGCGGAAACTTTGGATGCTTCTGAATCGCGCGGCACCTCTGTCAGAATTTTTTCCAACACATGATCGGAGGTAATCCCCTCGGCCTCGGCCTCGAAGTTGACGATCAAGCGATGGCGCAACGCCGGCTTGGTCACGGCGGAAATGTCGTCAAAGCTGACATTGAAACGCCCTTCCGTCAGGGCACGAACCTTGGCCCCGAGCAGCAGAGTTTGAGCGCCGCGAGGGCTGCTTCCAAATCGAAGAAATTGGTTGGTGATATCGAGGGCCGTATCGGTTGCAGGGTGGGTGGCCAAGACCAGGCGCACAGCGTAGTCCTTTACGTGTGACGCCACCGGGACCTGCTGGACCAGTTGCTGAAGTTCTTTGAGTGTGTTGCCGTCCACGACATTGCTGACCTCAGTCGAGTTGCCTTCTGTTGTGCGTGTGACCACCTCGGCCAACTCCTCAGCCGTAGGATAGCCCACAACCAGCTTGTAAAAGAATCGATCAAGCTGAGCCTCCGGCAGTGGATAGGTTCCCTCCTGGTCGATGGGATTTTGGGTGGCGAGCACGAAGAACGGAGTGTCCAGTTTTCTGATTTCCCCTCCAGCCGTCACGCTGCGCTCCTGCATCGCTTCCAGCATCGCGGACTGGGTCTTTGGAGTGGCGCGATTGATCTCATCCGCCAAAACCAAATGTGCAAAAATCGGCCCGTGCTGAAACTCAAACACCCGTTTTCCCTCATCAGTTTCGTGCACCATGTTTGTTCCCAGCACATCGGCAGGCATGAGGTCTGGGGTGAACTGTACGCGATTGAAGGACAGGTCGAATACTTGGCTGAGGGTGCGGACCAACAATGTTTTGCCAAGCCCGGGGACGCCCTCGAGCAGCACGTGCCCATTGGCAAACAGGGCGTTTAACGTGCCGTCAACGATGGCCTCCTGACCGACGATCACTTTTCCAATCTCGGATCGCAGGGAATCGTACACATCACGAAAACGGGCAATGTTTTCCTCTGGGCTCATTAAAATCTCCTTGGGTTTGGGGTGGCGCCTGCGAGGGCGTCATTCCTTCAGGTCGTCAAAATAGTCCCTCACAGAGTCTCGATAGGCGCGAGGCACTTTGTCCTGATTGAGCGCGTTGCGGGCGTCTGATTGTGCAGCAGAGACGGCTTCCTGAAATTGTACCTTGCTGTTGCCGGTGATGCTCACGCCACGCAACGTGATGCTGGGCATTTGGCCCTTGGGATCGATCTGACCCTTGATGCGCGACGCGACCATGTTGTCGGGCACCTTGTTGCCGCGCTCGGTGATTCCACGGGGGTCGACATCAGGTCGGTTAAAGCCGGAATTATCCATGCGCTGGGTCATTTGGTCAGGGGTCATTTGCAGGCTGTCATCACCCCACATGCCGACACCGGCACCGGGCCTGCTACTGGGGCCAGCGCCCGGGTTGCGGCAGACGCTGAAAGACTGGCAGTTACCCACTGCCATCTGGGCGCGCTCCAGATTTCCCAATGCCTGCATCAGGTTTTGGGCGTCGGCCATTTCCTTCAACATATTCTTGAGTTCATCCTTGGCTTTAGCGAGAGACTTGGACGCGCCGGATTTATCGCCGGCCTTGGCCTGATCTTTTGCATCGGAAAGGCTCTTTGAGCATTCGCCGTAACTCTCCGCCGGGTCAAGTGCCTCCTGCAATTCCTCGATCATTTTTTCCAACTCCTCAGCGCTCAACTGCGATGAATCCAGTTGGCTCATCATTTTCTCCAGCGTGCTCAATGCGGCGGGCACCTGGCCCTTTTCAAGCTGCTCGGCGAGGTCTTTTCCCACTTCCGCCATCTGCATCTCGAGGTTCTGAAGCGCCTTGCTTAACTCCGCCATTTTCTCAAGTTCCTGAGCTGAAAACTCCATATTCTTGAGAAACTGATCGATATCACTGCCCTTTAGCGCCTCGATGGCCTTGTCGAGGTCCGGCATTTCCAGCCCCATTTGCTGAGCCATGTTGGCAAGATCCGCCATCGACTGGGCTAACTCCTGTTGTGCCTGTTTTCCCTCCGGTGTGTTGGCATCCGGAAGCCCAGCAGCGGCTTCCTTAATGGCATCCAACTTGGATTTTATCTCGTCGAACTGCTCCGGCTTGGCGTCCTTCGCATCTCCGAGGCCTTCCTCCAGCTCAGCCATTTGCTTTTGCATTTCCGCCGGGGAGGGAGCCGCCGTTCCGGCCGGAGTCCTGGCTGCCTGTTGCAACTTGTTGATCGTCTGCGCTTGGTCCAGCTTTTTGGCTTCATCACGCAGTTGCTCGGCCAGACTGGTGAGCTTGGCCAAGGCCTCGTCGCGGAGCAGTTCGCCCTTCTGGAATTCCCGGCCAAGTTTCTCCACAGACTCAAGCACCTCCTCGGTCGGATCAAATTGTGGCTGGTTTTCCTTTACCTGCCACTTGGTGAGATTCTCCAGATTGGTTCCGACGTCCTCGATGATGGCGGTATCTCGCTGCTGATCCAGATAGGCGTTGCTACGGTGTTCCGGCACAAAGCCAAGCGCAAAGCAGGCGATCAACAGCAGCAGGGTCCAGTTGCACAACGCAGGCAGTCGAAGCGGGAGCAGCCTACTTGGCTCAATTTCATCAGCGGCCTGGGCGGCATCCCGTATGACCAATGCCGACCACTCGGAGCCCTTGGCCTCTGTTTCTGTCAACTCGACAGCCGTACTCAGGCGCTCTTTCAGTCCGGTTTCCTGATCCAGCCAGCGAGCCGTGTCGCGGGCGGCGAAGCGCTTGGCCAAGCCGAGGGCCAGGCCGATCACCGGAAACGAAAGGCCAACGATCACCATCCAAAACACCGTCGCCGTGGAAATGGGCAGCAGTTTGTACGTAGCGATTGTCACTAGCCAAAGGCAGACGCCGACCCACAAGCCAAGCCACATGCCTCGCCAGCCGGCCTGAATCTTCCGCCGACCGGCAGCTGCCTCAATTTTCTTGTTAATGACCTGTTTTTCGCTCATGCAAAGCCTTCATGCTGCGCCCCTGCCCGTACTATTGCGAGAGAAAAATACAGGTTAAATAATAAAAAACGGCTGCGCGAAGACAGCCGTTAGTATTTGGTTAATGAGTTAAATTAGCTCGCCGGCAACTCCAGCTTCCGCTTGGCCAAGACTTTCTTTGTCTGATCCTTGCGGAAGTTGTCGTAAATCTTCCTGTACTTGGCCGACTTCACACCAAGGATGGCTACAGCCAGCAGTGCGGCGTTGATAGCGCCCGGCTTGCCAATCGCGAGAGTGCCCACTGGGACGCCGGCTGGCATTTGAACGATCGACAGCAGTGAGTCCATGCCCTTGAGTGAGGCAGATTCCATCGGCACGCCAAGCACCGGCAGGGTGACCTTAGCGGCGACCACGCCGGGAAGATGGGCGGCACCGCCGGCGGCGGCGATGATGACTTCCACGCCGCGTTTCTCCGCTGTGGAGAGGTACTTGATCAGCGCATCGGTGGCACGGTGCGCTGAGATGGCCTGAGCTTCCCACGGAATGCCAAGGTCTTCGAGTTTCTGGGCGCAATTGGACATGACGCCCCAGTCGGACTGGCTTCCCATGAGGATGCTCACCAATGGATTTTTAGCTTTAGCTGCCATTTGTTGAAGAGCTGTTGTTTCAGCGTGCGCCGAGTAAACTTGGCCAAGCGCAAAAAATCAAACCTGTTTAACGCCGGCGCTAACTCCGCTTGGCCAAGCTCAGTGGTCGCGCTTCAGCAGATAGTCCGCAAGTGCTTCCAGCGCAACGGCCCTGCCGCGGAAAGGCTTCAGCGCCTGATAGGCCTTGGACGTCAGTTCAGCAGCGATTTTGCGGGATTTTTCCAAGCCAACGATGGAGGGGTAGGTCGCCTTTTGCACCGCCTCATCCTTGCCGGCGGTTTTGCCGAGCTGCTCGGATGATTGGGTGACGTCGAGGATGTCGTCGATTACCTGAAACGCCAGCCCGACGTGGTAGCCAAAATCGGTCAGCGCCTCGAGTTGGCGGGGTGTGCAGTTGGCGGACATGCCGCCGAGTTTTACGGAACAGGTCAGCAGCGCGGAGGTTTTGCGCTCGTGAATGTATCGAAGTTCGGCACGCGACACCGGCTTCCCCTCACCTTCGAGGTCGGCCACCTGTCCAGCGATCAATTGGGCGTGCCCGGCAGTCTTGGCCAATTCACCCACGAAATCGTTTTGCTTGTAGCGCTTGGTCGGATTGGCCTCATTGGCCAACTCGAAAGCCAGAGTGAGCAGCGCGTCCCCGGCCAGCACCGCGATGCCCTCCCCGTAAACGATGTGGTTGGTTTTGTTGCCGCGCCGGTAATCGTCGTTGTCCAAGGCCGGAAGGTCGTCATGAATCAATGAGTAGGTGTGGATGCACTCCACCGCCGAGCCGAGTATGAGCGAGTTCTTAGGGTCGCCCCCGCACGCCTCGGCAGCGGCCTTGCAAAGAATCGGTCGCAACCGTTTGCCGCCGGCGAACACCGAGTAACGCATCGATTCGTGCAGCGTTTTCGGTTTTGCTGATGCCTTGGGCAGATGCCGGTTCAACGCTGTGTCGACCTGCCTCATGCTCTGGTCGATGTAACGCTTGAGCGAGAATGTATTTTGATTGGCGCGTTTATGGGAGGAATCCGGCACGGGGACGTTTTAATCACCGTCGCCTTCCCTCACAAGGCAGAACCAGCAGCTTGCCGACGGGCTGACTGGCTGATAAGCAAATCCGCAGAAGGAAATGAAACCACAAATCATCTTTTCAATCGTGGCTGTTTTAATGACCGGCTGCGGCAAACCGACGCTTCCTGATATCTCTATCCATGAAGCAGCAATGGAGGGTGACACAGAGGCTATCAAGCAACACTTGGCAGCGGGAACAGATCCTAATTCAGCGAATCTTGGAGAGCGGTATTTGGAGGATTTCATTAATCCTCCACTGCATTACTCGAAAAACAAGGAAGTTGCCGAGTTGTTGATTGCCGGTGGCGCAGACGTGAATTTTAAGGATCAGAACGGCGCGGCCATTTTACACTACTGGGCCTTCTTCTCATACGGAGAAACCGAGTTAATTGAGTTGCTCATTGCAAACGGAGCCAATGTGAATATCAAGGATTCACTCGGCAATACTCCATTGGATAAAGCGATATATGGAAGTACCCGCTGGCACAAAGCCGCCAGAGAAGAAAGGGTTAAAATAGCTACGATACTGCGAAAGCACGGCGGGGAAAGCGGAGCAAAGGAATCCATCGTAGCGGCAGTGAACTCAGGAAATGCGGAGGCCGTAAAAAAACACATATCCGACGGCGGGGAAGAATCGAAAAAAATAAAAGATGTATTTAGCCGGGCAGTACAGTTGGATCACGCGGAGATCGTGGACCTGCTCCTGGCCAGCGGGACAGATTTGAAAGCCAAGCTGGATGGATTATTACATCAGGTTAAGTCAGTTGAAGTTGCGAATTTATTAATTGAAAATGGAGCTAACGCGAACTCTCAATTTGGAGGCACGCCATTGCACTCGATCATCAGCCATAGGTCTCTCGATATGAATCAAAACAACACCGTTCAACTGGTGGGATTATTAATTACAAAAGGAGCAAATGTAAACGCTGTGAACGGTCAAGGGAGGACGCCTCTTGATTTGCTTTATAGCTCCGGTATGCCAGGCAATCCTGCAGCGGAAGCAGCCGCCCCCAGCGGGCCGTTAGCCGAGCTTCTCCGCAAACATGGAGGCAAGACAGAGATGGAAATAGGGAATGAATAATTCAAAAATGGACAGATGAGTTTAATCGATCGAAAAAACGTGGTGCTGCTTGGCCTGGGACGGGCGGGGAAGTTTCACATCCAGAGCATTCAGGCGATACCCGGCCTGCGGCTGAAATGCGTGGTGGATGTTGATGAAGCCAGGGCTAAGCGCTTGGCCGCCGAACTGGAGTGCGCCTACGCAACGGACGTGGATGCACCGCTTGGCCAAGCGGACGTCGATGCCGTGATCGTTGCCTCGCCGACGCATGAGCATTTCGGGCAGATCCAAAACGCGCTCAAGGCCGGCAAACCGGTCTTCACGGAAAAACCGCTGGGAAGTGATCTCAACGAGATTGATACCTGTTTCGACTTGGCCAAGCGCTACGACCTACCGCTGTTCGTTGGCTTCAATCGTCGCTTTGATCCGTCCTTTGCAAGTCTCGCCGCAGGGGTGCAGGCCGGGCAGGTAGGGGTGCTCCAGATGTTGCGCGTCACCTCCCGAGACTCACCGCTCCCTACGATGGAATACATTAGCACATCGCACGGTATTTTTCATGACTGCATTGTCCACGATTTTGACATGCTGCGTTTTATCACCAGCCGTAATCCAGTCGAGATTTTTGCCGTCGGCAGCAGCTTCGTCGAAGGCATCGGAAAACTAAACGACCTGGACAACGTCCTCGTCACTCTCAAGTACGACGACGGCATGATCGCCAGCATCGACGTAAACCGATTTGCGGCATACGGGTACGATCAACGAATCGAGGTGTTCGGCAGCGAGGGGATGTTGCAGGCGGAAAACCGGGCACCGGTTTCCACCGTGTTGTCGAACAAGGAAGGCCTGCACAGGCCTACGATTGAACACTCATTTCCCAGTCGCTACAAAGAGGCGTACCAGCGCGAGCTGGTTGAATTTCTCGAATGCATCAACGAAGGAAAGCCGGCGCCGGTCGCGCATGAGGAAGTCCGCATGAGTTTCATCCTCTCAGAGTTGGGTGAGCAGTCCCACCGCGAAAACAAACCGCTCAAAGTGAGCGACCATCCCGGCCTTGCCGGCTCAGGCTCTGTTTGATACGGAAGCGCGAGATGATGATCCGATCTAAAGTACACACACTTTCGACAGTTGCGTTTGCGATTTTTTTGGCGGCATCGCTTGGCCAAGCGGAGGCGGCGAGGCAGCCAAACATATTGATCGTGATCGCAGATGACTTGAACAAGGATAGCGTTGGCGTCTACGGCAATAAGGATGTGAAGACGCCAAACATCGACCGGCTGGCTAGCCAAGGGATGCGGTTTAACATGGCGTATACATCTACGGCCATGTGTGCACCGACACGCCAGCAGATGTACACCGGCCTGTACCCGGTACGGAGCGGGGCGTATCCGAATCATTCCAAGGTCAAGCCGGGCACGAAGAGCCTCGTGCATTACCTCAAGGCACTGGGGTATCGCGTTGGGCTGAGCGGCAAACGGCACTTCGGCCCGCCGTCTTCTTTTCCGTTTGAGCAGGTTTCGAGGAAGGTGGATTCCGCCGCAATCCGGGAGTTTGTTGCGCGCGACAAGAAGCAGCCATTCTGTCTGTTGGTCACGTCTAACAGCCCGCATGTTCCGTGGTCCGCAGGCGATGCATCGCAGTACGACCTGGCCAAGCTGACCATCCCACCTTACTGGATCGACTCGCCGGAGATGCGAGAATCGTTGACCCGTTATTACGCCGAGATCACTGACCTCGACCGGGAGGTTGGTGAGTGCATGAAGATTCTCCATGAAACAAAACAGGCGACCAATACCGCCATGATTTTCACCACCGAACAGGGCGCGCAGTATCCCGGCTGCAAATGGACCTGTTACGAGAACGGACTCAATGTTGGTTTCATCGTCCGGTGGCCCGGCCAAGTGAAACCCGGAAGTGTGAGCGATGCCATGATCCACTACGTCGACGTTGCTCCCACATTGGTGGAGATGGCCGGCGGCGAAGCGATCAAGGGCCTAGATGGCCGGAGTTTTCTCGGCGTGTTGCAGGGCAAAACCAAGCGGCACAACTCGGTAACCTACGGGGTGCACACGCAAATTAATGCCATCGGCTCGCCGCCAACCGGGTACGCGGTACGCTCCATCCGTGCTGGCAAATGGAAGTACATCATGAACCTGAACCACACGGTGACCTTCAACAACGCCGTCACAAAAAATGACAAGGAAAAATACTGGGCATCATGGATACAAGCCGCCAAAACCGACGCCAAGGCGGCTCTTTTGGTTAAGCGTTATTTAAACAGGCCCAACGATGAGTTGTACGATCTCAATAGCGACCCGCACGAGTTGAACAATCTCGCTGGACAGGTAAAACAGGCCAAGGTCAAGGCCCGCCTCAAACAGCAACTGCAGGATTGGATGGCCAGTCAGGGTGATCTTGGCCAAGCGACGGAAATGGCGGCCAAGCGGAACAGAAAATAATGAAACTTATCCCCTGCATCCTGCTCGTTGCCATCGCGGCCACCACTCAAGCCGAGCCGAAGGTAACGCTCATCGATGGGAGTTGGAACCCCGGCGAAGGTGGCGCGGTGACCGCGAGGCCGAACCCTCTGCATCGCCCGTTTGGTGTGGACTTTGATTCCAAGGGCCGCATGTGGATAGTTGAACTCGAGGGCAGCCGTGTGCATCGCTTGGCCAACGGCGTACGGACTCACGTCGGCGGGGATGGTAGCAAAAGTTACAAAGGAGACGGAGGCCCGCTTGCCCAAGCGACCTTCAACGGCATGCACAATTTGGCGGTTGGCCCGGATGATTCCGTGTACATTTCCGATAGCTGGAATCACTGCATCCGAAAGATCGATGCCGATGGGCAGATCACCACCATCGCTGGAACCGGAAAGCCCGGGTTTAGTGGAGACGACGGGCAGGCGGCCAAGGCGGAGTTCAACTACATCATGTGTATCACGTTGAGTCCGAAGGGAGACAAACTGCACATCGCCGACCTGAAAAACAGGCGCATCCGCGAGATGGATTTGCATTCCGGTATCGTCAAGACCATTGCCGGGAACGGAAATAGAGGCATCCCGAAAGACGGCACGATGGCTACCGAGTCCCCGCTGGTCGATCCGCGCGCAGTTTGCAGTGACGAGGCCGGGAATGTTTATGTGCTTGAGCGCGGAGGTCATGCCCTGCGCGTCATTCGCCCAGACGGAAAAATTTACACCGTTGCGGGCAACGGAAACAAAGGGAGCGCCGATGGTGTTGGTTCATTAGCACGATTCAGAGGGCCGAAACACATTTGCACCGACCCCGCCGGAAATGTCTACGTGGCCGATGACGTGAACCACTTGATCCGCAAGTTTAATCCAAAGACGAGGGAAGTTTCGACACTGCTTGGCCGTGGAAAAATCAAACTTAAGCAGCCGCACGGTGTGACGTGGGAGAAGGGGAAACTTTACGTGGTCGACTCCAGCAACCACCGCATTTTGAGGGTAGAGTAGTGCTATTTTGCGCTTCGGTCACGCGGGACGACTTTCGCTTTACGTGCCCACGCTTCCCACTGGTCAGCCATGACCTTGACGCGTTCCGGATGAGCGGCAGCGAGGTTGGTGCCTTCAGCCCGGTCGTTGGCGAGGTTGTACAGTTCCCAGTCGTTGTCGCCAGCCGTGACGAGTTTCCAGTAGCCGATGCGAATGGCCTTGTTGCGTTCATGCTCCCAATACAAGGGCCGGTTGCCGAGTGATTTATTGGCAAAGGCCGGGAGGAGGCTCAAGCCCTGCATTGGGGGGATGTTGTTGCCGTGATAACGCTTGGGGTAGGAAGCCCCGGTGGCGGCCACTGTCGTTGCCATTAGGTCGGGGAGAAAAGCAGGCTGTGTTCTGAATTCCCCCTTGGCAGCGATGCCGTCCGGCCAATGCACAATCAACGGCGTGGCCATGCCGCCCTCGTGCACATGATGTTTGTAACGGCGGAACGGTGTGTTGGAGGCGTTGGCCCACGCGCGCCCGTAGGAGAGCATGAAGCCCCGATCGCTCTCAAGATCCTCCTTCGCGCCGCCTCCCAGTTCACCGCCCTCGGCGCAGCCGCCATTGTCGCTCAGAAAAAAAATAATCGTGTTGCCGAGACGCTCCATTTTCTTCAAAGACGCAATCAGTCGACCGACGTTTTGATCCACTGAATCAACCTGGGCGGAGTAGATTGCCATCCTTAAATCCAGCTCCACTTTTTTCTCTTTTGAAAGTTCGTCCCAGCCGCGTGCGTCTCGCGGTGCCTTGCCCCATTCTTTCCTGATCAAGCCCATGTCGAGCATCCGCTTGTAACGATCACGACTGACCTTGTCCCAGCCGCCTACCATGTATCGGCCACGGTACTTGTCGATGTCTCGCTTGCGGGCATGCAACGGCCAGTGAGGCGCGGTATAGGCGAGGTAGAGGAAAAACGGCCGGTCATCCCGATCGTTGGCTTCCTCGACGAACTGAATGGCGTAGTCGGTGAACGCGTCCGTGGTGTAGTAATCCCCCTCCGGCTTGACCGGCTCATTGCCAAGCGTCAGCCCACGACGCCCCTCCGGCCGAAAGAAATTCGATGCCCCGGCAATGATCCCGTAGTAGCGGTCGAACCCGCGTTGAAGCGGCCACTTTTGTTTGCCATGATAGCCGACGTGCCACTTGCCGGACATCAGCGTGTGGTAGCCCCTTGGCTTGAGGACCTCCGCGATCGTGACGCATTTACGGTTGAGAAAACCGCGAAAACCCGGGACGCCGCGATCGTGCGACTTGGGCTTGGCCGGTGTGTTTGTCATGTGCCCGATCCCGGCCTGATGCGGATGCAGACCGGTGAGCAACGACGCCCGCGTTGGGCAGCAGCGGCCGGAGTTGTAAAACTGGGTGAACCGGAGGCCATTGGCGGCGAGCTTGTCGAGGTTCGGAGTTTCGATCTCCCCGCCGTAGCAGCCGATATCTGAGTAGCCCATGTCGTCTACCATGATGATGACAATGTTGGGAGATGCCGGCTTGGCCAAGGGCTTGGCCAAGCCGGGGAAAAGCAACAGGGCAACAGCAAACAAATATTTTTGAGTCGAGAACATGAGATGGGAAGGGGTAGCAAAAGCCAAGGGCTTGGCCAAGCCCGGCCAAAAGAAAACAGCCCCCGATAAACAGGGGCTGTTGAAAAGCGGTTGCAGTGCAGGGTTATTCGTTTGCTTTGCCGGGGCTTGGCTTGCCGACGGCCGGCTCACCTTTGCCGTCCGGCAGGCGACGCAGCGCCTGGTCGGTTTCGAGCTTGGCGAATTTGACCTCGTCGAGGATTAGGTTGCCGGAGGCGTCGCTGTCAACGAGCTGAATCGTCTCGCCTGACTTGGCCAACTTGAAATTGGCGTGGAGGCCGTCCTTGGCTTTGCCGTTTTCATCCGCCCAAATGACCAACCGACCGTTCGCTTCAATCTTCGTCCCTTTAGGGAACTTCCATTTGCGCGGATTCTTTTTGTTGTCGGTCAGGAATTTGCCGGCCAAATCCACTTCGGCATCAGACGTGTTCACGATCTCGATGTAGTCGTCAAAGTCCCCCTGTGGATCCTTAATAGTGGCCTTGTTTTCTGCGACAACCTCGTTGATTCGAAGTGCGGAATCGTCGGCCTTGGCCGCCTTCACGCGGAAGGTAAGCGGCTTGGCCTCAGCACGGGACGGGTAAAAATCGGATGTCATTTCTTCTCCACCGGAGCGTGCCTCGACGTAGTAACGGACTTTTTTTCCGGCGAGCTGGGCCGGGATGTTTGCCCCGAACTCCCCGTCGTCCGCCTTGCCGTCGCCGTGTTTGCCGTCATCGTGCATGATGACCTGTTGGTACGGCTCGTTGAAACCGTCTGCGTGCCAGAGGATGACAGTCTCAGCCTTGGTGTCGCCGGTTGTCTTGGCTACAACACGGATGGTCTCATTAGACTTGGCCCCATCGATCTCATTCACCGACCCAATATTTGGCGCTGGCAGTTTCACATCCGGATGGTTCAACAAAAACTCGCGGCGGCCGATGGTGAACGGCTTGAGGCCGAGCTTGGTGCGGCGTCCGTCCGAGCTGGTCTCGACCTGTCCTTTTTTGAAGGCTTCAAACGAGCTGTGCTTGCGGACATCTTTTTGGATCTCGTCTGAGATCAACTCCGAGTAACCAGCGACCAAGGGGCCGATTTTTCCCCAGTCGATCCACTCCTCGGTAATCGTCTTCAGGTGATGCCGGTAGCGGGCCTTGATTTGAGGCACCTGAAACAGCTTGTGCATCAGCGGCCGGTCCTCGTTGTCGGCATTGTAAAAAGGCTCCAGTTTTGGCCCGTTCAAACCGGAGGGCATGCCTGGGCCGCCCGGGATGTTCAT
>CEWJ01022851.1_pt1 | contig 20544 bp, 18 predicted proteins | sample 350291 | NCBI WGS metagenome assembly CEWJ01 (sample SAMEA2622923, study PRJEB7988) | marine metagenome | isolation source: saline water (ENVO:00002010), including | reverse complement strand
ATTTTACAAGTTTTTTTTTAATTTTTCTTTAATATTTAATTCTTACTTAATAATTTATGAAGCTTTCGAATGAATTTAAGAATTTGGTCTTGAAACAGCTTGAAAGCTTCGGGTGCTCTTCAGGGGTGGAGCATTTAGTAATATACATAGCTTCTGCTAGAGAGGGATCTAAGGCTGGATTTGAATTATTTTCTCAATGGCCAGAAAATAATAAATTTTTACTTCCAATTGACGATGATCCAGAATTAAAAGTTGCCTCACCTAATAGAAGATGGTATCCACTTCAAAATAGAGATATTTTAATTGGTGTTCTTAGAGTAGAAACATGCTTCACGAGGAGTGAATGGCCAAAACTTCTGGATTCAAGGTTAAAAGCTTTATCCATATCATTAGCTAAAACTTTTTCGATTGAAATAGCAAGACAAAAAAATGAAGATGAAATTCGTTTCTTAAGAAACCAAGTAGGGGCAATTATTCATCAGTTAAGAAATCCACTTGCTGCATTGAGAACATATGCAAAATTATTAATTAAAAGACTTGGCTCTGATAAGGCAGCTATCGAACTAGTGGAGAGTATGATCTCCGAACAAAATCAAATTAACAATTACGTAAGTTCATTTGAAAAGGTAAATAAATCCTTAAAAATTCCTTTTGGAATTGGAAATGAGAGATTACTATTACTACCCAATTTAGATCCTGGTGAAAATACTTCTATAAAGGAATTACTTACACCTATTTTAGAGAGGGGTAGAGCTAATGCTAAATTGCAAAATCGATCTTGGATTCAACCTTCTTATTGGCCAGACTGGTCAATAAGAAAAATCTCGTTTAAATATAGAGTAATTGCTGAAATAGTTGCAAATTTATTAGAAAATGCGTTTAAGTATTCCGATGCAAGCGCTGAAATAGGGATATATATGAGTGAGGATGGTTTATATATGTTTGATAATGGTACCAAAATTCCTAATGATGAAAGTGAAAGAATATTTGAAAATGGTTTTAGAGGTATTGCATCAAAAGAAAAAGAGGGTACTGGCGTTGGTCTTTACTTAGCAAGGAAATTAGCAAGGGATATCAAGGGAGATTTAATATTATTAGAAAATATAAAAGACATAAATATCATTACAGAATCCCACATCAAAAAAAATCACTATACAAATATTTTTTTCTTTAGGATTCCTAAAAAATTATTGCGGAAGTGAACATCAATAAAGTCTCCACTAAAACCACACTTGCACCGCAGGTATCTCCATTAAAACCTTTCACTGTCTTACCTAAAAAACTTATTATAAGCCAGCAAAAAATTAATCCTAATATAAATACTATTGATAGTTTTAATAAAATTTCTTTGAAGCAAATTATTAAAATTATGAAGGTTATTAAAATTATACAGAAAGATACATTTGACTCTCTTAAGAATCCTCTCCAATGCTTTTTGTGAGAGATTGATTTTTTCTTGTGAGTAATATATTTGTATTTTTCTATATATAGAAGCGTTGAAAATCTTCCAAAAAATATGCATATAGGTAGAACATAAACTAATTGGGTTTGTAATTTTAACAAAGAGGCAAATTGAATAAAGGTTATTAAAATTAATGCCTGAACAGAAAAAGCACCAACTCTACTATCTTTCATGGCTTTGAGCATTTTCTTTTTGCCAGCATAAATTCCATCAATAGTATCCATAAAACCATCAATATGAAGTCCTCCTGTTATTAAATATCCAGAGGCTAAACAAAATAAAATGCTAGATTCTATTGACCAATTGTTACCGAGAAAAATTAAAAAAATTAGGCTTTGTAAACAGCCTATTATTACTCCCATAAGAGGTGCAAATTGAGCAATATTTTTAAATTCAGGCGGAATTAATGGTAATTGAGGAAATGTTGTATAAAAGATCCAAGCACCAGCAAAATTATTAAGAAGTTTTTTAATAGTTTTAGACATTAAAGCTTCACTCGATAATAGGCTAGATTTAATAAAGAAGTAATAAACAATTATTTGACAAATTTGTGTTTAATTTTGAAATAACAGCTTTTTGTAATAATACATCTGCAAGGACTGGGGTTTTTAAAACACCTCATGGGAGTGTTCTAACACCTAGATTTATGCCGGTTGGAACACTTGGGACAGTTAAAGGAATATCCTCTCTTCAATTAAATGATACTAGTGCCTCTATGATTTTATCTAATACTTTTCATTTGCACTTACAACCTGGAGAGAAAATTATTAAGGAAGCAGGAGGCCTTCATAGATTCATGAATTGGGATAAGCCAATTCTGACTGATTCAGGCGGTTATCAAGTTTTTAGCCTTGCAAAGTTAAATAAGATTTCAGATGAAGGAGTTGAATTTAAAAATCCAAGAGATGGGAGCCATATTTATCTTAATCCAGAAAAAATAATGGATATTCAAATGGATCTTGGATCAGATGTTGTAATGGCATTTGATCACTGCCCACCTCATACCTCTAGTGAAAATGAAATTGAAGCATCTCTTAAAAGAACTAATTGTTGGTTAGAGAGATGTGTAAATAAAAAGTTGAATTCAAATCAAGCCCTTTTTGGGATTGTTCAAGGAGGAAAATATCCCTACTTAAGAGAATCAAGTGCTAAGTTTGTGAGCTCTTTTGATTTACCAGGAATAGCAGTTGGTGGTGTAAGTGTTGGAGAGAGTATTGATCTTATTCATGATGTAATCAAATTTGTTCCAAAATTTCTGCCTAGAGATAAGCCTAGATACTTAATGGGAATTGGATCTTTTAGAGAGATAACATTAGCTGTTTCTCAGGGATTTGATTTGTTTGACTGTGTTTTACCAACAAGATTAGGCAGACACGGAACTGCTTTTTATAATGATGAGAGGTGGAATTTACGAAACGCTCGTTTTAAAAATGATTATTCTCCGATAGATAAAACCTGTTTATGCGAAACTTGCAAGAATTATTCTCGAGCATATTTACACCACTTAATTAAGAATGATGAGTTATTAGGCTTAACTCTAATAAGTTTGCATAATGTAAGTCATTTAATAAGATTTACAAATTCAATTTCAAGTGCGATAAAAGATAATTGTTTTACAATAGATTTCGCTCCTTGGAAAAGATCCTCCATTGCTCACCATACATGGTAACGTCTTAATGTAATTCATTAATTTTCTTTTAGAGGTGTTGATTTTTTTTAATACATTCGCTGAACTCCCAGAGGCATACAAAGCATTTGCTCCAACAGTAGATGTACTACCCTTGATACCACTTTTTTTCTTTTTGCTAGTTTTTGTTTGGCAAGCAGCAGTTGGTTTCAAATAAGAATTTAAACTCCTAAATGAGTGTTTTAAGCGAAATACTCTCTCCAGGTTTTTCTACCGCACATTCTATAAAATCAGCTATTATAAGGGCTCTTGATGCTTGTTCTCCATCGACCTCAGGTAACTCTTTTCCTTGAACGCATTTAAGAAAATGTTCAAGCTCCGCATAAAGTGGTTCTATTGATGTTGTGCTGACTTCTTCAACAAATCCGTCATTTCGATATACTAGTTCTCCGTGCTCTGCGGTGTATGATTCGTTAGATTTCCTATGTATCTGCAAGGTATGATTAAGAAAATCAGTTTCTACAAGTCCATTCTGACAGTGTGCACTTAAACTTCGAATTTTCTTATGACTCATTTTGCTAGCAGTTAAACTTGCAATTACATTATTGCTGAAAACTAAAGTCGCATTTACATAATCAATTAATCCAGCACTATTCCTCCCACCAACAGCTGATATTTTTTTTATTTGAGAATTTACTAATTCAAGCGTTAAGTCAATATCATGTATCATCAAATCCATCACTACAGATACATCATTTGCTCTATCAGCATTAGGACTATGCCTTCTTGCTTCCAATACAACTATTTTTTCATTATTAATAATTTTGTTTAATTCTCTAAATGCTGGGTTAAATCTCTCAATATGCCCTACTTGTAAGAGACAATTAGCTTTATTTGATTCATTAATTAATTCTTCAGCTTCAGCCTCGCTCGCAGCAATTGGCTTTTCAATTAAGACATTAATTCCTGCCTTTAGGCAGTCTAAGCCAACTTGATGATGTAATAAAGTTGGAACAGCAATACAAATAGCATCGACTTTTGGTATGAGATCATGATAATCTGCAAACCACTCGCATTGAAATTGCTCAATTGCTAATTTTCCTCTTTTGATGTTGGGGTCAGCGACTCCGACTAAGTCAGCATCTTTTAATAAGCTAAGCACTCTCGCATGATGCCAGCCCATATTCCCAATACCTATGACTCCAACCTTTACTGGTGATGAGGCTGGTTTCATTTCTTTAGATCCATATTTTATAAATATTATCGTTCATGAGATGACAAAATTAGTTTTTTGGTAGGATTATTTTTACACGATCAATTTTTGGACCAGACATAGAAATAATTTCAAATTTAATGCTTTCAAATTCTAATATATCGCCAATTTTTGGAACCTTTTGGAATTTTTCTAAAAGGAAACCAGCAAGTGTATGATAATCTTGTCCCTCAGGGATTGAGCATTTTAGTCTTTTATTAATTTCTATGATCTCTGATTTTCCTGCCAAAGACCATTTCTGAGATAAATTATCAAGGGGTTTCATTTCAGAATAAATTTTATTGCTTTGAAACTCTTCCCCAACAATCTCTCCTGTCAAATCAGCAGCTGTTATTAGACCCTCAGTCCCTCCATGTTCATCTACAACAAGTAGAAATGGATTATAGTCTCTTACTAATGGAAGTATCTCCGCAAGTGAGCAAGTCTCTAAAACTTTCGTTACTGGTAATAAAAATGGTTCTAATGAAGTATTCGCACTCATTTCATTTTTTGATATTGGTTTAGCTAAGTAGCGCAGATCTAAAACACCCAGGACTTCATCTAAGGATTCGCCAATAACAAAGAATCGAGCATGTCTAGTCTTATCCACTTTTTTCATCAGTTCGGTAAAGGTTATATCTTTTGGCAAAGTGACCATATCTGCTCTCGGGATCATTACTTCTTTAACTTGAGTATCTTTTAATGCAAAAACTCCCTCAATTATATTTTTTTCATCTGGCTTTAATCCTGTAACGTTATTTGTTTCTATTAAAGTCTCTAGTTCACCTGCAGATAAACCTGAGTTAAGTGAATCCCACTTATTATTTAGTTTTAGTAATTTTAGGCAAGCACTTGTAAAAAATTCTACTAATGAAACTAATGGATGCATTCCGCGACGCACTGAATCAAATATATTTGTTAATTTTAAAGCAGCTGACTCTGGATTATTTATTACAATCGCTTTTGGTATTAGACCAGATATAAGAGTAGATATAAGAACTATCAAAAAGAATAATCCTAGATCTAATAATCTATTCTCAAAACTATTGGGTTTCCAAAAATCTTTAGCTAAGCTATTCCCTAACCATCCAATGGCTATAAGAGAAATTGTTACACCAAATTGTGAAGTAATAAGTGATGATCTGAATCTCTTTTGTATTTTGAGAATGGAATATGCACCTTTCTTTTTTTCATCTATTAATCTCAAGACTTTACTAGGTCTAATAAGCAAAACAGAGAGCTCACTTGCAGCAAAGAATGCTGGAAATATAAAAAGAAATAAGATAAGAGTTATTTTCATTCAAAACAAAAATTATTAGTGGGGGTGGCGAGGATCGAACTCGCCTAAGGGCGAATTATGAGTTCGCTGCATTCACCAGATTGCTACACCCCCAATTTGTACAGTAATAAAATAACTACTGTTACTTTACATAGTACATAAAAATAATATTTCAAAAAGCACCAACTATGTAAGGTTTTGTGAGATTTCTTTTTTTTCTTCTAATCTTTATATAAATCTATTAGTTATTTTTAATGAATAAATTCTCCTCCAACTTTTATGAGAAGAGGTCAACTTTACTAAAACTTCTGAGAGATAAAGCTTATAAAAGAGGTGATTTTACATTGTCCTCAGGTAAAAAAAGTATCCATTACTTAAATTGTAAGCCTGTTTCTTTAAATGGTCAGGGCTTGTTATGTATAAGTCATTTACTCCTTGAATTAATGGATCCAAAAGCGAAAGCTGTAGCAGGATTAACTCTGGGCGCTGATCCTCTTGTGAGTGGAGTAGTTGTAACTGCGGCTAATATGGGTATTCCATTAGATGCGATGATTATTAGAAAAGAAATAAAAAATTATGGCACAAAATCGGGAATCGAGGGTCCTCATCTAAAGAATCATACCTTGGTAACAGTTTTGGAAGATGTTGTGACTACTGCTGGTTCATCATTAAAAGCAATCAATAAATTGAGGGAAAATAACTTTGTTGTTAAAGAAGTCTTAGCAATTGTTGATAGGGATGAGGGCGGAAAGGATAATCTTCGTAATAATGATATTGAATTAAAAAGTTTATTTACAATGAGAGATTTTATTTAGTAATGGAAAAACACTCTAAAGAAAAGATATGGTTAGAAAAATTTCCTTTTATTTGCCTAGATGGAATTGATAATAGAAGGTTTTTAAATGGTCTAACCACTAGTAATATTAATCAAAATTTAAGTAATATTATTAAAACATGTTTATTAAATCCAAAGGGTTTTTTGAATTCAATTCTTGAAATTCATTATATTGAAAATAAATTATTAATTTTGGTTATTGAAGGTAATGTTAATGATATCAGGAAACATTTTGAAGATATAATTTTTCCTGTAGATAAAGTTCAAATTAGTACTATTAAAGAAATTTTAAGAATACAAAAAGTTGATAATTTCAATTCATGGCGAAAGACTAAACCAATTCTCTTGGGTGATAATGATTCTGATGATTATATTTCCCATAATTCTTTACATATATTACCTCCTCAGGATTTAAAAATATGGAAAATTAAACAAGCGATTCCTATTACTAATTTTGAAATTGATGGAACCAATAATCCACTTGAACTAGGATTAACAGATCTTATAGATTTCAAAAAAGGTTGTTTTCTTGGCCAAGAATTAATGGCAAGATTAAAAAATATTTCTTCATTAAAGCAAGAAATCAGAGTATGGAGGTCTAATGATTTTTGTAATAATTTAAATATAAAAGATCAAAAAATATATTTGGAAAATGAGGGAGGGAAAATAGTTGGTTCTATAACTAGATATGAAAAAATTAATGAAAAAGAATATATTGGACTTGCGATGGTTAAAAAGAATTTTCTTGATCAAGACAACAAATTTTTGTCTAGGCAATTTGGAAAATTACAATTAAATCGCTCTATAGGATCTATTTTTTTATAAAATTTTTTTAATTTAATATAAGCCAATTAGCAATATTTAAAGTTGCTAAACAGTCATCTTTATTATATTCAATTATTTTTTGTAAAAAGGATTCATTTAGTGTCTCGTTATATTGAATCCACCAGAATAAAGCTTTTGATCCACTTGCATTTTTATTATGCCATTTAAATCCTGTCCAATTAGCAACAGTTTTTAAACTATAATTTTTAATTGGTAAAATCCAAGTTTCTCTCATTAATATATGTAAATCAATAAATCTTGATTTTAAAGCATCTATCTCATAACTTTTTAGAGAAGCTTCTTCCGCTAACTTAACTATAGCAATCTTCTCGGTCTCTCCATAATGTAAAACGGGCCAATCATTTTCGGAAAAAAGTTTTTTAAATATCTTTTTAATGTGTTTTGTATTTTGGTTATTTTTTAAATTCAAGATTGGTTCATAATTATTAAAATATTCTCTATTTCTATCTCTTTTAATAGAAATAAAACCATATAAAAAATCATGTTTATTATCAGGATCGGACTCTATATCAAATACAAAAAAACCTGATTTCTTTTTAAAAATAATATCAGATAAATCCTTATATTTTTTTATTTTTATTGGAAGCCCAGAAGAATATGATTTTGATTGATCTACAAGTTTAGCTGTTCTCTCAAAATTATCTTGATTGAATTTAGATAATTTTTTATTTATTAATTGCTTATTTGAGGAGGCTAATTGTTTGAAATTTGAAATGCCTATATTTTTTAATATACTTGCGGTTTTTTTTCCAATGCCATCTATATCTGTTAAGTAACTTTTTAATTTTGCTTCTTTATCACAGAAATTTTGCCAGGGACAAATGGAACATTTTTTTCTATCTTCAGTTATTTTGGGAATATTACCTTTTAAGGATTTAACCATTTCAGAATAAATATTAATTGTCTTATCTTTCAATTTTTTATTTATGATTATTTTTTCAGAATTTAATTTATTTTTGAAAGTTGAGACTACTAATCCATAATTAATTCTTACGCCTTCAAAATTTTCCAATAAAATTAGACATAGAGCTAATTCATAAAAATGTTCTCTAGTAGTTTTGTGTCCTAATTTTGAAACTACAGGAATATATTTGTATAGCCCCCATTTACTTACTCCTCCCTTTTTAATAAGAAGAGGAGGATATACAACTGCATCTAAATCATCTTTAAGTTTTTGGTTTATTTTTAAACCAATAACTCCTTTGTATCCCCTCTCACAAGCTTTTATTCCGCTAAATAAGTTACCATTTGAGATTAAATTAAAGTTTTTATGTTGATTTATTAATTGTATTGAACTTTGTGCGGACCAACTTTTATATCGTTTGTCCCCCTTGTAATCAAGCCAAGCTTTCCTTTTACATCTTAAATAACTTTTTAAAAGTATATTATTCAAATTTCACTTAAATTACTTTCTAAATTTATACTACATAAATTAAAGTATATTTAATATCTATATTATAAAAAAATTTAAAAGTGGATCAAAAGATTAAAAATGATATTAATTTTGGTACTGATGGATGGAGGGGTATTATTGGATTGGATTTTAATTTTCAAAACTTAAGTAAAGTTGTTCTAGCTGCTTGTCAAGAACTTGATTATCAATATTTTTCGAAAGTAAAAACAAAAAAAATTCTAATAGGCTATGACCGAAGATTTATGGCTAGCGAATTTGCAGATTCAATTATTCCAGTTATTTATGGAGCTGGTTTTGTCCCAGTATTGACATCTTCATATGTGACCACTCCCTCTTGTAGCTTTTATGTGCGTGAATTTAAATTATTAGGTTCTTTAGTTATAACAGCAAGCCATAATCCATATAATTGGTTAGGTTTGAAAATTAAAAGTTTTCAAGGATGTTCAGTCGATGAGTCTTTTACTAAAAAAGTTCAGCAAAGAATTAAGCTAGGAAATAAAATAGAAATGGTATATGGTTCATATGAAAAAGTTGATGTAAAAAATTATCATTTAGAAAAAATAAAGTCTCAATTTGATGTTGAATTTATACTTAAAAAGTTAAATGAAATGAATTTAAAGGTATTTGTTGATTCTATGCATGGATCTGCAGCTAAAAGTATAGAAAAACTTTTTATTGGTAAAGAAAATAATTCCGTTAAAGGCATTAGAGAGAATAGAGATCCTTATTTTGGAGGTAATCCTCCAGAACCTTTATTTAATTACTTGGATGATTTAATAAAAGTTTTAAAAGATAAATCAAAAAATGGAAATAAAACTCTTGGTATTATATTTGATGGAGATGGAGATAGAATTGCAGTTATTGATGAGCAGGGTAGATATTGTAGTTCCCAAGCTATTTTGCCTTACTTTATAAATTACCTTGGAAATAAAAATAATAATTCTTTTCCTGTCCTTAAAACTGTAAGTGGATCAGATATTATAAGAAAGATATCAGAGTCACAAAATAGAGATGTTTTAGAACTTCCCGTTGGATTTAAGTATATTGCAGAAAAAATGATAAAGGAAAATATTTTTATTGGAGGAGAAGAGTCTGGAGGTATTGGATTTGGCTCTTATTTGCCAGAGAGGGATGCTTTGTATGCCGCAATGGTTTTGTTGAATGGTATTGCTGAACAGTCGAAGTATTTTTGTCAATCCTTGGATGAAATTCAGGAACAATTTGGTCCAAGTTTTTATGATCGTATTGACCTAGAATTTGAGAATGATTTAGAGAAAATTAATTTTAAAAAATTTATTTCTGAAAATGCACCTGATACAATATGTGGAAAAAAAATATTAAATGTTTCAAATATAGATGGGATTAAGTTTAGACTAAATGATAATTATTGGGTCCTTTTCCGTTTCTCAGGTACTGAACCTTTATTGAGATTATATTGCGAGGCCCCTTCAAAAAATGAATTAGATGAAACACTATTTTGGTGTAAAGATTATATTAATAAAATTATTAATTAAATGAAAAAGACCTTATTTGTTGCGAGCAAAAATGCAGGCAAAATTAAAGAGTATAAGAAAATGCTTAATTTCATAAACTGTAAGCTAATAATGCAGCCTGAATTCATAGAAGTTAGTGAGGATGGTAAAACTTTTGAGGAAAATGCAAAAAAAAAAGCATCGGAGGTTTCTTTAAAAACAAATAATTATTCAATTGCAGATGATTCAGGCTTGTGTATAGAAGCTTTGGGTGGTAAACCAGGAATTTATTCTTCTAGATTTGCAGTAAATGATCAAAAAAGAATAGAGAGAGTTTTGAAGGAACTGCATGGTGAAAAGAGAAGAAATGCTTATTTTATTGCACATGTTTGCCTGGCTGATCCTAGAGGAAAAGTTATTTTGCAGACTGAAGCAAAATGTTTTGGAAATATTTTATTGGAACCACGTGGACAAGATGGTTTTGGATATGATCCAATTTTTGAGGAAATTAATTCAAAATTGTCTTTCGCGGAAATGTCAGATGATATGAAGGATTTTTATAGCCATAGGGGAAAAGCAATAAAAAAATTAGTTCCAGATTTAGTAAAGATCTTTGATTAGATAAATTAAGAATTTACCCATGAACCATGTAATCCATGGGGTATTGATATTGGGAGTTCGTATAATGCAATCTCTTGCATAGAATGGGCATCCAAAATAACTAAATCACTTCCTCTTCTTTCTCCATTCCAGACAATAATAAATATAAATCCATCGTCTTCACTACAAGGATTATTAGATGGAGACATGATAGGCTCACTAACAAAACTTCTTTCACCTGCATACCAAAATATTTCTTCATTATTAGTTGAATTAAATTTTTTAATTGCTTGGAGTGGTGCATTCCCAGTACTCCTTTCAGTACAAGCCATCCAACTAAAGGTGGATTTTAAACCTAAACGGTTAGGGTTAACCATTGCAAATTCGCAACATTGCTGACTAAGGGTTATAACCTCAGATGTTCGTGTTTTTAAATCTATAATAGATTTTTTTAGTTTACCCTCAGGATAATTTGAAAAATCGATATCTCTAAAATTTTCATCTGGACCAACTGATGGAAAATCATCGTAGAAAATACTTTCTAAAATAATTTTAGAATTATTTTCGTAGGCATTAACATGATGAAAAACAAAGCCTTTAGGTGCATCAATTATTAAAGGTTTTTGGCCCTTATATAATCCAGATTCTCTTGGAATAATTATAAATTTAGATTGTTTATTAGGGTTAGATTTAAGGCACTGCGCAGCCCCTTTTTGACCAATTACAAATGGTACGGGATTAAAGTCAATTGCATTCTGCAAAAATATAGCCCAATTAGTTGTTATCGCAAAGTCATGGAGGAAGGAGAAACCATTAAAAGTATCTTTTCTATCAAAAAGAATCTCTCCGGAATTATCACCTGAATTTGAGAATTCCATAAGTCTAATTGTACTTTTTGGACCAGCTTGAACTCCAAAAGTTACTACAAGCTCAGAAGATAGTTTTGAATTAAGATCAATTTTGGGATGAGCACTAAAAGCTTCATTAGACTTTAAAACACCATTAAGGCTCGTTAATCCTTTAGTTTCAAGATTATCTGGATCAAGAGCATGCGGACCAGCTGCTTCCCATAATGCAAGTAAATTTTTACCTAACTTTATAACGTGAGTGTTTGCTATATTTTTAAATCTGAGGTCAAATAAATTGTTAAGTATTCCTCCCTTTTTTTGAGTTCCAAAAACACCTCTATAAATAAATTTATTTTGTTTTTTTTCTTCTAGATAGCCTTTTGTTCGAACAAATTTATTGGAAATTGAGGCCTCACCATTTATAAATTTAATAGCTGTGATCATTCCATCTCCATCAAAAGGATGATGCACCCATTGTCCATCTCTTTCTAATATCCCTGGTCCGTTTCTATATAAAGTTCCGTTTAACTGTTTGATTGTGGTTCCTTTACATAAAGGTAAAATTTTGTTCTCTAACTCAATATCTACATTATTGTATGCGCTTGACCAATCGAATTTATTAAAATCCTTCTTGATATTTATTTTTTTGTTTTGTAAATTTGTCACTTTTTGTTTTATTTACATTTTCGCTGAAAATGTTTGGAATTGTGGATTCAAGCTTAAATTTTTTAGTTTTAAGTTCTTATTCCCTCTCAAGCATACCTTTGCTGCTTGGTATAGAGTCTGCTCTTCTTAAGTCAATTTCAGTTGCCATTCTTAGTGCTCGTGCAAATGCCTTAAATGAGGCCTCTACGATATGGTGTGCATTTATCCCTTGTAGTTGATTTATATGGAGTGTAACTCCGCTATTATTAACGAATGCAATAAAAAATTCTCTAACTAGTTCAGTATCATAATTTCCAATTTTTGCAGTCTTAATACTTAAATCATATGAGAGGTGTGGTCTTCCAGAACAATCGAGTGTTACCTGAATTAAGGCTTCATCTAATGGAGCTAAGAAATGTCCAAATCTGTTAATACCTTTCCTTTCTCCTAAGGATTTAGAGAAAGCCTTACCAAGGGCAATGCCAACATCTTCATTAGTGTGATGATCATCTATAAAAGTATCTCCTACAGCTTTAATTCTTAAATCAAACAGACCATGACTTGAAATTTGATTAAGCATGTGATCTAAGAAAGGCACGCCTGTGTCTATTTCAGAAATGCCTTGTCCATCAATATTTATAAAAATACTTATGTCAGTTTCATTTGTCTTCCTTTTTATTTCGGCTTGTCGTAGTTGAGGCATTTTATGAAAGTAAAAATTTGAGCTTACATACCATTAATGCAATATCCTGCATCAACGTAAATAGTTTGACCAGAGATTCCACTTGAGAGATCACTTAAAAGAAAAGCGGCAGTATTTCCAACTTCTTTCTGAGTGACTGTTCTCCGCAATGGTGCTTTTTCTTCTACATTATGAATCATATCAAGGATGCCACCTATAGCAGAGCTAGCCAGTGTTCTTATTGGCCCCGCACTAATAGCATTTACTCGTACATTTTTTTCAGGCCCAAGTTCAGCTGATAGGTATCTAACAGAAGCCTCTAACGCTGCTTTGGCTACACCCATAACATTATAATTGGGAATGGCTCTTTCAGCTCCAAGATAAGTCAGAGAAACCACTCCAGCCCCGTCGCTAAAGAGTGGTTTTGCAAATTTGCAAAGTGGCGCAAGAGAGTAAGCGCTTATATTTAATGCTCTATCAAAACCATCAGATGAAGTTGCACTATAGTCTCCTATTAACTCATCTCTGCCTGCAAATGCAAGGCAATGTACTAAGCCATCTAAACGACCCCATGTATTTTTAATACTTTTAAAAACCTCTTCAATTTGAGGTTGATTTTGTACATCTAGGGGTAAGAATAATGTAGGGTTTAATTCTTTTGTTAGATCTCTTACTTTAGATTCAAATCTACCTTTTTCATCGGGCAAATAAGTTATACCCAGTTCTGCTCCTGCGGCAGATAACTGCTGAGCAATTCCCCAAGCGATGGAACGATTGTTGGCAATACCTGTGACAAGAATTTTTTTGCCAGTTAAATTGAGTAACATTTTATTTATTATTTATATAATTGTCCTACAAAAAGTACACTTGTTTGCACATTCATGCAAAATATACAATAAATTTCAACTATAGTAAAAAATTTCTTATTGATTGATGGTTAGAACTAATTCAAATTTTGTAGAGATAGGCTCTAGATTACCCATGTTTAACTTAGTAAATGTAAACTCCTCAACTAAACATAATTATAGTTTTTCTGATTTAGATGAAAGACCTATTTTATTATTTTTTATTTGTGCACATTGTCCCTTTGTTAAGTATGTAGAACCTGAGATATCAAAAATTCAGAAAGACATAGACAAGAAATTTCAAATAATAGCAATTTCTAGCAATGATATTAATACTCATCCTGCAGATTCCCCTCAAAATTTAAAAATACAGGCTGAAAATAATGGCTGGAATTTCCCTTACTTATTTGATCATGATCAATCTTTCGCGAAACAATTAAAGGCTGCCTGCACTCCAGATTTTTATCTTTTTTCTAATTTGGGGGTAAAAGATTTCTCCCTTTATTATCATGGCCAACTTGATAGTAGTAGGCCCTCTAATGAGATTCCACTCAGTGGCAATGATTTACGATCAGCTATTAGATCCATTAAAACTAACAAAGTATATCCATCTCCACAAATGCCTTCTTTAGGATGCAATATCAAATGGACCCCAGGTAATGAGCCGCCTTGGTTTAAGTCAATTAAATAAAATAATCTCCCGTTAAAAATGGTTTAGTGGTTAGAATGAAATAATGAAAATACCTCCATTCACATTAGATAGACAATACCTTGAGATTGGCTCGGAAGTTGAGGAAGCAGTTTTAAAGGTAATTAAGTCAGGACAATTTATTGGAGGAAATGAAGTTTCTCAATTTCAAGAATCCTTTGCATCCTTAATAGGAGTTCCATTTGCGATTGGATGTAACAGCGGAACAGATGCATTAGTTATCGCTTTAAGGGCTCTTGATATTGGACATGGAGACGAAGTCATAACTTCCTCTTTTAGTTTTTTTGCAACTGCAGAAGCAATCAGTATTGTTGGAGCTAAACCAATATTCGTAGATATTAACCCTAATTCCTATCTAATTGATCACAGTTTAATTGAGTCTCATATAACTGATAAGACTAAAGCAATAATGCCAGTTCATTTATTCGGGAATGTAGTAGATATGGAATCAATAAAATCAATTGCTCAAAAGTATGATTTGAAAATTATTGAGGATTGTGCTCAGGCAACTTGTTCAGAATGGAATAACCAAAAAGTTGGAAGTATTGGAGATATTGGTTGCTTTAGTTTCTTCCCTACTAAAAATCTTGGCGCTGCAGGAGATGGAGGTGCTTTAACAACATGTAATAGCTTACTTGCTCAAAAAATAAAAGAATTAGCTGTCCATGGAAGTCCCAAAAGATATAATCATACTCAAATCGGATATAATAGTAGGCTTGACTCAATTCAGGCAGCAGTACTAAATACAAAGATTAAATTTATATCTCAATGGATTAAAAAGAGAAAAGATATCGCAAATATTTATTTAGATCTCATCCAAAAAAGGGATTTTTTAAAACTACCGTTTGATCTTGAAAATCAGCATTCTCATTCTTGGAATCAGTTTGTTATAAGATTAGAAAATAAAAATTTTGCAGTTAATAAAAATCACTTAGAACTTTTTGAAACGGATTTTCAAAAAAATAACTCATTAAGGAATTTACTTAAATCCCGTCTTAGTGAAAAAGGAATAAATTCTATTATTTATTATCCAATTCCTATTCATGCTCAATTAGCATATAAAAATTTCAATTATGAAAGATCATCTCTTATTAATACTGAAAAAGTTTGTACAGAAGTTTTAAGTCTTCCTATGTTTCCTGAAATTACATATGAAGAACAAATATACATAATTGATAACCTAAATTTTATACTAAATGAAAATAGTAAAGAAGCTCAAATCTCTGCATAGAGTGTTTTAAAAATTCTCTGTTGAATATTATGTTTTACTATTGGGGCTGGATAATTTCTACGTTCTAATTTTGGTATTTCTCCGCTGATAATATCTGTATTTGATATCTCATTTAATTCTGGCACCCAGTATTTGATGTATCTACACAAAGGATCAAATTTTTTGGTTTGTGTGTAGGGATTAAATATTCTTAGAGGTTTTGGGTCCATTCCACTGCTTGAACTCCATTGCCAGCCCCCATTATTTGCTGCTAAATCTCCATCTACGAGAACTTGCATAAATTTCTTCTCTCCCATTTGCCAATTGCATATAAGATCTTTAACAAGAAATGAAGCAACTATCATTCGACATCTATTGTGCATCCATCCACTAGCATTTAATTGTCTCATAGCAGCATCTATTATCGGGACACCTGTTTCTCCCTCGCTCCATCTTTGCAACCAATCAAAATTATTTTGCCATTGAAAATCATGCCATTTTTGGCGATATGGTCCCTGTTCTAATTGTGGAAAATGGAATAAACAATGTTGATAAAATTCTCGCCAAACCAATTCTTTTTGCCAAGTCTCAATTGATAATAAATTTTTACTTTCAGTTTCACTTAAATATAATTCTTCAGTCTTCTTCCACAATTTTCTTATACTAATTGTCCCAAATCTTAGTGATGCACTAAGAAATGAGGTTCCAGATTCAGCAGGGAAATCTCTTTTCTGTTCGTAAGAGAAAATATCTTTTGATTTAATAAATTTTTTTAATAATGCATTGGCACCTGTCTCACCTGGTATACAAGGACATATATTTTTACCCGAGAAATTATTTTTTCTTATAAATTCGTTTAATTTACTATTTGAAGATTTAATTTCTATTAAGTCTTCAAATGTTTTATCAATATCAATAAACTGATTATCAATTTTAGTGTTTCCATCATTGTTCAAAAAGTTATATTGATTTATTTTTGATTTAAATTTTTTGTAAAATGGACCATATACGCTATAGGGATTATCATTTCCAGTCGCAATTTCAGTAGGATTTAGTAATAAGTTATCCCAAGGATCAATAACTTTAATATTAATTTCTTCAAGAATTTCTTTGATCTTTTTATCTCTTTTAATCTCGTAAGGTTCGATTGATTTATTCCATGCTACGTATTTAGCATTTATGATTTTTGCAAAATGAGGTATTAGACATATTGGATCTCCTTCCGCAAAAAGTAGTCTGCTGCATCTTCGTATCCATTCTTCACTAAGCTCCTTTAAAGAAAGACCAAGAAACCATGCCCTTGATTCAGCATTGAAGTCTAATGGATAATTTTTGTCAAAAATATATATTGATGTAATGGAATTGGATATGGAGATAGATTCAAATAAAGCATTATTATCTCTAATTCTCAGATCCTTTTTATACCAAAGTAGAATTCTGGGATTTTTCATTTAAATTTTTAAAAATTGTTTTGTTCTAAACCAGGCAGTTACCGTTTTCCCGTCAAGGATCTCTCTCCCACTTGCAATTAAATTATCTAGTTCTGATGGAGACAAAATTAGAACTTCAATATCTTCATCAAGATCACCACTTGGTATTTTTTCTAATTTACTTATATCTCTAGCCAGAAATAGATGAATTTCTTCATCAGCATAACCAGGAGCAGGAACTAGTACGCCTAATTTATCCCATGTTTTAGCACTGTATCCAGTTTCTTCTTTAATTTCTCTTTTTATTGAGTTTAGTGGTGTTTCTCCATCTTCTAAAGTACCTGCAGGAAATTCTATTAAATATCTTGAAACAGCAAAGCGATATTGCCTTAGAATAATTACATTACCTTCATTTGTTATTGGTACAGCTAAAGCTGCTCCAGGGTGAATAATTGACCCGTACTCTCCTTCATGTCCGTTAGGTAATATTATGCGGTTAATTTGAAAACTGAACTTTTTTGATTCTATTTCAGAAATACAATTTTTAATAGTATGTTTTTTTATAGATTTATCATTTCTCATTTACACATAATTTGTAAAGTTAAAATAAGACTAACATTAAAAATTTTTATTTGAAAAATCTTTTAGACATTCCATCTTGCGTCTATCAATTTATCGATTTTTTGATGTCTTGTTAAAACTTCAGCTAAGGGTGTAATTACAAAATTTCTATTCTTAAATCGTGGGTGTGGCAATGTGATATCAGAATCTTGTATAGTTAAATCTTCCCACCAAAGGATATCAATATCAAGACATCTTGAAACCCATTTCTTGTTATTTTTGGAAATATTTCTTCCATATTCCTCTTCTAAAAATTTAAACTTTTTTAGTAAATATTTTGCTTTTTGGGAAGAAGGTTTTAAAAGGGAAATGCTTTTAACAAGAAGAAGAGAATTTAGATAATCAGGTTGAGGGAAAGATGTCCCATGAGGATTTGTTACATAGATCGAAGACCAATCAAAAAAAATATTAGTTGAACTTTGAATCTCTTTGGAATGAAAATCAGTTTGCCAATCTTTGATAATATTCTCAATAACAGGCCTACACTTTAAAAAAGTTTCTATGGGGGAGCCAAATTTACTATCAATATTTGCCCCTAATGATATACATAGTCCATTTTTGATATTAAGATTTGATAATTCCACTATAAAATTACTTTTTATTGGATAAATTCTATATCAGGTATTTTAAAATTGAATTTGGCTAAGGATTTGGGAGTTAAAAAATCAATACAGGAAATTATGAGGGAGAAAGATTCTTTCAGAGCTTTCCCACTAGCAGCTATTACTGGTCATAATTTATTAAAACTTTCGTTATTGCTGGCTGCAGTAGATCCTAGCTTAGGAGGTGTAATAATTGCAGGAGGAAGAGGCACAGGGAAATCAGTATTAGCGAGAGGATTACATGCTTTAATCCCTCCAGTAGAAGTCTTAGATGAACAAGTAATAGCATCTAAATTAGACAATAATAATACTCCTTATAGATCTATAAGTAGAAATTTGGATCCTAATAATCCAGAAGAATGGGATGAAGATACATCTAAAGTTATAGAAAGTCTGTTTTGCGAAAATGGAAATTTTAAAATTGATGATATACCCAAAAAAGTAGTTCAAGCTCCATTTATACAAGTTCCCATAGGAATTACTGAGGATCGTTTAGTTGGATCTATTGATGTGGCGGCCTCTTTAAATGAGGGAGGTCAAGTTTTTCAGCCAGGGATTTTAGCTGAGGCTCATAGAGGAGTTTTATATGTTGATGATTTAAATTTATTAGATGATGGGATTGTTAATCTTATCTTAGAAGCTACTGGTAAGGAACAGAATGATATTGAAAGAGATGGTCTTAGTCTCTCTCATCCTTGCAAAACTTTATTAATAGCTACTTACAATCCTGATGAAGGGATATTAAGGGATCATATCCTTGATAGATTCGCGATAGTGCTTTCTGCAGATCAAACAATAGATAATAATCAAAGAGTTGATATTACCAAATCAGTTCTTTCGCATGCTTCAGATAATGAAAAATTCTATAAAAAATGGTCAGAAGAGACTGAGAATCTTTCAACCCAACTTATTTTAGCTAGACAATGGTTAAAGGATGTAAATATTTCTCAAGAACAAATAACATACCTTGTAAATGAGTCTCTAAGGGGAGGAGTAGAGGGACATAGACCAGAATTATTTGCTGTTAAAGTAGCAAAAGCCAATGCAGCACTCAGAGGTGATGAAAATGTAAATTCTGAGGATCTGAAAGTCGCAGTTAGATTAGTAATCATTCCAAGATCGCAGCAATTACCTCCTGACGATGATGAGATTCAACCTCCACCACCTGAGGAACAGTCACCTCCGCCACAATCAAGTCAAGATGATCAATCTCCCGAATCAGAAAATAATGAGGAAAATGATGATCAAGAAGAAGATGATGAAGAGTCTGATGGTCAGGAAGAATCTAATCCTGATGTTCCAGAAGAATTTATATTAGATCCAGAAGCTTGTATGGTTGATCCTGATCTGTTGCTTTTTTCTTCATCCAAATCTAAATCAGGTAATAGTGGTAGCAGATCAGTTATTCTTAGTCAAAGCAGAGGAAGATATGTAAGACCAATAATCCCTAGAGGGGAAGTTAAGCGTATTGCTGTAGATGCTACTTTAAGAGCGGCTGCACCTTATCAGAAATCTAGGAGATTGAAAAACCCTTCAAAGAAAATTATTGTTGAGGAAGGAGACTTTAGAGCAAAATTATTGCAAAAGAAGGCAGGGGCACTTGTAATATTCTTAGTAGATGCGAGTGGTTCTATGGCCCTTAATAGGATGCAAAGTGCAAAAGGAGCAGTAATAAGATTATTAACGGAGGCTTATGAGAATAGAGATGAAGTTGCATTGATACCCTTCAGAGGAAATCAGGCTGAAGTACTCCTACCTCCAACAAGATCTATTACATCCGCAAAAAGAAGATTAGAAACAATGCCTTGTGGTGGTGGTTCGCCTCTCGCTCATGGATTGACTCAAGCAGCAAAAGTCGCTCAGAACGCAATGGCGACTGGAGATATCGGCCAAGCAATTGTTGTTGGTATTACAGATGGTCGCGGTAATGTGCCCTTAAGTGTTTCTTTGGGAGAATCAGAAGAAAATAATATTGATAATAATTTACTAAAAGAAGAAGTTTTAAGTGTTGCATCAAAGTACCCTATGTTAGGTATCAAACTCTTAGTAATTGATACTGAACGTAAATTTATAGCTAGTGGGTTTGGTAAAGAATTAGCAAATGCAGCTCAAGGCAAGTATGTACAATTACCAAAAGCGACTGATCAAGCTATTGCAGCTATGGC
>CEWJ01069461.1_pt1 | contig 20973 bp, 24 predicted proteins | sample 350291 | NCBI WGS metagenome assembly CEWJ01 (sample SAMEA2622923, study PRJEB7988) | marine metagenome | isolation source: saline water (ENVO:00002010), including | reverse complement strand
GGTGTAATACGTATAACAAAAAACTCACCTGCCATAAAAGCTATGATCGAATTAATAACATCGCAAGAGCAGCTACCTGTAATGATGCAGAAATTTATACCAGAAGTTAAAAATGGAGATAAGAGAATAATTATTGTAAATGGTGAGCCAATGGGATCTATCAATAGGATTCCCCAAGATGGTGACTTCCGAAGCAATTTAGCAATGGGAGGAAAAGCAGAAAAATCTGAATTAAGTTCTAATGAGAAAAAAATATGTAGTGAGTTATCAGATCACCTTAAAAATGAAGGTTTATTTTTTGTTGGTATAGATGTAATCAATGGAATGTTAAGCGAGATTAACGTAACAAGTCCAACTGGTTTGAGAGAAATAGAAAGGCTCTCAAATAAATATATTTCAGATGAAGTAATAAATGTATTATTGCAAAATATTTAATAAAAAATATGTTTGGCTATTGCTTCAAACTTAAGTTTTATTTCTTGAACTTCATTTAAACATATAGAATCTTTGACTAAACCTGCTCCCGCAGTCAATTGTATTTCTTGATTAAGGTATCTTGCACCTCTGATCGCAACCCTAAAATCTGTATTACCCTCAAAATCTATCCAACCAATTGGAGAAGCATAATTGCCTCTTGGAAAAGTCTCTAATGTTTTTATCCATTCATTTGCAATATTTGTCGGTATTCCACAAACAGCAGGCGATGGATGTAAGGTGCTGAGAACTTCAAAAGGATTTAAATTATTTACTGATGCATTAAGAATAGTTTGTAAATGAGATATATTTCCAAAGGATTTGACTTTCAAATCACTTTTCTCAAATTTAATAATATTTAAATCTTTTAAGCAATTTATTAAGAAACTAAGAACAATTTCATGCTCTCTTATATTTTTTAAACTACTTAATAGCAAATTATTATTTAATGAGCTATCTGCGCTACCTGCAATAGCTTCTAAAGATAATTTATTATTTTTAAGCGAAAATAATTTCTCTGGAGATGCTCCAAAAGTAATATCTTCTTCATTTCTTTTCCAAACGTAAATGCAAGAATTACAATTACTATCTCTTAAGCTTTTTAAAATTTTATTTAAATAAAACTTAGATCCACATTTAACTTTTATTCTTGCACTCAAAACTATTTTTTCTAAAATATTTTTATCAATTAATTTAATACCTTTTGCAATATTTTTTATTAAATTTCTTCTTGATTTTTCAAATTCACTTTCAAATTTAATTATTGGAATATGAAAATTCTTTTTTTCTTTAGAAATTTTCATTGATATAATTTCAGAACTAATTAGAAAGAAATCATCACATATTTCTCTTAATGACTTTTCATTATTAAATTGAGCATTTATTCTTATCCATGACTTTTGATTATTTCTAATAATAAGAATTTTCGGAAGTATAGCTTCCATATTTGGGACATCCTTTAAGTTTATATTTCTATTAAAATCATCTGAATAAGAAAAAAAATAAATAATCTTTGCTAATGAAGATGGATCAGGATTTTGTTCGATATTTATTAAACTTCTCTGATTCTTATGATAAAAATCTTTGGCTGCTTTAAATCTTTTAGGTCCATCTAAATAAATATATTTACATTTATCAAGAGACATAAAAGATATATTATTATCTTCTTCCCATAAAGCTGAAAAGGAGTATTTCATAAGCAAATCATTATATTTAGTAAATGATTCGACATAAGGAATTTCTGCACAAATACTAATTAGACCTGATCTTAAATTCCTATTATCAATTTCAATTATGCGCTCTTTAAGAAAATTTGAAAAAGTTTGATCATTATACATAGCTTATTTATAATAATTTTATTAAACTTGCATTAAGTTAAAAGTTTCTCAATATATAAAATATATTAAATATTGAAATCTTATTTATGTTTATTTTAAATGAATAAAGATAAAAAAAAGTTATGGAAAGAGGCAATAAAATGGCCACTTTATTCAGTTGCTGTGATGCCAATACTAATCTCTGCAACATACAATTTATATATAAACAATAAAATAATTATTTTACACTTTATAGGCTTTACATTAGCTGCAATTTTAATTTTGTTTTGGGAAAATCTTACTAATGATTTATTTGATTCTGAGACAGGTATTGATCAGTTTAAATTTCATTCAATAGTTAATCTAGTTGATAATAAGAAGCTAATTTCTATAATTGCATATTCTTCGTTAATACTAGGATTATTAATTATCTTTATGATCTCTGTAACAATAAACCTTAAAATTATTTTACTTATTATTTTATGTTGTTTTTTAGGATATTTATACCAAGGACCACCTTTTAGATTAGGTTATTTAGGTTTAGGAGAACCTCTCTGTTGGACAGCTTTCGGACCGTTAGCATATTCAGCTTCTCTCTTGGCTTTTAATCCTTTAAGTAATAATCTTTCTCCAATTCCTTGGAGAGATTCTTTTTTACTAGGAACAGGGCCTGCATTAGCTACAACATTGGTTTTATTTTGTTCCCATTTTCATCAAATTCAAGAGGACCAAAAATATGGAAAAATATCACCATTAGTTTTTCTAGGCTCTAAATTAGCTTCCCAATTAATACCCTGGATAATAATTTTTATTTATTTATTTCAGCTATATACAATATTTATTGGATTTTTACCACCATTGTGCCTTCTCTATTTTATAAGTTTAAATAATGCCTTAAAACTTATTAAATTACTAAAGAAATTTTATAATAAACCTAAAGAAATTAAATATTCGAAATTTATAGCAATAAAGTTTCAAACTTTTAATGGCATCGGATTAATTTTTGGTTTATTGATTAGTTGGATCTCTTAAGATGATTTTTGAATTTGAAAAGAAATTTTTTTCATATAGACTGTCTTCTGACGTAAAGAATTCAAACTACAAGATAAAATCTAAAAATGGTTGGATAATAAAAATAAAAAATAAAAATAATGAATTAGGTTATGGGGAAATATCACCAATTTCAAAAAGCGATTTTATGATTTGTAAGCGAGAAATAAATCAAATACCAAAAGAAAATGATGAGATAAGTCTTTTAGAAAGTATAAAAAAACTTCACCCATGTATTCAATCTGGAATAATTTGTGCAATAGCTGAAATTAAAGGTCAATTAAAATTCAGAGAATCTTATCCTTTTAAGAAAATTGATCAAAGTGCAATATTACTAGATTCTTATAATATAGTTCATGAATTAAATGTAATTAAGAAAAATATAAAATATAAAGATCTTAATATTACTATTAAATGGAAAGTAGGAATTCAAGAAAATTTAAAAGAAGAAAAAATATTAGAAAAAATTTTATGTGAACTACCAAGTAACTATAAATTAAGAATTGATGCTAATGGAGCATGGTCAAGGAAACTAGCAAATAATTGGGCAGACATACTTAAAAATAATAAAAATCTTGATTGGTTAGAACAACCACTAGCACCTGAAGATTATGAAGGTCATAGAAAACTTAATAAAAAAATTCCTATTGCCTTGGATGAATCATTACTTCATTATCCAGACTTTATTAAATCTTGGGAAGGATGGCAAATAAGAAGGCCCTCACAGGAAAAAAATCCATTACAACTGTTAGAAGATTTAACTAATGATAAATATTACGTATCAATTAGTTCATCCTTTGAAACAGGTATAGGAAGAAGAATGTTATTTCATTGTGCGTTTATTCAATTAAAAGGTCGAACACCAAAAGTACCTGGTTTAGCATTAGCGCAGGCACCAGATACGTTTCTTTTTGAAAGCAATCCTAATATTATTTGGGAAAATTTATGAGTAATAATATCCACTATATTTCAATAAAAAATAATGAGATTATTTCTTCTGATTTAATCTTAAATTCAATAAAGCAAAATAAAATTATCTTTATATATAAAAAACCAAAAAATTTAAAAAGAATTTTTAAAACTATAAAATTTGATGGACCTGCAATAATTTTAGAAAGTAGTGGAAGTAGTAATAGATCAAAAATATGTATTCATCCAATAGATAATCTAAATAAATCAGCTTACTCTTCAGGTATTTGGTTGAAAAGTCAAGGTTTTAATTTATGCGACTGCATGATTTTTAATACTCTTCCGTTGCATCATATTAGTGGATTTATGCCATTATGGAGATCACAATGTTGGGGAAGCGAATATATAAATATTTCCCCTAACTTAATAAAAAGAACAAAAGATTTAATTGATTTTTCTTTCTCAAAAAAAAATATAAAATCGAAAAAACTTATTACATCATTAGTCCCTACTCAGCTTTTTAGACTTTTAAATGATAAATATGGTTTAATTTGGCTAAAAATATTTGATTTAATTTGGGTTGGAGGTGCACAACTATCAAATAATTTATTTGAAAAATGTAGAAAAGAAAAAATAAACTTAGCTCCATGTTATGGAGCTACAGAAACAGCTGCAATGATTAGTAGCTTAAAACCTAGAGAGTTTCTTAATGGCTATAAAAATTATGGAAGAATATTAAAAGATATTAATCTAAGAATAAATAATGATGGAATTATTGAAGTTAGTACTGAAAGGATAGGATATGAATTAAAAAGTTCACATGAAATAGAATGTTTTGCGAATCAAAATGGATGGTGGGAAAGTGGAGATTATGGAAAGCTTGTTAAAGAAAATAACTTTTATTATCTTGAAGTTTTAGGCAGGAAAGATAATGCTTTTGATTCTGGAGGAGAAACAGTTTTTCCAGATTTGATAAAAACAAGAATATACGAATTCATTTTTTATAGAAAAATGCCTATTAAAAATTTATTGATCCGCAAAAAAGTCGATACTTTATGGGGCAATAGGTTCGAAATAATAATCGATTTTGAGGATTATCTTAATCAAACAGAAATCAAAGATTTAATACATTTACTTGAGGAATTTACAAATAATTGGCCAAGTCATGAAAAACCTATGAGGTGGTTAATCGCTAAAGAAAAATCTATATTCGATGAAAATAAAACTAGGATATGGAAAAATACTTACTAAAGTAATTAGCACTCTTGAATAAAACTCGAAATATTTGAAGCCTCAATCCATAGTTCTAATTTTTCAGGAATATTTACTTTTTCGCGAGAATTATTTGCAATCGCACAATGAGTAATTTTAGTTTCAGCAGCCTTTAATTGATTTAGAAAGAAAAAGGTATTGACCTGAAATAAATGACCATTAAGTTTTTTTGGAAGTAATTTTATTTTTAAAATATCACCGTGCTTAATAGGTAAAAAAAATCTGCTTTCAGAACTGATGATAGGAATAAGTATGTTTTGTTTTAATTTCGAATTAGGGAAAATTTCACTATATGAGATTCCATATAAATCAATACTTTCTTCCCAAAGTTCATGAGCCCACCTAAATAAGTTATGGAAATGAATAACACCGGCTGAATCACAATCGCCAAATCTCACCTTCCTTTCGAATATTAACCATTCATTATCTTTCATTTATTAATTATCTATCAACTGATCCCATAATTACATCTATTGATCCTAAGATTGCCATAATATCAGCAATCTTACTACCTTTTAAAATATGGGGTAAAATTTGCAAATTATTCAAGTCTGCTGCTCTTATTTTAAATCTCCAAGGAGTAACCTCATTTGTTCCCTGTATAAAAACTCCTATTTCACCTTTACCAGATTCAAGTCTTGTATATAATTCTCCGTTTGGAATTTTAAAAGTAGGTGCTACTTTTTTTGCTACATATTGATAATCTTGGCCAAATATTTCATTCTTCTTATCTTGTGTCGCCATCCTTTTAGCCTCTAAATTTTCAGTTGGTCCGCCAGGAATCATCTTACAAGCTTGTCTGAGTATTCTTACAGATTGTCTCATTTCCTCAACTCTTACCCTATATCTTGCATAACAATCACCCTCTTTCTCGCATGCAATATCCCAATCAAAATCGTCATAGCATTCATAATTATCTGCTCTCCTCAAATCCCAAGCCACTCCAGAGGCCCTTAACATTGGACCTGAAAGTGACCAATTAATAGCCTGCTCTCTCTCAATAATTCCTAGACCTTCTATCCTCTTTCTAAAAATAGGGTTATTAGTTATCAACTTTTCATATTCATCAATTTTAGGTGAAAACCAATCACAAAAATCAATACATTTTTCTAACCATCCATAAGGTAAATCACAAGCTACTCCTCCTATTCTAAAAAAATTATTATTAATTAATCTTTGTCCTGTTGCTGCTTCCCAAAGATCATATATCATTTCCCTTTCACGAAAAATATAAAAGAAAGGTGTTTGAGCACCAACGTCAGCCAAGAAGGGTCCAAGCCAAAGAAGATGATTTGCGATTCTATTAAGTTCCAACATTATCACCCTTATATAACTTGCTCTCTTTGGTACAGAAATATTAGCTAATCTTTCAGGAGCATTTACAACAATTGCTTCATAGAACATACCCGCAGCATAATCCATCCTGCTTACATAGGGTACATACATTACATTTGTTCTATTCTCAGCAATCTTTTCCATTCCTCTATGCAAATATCCAATTACTGGTTCACAATCAATGACATTTTCTCCATCAAGGGTAACAACCAACCTTAAGACTCCATGCATTGATGGATGATGTGGTCCAAAATTGACCACCATAGGTTCAGTTCTAGTCTCTAATTGAGCCATTAAAAAAATTACTTCTTTTTAAATGTTAGTAGAAAGTTATGGAAACTGACCCAAATAATTCATTTTTATTCAATCATACATCCGTAATGGTAGAGGAAATAGCTAATTCAATTGATAATTATGAAGGTGACTTTAAAAAAGAGTTTACAGGAATTGATGTTACTTTAGGTGGAGGTGGACATTCATATGAATTATTAAAAAAATATCCTTATTTGAAAATAATTGGATTAGATCAAGATCCATTTGCTAGAGAAGAAGCTTTTATAAAGAACAAAGATTTTAAAAATAGAATTGATATAAGAGATTCAAACTTTGCTGATTTTCAACCAAATCAAAAAGTATCTTTTATAGTCGCAGACCTTGGAGTTAATAGTAATCAAATAGATAATGCTAGTAGAGGATTTAGTTTTCAAAAAGACGGTCCCATTGATATGAGAATGAATCCCTCATCAGAAATAAGTGCTGAACAAATAATTAAGAATTTAAGTGAAGAAGATCTTGCAAATTTAATATATAAATATGGCGATGAAAGGTACTCAAGGAAAATTGCGAAAAAGATTAAAAGAGATCTATATGAAAAAGGCAATTACTCAGGAACTAAAGAATTAGCTTATTCAATTGCTGGTTGTTTTCCACCAAAACAAAGATATAAAAAAATTCATCCTGCCACAAGAACATTTCAAGCTTTAAGAATTGCTGTAAATAACGAATTAGAATGTCTGCAAAAGTTTCTTAAAGTATCTCCAAGTTGGTTATTACCCGGGGGAATAATTTCTATTATAAGTTTCCATTCAATCGAAGACAGAGAAGTCAAAAATCTATTTAAAAATGATAAGAGACTAATCAATCTTACTAAAAAACCTATTACACCATCGTTAAGAGAAATCGAAATAAATAAAAGATCTCGCAGCGCCAAGCTTAGAATTGCAAAATTGTCATAATTGATTATCTTAAAGAATTTATAACACTAGAGATAAAAATTATTGCCTCATCAATTTCTTCAGGTGTTGTTTTAATCCCAATACTTAACCTAATTGATGCCTCTGCCTCTGTAAAAGTTCTTCCTAGCGCTTGCAATACATGTGAAGGTTTTCCATTACTACATGCAGAGCCACTAGAACAAACAATTCTGGGTTTTAATTTTTTATGTAATAGTGAACCGCTCACGTTTGAAATTGTGATATTAATGTTGTGAGGCAACCTATTAATCATAGAGCCATTAATAAATAAACCAGAATTTTGCTCTATTAAACCTTTTAAAAGAGTATTACGATGTAAAGATAATTTTTTATAATTTCTTCCTTGATTTCTTAATCCTAATTCTACCGCCTTAGAAAAGCCAATTATCAATGGTAAAGGGATAGTGCCTGCTCTAAGGCCAAATTCTTGTCCTCCGCCAAATAGTAAAGGACTCAAAGAAATTTCATTATCGAGAATTAACAATCCAACACCTTTTGGACCATAAATTTTATGAGAACTTAATGTAATCATATTTGCTATTTTATTTGAAAATTGAACAGGAATATAACCTAGGCATTGAGAAGCATCTGTATGAAATATAATTCCTCTTGATGCACAAATTTTGGATATTAACTCAATTGGCTGAATTACTCCAATCTCATTATTTGCGATCATTATACTTACCAAAAAAGTATCTTCTTGAAGTGCTTTTAAAAATTGTTCCTCCGTTAAAAGGCCATCTTTTTGAGGTACAATTTCAGTTATGGTAAATCCTTCTTTTTTAAGTTGTCTTATAGGTTCTAAAACTGCACTATGCTCAGTTTTTAATGTAATTATATTTCCAAACTTACCTTTACTCTGATAAAAATTTCTCGCAAAGCCTAATAAAGCTAAATTATTAGATTCTGTTGCTCCGCTTGTAAAAATTATTTTTTGATCTTTAAGACGTAGTAACTTTATTATTTTATCTCTAGTAGCCTCAAGCGCAGCGTTAGCATATATCCCAGATAAATTTGACTTACTTGAAGGATTAGCAAAAATATCCGTCCAGTATGGTTTCATTACCTCAATAACTTCTTCAAGACAAGGAGTTGAGGATTGATAATCTAGTAAAATAGGACTTGTAAGCATATTTTTTAGTATATAAAATTTGCAATAAGATCTTTTATTAAATTGTAGATTAACTCATGAATCAAACAAACATAAATAATGAGCCTAAAAAATCACAAATCCTTTTAGTTGACGATGAACCAGGATTAAGGAATGCAGTTAAAACATTTTTAGAAGATGAAGGATTTGAAATAACAGTAGCTGTTGACGGAGAAGAGGGCTGGGAAAAAGCTCAACAATTTTTTCCTGATCTAATTATCACGGATATTATGATGCCAAGATGTAATGGATTTAAGCTATTAGAGAGAGTTAGAGAAGATGAGAGGCTTGGTGGCACACCTGTTATATTTCTCACTGCTAAGGGGATGACTCTTGATAGAACTCAAGGCTATCTAGCTGGAGTTGATGACTATATTTCAAAACCTTTCGATCCAGATGAGCTTGCCGCAAGGGTGAAAAATGTAATAAGCAGACAAGAAAGATTATTAAAAGAAGCAGCAAAATTTGCAGATACTGATGTTAGTAAGATGGCTAAACAAATAACAGAGATAAGATCGATGTTAACTAACAATAATCCCAAAAATCTTGACAATACAGTCTCAACTCCTAATTTCACTCCAAGAGAAGCGAGTGTGTTGCAGTTAGTCGCTGAGGGACTTATGAATAAAGAAATAGCTAGAAAGTTAGAAACTTCAATTAGAAATGTAGAAAAGTACGTTAGCAGATTATTTATTAAAACAACAACTTCAAGTAGAACTGAATTAGTGAGATATGCTTTAGAAAATAACTTAGTAAAGTAGCTATTTTACTTTATTAAATTCAATCAATTTTGAAAAATAAAAGGGAGCTTTGTTTAATTTCCCCTGATTTACAACAAAGCCTTTTTCTTTAGCAGCATTAACTATACCATTTTCATTAAGGGTATAAGCTCTTGTAGTTTTACTTGGCCCAGGAAATAATTTACCTATATTTTTAAGAAGTGATAAAAAAGGCGTATAAGGAGCAAAACTTACTATTAATTTTGACTTACTTAAATCACATAAATGTCTTACCATTTCCTCAGCCACTTCTTGTGGATAATGAATAAAAACGTCTAAACAAATTACACAATCAAAATTACCTTTAAGGTTTTCTAAATCACAAGTCTTAAATTTTATTTTATTTGAACTCAAACCTGCCTCTTTAATCCGTTTCATTGTTTCATTTACCATAGAAGAGGAGATATCACTTAATTGAATCTGTTTCACTCCCAATTTTAAAAGCGGTATAGATAAGCTTCCCACCCCGCAACCAACATCGCAAAAATTTAATTTATTTAAATTTGGATAATCCTTCAACCATACTATTACGTCGTCAACAGTCTTTTGATGGCCTTTTCTAATATTTTTTTGAACAGTATTCACATCATCAGATTGACTATATATTCTTTTCCATCTATCGAATCCTACACCGTTAAAATAATCTTTAACTTCAATTTTTTCAAGATTTTTAATTTTTGGCATAACTTTTTTAAAAATTAATCAATTTAATACTAACTAACTAGCGCTCAACAAATTGCACGTCATCATAAGAAAAGAATTGATTTGTTATTTTGTCTAATTTTCATTTTATGAAAAACTATAAGGTCTCAATAGTTATGGGAAGTGACTCTGATCTTAATACTATGAAACCAGCAATTGATATTATTGATGAATTTGGAATAGGGATGGACATCTCAATACTATCGGCACATAGAACCCCTATTGAAATGATGGAATATGCAAAAAATGCAGAGAAAAATAATATTAAGGTAATTATTGCAGGTGCAGGGGGGTCTGCACATTTACCTGGCATGGTTGCTTCACTTACACATATTCCTGTTATTGGAGTTCCTGTTGAATCTAAAACACTAAAAGGTATTGATTCTCTTCTTTCTATAGTGCAGATGCCAGCTGGTATTCCAGTTGCAACAGTTGCAATAAATGGTGCAAAGAATGCAGGACTTCTTGCAGTAGAGATTATAAGTTTATTTGATGAAAAAATAAATATTAAACTAAAAGAATTTCGCGATAAGATTCATGAAACTGTAAGGTTAAAAAATGAAAAATTAATCAAACTTGGGGTTAAAAAATATTTAGAAAATTATTAATCTATTTATCAACTAAATAATCCATTTGAATTAAATAATCAATAATTTGTTTAACAGATTTTTCTATATCTAAAGTTCCTGTTTCTACAACAATATTGGGTTCTTTTGGGATTTCATAGGGACTAGAGATTCCAGTGAAATCATTAATTTCTCCAGATCGAGCTTTTTTATATAAACCTTTAGTATCTCTAGCTTCGCATACTTCTAAGCTTGCAGCACAATAAATTTCTATAAAGTCTTCTGGACCAATTATTTGTTTAACTTTTTCTCTATCATTTTTAAAAGGTGAAACAAAAGCTGTAATTGTTATTATGCCTGCATTCATAAAAAGGTTGGCAACCTCTCCTATTCTTCTGATATTCTCCTCTCTATCTTCATCCGAGAAACCAAGATCCTTACATAGACCATGTCTTATGTTATCCCCATCTAAAACAAAAGTTGATAACCTCCTTGTATGTAGAGATTCATTTAATGCATTTGCCAAAGTACTTTTTCCTGATCCAGATAATCCAGTAAACCAAAGCACCATTCCTTTATGGCCTCTCATTAACTCCAATTTCTTCCTATCAATGGTTAAGTTATGCCATTTAATATTTTTATCAGAATTTTTCAAATCTTCTTCGAACATAAAATGCTCCTGAATTATTAATTCTTTATCTTAACGTTTGATCTCTTAAATCTGATAATTCTCTTCATGAAGAAAATCTTTTACCTTATCAACCAAATCTCCCTGAAGTTGAAAATATTTATCATTAATCTTACCACCAGTACCACAAAAAATTTTTAATCTTTTTAAGAAGCTTTTTGCTTCAATCAGATTTTCCATATTTAAACCTGAAATAATTGTTACTGTTTTGCCTTTCTTACCTTTCTTTTGTTTATAAACTGTAATTTTATTAAATTGCTTTATATTTTTTTTTATCTCATTATCTTCATTACGAAATGGTTCATTATTAAATTCAACCCAATTTTTCGTTCGCATTAATTTTAGATTTATATATAGTGGAATAATATACAATACAGAACATTGGTAAGTTCAATTTCTTTAACAGAGAACAATCATAAAGATGATGATATAAACCTACCCTCCAAAGGTGGGAGATTTGGAAAATATGGAGGACAATATGTTCCTGAGACATTAATGCCTGCACTTTTCGAATTAGAAAAAGCAGCAAAAGAAGCGTGGAAAGACGCAAAATTCATCGAAGAACTAAATCATCTTTTAAAAACTTATGTTGGTAGAGAGACACCTTTATATGAAGCAAAAAGACTCACAGATTTCTATATGAGAAACGGAATTAGAAATAGAATATGGCTAAAAAGAGAAGACCTAAATCATACTGGAGCTCATAAAATTAATAATGCATTAGGGCAAGCATTACTAGCAATAAGAATGGGAAAGAAAAGAATAATTGCTGAAACAGGTGCAGGGCAGCACGGGGTGGCGACTGCTACTGTATGTGCCAGATTCGGCTTAAACTGTGTAATTTATATGGGTGAAGAGGATATAAAAAGACAATCTTTAAACGTTTTTAGGATGAAACTTCTAGGAGCAGAGGTAAAAGTCGTAACATCTGGGACGGCAACCTTAAAAGATGCTACGAGTGAAGCAATTAGAGATTGGGTGTCTAATGTTGAGAATACGCATTATATTTTAGGCTCTGTAGCTGGCCCTCATCCTTATCCCATGCTAGTGAGAGACTTTCACGCAGTTATTGGAGAAGAGACAAAAAAACAATGTTTGGAAAATTTCGGAGCACTTCCAAATATCTTATTAGCATGCGTTGGAGGAGGATCGAACGCAATGGGACTTTTCCATCCATTTGTAAATGATAAAGAAGTTAGGCTGATTGGTGTAGAGGCAGCAGGTAACGGTATTACGACAGATAAACATGCAGCGACAATAACAAAGGGATCAATTGGTATATTGCATGGTGCAATGAGCCTTTTATTGCAGGATGAAAATGGACAAGTTCAAGAGGCACACTCTATTAGTGCAGGTCTTGATTATCCCGGAGTTGGACCAGAGCATAGCTACCTAAAAGAAATTGGCAGAGCTGAATATGGATCAGTGACGGACATAGAAGCATTAAAAGCATTGAAATTAGTCAGTGAACTTGAAGGTATTATTCCTGCTCTTGAGACCGCACATGCTTTTGCTTGGTTAGAAAAATTAATACCTACACTTACAAATGATTCAGAAATAGTGATTAACTGCTCAGGCAGAGGAGATAAAGATGTTAATACCGTATCAGCAAGAATAAATGAAATAGATTAATACCTAGTAATTGTTGGATCAATATATTTACTCCAGCCATCAATTCCCTCCTCTAAGTTCCAAACTTCATCAATAAGATGATTATCTAACAAAAAAGTGCAAAAATTATAACTTCTGATACCCATATGGCACAAAACAACAATTTTTGTATCTTTAAATTTATAAATTTCTTTAGAAATATTTTCAATAGTTAATTTACTCATTGGAATATGAATATCTGTATTTGGAAAGCTCGCAATTTCTAATTCTATCTTTTCTCTTACATCTATTATTGTGAGTTTTTCATCCCCTGAATTCATCCAGTCTTTGAGATTATACGCAGATATAGATTTTGGGAACTTTATCATCAGATTTTTAATAAATTCTTATTAACAATTTAGTAATAAGAGTTGCATGAAAAGATCTATTGTTAAAAATAAAAATAAAAATGAATCTCAAGTATATTGGTTTAATAATATTATTATCAACTTTATGCTTTACTTTATTTTTTCAGAAAATTAGTTTTAAATCAGAAAATATTAAAGATTTAGGAATTACAAATTATATACCTAGTGAAAATGAGATTTCTTTAATTTCAAATGCAAATACTTCTGATATTAACAAGTTTATTAAAAATAATATTCAAAATGAAAAGAAAGAAGATTTTAATATTTTAAAAAATGGAATATATTCATTTTTAGGATTTAATTTTCAAGAAAATTTTAAAGACATTTATGATGGAGAAATATCATTATCAATTTACAATAATGATGATCATTTAAAAGATTTATTATTAATAATAAAAGTGAAAGATAATAAGAATATAAACACTATTTTAGATATAGACAATAATTTAAATAAGGAAAATAAAATTATCAGATTTAAAAGACCTGAAAAAATTAATTTTCTAAAATACGCATATAAAACTAAAGAAAACTATATTATTTTTTCATCAAGCGAGGAATTAATAAATTTATCAATCAATAATCGCAAAGATATTCTAAAACAAAGCATACTAAAAAATTTACCAATAGAATTATATAATGAAGCAGTAAATAATAAATTAATTATTATTTCTAATGAAAATTTAATAAACAATATTTTAGGTGAAAATTTAGAAAGGAATGAACATTTTATTACATTTTTAAAATATATGAATAATAAACTGAATTTAAAAAGTTATTCAGTAAATAATTATAAGAACATAAATCAGGAAGAAAATAATATTAATTTTATTAATTTACAGAAAGAAGGGAATATTATATTAACTAATGATTTTACGTCCATTAATAATGGATTGCCATTTTTAAAAATCAATGATATTCAACAACAAATTATTGAAGAAATAAAAAGTAATATAATTGATAAAATTTTTTATTCAATCGATTCTGAAAATTGGTTATTAGCTTTTAAAATAATTGAAAATAAATATAACCTTCTAAATAATCTAGATATATTTAATGAATTTAATAAAAACAATATAAAAGTAGAAGACGTTAATTATTATGTTTTTTCAAAAGATAAATTAAGCTTTAAAGATAATAAATTAACTTACGAAAAAGAGATCCCAATTTTTACTAAAGAATTAAATAATATAATTTATTTTAGTAATAATATTTTATATCTATCAAATAATAAAATGTTAGAGAAATATGCAAAAGATTATCTTGCAGAAAATAATATTTACAACAATCAAAAATTTATTGATGACCAAATATATCTAAATAATTCTAATATTATTAGAAATTTTACTTATCCAATAGTTAATCAGATAAATAATTTTTCTAATAATTTATTAAACCTAAAATTCAAAAGTCTAAAAGCTTCAGCGATACAAAGAATACCTGAATTGACTCCATTTGTTTTTATCGAATCAGAATTAGAAGTATTTTAAATTTTACTTAATTGAGAGTAATATGATTTTTAACAAAGACGAAAGGGTTGTTTTTAGTCAAAAATAATTTTACTATTCTATTCTATTACAAACTTTTTAATGGATAGAACTGTAGATAACTCAGATCAAATATTAAAACCGGGTTTAGAGGGAATACCAGTTACTAAGTCATCAATCTGCGACATAGACGGACAAAAGGGTAAATTACTATATAGAGGATATTTAATTGAAGAATTGGCCCAAAAGAGTAGTTTTTTGGAAACTGCGTTTTTATTAATTTGGGGAGAATTACCAACAGCAAATGAATTAAGTAATTTTGAAGCTGAAGTTCAAATGCATAGAAGATTAAGTTTTCGGGTAAGAGATATGATGAAATGCTTTCCAGCTTCAGGACATCCTATGGACGCCCTCCAATCAAGCGCTGCATCTCTCGGACTATTCTATTCTAGGAGGGCTATTGATGACCCCAAGTATGTCTATAACGCAGTTATTAGATTAATCGCGAAAATTCCCACAATGGTTGCAGCCTTTCAACTTATAAGAAAAGGTCATGATCCTATTCAACCGAGAGATGATCTATCTTATTCTTCAAATTTTCTATATATGTTAACGGAAAAGGAGCAAGATCCATTAGCAGCAAAAGTTTTTGATAAATGCCTTATTCTTCATGCCGAGCATAGTTTAAATGCAAGCACCTTTAGTGCAAGAGTGACTGCAAGCACTCTTACAGATCCTTACGCTGTTGTAGCATCCGCGGTAGGAACACTTGCAGGACCACTTCACGGAGGAGCCAATGAAGATGTTATTGCAATGTTAGAAGAAATAAAATCATCAGAAAATGCCGCTTCTTACATACAAAATTCAATTGAAAAAAAAATAAAGATTATGGGATTTGGACATCGAGAATACAAAGTCAAGGATCCAAGAGCAATTATTCTTCAAAAATTAGCAGAAGAGTTGTTTGAAAGATTTGGGAAAGATGAAATGTATGAGATAGCAAAAAAATTAGAGGAGGAAGCAATCCCTTCCTTGGGACCAAGAGGTATCTATCCTAATGTTGATTATTATTCTGGTCTAGTTTATAGAAAGCTTGGGATTCCTAGAGATTTATTCACACCAATTTTTGCCATTTCGAGAGTTGCGGGATGGTTAGCACACTGGAGGGAACAACTTGGAGCTAATAGAATTTTTAGACCATCTCAAATTTATACAGGATCGAAACCTAGAACATGGTTGCCCTTAGAAAAAAGATAATTATCTGAAAACTTAATTCTTCAGGAAAATACACACAAATGACTCCTAGGAGTTAATCTAGTTTATATAGTTTTTTTCATTTTGAACAACGGACTTGATCTTGAGTATAGTTTTAATGAAGCTTTGAAAGCTATTGGCGTTTCAAGTGAGTTAGCTCATATTATTTGGTTACCTTTCCCAATGCTATTAGTTTTGGTTGCAGCAGTTGTTGGAGTCTTGGTAACTGTTTGGCTAGAGAGAAAAATTTCTGCTGCTGCGCAACAAAGGATAGGGCCTGAATATGCGGGAGCCTTAGGGGTTCTTCAACCTATAGCAGACGGTCTTAAATTATTAGTCAAAGAGGATATAATCCCGGCGAAAGCAGATTCAATACTTTTTACAGCAGGTCCTATATTAGTTCTGGTCCCAGTTATCCTCTCGTGGTTAATAGTTCCATTTGGACAAAATTTACTTATTAGCAATGTTGGTATCGGTATTTTTCTATGGATAGCACTTAGTAGCATCCAACCAATTGGCTTATTAATGAGTGGTTATGCTTCTAATAATAAATACTCTCTCTTAGGAGGTTTAAGAGCAGCTGCACAATCTATTAGCTATGAGATTCCTTTAGCTTTGTCAGTATTGGCTATTGTTATGATGACAAATTCATTAAGCACAGTCGATATAGTTAATCAACAAAATACTGCGGGAATTATTAGTTGGAATATTTGGAGACAACCTATTGGTTTTATTATCTTTTGGATATGCGCTTTGGCTGAATGCGAGAGACTCCCTTTTGATCTGCCTGAAGCAGAAGAAGAGTTAGTAGCAGGTTATCAAACAGAATATGCTGGGATGAAGTTCGCTTTATTTTATTTAGGGAGTTACATCAATTTAATACTTTCAGCACTATTAGTTTCTGTTCTCTATTTAGGAGGATGGGGATTTCCAATACCAGTAGAAGTTTTTTCTAGTTTATTACACCTCCCACTAAATGCACCTGCCATTCAAGTTATAACAGCTACTTTAGGAATAGTAATGACTATACTAAAAGCTTACTTATTAGTTTTCATTGCGATATTACTAAGATGGACAACTCCAAGAGTAAGGATAGACCAATTACTTGACTTAGGCTGGAAATTTTTATTACCTATATCACTGGCTAATCTTCTATTAACAGCAGGATTAAAGCTTGCCTTACCAAACTTTTTTGGGGGATAAGTTAAGTATATTTACTTACAAAAAGAAATTATTTCTACTATAATGTATAAGTAATGTGTTTCTTAAATGAAAGATTTTCTCCAAAAAGTCAATAGTTACATTAAAGAAGCTTTTGGCGCTAGTAAATATTTATTTGATGGGATTACAGTAACGTTTGATCATCTACGAAGAAGACCAGTAACAGTCCAGTATCCATACGAAAAGCTTATACCTTCAGAAAGATATAGAGGAAGAATTCATTACGAATTTGATAAATGTATTGCTTGTGAAGTTTGTGTTCGAGTATGTCCTATAAATCTTCCAGTAGTTGATTGGGTAATGAATAAAGAGACGAAGAAAAAGGAGCTGAGAAATTATTCTATTGATTTCGGTGCTTGCATATTTTGTGGCAACTGCGTTGAGTACTGTCCTACTAATTGTCTGTCTATGACGGAAGAATATGAATTAGCCACATTTGATAGACATAATTTAAATTTTGATAATGTAGCTCTTGGTAGATTACCAACAAATGTTACATCCGATCCAACCGTAAAATCTCTGAAAGAGTTGGCTTATCTACCGAAAGGAGTGATGGATCCACATGAGGTTTCTTCTAGCGATCAAAGAGTCGGAAAACTACCTGAAGAGGTGTTAGATTGGATGGTATCAAGTAACCCTCAAGAAGAGATTCCGGTTACAAATTCAAATAAGTAAATGTCTATTGCAGTAACCACCCAATTTATATGCTTTATAATTTTATCTTTAGTTATTATTACAGGCGCTTTAGGTGTTGTACTTCTTGAAAGCATTGTCTACTCTGCCTTTTTATTAGGTGGAGTTTTCATGAGCGTTGCAGGTCTATACCTTTTATTAAATGCAAGCTTTGTTGCTGCTGCTCAAGTTTTAGTTTATGTAGGAGCAGTAAATGTTTTAATAATTTTTGCAATTATGCTTGTTAACAAAAAAGAAGAGCTAAAGCCAATAAAGAATATTAATTCGAGAAGAATAATCTCATTTTCTATTTGCATAACCCTATTGAGTCTGCTTATTAGAGTTGACTTATCAAATGTTTGGCATATTTCAAATCCTTCAAACTCGATTGGCGAAGAATCAACGATTCGAATTGGAGAACATTTATTTAGCGATTATTTACTACCATTCGAAGTAGCTTCTGTACTGCTTTTAATGGCAATGATAGGAGCAATTGTACTTGCTAGAAGAGATGTTTTGTCAAAAGACATATCAACTGGATTACCAGTAGATCAAGAATTGATTGAAAAGTCCAACAATCCACTATTGGTTAAAAAAAATTAATAAATACTTAACAAATGATGAATCTAACTTCAATTCCATTACAGGCTTTTTTAGTTATTGCTTCAATACTTTTTTGCATAGGTATATGGGGGCTTCTAAATAGTAGAAATGCTGTAAGGGTATTGATGAGTATAGAGTTAATGTTAAACGCTGTAAATTTAAACTTAATGGCATTTTCTGCCTATACCGATAATAATTTAATTCAAGGACAAGTTTTTGCTATTTTTGTAATAACAGTAGCAGCGGCTGAAGCCGCAGTCGGCTTGGCAATCCTTCTATCACTTTATAGAAACAGAGTAACTGTTGACATGGAAAGTTTTAACTTACTTAAGTGGTAAAACTTGATTGATGAATAACTCTTTAGTGCTAATTATTTACCGTTCAAATAGTACTATTGCAAAAGACACTTCTAAATACTGCGAGGATATTTTTAATAATAAGGGAATAGATTCCATAAGGATAGATAGTGATTTTAATAAAAAATCTTTAGAAAGCGAATTAAAACTTAATTCAAAAATTCCTGATTTAGCAGTTGTCTTAGGAGGGGACGGTACAGTTTTAAAATCCGTCAATGTATTAATTCACTTCGATATTCCTATACTTAGTTTCAATATTGGAGGCAATTTAGGTTTCCTTAGTCAAGATAAAGAATTTTTATTAAATGAATCTTTTCTTTCTTTAATTGAAAAAGATGAATTCCATATTAACGAAAGAAATATGCTTCAATGTAATGTTTATAGCAAAAGTGCCATAGAAAAAAATAATTTTTTAGATTCTAAAGACTTCTATGCTTTGAACGATTTTTATTTTAAATCAGTTGAGACTGATATTTCACCAACAAATCAAATAGAAATAGAGATTGATAATGAAAAAGTTAATGAGTTTAAAGGAGATGGTCTAATTATTTCTTCAACAACAGGCTCTACTGCCTACTCTATGGCTGCAGGAGGTCCAATTGTCCATCCTTCCATAAATGCAATAGTTGTAAACCCTATATGCCCTATGAGCCTCTCAAGTCGTCCTATAGTTATTCCAGGGAGTAGCAAAGTAATTGTTAGATTAGTGAAAAACTTGAATAGTTCTATTCAACTCTGGAAAGATGGATCTAAATGTATAACAATTTCCTATTCCGAATGTTGTGAGCTCAAAAAAGCATCTAAACCGGCTAGATTTATTTCTCTAAAAAATAGCACTTCATATTACAGTACGTTAATAAAAAAATTAGACTGGAAAGGGAATTTATCCTAAATAAAAATTAGTTTTTCAAATGGCTTTAGAAATAGAGAGAAGATTTCTGATCAAAAATAATGAATGGAAAAATTTTATAATTAAAAAAACTTATATTGAACAAGGTTATTTTTCGACCAATCCAAATGAATGGACTATTAGAATAAGATCTGAAAATGAGGCATTTAAATTAACTCTAAAAAAACCATTAAGGAATTTCACAAGCTATGAATTTGAGTATGAGATCCCAAGCAGCGAGGGAGAAATAATCATGTCACAACTAACTAACAAAATCTTTAAAGAAAGATTTTATTTATTAATTAATCAAAAAAATTGGGTGGTAGATATATTTAAAGATAAAAATAATTCTTTAGAGTTAGCAGAAATTGAATTAGAGAATGAAAAAGAAATCATAAAAATTCCAAATTTCATATCTAAAGAAATAACCGGGATCAAAATGTTTTCTAACTTTGGACTAGCACAATCACCCCTTTCAAGTTGGAGCAAAGATCAATTAGGCATAATTTTTAATAAGTAGCCAAAATACACTCATTCCTTTAGATTCTTTTTATATTTAGTGATTTGTTATTAATTTATTTTAAGTTCATGTTTGGTCTTTATGATAAAGAAGGAATACTGAGGTACATAAACTCAGATAAAGATGCATGTATTGCTTATGCAGAATTATTTGACTTAAATTCTTCTAATTATTCATTAATGTCTTTAAACGAAAAAGACTATAAATTAGGAGATATTAATCTTGATCAGAATCAGGAAGAGAACAACAATTAAATCCGTCCCTACAAATTTTTCCGTGATCCATCGCCCAATTCAGTAATGCGACTCTATTTTTTGAACCTGTTTTTGTAAACATATTGCTTACGTGATTATCAACAGTCCTTTTACTGATAGTTAGCTTTACAGCTATTTCTTGATTTGTTAGACCATCAGCAACTAAATCAATGATTTCCATCTCTCGTGATGAGAGACCCATCATATC
>CEWJ01143721.1_pt1 | contig 21015 bp, 7 predicted proteins | sample 350291 | NCBI WGS metagenome assembly CEWJ01 (sample SAMEA2622923, study PRJEB7988) | marine metagenome | isolation source: saline water (ENVO:00002010), including | reverse complement strand
ACCACGTTGTACTTTCTCATCTAAATCAACTGGAAAACCTGGAACATTGCTGCCATCAATATTAATTGCATATAAAAGTTTATTGCCACCATATTGTCCAAAAATAATTTCATCTTGATTGTCGCCATCTACATCACCCAATGTAGGTGTGGCTGTAACATAAGCCCCAGAATCAAAATCTAGTAATAATGATCCCGGTGGATCATTTTGTGTTGCTCCAAAGATATATATGTGCCCGTTTTTTGAGCTAATTACCACATCATTAAAAGCATTACCATCTAAATTACCAATTGAAGGAGACCCCCAATTCTGATCACCTGTTTCATAAAATGAATTACCAAAACTATCTAACCATTCAGTTCCATTCATTTCAAATACATGAACAAAACCTGACTTTGCAGATGAGATAAATTCATCTTCACCATCGTTATCTAAATCAATTATTGCAGCTGAAGATATTAGCTCACCTGAAACATCCGCAGGAAATCCTGATTGATTTAAACTAACATTTACTTCAAATTCTAAATCTGCGTAAAATTCAAAATTATCAGGTCCAAGTGCAGAAGTCTGTAAAACAAAATTTATATCATTTAAATTTATATCATCAGCAATCAATATATCATATATTAAATTACAAGATTCGCCTGAGCTTAAATCGTCGCATGTATCTGTAATTAAAGAAATTGTTTCAACACCTTGATTTTCAGTTGACAAAATAGCATTAATATCTGTTGCCACTTGCCATCCATCATCATTTTTCAAATTAATATTAATTTGAAATTCTTCTCCTGGATTAATTATTCCATCTAAATCTGATAAATTTGGATTGTCACTAATATTAAAATCATCTATTATAACATTTGGAGCAATATCAACTCCGATTGCTTCATATACATCAACCATACCTTTTCCAAGGCAATCAACACCCGTAAAGCCATTGCATGTCTCATATTCAGGATTTCTATCATATATAAACCTATCTGCTGTATTTAAAATCCTTTCTGTAAGCTGATTATTATCCATATCAGGATAAAATGCAGCTAATAAACCAATACAACTTGCAGCATTAGGGCCTGCCATAGAAGAACCGTCCCATGATTCATAGCCAGTTCCCATAATAGCACTGTAAATACTTTCACCTGGTGCAGCTAAATCAACACTTGGATGATAGGTAGCCCAATCTCCCCAGTTCCCATTGCAACCAATTGCGCACACAGATATAACATTATCATAACTTGAAGGATAATGCGCCGCATATTGTTCGCCACCTGAATTTAAACCATTACCTGCTGAAGCTACTACAACAGCGCCATAAGTGTTGTGAGCAACATTAATTGTATTTTGTTCTGATTGGCTAAATCCTCCGCCTCCCCAACTATTGTTTATAATAGTAGTTAAACCGGCAGCATAACCTGCTTGGGCTGCGTATAAAATTCCAGGATAACCAGACCAAATACCAGGATCATCTGTAGAAGGGCCATCTCTTGATGTTTTTATAGACATTATATAGGCATTAAACGCAGTAGATGCCATTCCAACTTCATTATCTGTAGCTGCAGCTAAAATACCTGCAACATGAGAACCATGAGCCCAAGTAGAATTGCTTGCAACACCATCAAATTTTGGAAATGGATCGTTATCTGGGGTTCCCCATGTTCCAGCGTTATCCCAACCAATTAAATCATCTGTATACCCATTGCCATCGTTATCGACACCATCCATAAAAGGTGAACCAAATGATAATGCATCTTTTAAATCTATAGAATTATCTTCATTGATATCCCATAAGAAATCAGGGTTATTAACAATTTCCAAAGAAGATATAATGCCATTAGAGTCTGAATCTAATATTGCAAAAAGTTCCGGATCAGTAAGGGTTGGAGGAAGCTCTCCTTGGTTTATCCAAATATTACCAACTAAATCTGGGTGCGTATAATCAACACCAGTATCTACAGAAGCTAATAATACTTTATTGTTTTCACCTGGCATAACATTTGGAATATCCCAAAAATCCCATGCACTAAAAGCTTTGACAGATGACATGCTGCACTGAGTTGATAATGCTGGGTCGTTTGGTGTGTAAAGCGGCTTTCTCAAATATTCTAGCTCAGCATAAAGGGTTACCTCAGATGAATTTAAAGTATTTACTAGAAACTCTATATCTGATCTATTTTCACCTATGTAAGCTCTGTATATTTTTTTAAGATATACATCACCATCTTTATCCGTTTCTTTTGCGCCAGGAAGCCATTGTTCGATTTTTTGTATATTATTATCATCAATGAAGCTTTGAATTACCTCATTGTTGACAACAATACTTTCTTCACTTTCACTTATTGCTAAATTCTCAATGTCAGGATTTAAACAAAAAAGAAATGTTGATTTACTAATTTCTGATGCTAAAGAAACGCTAAAGCCTCCAAAAAGGAGGCTTAACGTTGCTATCATATTTTTAAATGATTTTGATTTCATAAATTACCTATTTTACAAGTGTTACTTTCTGATTATATATTTTACCATCGTATTCAACTGATATAAAATATAAACCACTAGTCATACTTGATGCATTCCATGCAAATGAATGCGTACCAGCATTAACATTATCATTAATAATGGCGCTTACAAGTTGACCTTTGAGATTAAAAACATTAATATTAAGAATACCTGCTACAGGTACATCAATATTTATATTTGTTGAAGGGTTAAATGGATTAGGGTATGCATTAGATATATCAAATGTTGAAGGTACTAGATTATCATCATTTGATAAAACAGTTCCAGAATCAAGAGATACTCTAAACATAATGTTTCCTGCATAAGATGTCCAACCACTACTATCATTTGTCATTGAAGCACCCGCATCTGATGATGTGTCAACACCCATTGGAAGTGTAGTTGCAAATGTTTTAACTCCTACCCAGAAATCACCTGATACAAGCATATCCTCTGAGCTTAAGTCTTTATCATTCCAGCCATCTACTCCACCAGTTGTAACACCACTGTATAATTCATTTCCAGGCATACCATTATCATCCTCAAAAACTTTAACATACATTGCGCCACCACTACCAACTTGGTACCATTTAAATCTCATGACTTCTTCACCAGTTGATAAAGCTGTATATTTAACTGCAGCCCAATTATTACTTGCAGCAGGATGCCAATTGCTTTCTGCCATTCCATCATCATAAGATTCTTCATGAACAGTTTGAGCTTGAGGTGTAACTGTCACTGTTTCTGATAAATCTGATTCAGCTCCATCAGAATATGTAGCAGATACTTGATAACTATATTCAACATTGTTAACAAGACCTGTATCAGTGAACATGTTACTACCTAAACCTGTTGCTGTTGATACTCCATCTCTATAAACGTTATATGTTACGTCCGCTCCTTGGTAGGAGATATTAGCTCTAATGCCCCATTCGCCTTCAAATGAACCATCAGAGGATAATTCTGCTTGCCAATTTGCAGTATTGCCATTTGTTTGTTGATATGAAAAATAACTATGAGATCCATCAGCTGTTTCATCTAAATTTGCACCAAATGTGCTAGTAAATGAATGAGCAATTATAAAATTACCAGACATTTGCCAATCAGGAACTACAATTGTATTCCAACCATCTACTAGATCTGCTGTTTCAACTAAAACACAATCATATTCTAGCTCTGTGTTAAACAGCGTACCTACACTACCATACGGGCAAATACTCATTCTATAATCAGGATCTTGTTGTCCACTTGAATGATAAAAATCTACAGAGTGAACGGTTGATGTTCCTGCAAAATTAAATGATGTGCCTGCATAACCTACAGCTGTCTCATCAACCATTGATATTAAGTTTCCACCAAAAACATTGTTATCAAAAACAAATTCTTCATTATCACCAGAAGCATTCATATCCTGCCATGATAACATTGCTTCGGTATCACCTGCCTCAACCATTAAATCGTTTGGTCCTGCTAGTCCAGCCTCTTTATAAATAATAAAATCATCTATAAATAATCCTTGACCAACACCACCATCATCATCACCATCATATCTTGATGTAAATCTTACTAAAACTTCTTTTCCAGCTAAATGTGAAATATCATGTAATGCATTTCCATTAAATGCTAAACCTGGAACATATTCTTCCCAACCGTTACCACCAGGTCTGGTTGTATCGCAATAATCATAAAACATAGATTCCCAAACTTCTCCTGAAGGTGTCATTTCTGATGCATTTAAAGATTCGTCAGCATCATCACTATATAAAACACCAGACGCATCCTCAATTATGATATTATCAACTTGGAAACCAGTCATGTCAGTTTGGTCAAATGTGCTATAAGCTGGATCTGAACCAAATGCAAATCTAATGATTACATCTTGGCCAGCATATGCTGATAAATCAGCTGTAAAATCTGAGAAATCGCCTTGCTGTTGACCAAAAGGTACTGGGTTATTTCCACCCCAACCTGCTGCAACTTGATTTAATGAACCACCTGTATCATACTCGCCATCGTTAAAAATCCATCCATAGCCACAATCAAAATCATATGGCAAATCAGGATCGGATAAAAGCTCCCAAGTTGAGCCACCATCAGTTGAAATTCTTACATTTGCAGCATCCCAACCATCAGTACAAGTACCAGCAACTACAGCGCCTGCGGGACTTTCTAAGTTCCACTTAAGTTTTGCAGTTAACATTCCTGAATCACCTACTGATATTGTTGGAGTATCTAAGTATTGCATCCATTCATCTAAATATCCTCCATCAGGTCCGATTGATTCATCTGCACACCAATATGAGTTACCATTTGCAAATGGGCCATTGGCTGACACATGCCATGCTAATGCTTCTAAGTCCATAATTGATAGTTGATAATAATCATCTAAATAATTATCATTATTACCATCAGTATCCGGAGTATCACCCCACAACCAAAACTTAAATCTCATTACCTCTCCATCTCCAATCGCAGGTAGAGTAACCGCTGGAGATACAAGATTCCATTGGTTATTCTGTGTAAGAGTAGTATTTGGAGATAGCATACTGTGAGTTTCAGAGTTATAACTAGCTTCAGTTACTTCCCAGCCACCGTTTGTAGCTGTCCATGTGTCACCTTCCTCAAAATCCCATTCAAATAAAGTGATATCTGGTCTGTTGTTTATTAAATTATCATTAGTATTGTTATTGTTTGTTGCAATATTATATTCCGGATTTGATGCATTTCTTTGAGATAACGCATCATCAACATTAATAGTTAATGCTTTTGGAATACAAATTGAAAATAAAGTTATTAAAATTAATGACTTTTTCATTTTTATTTCCCCATCTATTATTATTTAATGTAAAAAAAATTTTTATTTTTTCTGTTCAATCTATTGTAAATATTTGTAATTATCTGATGATTACAAATTTACCTATTTTATTATCATTTACACCATCCGCTTCAACTGTGTAAAAATATAAACCAGGTTGAACTAAATCGCCATTCTGATTCTTTAAATCCCAAGGTATTGATCCCGATAAATTATTTGAATCGCCATGTACTAATTTTTGGACAAGCTCACCTGTGACTGTAAAAATACTGATTGTACAATTTTTTGGTAAGTTGTCAAAAAGTAATCTATTTCCATATATTTCTTCATTGAACTGAGAACTAACAACATATGGGTTTGGCACTACCATAACGCTGTCTAGCATATTATATGTAAGATCTTCTTTTTTACCAATTAAAGATAAATCAACAATCCACGAATCCCCATCATTGAACCATTTATCAGGTCTGACTATCATATAATCACCATCTTGCCATGGATATAACTGTTGCCATGGATTATCATTTTGATTGTCTCCATCATTATCGTATACCGCATTTGGAGGGCAAGTCCCTCCACAGAAATTTGGATAAATTTCTAAAGAATCTATAATTTCTCTTTTTGCTTGGAATATACCAGCTATTCCAGTTTTGCCAAATTGAGGAGAAACAGTCTCAACTTCTACAATTGTACCCTGTTCATAATTTTTTTCAGAATCCCAAGAATCAAAGAAATCGAAATATGCTTCAAATCCATCCTGTATTAAAGGTTGACCATAAATTCCTCTTATCTGATTCAAGTCGTATTCTAAGCTCAATTGAAATGTTTTATGATCATCAATATCTTCTAAATCTTCAGCGTATGCTAGACTATCATAGGCAAATGATAAAGTTTCATTAGGTTGCCAAATGCAATCTGTATATCCTGGTACATCAGATTGAGTTATACCTTCAAGCTGACCTCCAGCATCTTCAGCATTATAAACTCCTTCATCAGTGTGCCAAACTCGAACCTGTCTTCCTGTAGTTAAATTTGTAATTTTTAAAGGTAGAAAACTAACCTGATCTCTTCCATCCCAATCGGAATTACCTATAGATACATCTAAACAGTAATCATCATTTGGGAAATTTCTAAAGGCAGTATCTATGTAAGAAGAATTTGAAAATTCTATTTTATAGTCAAACATTGCTCTGTTAGAAAAACCCTCATTCCAAAATTCTAAACTAACATCTCCATAATCAAAATCAAAATCTATAACTCCATCCAAATCAAAATCTATTTCTACATTAGAGAAAGTCTCTTCCAATAATGGGTTATACTCATCATTTGAATTGTAAAATTCAATTGTATCTAAAGTTGCAAAGCTATTAGTTTGAGGCAGTTCAGACCAATAATTATCAAATCTAAATTGAACGCCGTTAAACCAATTTGTAAAATTATTTTCATATGAAGTAGTATTAGAAAATGATAGTGGGTGATTTTCTATATAATAAACTGGTACATTTATAAATTCACTATTTTCTGAAAATGTTGCTCCAGGCATATCTAGATAAATATTTTGTTCTTCATCTGATAGAGAAGATGTTTGATATTGAGCATAAAAACCCTCATACAGTGTTTCATCAGGATTTATCCTATAAGCGTAAACGCTAGGATTCCTTGATGAAAAGTCCTCAAAATCCCCATCGTTATCTGATATTCCTCCATCATTATCATAATCTCTATCTGCTTGAATTTCAAATTTCACTAATGCAGGCTCAAGGGCGGCTTCGTCAACGAATCTGTAAGTTGCATTACCTGTACCAACATTTAGTAAGTTAGCAGTAATAAAAGTTTCAGTATTTTCAGAATCTGGGAATGAAATGTCTGAGGCACTCTTTGATGGGGTGACTGTTACAATGTTAATTAAATTTTCCCTAATTGGATTCCAAAATCCATCCTCATTTTCATCAGCCCATGGTTCTCCTTGATCCCAAGTTCCATTTGAATTATAATCGGTAAAACTTTCTGAGAGCTTAGGGCTTTCAAAACTTGGACATTGATTGTATTTAGACTCCAACCCCCATCCATCAGGACATGAAAATTGGCCAGGGTTAGATATATTCCAAGTTGTATCTAATGAAATATTGCCATTGTCATTTGATATTATCACCGTATCAATTTTTACACCCATATCAAAAGCTGTTATGGCATAAGTATATTCTACTCCATTTACTACATCTGTATCTATATAAGAGTGATTTAAACTAGTATTATCTCCGAGATAAAACCAAGGAGCAACAGGATCAGCGCCTGAAATATCAATCGAACGTAATAATGATTCATCTTGAGTTGTGTTTGGGTCATCAATGCATCCATTGCCATAATTGTTTAAATAAACACATCTTTCAAGATCTTGGTCTTCACTTAAATCAAATTGCTGTATAGGGCGCCAACCAACAATTTGACCATCTTTTGGTATGATATCTGTTTCTATATTGCCCCATGTAATTCCACCATCTGTACTTCTATATAGTCTGTAACCCTCAAAATCAGCATATCCCGTTTTTGCATCAATTGATGATTCAGAAAGCCTGTTCCATGTTACGGTAACCCTTTCATCGCCTCCAACTCCGAGAATCTCAGGGATAATTGGTGGTTCCATACTTTGGGATAGAATTAAACTAACTATTACAGATAAGTAGAATGATTTGAGAATATATTTTGATGATATTTTATGAAATTTAAAAATCAAAACTAAGTCCTAACTGCCAAGTGTTTTCAAGTATGTCATAATTAGCCCAACCAAAATCAAGCGCAATATTATTATACAACAAACCAAATCCTAATGATATTCCAGCTGTATCATGGTTTAAATGAGAACCAAATCTTGCGAAAATTAGTTCTTTCCATGAATATTCAATACCTAAGCTACCATTTAATTGGTAATCTAAAGGATTAATAGCATCCATTGATAACGTGAGTCTGTGTCCTGGCATATACACAACTGATTTTTCATCAGAGCTAATGATATTGTTCATTATTCCTACTCTAAAAGTTAAAGGAATTGGAAAATATTCTGTTTTCTTTTGTTGGTCATCTTCATTTTGAACATCAAGTCCTACACCAGTATATCTTGCATCAGGTCCTAAATTTGATATACACATTCCTAAAACCATTCCATAAATACCAGTATCAAAGTTTGAACCTATATCAAATGCGACTGAACTCATTGAAAGATCTGCAGAGGTTGTTTTTTCATTGAAATATTTGAAAGTTCCGCCCAACTTTAATCTATCAGTTAGTTGTCTAGTGTATGTAGTTCTTAATAATAAGCCGGTAAACTTAAAGTTTTGACCAGTTCCTTCAGGGTCAATCTCTGTAGTTTCCATCATGTTACCTGAATCAAAATAATAAAGGTGAACACCAACATAATCTGATGGTGTTACTGCTGTACCAAAAGCAATTGTATTGTGAGATGTGCCAGCCAAGTAACTAGATTTAGAAACATATATTTGGTTACCATCTATAAATCCCAAGCTAGCCGGGTTATAAGCTATAGCAGATACGCCAACACCTGAGGCGACTTGAGAACCTGCCATACCAATAGCTCTTGCGCCTGTTTCAATTTCTGCCCATCTATAAACAGCTGTTCCAACTTTCGCTGTCGCTAATAAGCTTGAACTTAAAAGTAGTAGAAAAAATATTTTTTTATTCATCATAATTAATTTTCCTTATTTATCTTATGATAACAAACTTACCTACATAAGGTTGTGTTAAGTTATTTGTTAAATCTTCTATTGTATAAAAATACATACCTGGTGCCACTTCTTGATTATTTTTATTTCTTAAATCCCAATATTTAAAAGCTTGAGTAGCATTTTCATGGTAAAGTTCATCAACAAGTTCACCTGTGACTGTATAAATTGATATATTACACTTCTCAGGTAAACCTGTAATCATCCATTTTAATTCATACTCATTATTTTCATAAGCAGAATGTCTGATAAATGGATTTGGTACAACCTGAACTTGTGACCAATCTGTTGTAGGCGTAAATCCAGGAATTGCTTTTACAAAATTATCATCATATTCAGTGGTACCTTTTGAATTTTCTAACATTTGGAAAGAATTGATTTCACCCCAACCATTTGGGTCAGGAACTGATATTGTATCAGCAACCCATCCACCATCTTCATCTTGTGATATTATTACTCTATCTGACATAACACCAGTATCATATGCTGTGATTGAATATGTATATTCAAAACCATCTGTTACTTCATTATCTATAAATGTGTAATCATATGTAGTACCATACTGATCTTGATAAAAATTACAAGCCCAATCAAAACCATTCTGATCACAATCAGTTTTGTTTAGGTAACTTTGATTTGAGCAAGAACATGGGATAACGGAATCTAGTCCAGAATTATCACCTAAATTTAACCAAGGCGCTTCAGGATCTATGCCAGATACAGAAATTTCTCTAGATATACCATTAACGCAATTATAATTTTCTCCAGGGTTCCATATTCCATCATCATTAGTATCATCAAAATTAAACCATGAGCCCAACTCTAAATCGCATTCTTCTTTAGAAACAATAGATTCGTCAACCTCACCGTCAACATAACATTTATCTTCAAAGCCCAAAACGCAAAATGCTTCATCTTGTTCAACAGATAAGTCAAACTGTTCATAAGGCTGCCATCCAACAAATGTATTACTTGAATCATAAACTTTATCTACTGGGTTCCCCCAAGTTACGCCACCATCCACACTTTTATAAACTTTGTATCCTTCAAAATCTGTATAGCTTGTTATAACATCCTTAGATGTTTCTGGATTGTTTGTCCAATGTATTTTAACCTGGTTATGATCAGTTGTTACAGCAACCTGAGGTTTGTTTGGCGCTGTATAGCCTTGATAACGTGCATTATACATAATTTGAGCAAATTCAGCATTACGTAACAAATCAGACCTATCTTCGCCATAAATAACACAAAATGAAAAATTAACTTCTTCACCAACTTCTAAATCAAATGTTCCACAACTCATAAGTAAAACACAATCTAAACCTTCACTTCCTTGAAGGAAAAAGGCTGTTTCTTTAAGGCCTTCAAGTGAGTCAAAGTGCGGATTTAATGGATTAGATTCATTGTCTTCTGGTGCATTTGGATCTGGTAAATGAAAAAACCATTCTTCTTCATTTTCAGATAAATTGGAGTTATCTCCAACTAAGAGTTTATATTGTATCTCTTCTTTATTACTTGCTTGAGCTTTACCAGGATCACCTGCGCAACAATTGTTATTTCCTTCTCTAGTGACAACGCCTGGTCTATTATACCAATCAAACCAATGCCAATCAGTCATTTTAAGTTTTTCTCCTGGAAAAATGTCATCGAATCCATCTAAGTTTAAATCAACAGGCTTTGTTGCATAAGGAGAATCAAGTAATTGAGTTGCCACAATACCTAAACCACCTCCCCCAGCAACACCAGGAGTGTCATAACCAAATCCAGTTACACCCCCACTAGAACCATCATAATCATATATCATCGCCATACTTATTCTTAATGTATCGCCGTCTACTACAGGACAACCATCAGTGTAAGGTGCCCATTCTTCAGAATTAACAATATCAGGGTTAGCACAATCATAGTATTCCATAAAGTCATCATCATTTGTATGAAGTGCTCCATCATAACCTTCTAAATCACCCATCAAAACATCCGCATCCATATAAAAACCGAGCCCCATTTTTTCATAATTAAAACCTTTGCCGCGATTTAGTTTTGTTCCATCTGGCATAACTAGACCTTCACCACTTATGAAATTACCGTTTGCGTCTTGTAAATACTCTTTTTGTCCTAACTTATCTCTTTTAAATGCATAGTCATAATCACCGCTTTCATTTCTTACTTTAACAGTCACAAACATTATATCTTCTGCATATGAGACACCATACGAATGAACCATACTGCTAACACTAATTCCCATTGGATAACCTGTTTGTTGGTATTCATTATTTTCAACTATGTTTGCTCTATGGGCCCAACGATCGTCAAATTTCATAAAAATATCAGAATCTGATATAAAACGTCCAGGTAATTCTTTCCAACAATCAGGATTTTGTCTTGAAGGGTTAGATCCACATAAAACAGGATCAATACCATTTGCTATCCATAAATCGGGATCATCACCAAAATATTGGTCTGCATACCAACCTGGCCAAAAAGGCTCTTCTTCTAGAGTTTCAGAATTAACCTGAGTAGGCCATGTGCTCGGATAATTACTATGAGCAAGCAAAGGGTATGTGTCATCACTATCTGTGAAAATTGTATTACCAAATAAATCTCCTGAAGTAAATTGTGTGCTATGCGTATTTAATGCAGAGCCAGTAGATGCATGCCAATCTGTATTTGTTTTTGGGTTCCATCTTGACATCCAAGATTCAGATGCAGTAGCCCCATAAAAAGAATAGTAATCATCCTCTGTCCATTCTTCTTGATCAACCCCATAATCATATTTATCATATTCGGAAAAACGAGCTTCTAATTTTGGTCTAAATGCCCATGGAAAAATTAATCCCATTAAAGAGCTATTTAAATTTGGATCAAGCTCATCTTCTAGCATTACTAAATATATTTTACCGGAAGAAGTATCCATATACCATTCGTAAACAGAATCAGATGCATAAGGTGCTAGTTCAGTTTGGTAAATCCACGATCCATATACTTGATTTCCATCTCCATCTAAAATAAAATTAGATTCACATTCTTGTTCGTTTTGAAATCCAGATATTGTACACTCAAATCTGGAGGTGCCAAAATCTGCTATATTATTTCTTTGTAATGCAATTATTCCTCTATCTTTTTCAATATTATAGACAATTCCAGAAAAACGATCTGGAACACCTAAATCAGAAAGCGACTCAGCCCATGCATCATATGCATCAGTAGAAACCCAAGCAACTAAATTATCTGAGTCCTCTAAAGGTTCGCTTGTCCAGCTAAATTCTGATGTACTAATATAACCAGGTACACCTGCCATAAACGCTACACTTGGAAGGTAGGCATACTGGCCCCAAGCTCCAGAGGGATTGTAGTCCCAGTCTATGAATGCCCCAAAGTTTAAAACACCATTTTTAACTTTTCCTTGAATCGAGTACCCTTTTGCTCTATCATTCATTGGGTTTGATGGAAAATCATAATCTCCAATTCTAAATAAAGGTCTATCAATACTATCAAAATCGTAACCTACACCATTTGAGTCATTACGCTTTTCAGAGCCGAGCATAAGAGTAAAAATTAGTGTTATGATGAAAAAGTTTTTATTTATGTAAATATAATTCAATTTATTTCCCCTTAATTAAAATCAAACCTAACAAAGAAATTTATCTCTCTTGGGCTAGAATAATACCAAGGCCTATCATAATAACTTCTTGAGTATTCTCCACCAAGTCTTGGTAAATTTTCAATTTCTGGATTTCTATAATACGTTCCAGGGTTATCAGGTTCTCCAGTAAGCGGATAAATATCAATAACATTTTCAATATCGAATACATTAAAGATATTCATACCTAAGCTTAATTTTGTATTTCTCATTTTAATGCCATAAGAAATTGACATATCAATTCTTTGAAAAGCATCTGTAGTTTCAGTATTTTTATTTAATACATCTTCGTAAGGTTTCTCTCCGCTAGCATTATATATAAATGGTGTGTATGGAACTCCAGACTGATAAAAATATGTTGCACCTAAAGTTAAATTAGAAAATATCTTTGTATACATAGATGCAGTCAAATCATGTGTTCTGTCAAAAGACATTCTGTATTCTTGGGCAGGCGTATTTGCAAAATCAGTACCAAAAGCTCCGACATCATAATCACCGTTAGCTATAGCTCTAGAGTATGTATACTGAATATCAGTGATAACTTTTCCTTGAGTTCTTAATGACAAATCTATACCAATAGCCCTTCCAAAATCTCCATTATCGGCTACTTGATACTCGTAAACTCCAGATCTGTAACTTCTAGAGCTAACCAGTTTATCCATGTCTTTAACCCAAGCTCCAACAGTGTAAGCCCAATTTCTACCACCTTGTACGTTGAAAGCAAATTCGTAAGATTGTGTTCTCATCGCTGACATTGTTGCGTTTCCTATAAAACCAGCACTTTCTTCAAAAACTTCTTCTGGATCTTCTTGTCTACTTGTGTTAAAGTAAATATTTTCATAAACAGGTGTTTGATTATAAACCCCATAATTAAAAGTAAAAGTTGCATCATCTGTAATCACATGACTAAATCCAACCCTCGGACTAATTTCATATATCCATTCTGAATTTTTAAAAATTACTCTTGCATCTGCAACATTTGAACCTTGGCTAATTAAGCCCGCAGGCTCACCTTCATCAATGAATGGCTCACCCTGATCATATAAACCGTTTCCATTTAAATCTGTAAATTCTTCATCTCCACACAAAATACATGTAGATGGGTCATACTGATCATATACACCATTTCCTCCTGAATTATATTGACCATCATTTTCGCCTTCATCTGGAGCAACTTCTATTTGTAAAACGCCATTAGAATCAAAATATTGGTCAGGATTACCATTTTCATCCAACCAATCATTATCTCCATTTCCATCAATCCATTCAATCCCATCTAGTCCCCAATCAACAAAGAACCAAGGTTCATTTGGGCTATAACTAGATTGAGGATCAGACCAAATTTTTGTATTATAATTAACAGCATCAACCCTTGCACCAGCATTTATTACCATCCAAGGTACTTCGAATGTGTTTTGAATATAAAATGCAAACTCTACTGGCTCAACATAGTTATCCCATTTGTCATTTCCATTGAAATCATCATAAGATTCACCTGGATCCCATACACCATTTCCTTCACCGGCATCAGGAGATCCATCTTCACTTTCGAGATATGGTATTCCATCGGCACCAAAATCATCCCACTGCTCTGCAAATCTTTGAGTAATTGCCTGAGAACCAAGCCATGGCTCTCGAACTTCATAAAATTCTAACTTATGGGATTTTAAATCAAAACCTAGTCTTGTTCTCCATTCGTTGGTTAATTGGCCTGTTAGATCAAATCTAATTTCATTTGTTTCAGCATTTGAATTACCGAAAATTCTATCAGTTCCACCAAATATTTTATTCTCAGTCCATTGTTGACTAGCAGTAGGGGTCAAAGGTAAAAAATATAGCGAATCTAAAATTTGGGCAAAATCTGAATTTGGATCTAAGTTATCAGTAATATCTCCTAGCTCAGATTCAGGATTGTAGTAAGCATTAAATGGGTTTTGATCATAATCTCTATACCAATAGTACTCATCATAAAAATCTTCATAATTAACATACATTTCTGGAGTTAGCCAATAGCTTCCGTCTCTTTTAATTGCTTTACTTATTTGCCTTGGACCATCCCAAACGCCGTCATTATCTAAGTCTTGCGCAGAAAATGGAACAAATTCTCCCTCTTCACATAGACCGTTACCATTTAAATCGTTCCAGGGTTCTGCAACTTCCCAATTATATGTTCCCGGCTCAGCACCAAGATACCAACCGCTTGAATATTGGTTTGGCCCTAAACCATCTACATTTGTATATGCGATTGTTTGTTGTTCAAGGAGCCCAGTATAAGGTATCACATCTTCATCATACGGATTAGAAGCTTGTCTGTCGCCGGCAGGATGTCTCCATTCAAACCAATCTGGATAACCATCGTTGTCACTATCTCTCCATCTTACACCCTGAAAAGATTCTTGATTAAAATTTGAAACTCTTAATGTATAAAAAATCTTACTATTTACATCATGATTTACCTCAAAAGTGGTTCTTCTTGTATCTTTAAATAGTTCATTTTGATGGTTTCCATCTCCATTAAAATAGATATATTGCGAATTAAATATTTTTCTATGATTATAAACAGTCCAATGTGAAACATTGAATCTTACAGATTTGCCAAGTTTGTATGATAATTTTGAAAAAATATCTTCGGTTTTATCGAAACCAAAACCTTTCATTCCTGTGTATGTGTCCCAAGGCGCTACAATATTGGATCTATTGTTATTATTGCCTGGATCGTTTTCGACGAAAGCTAAATCATCAAATTCATAAACTCTATAACTATCATTACCAGTTTTTTGAGATGATACCCAAAATGTTAAATTATTTATGAAAGGTACTGGCCCTCCAAATCCTATGTTATAATCATTATAACCTCGTAAGTCATCATATGTATTATTAAAAAGAGCTCCACCAATCATACTAGTTTCATATTTTGTTCTGAATTGATATTTTTTATTGTTACCAGACATAGTATGCATATTAGAGACCGCAGACATTGCATCACCATATTCAGCATTAAAGCCACCTGGCTGCCAATCAAATTGCTTTACGGCAAATAAATTTAATCTAGTACCACTTCCTATACCGCCATATATCGGATTACGTATATATAAACCGTCAATCATATAAGCAATTTCACCGCTTCTTCCACCTCTTACATGAACTTCTTCTACACCTCTGTCTTCATTATTTGGAACAGCTCCTCTAGTTCCTGATTCAACTTTAACAACACCGGCTTGTAAGTTGTATAACTCAGATACATCTTTAATAGGTAAAGCTTCAATCGCTTCTTTTTTTACAGTAACTTTTTTTGCAGTCCTACCCTTTTCTACTAGTGCTTCCTCACCAGAAATATAAACTGTCTCTCCTTCTAATGCTGATACTTCTAAACCTAAATTATACCATGTGGTTCTATCCATTGACACTTCAATCGGAGATTTTACTGTTTTGTAACCAAGTAAATTTGCTGTTATTTCATGCTCTCCAACAGGAACATTAAGAATTAGGTAGTTGCCGTCAATATCTGTAACAGCTCCTATCTGCTCTTCTGCAATAAAAACTTGAACACCAGCTAAAGCTTGCCCATCATTACTAGAAATTACTTTTCCTCTAATTGTCCCATCTGTACCTGAAAAAATAAAGGCGGATGTTAACATTACTAATAAAAATCTATTGATCATAAGGGCTCCTTGACCTTTGAATTATTGCTGTAGGATTTGGGATAAATGGATCATTATTCAAATTATGTTCATTCTTAAAATCCTTAATATCAAGAATCTTGTGACTATTAAATAATCTGTTAAGAGTATTATTATCAGACATTAAAGATTCTAATTCTAGCCTTGAAAATTCTTTCCAATCAGGAACACCATTTGCTTCTGTCCATCTATGCTCTAGTTTATCTTTAATTATACCTTTTCCATCTGCCATCCAAATTGTATTTCTCTCACCAAATTCTACTCCATTACCTATGAGCGTTATTTCTTTAGTTCTTATAACTTTAAATGTAGAAAATGTAGTGTCAGATGAACAGTCTGATATTTCATCAATTCTTGTGCCACAATCATTATATCCATACTCAGTGTCTTCGCCGTCAGCGCATGATACCCTTCCATCAGCGGCACACACAATCATATCACCTTCAGAACAAAGATTTGATGGATCGTCTTCTGAGACCACGTTTCCTAATACTTTTCTTAAAGGAGCACTCATCATCTCAGTTTCAACTTCAAAAATTTTACTTACTTCATAATTCATATCATTTATGCCATCATTATCAGAATCAACGCTCATCTCTTCGTAAGAAGTTACTCTTTCTCCATCTCTTATTTGTCCATTAACAGTATATATCATGATATCTTCCATTAAATCTGATGTTTCATAAAATCCTTCCTCAATTTCAGAAGGCGTTTCAAAATAACCATAATGATAATAATATTTTGGATGTACAAGTTTTAATAAATGGCCAGCGCCAATATTATCATCTAAATCACTATATCTAAATAAATGATAATCATAGTCATAATCTCGGTCTGGTATGCCATCACCATCTACATCTACACCTGTATTGGACATATCCCAAAGTGTTTTGGTAACAAAATAATCTTGATTTGTTAAATTTGAAGGGATATCCTCAACTATTTCATTTGAAAAAACTGTTACTATTTCTTTAATAGGGGTATATTTGTAATATTGATAGCTTTGTTCTTCTTGTTCAGCAATTATATCCGAAAATGAAACATAATCAGCATTCAAATAAACCATAGCATCATTATCACCACCAAATTCAATGTCAGATAATATTACAGGCTCACCATCTGTATCATCAACTATACCATCAAAATTTGTATCATGATTAATTATAATTTGATTTGGGCTTTGTGATGTTGAATATAAATATTCGGAATTATCCCAAATTCCATTCAAATTAAAATCAATGAATCTTTCATTACCATCCCAAATTCCATTTCCATCATTAACACCAATTTCTGAATCATATGCACCATTACAATTCAAATCAGCGAATGGCTCTAAACCGTTTCTAGTACCATTTCCATCAATATCATAATAAATTTCAGCAACTAAAAGATTATCAGGTCTGTCTGTAAATTCTTCTCCAGCATCATAGATGCTATTACCTTCTGTATAAACTAATAAATCAAAACCTTCTTGCCAATTGTCACCATTTGGGTCTGGGTCACACACTCCATCACCATCAGCATCGTTAACACCGTTAATTTGACACTCTCCACATGTGTATGATAACTGATTATCCTGCAAACCTTCTTCATTTTCAACATACCCAGTTTCATTGTCATCAAAACATCCATCTAAACCAGTATCTTCAAAATCCTCTGCTTGTGTCCAGATTCCATCATTATTGCAGTCAGCGTTTATTCTAAACATTAAAGAATCTAATCCAAGTATAGTTTTAGTATAAATAAAAGTTGTATCAATAATAATATCAGGGCTATCAGAACCTTCTGGAGGATCTTCAGGAATGATTAGTGTAGTATCATTCCATTGACTATGGTCAACATAAACCATGCCACTTACATCCTGCCATTCATCAATTATGGTCCAATAATTTGAAATATCATAAACATCTGATGAATCAATTATTGCAACAGATATTTCTTGTTCAGGAGAGGGTTGAGGTTTGTATCTTCCAGCATCAGCATCCCAGGTCAAACTTTCTAAATTATTATAAAGGACGGAAAATTCTACATTTTGAACATTCAAAATATCTTGATCTTGTGCAACTTCCATTTCACAATCTTCATTGACATCCATAAGCGAACAATCTATAAATTCATCAAACCAAATCCATCCAAGATTTTCACAAGTTGTTTGATTGTCAATTTCTTTATTTTGGCAAGCTCCTCCTATAACCTCAGGATTATTATATTCTCTACCAACTGCATTATTTGAGCCACAGCTAACTTCGTCTCCATCATCATCAACACAATAGCAAGAGCATTCGTAATTTTGCCCATTATATTCACCATAGGTCTCATCAATTAAATAATTTTGAACAAAATTATCATAATCTAAGTTTGAATCAGTGCATATTATTGAAGGGTCATCACAATTTCTTGCTTCGACCAAGTACTCTGGAAATGTATATAGATTTAATTTGTCAGTTGATCTTATCAGGCATGGATTTTCAATTGTATTTCCATAACCTAAACCTGCAACTGTATAGTAGTTATAAGAATAATCTAATTCACTATTAAAATTAAAAAATAGATTGTTTAACTCAGCAGAAGCTCCGTTTAAATTTTCATCAAGCGTGCTTGTATCAGTTGGACTGTTATCAGAGCTATCTTGTTCATCAGTTTCTTGGCATGAAAAAGTAAAGAATAAAAGAAAATTGAATATTAAGAAATTAAATATATTTTTTTTCAAATTGACCTACTCATCTCTTGGTTGTTATCATCCTTTTTGTCAATATTATGGGTTCTTAAGTGCTTAAAAACCCTATAATACGTCTTTAAAGGTAATAAATCACATGATATTCTAACAACCAAAAAATAAAAAAAATTATTTTTTATAATGGAACTTTTCTTTAGAAATTATATATAATGTTTTGACACGAAAAATTTTAAAAAGGAGTTTCATGAAATTTTTAATAATAATTTTATTAATGTTGCAATCATCAGTTTTTGCGTCTTCAAGTAAAGATAGCTTTAACAAAAAATTCATTGAAGTAGCAAAAATAGGTAATCCAACTGTTGTTTCTATAATATCAGAAACTGTTCGAGAAAACGATTTATTTCATGGATTTGGTAAAATCCCAAAAGAGTTCGAAGATATGTTTCCTAGATACAAAGAAAAAGGAAGATCTCTTGGTTCAGGCGTAATTATTGATAAGAACGAAGGATACATTATAACAAACAATCATGTAGTTCAAAATGCTGAATCTATCAAAATAGTTTTATACGATGACAGGGAATTTGATGCTGAAATAATTGGAACACATGAAAATACAGATTTAGCAGTTTTAAAAATTGAAGCTGATAATTTAAGTCAAGCAAATCTTGGTAATTCGGATTTACTCGAAGTTGGAGAATGGGTTATAGCTATTGGAAGCCCATTTGGTATCAATTTAAACCATACTGTAACTGCAGGCATTGTAAGTGCAACAGGGAGAAGTGATGTGATGTCTCCTCAGAATTTTGAAAATTTCATTCAACATGATGCTGCGATTAATCCAGGTAATTCAGGGGGTGCCTTGTTCAATTTAGATGGTGATTTAATTGGGATTAATAATGCAATTGCAACAGATGGTTGGTCAAGAACTAATGCAGGAGTAGGTTTTGCAATCCCAATGAACCAAGCTTCGAGAATAATGGAAGATTTAATTAATCTTGGTGATGTAACAGGAGGATGGTTAGGAATATCATTCCAAGAAATCACTAAAAATCTAGCTGAAGCTTTAGACTTAGATGATACTAAAGGAGTTATGGTTACACAAGTTATAGCAGATAGCCCTGCTGAAAAATCAGATTTAAAATCAAAAGATGTTATTACTAAAATAGATGATGAAAAAATAAATGGCACATCAGATTTAAGAAATGTAATTTTTTATAAATACCCAGGAACAGAGGTAATATTAACTATCATAAGAGATGGTAAAAAAATTGTGAAAAGTATAACGCTAGAATCAAGACCAACAGATGAAGAACTTTATGGGAATTATCTTAATCAAAATTCAGATTTTGATAAAATAGGTTTAAAAGTTGAATTTTCAGATGATGATAAAGTTAGGGTTAAAGAAGTTAAGGGAGATTCATCTGCTGAGATTGAAGATATTAAAGAAAATGACATTATTACTCAAATCGATGATACTGTAATAGAAAGTTTAGAAAATTATTATGAAGCAATCAATGCTCTCGAATCTGGTGATATTGCTCTTATTGGGGTGACAACTATCAATAAGAGTAGCTTTTTCTCACAAACCTATTCTAGGTATATCGCTATTAAAGTAGATTAAATAATTCAAGCATTTCAAACAGGTCATCAATATCGCTCGGCTTATTGTAGGCCTGTATTGAAACTCTAAGAAAAACCTTGTCATTCCATAAAATTACGGGAATGTGAATGTTTGTTTTTTCAAAAATTTCCTTTTGAAAAGATAATATTTTTTTTGAATCATTTAAGATCTCTTCAATTTTATCATTAGATTGGTTCACAGCGAAAGATAACATTTGAGCCAAATGTTCGTTATTAAATGTAGTGGGTAAGCAATTAGAATTTAATTTTAAAAATTTATTCTTAAGCTTTATAATTAAATCACGGCATTTTTGATTTACCTCGCTCCATCTTTGTTCATCAAAAAATTTTAA
>CEWJ01020248.1_pt1 | contig 21068 bp, 12 predicted proteins | sample 350291 | NCBI WGS metagenome assembly CEWJ01 (sample SAMEA2622923, study PRJEB7988) | marine metagenome | isolation source: saline water (ENVO:00002010), including | reverse complement strand
TATGAAACCGCATGGCGAGAAATGACCGAGAGAATGGCCTACTGGGTTGACCTCGACAACCCCTATGTGACGCTGGAAAATGATTATGTTGAATCTTGCTGGTGGGCGCTAAAACAAATGTTCGACAAAGGCCTTCTCTATCGGGGGCACAAGGTATTGCCGTATTGCCCACAGACCGGCACTTCATACTCAAGCCATGAGGTTGCTCTGGGCTACAAAGAAGTAGAGGAACCATCGGTTTATGTGAAATTCAAACTCGTTGACGATGATGCGTCAATCCTCGCATGGACCACAACTCCTTGGACACTTCCTGGAAATGTTGGACTTGCCGTTGGCCCTGATGTAACATATGTCAAAGTCAAGGTCACAGAAGCCGCGGCGAACTGGACCGGCGCTGGTGGTGCTAGTGTCGGTGAAACAATGATTTTAGCCAAAGATTTGATGAAAGAAGTTCTGCGTCATAATGTCGAAATTGTCGAGGAATTTTCCGGTAGCACGCTTGTTGGCCGGTCTTATGAGCCTCTATTTCCCGAAGCCGTTGCGCGTGGAGACTCAAGCACTGCTTGGACAGTATTGTCAGCAGACTGGGTTACGACTACTGACGGAACCGGTGTGGTTCACACTGCGGTAATGTATGGTGAAGATGATTACAACTTAGGCATGGAAGTTGGTCTGCCAGCAGTTCATACCGTTGACATGGATGGCGCTTTTGTCGAAGGCATCCATTCTGAACTTGATGGTCGTTATGTCAAGGATTGTGATCAAACCATTATCGATTTGTTATCGGCACCAAATGGTAGCAATGGCAAAGGTCCAGATAGCGGTTTGTTGTATCGAGAAAAAGCCTACCTCCACGACTACCCGCACTGCTGGAGGACTGATCATCCGTTGCTATACTACGCAATGGATTCATGGTTCGTCAAAATGACTGCGGTCAAGGAAAAATTGTTACAATTTAATGACAATGTTGAGTGGGCCCCCGATTGGGTTGGTGAGGGCCGTTTTGGCGAGTGGCTCAGGAATGTCAAGGATTGGGCAATATCTCGAGAGCGATATTGGGGGACACCTTTACCGGTGTGGCGTAGTGATGACGGACAAATGAAATGTATTGGATCTATTGAAGAATTACAAGCAGAAGTAGCGAGAGCTTGCGCAGCAGGTATCGAGAACCCTGATTGTCCTGATGATGTCGATTTGCATCGACCAATTGTTGACGGTTTTACCCTGCTATCAGATGATGGTAAACCGATGACCAGGGAGCCGTTTGTGATGGATTGTTGGTTCGATTCAGGCTGCGCTCCATTCGCCCAATGGCACCACCCATTTGACGGCGGTGAGAAATTCACTGCTTCATTCCCTGTTGACTATATCTGTGAAGGGGTTGACCAAACTCGTGGATGGTTTTACACATTATTGGCAGTTTCTACTACTGTTTTCGACTCTCCGGCCTACAAAAGATGTCTATCGTTGGGATTAATTCTAGATGCTGAGGGCAAAAAAATGTCAAAGTCGCGCGGCAACATTGTCGATCCATGGGACCATTTTAACCGAGAGGGGGCTGATGCTACTCGCTGGTATATGGTCACTGCAGGCGCGCCGTGGAGCCCGCTAAAATTCGACTCAAATGGAGTTCGCGAGACCTATGGGAAAATGTTTCTGACACTGTGGAATATATACAAATTCCATGCTGATTATGCCGCTCTGGATGGTTTTGACCCGGAGGTCAATACAACCGGAATTACCGATAGACCACCACTGGATCGGTGGATTCTATCGCGCCTTGCTACCGTAGCGAGGGAATATCATGCAGGGTTCACCAGTTGGAATTACCACAAGGCATGTCGTGAACTCGAAGATTTTGTTGTCAACGACCTGTCAAATTGGTATGTGCGAAGAAGCCGTAGAAGGCTGTGGGATGAGGCAGAAAATACCGACAAGCTCGCTTGTCAAAATACTCTACATGAGGTTTTGACTACAGTCTGTCGACTAGTAGCACCAGTTAGTCCGTTTATGGTAGATATCATTTATCGCAATTTAGTCGGAGAGAGTGTCCATCAGGCAGATTGGCCACTAGGCACGCCTGGTAGCCTTGATGGCGCTACGGCAGACTCATGGGACGAGGCTGCTGCTGAGGCAACTGCTACGCTACCGCCGCAAGATTTAGGACTAGAAAGTAAGATGGCGTTGGTGCGAGAGTTGGCGGAGACCGGACGCAGAATTCGCGTTGATGCTGCCCGCAGACAGCGGCTACCATGTGGGGATGGATGGATTGTCTCAGGGCCAGATTTGAGTGAGTTTCATGAAATTTTAGCTGAGGAACTAAATGTCGAACGCATCTCAGTTGAAACCGATTTAGATAGGTTCCAGCAAATCGAATTAGCACCCAATTTTAGAGCCCTTGCACCTCGAGCGCGTGGCGACGTAAATTCGATAGCGGCGCAAATTAGAGATGCAGACGAACCAAGTGTGATGCTGGAACAAATCCACGCAGGAGAACTTTCTATTATGGGTATCAAGATTGAGACTGGAGATGTTGAAGTGAAACGGGTTGAAAAGACTGGTTTTGCCGCCTCAACCATACAAGTCGGCCAAGGTGAGGAAGCATATCACGTTAGTTTGGTCCTTGATATGAATGACACTCCTGAACTACTCTCGAAAGGCCTGGCAAGAGATATCACCCGTAGAATTCAAGCAAAGCGTAAGAATCTGAATTTAGATATCGAGGCGACAATTACTCTTGAAGTGTGGCTAGAAAATGCACCGGAGTTATTCCAAGCCGACCAAGATTGGATTATTGTTGAAACTAGGGCAAGTAAAGCGGAATTCCATGCCGATGGCAATCCCGATGGCGCAGACACTGAGCGATTTGAAGTAGATGGCGCAAAAATTTGCTTCGTAGTCTCCTGAGAAACTTCTTAGCGACGCATTCAAACATGATTGAGTGTTAGAATAATCATGCGCAGGGTTGTCTTGGCGATTCTCCTAGCAGTGTCAACATTACTAGCAGGCTGCTTTGGCGAGGGTGAAACTCTTATCGAGGAAGAGACAGTTGAGAATGTATGGTCTGACTACATTCTAATCGACAGCCAATCTCATGAATCTCTTCGACCGTTTACAACAATAGACCTTAGAACTAACCAATCAACAAACATGTCTTGGGCTGTATTTGATGCAACAAAAGGTGGTAATTGCTGTGAGCACTATCTGGCGACATCTATCGACGGTCAGATTCTCAATATTGGAGGAGAGTATCCAGTCTGGAGTTTTGACCGGGGGCACGAGTGGGACACCTACATCCCAGAAATTTTGCCTGCTGTCGGTCAATGTGTGACCTTTATCCCGACAAATCCAGGTCAGGAAGGGCTCGGCGAGGGCAGTATTGTTCAAGCCACCAACGGAGATATAATCTCAATGTCATGGTTTCCGTATCCCGGAGGAGACCTGAAACTTGACAAGTTCTATGCTATCCTATACGATGCTTCTGAAGATGAATGGAAATGGTGTTACAATAGATTGACTGAACCGTTTTATGATCGCTCTTGGCAAGTCGAAGTTATTGGCCCGATCGAATCAACTCTTGGTAATGGTGAATGGGCCAGCATTGTAGTGTCAAACTTCTGGCATCAGTCAATGAATGCTGGCGGCCAGATAAGTGTTGATGGACTCAATTACTATCCGTTCCAGTTCCCTGACCGCAGTGGCGGTGACCCAGAAGTTGAACTTGACCTAGATTTCACTGAAGCAAATTTGCCAGCATATTACGATGTCAATAAACCACATAAAGAAATGCGTGCATTCCCAATGCCGAGTGGTGGATTAATCTTCCCGGCATACTACAATAATGGCAACGCAGCGTTTATGGACACCTCACTCTCATGGAATGAACTATTCGTTCAATTCCCTAGCGAGTATTGTCAAATCGATACGACTGGAACTATCCATTGTGTTACCAATTCTGGCACCACATTTACCCATTACATGTCTAATGATGGGGCGCTGAACTGGACCAACTACACTTATGAATTAGGTGAACAAGCAACTCAAATTGAAGAATGGGAATTCCAAGCCAATGGCGAATTAGACCTATTTGTGCTAAATGTCCGCTACCAAAGTGCTGCTGGGCCGGATGTTGACACTGTTTACCATGTAAGAGGTTACAGTAATGATATGTCGCCAGATACTTTGACATTTATTGGCCAAGGCGACCTAGATTCAACCTCTGGAGCAGGTAACGACATAAGATTTGACTTCGCATCGTTGGCGATTCTAAATGATGGTGGCGTTGTGGTGGCGTATCACGACTCAACTGACCCGGACCCATTGTTCGCCGTTGAGTTAATTCTCCCAGCATACTGATTAGAACATTTTCAGAATGTCACCAAACAAATCTTTTGCGTGACCTTCGCTTCGCTCAACTAAGCGCTTGACAATGAGTTCAGGCGTGGACCGAGCAAGATGATTTCTGATTGGATTACGGTCAACAATTAACTCTAATTGTGCATCTAGGCCACGCGCTTCAATTCCGTCTACTCGGAAATCATCCACACCAGATGCCTTGATTATTGCCGGTGCTAGATGGGTAACCAACATCATACAGGTATCCTTCTGCGCCCGTGCCGCTAATAACATCCCAGCAATGATACGGGCACCGGCACCTGGCTCAGTGATTGCTTCTAGTTCATCTGCTAGGATTAATTTCGGTGTTGGGTCACTGACCACGTTGGCCAATTCTACCAAAGTCTGTTCCAATGCGCCAGCACTCTGGGTTCCCCCAGCTTTAGCAAGTATATGCATAGCATCCACTCGACCAACCTTTGCTGCTCGTGCAGGAACTGGTAATCCCATGTGGGCAAGAATACAAGTGTGGGCTAACAACTCTAAGAGCGTCGTCTTACCACCAGAATTAGCCCCGGTCAATAGCGCTAGTGATTGTCGGTCAGGTTTTGTTGCCGCAGCCCCCAATCCATATGTGACAGGGTCAGGTGTAATCCCGAGTAAAATGTGGCGGCCTTCATCGACCCAAATCCCATGGTTGGTCATTTCCGGCATTACGCATGAGTAATTATCTGCCCACCGGGCAATTGTTAGCCACTGGTCGATAATAACTAATTCTCGCACTGCTGATTCGCATCTAGTCTTCAGTGGCCCTAGCTTTCTTGCCATGTTGTAGACATGATTGGATTTTTGGGCATTGATTCTGTTGGCTAAATTCTCATCAATTTTCTCGATTACCTGCCGGTCTAATTTTGCCGGCCATTCGCTGGTAAAAATCACTGGAGGGCACCTAATACCACTACCATCCATGAATTCTGCGAGTCGGTTTACTGCCTCTTGCATGGCATTATCGATTACGTGGCCTGTGGCTTCCTTCAACCGTCGCTGAAAGCCACTGCCGTCTGCCAAGGCATCTAACAGTTCGGCGCCAGACAAGGCTAATTTGGCGTCGTTCATGGTTTGTTCAACCGTTAAGTTGACCTCTTTCTCAAGTTCTTTGACAAATGACCACAATTGATCTTTCACTGTTTCTGCCTGTTCAACATCTCCTTCCTCGAATAATGAAAATACTAACTCTGGTAGCTCTTCGAGACCACTCAAAGAGTGTCTCAACATTGGTATGAATTCGCCGTTCTCTGCGGCGCTCCGTAACAGCGTGATAATTTGTGAGAGGGCTTGGATAGTCTTTCGATTCTTCTTGTACCAATCTAGAGTCATTTCTGGGAGAATGACCTCGGTTTCAGGATTACTACCCAGTACTATCCAACCGTCTGGGGCATCGCTCGGAGCACCACTACCAATCCACGTGACTTTCCCAAATACTGTATAATCTTTCCAAGTTTCACTGCTAGCAGGGGTTAGAACACGACAATGTTTTTTCAGTTCAGGTATTGCTTGCTTGGCCACAACTACACGGTCATAGCGTTCCGTATTGGGTTTGAGCGATGTGATACAGCGTAACTGTTCGGATATTTCTGATGACAACTTGCCATGATTATCACGGAAATCAATTGCCGATTGAATTGCCTTTCGTCGGGCGCTTTGGTCCTTTACAGGAGTCAATAATTGCAGCCTGCTCTTTGTCGCAGGTGAGGCAACAAATCCTGCAATCTGATCAATCAACTGTTGGTGTAGTTTTAGCGATTCTTTAGTTGCTAAGAATTGCCCGTCATCTCCGGCAACGCTACGAGCCAGCGCTAAAGCACGTTTAGGCGACACGCCATCAATTTCGGCAATTTGCCCAATGTCACCGGATTTCAACGACGAAATCACGGCTTCCTCTGAACCGAAATAGTCAGTCATTTTCTTTGCTAATCTCTCTCCTACACCAGGTAGCGCGCTGAGAACCATGACGACCATTGTTTGTCATCGGCTTAAGAGAATAGCGCTTTGTATTGTTAATTTAGCACTCTCTTAGACCGGTTTCGTCGCTAGCATAGGAATGCATTGGCGCCTGAAATAAATCATCGCAAGTGCGTTTGACAATTGGTAAGGTTAGAGTTGCGCTATTCCAATCTACGGAATATCCTCCGACTGATGATGATGAGGGGACATAATCTTCACCGGTTTGTGTCATTGTGATGTAGATTGTTTCGCCAGCACTAATGTAAACATCCATCGGCATGAACTCCATTAGACCAAGCACTTCCACATATGGTAGCAGCGATAGTTGACCATCTCTGCCCCCTTCATGAAATCTGAAGTCCATTACGGCATGACCCAAGTGCATACCTGCCTCATCGGTCATCTCAAGGAAACCATGCGCTCCATTAAGCGTACTCGGGGTTACGGGAATGTGGAAAGATGGCATTCCTGCAATAATCACATCCTCCTCAAACGGTCCATAGGTGAGGGTAATTGCAGATGCTGCAGACATTGAAGTGCCATCTGGTGCCATATCTGCACCGTTAATCAGTAAATATTCTGTGTCAGGAGCTGGATATGTTGTTTCAAATCTCCATCCGCCCCGATTATCCTGCATTTCTACTCCCAGGGTGGGCGCTCGACCCTCGCCTTTTAGATACCAATTAAACCAATACAGCATTTCGTCAGCCCAGTCCCACCGCAGTGTGTAAGGATAGGCCTCTGCTCCGCGCCCTTCACCCTGTGAGCTGTGTCCCGTCACTCGATCTGGATAGTCATGCGCCCACTGGCCTGCTAAGGTTTTGATTTCAATTCCTGCAGCCTCTACTTGTTGATGGATTGGGAACGCCATGTGAGGGTCAACATTCCAGTCTTGCATACCCTGAATGATGTAGATTGAGCCCTGATAATTTTCTAATACCCTTCCAAGGAATGAGCGCTCAGTCCAATACGTGTTTCCAGCGTAGTCAACCATTCCCCCGGTCTGATAGGCCAGTGGTCCGTTGACATAACCTTCCACATAACCCTCACAAAAATTCTCAGAATCACCACCATCGCCATCGATGCCAAAAGCACCATAGACACCATTGTGCATAATCATCCCTCTGGCCTCCATGCTGCCATTACGCCACATCAACTCGTGAACTCCAATCAGACCAGACATTGGGACGATAGTTGCTAAGTATGGATTGCCGAATGTTGCTGCCTGCCAAGGTGTAGAGCCGTCATACGACTTGCCAATCAGCCCTACTTTACCATTGGACCATGCGGCTTCTCCGAGGTAAGTAACTGCTGCATCGATACCTCGTTGTTCATCTGTCCCCATTAGATCCATGCAATGGTTGGAATTCCCAGTTCCGAATACTGATACCTGAGCAACAGCAAAACCGTGAGGCACATAGTTCTCGATTAGGAAGCGCCCTAAACGTTCGGCAGGGGTCGTCGCTGAAACATCACCGTCATCATAATATGGCCCAACATCTGCAATGACTGGCACTTTACATTCATCGGTTACATTACCACCCGAGTAGTCACATCCGTCGATTTCTGGCAGCCACAATCCGAGGTGAACCTCAGCGCCACCGGTAATGCCTGCGCCGCCGTCAGCAAGGGTGATTGAGGGGACGGGGACGTAGATTGATAGTGGTGCCGAGATATTGTGTGTCCCGTTAATGGTTACTCTACTAAAATCGTCTGAATCATCGTATTCGATATCAGCACGCTCCCATGGCTCTGGATAGGATTCCGCATCGAATGTAACAGTATCAGATGCGGTTTTTTCGCCAATACAACCGGATAACGTTGCGCTCACCATCACTAAGATGATTAGCCATGGTTTCCAGTTCATGACTTCCGCTGCCCCTCAACCTATTGAAATCATCGTATTAGATGTCCTTACTCCTCAGTATCATCCTTTACGGCTGCCATCTCTTGACGAACTTCATCCATGTCTAAATCTTCTAACATCACCACAAGGTCTCGTAGTGCTGCTTCTGGGAGAGCACCTGGTTGCATGAATACGCCGATTTGTTCTTTGAACGCAATAGTTGTGGGAATAGACCTTATGTTGAACATACGGCCTAATTGTGGCTCCTCTTCAGTATTTATTTTGGCAAAAACTACGTTTGGAAAGTCCTCTGAGACACGCTCATAAACTGGGCCATACGCTTTGCAGGGACCGCACCATTCGGCCCAAAAATCCAGAATCACCACTTTATTATTTTCAATCACGCCAGCAAACTCTGGTTCGGTAAGGTTAATTGTCGCCACAATAAATCCTAAGTGAATTAGTCTATCATATAATCGTTTGACAATATGAACCGGTTGGTTAATGTCCTTGTTGCTTGAGGTCTACGCATGCGACGAGTGTTGATTGTCTCAAGCGTTCTATTGTTGCTGCTATTATTGCCCTTAAGTTACACCGTTGAAAATTTGGAAATTAGTGAGGAAAGGCAAGCAAATGGACGTGCGGCAAATGTAGTTATTTCTGAACTATTTATTAGCCCAAACAATCTTGTCGCTAATGAGAATAGTTCTAACATATACGGTGCAGTAGATTGGAATGGTGACGGGGATTACGGTAGATTTAGTGACCAATTCATCGAGGTGTGGAACTCTGGTGACGCGCCGCAGGACGTCTCAAGTTGGTTGCTCTCAACAACTAGTGGCAGCCCACCGTGTCAGCTACCATACAACACGACACTGGAAGCGGATGCCAGACTAGTCGTCTTCCGTGCAGATTCCGACCTAGATCTTAGCTATTTTGACGGTGAAACAGTATCAATTTTTGATACTAATTCTAACCTGATCAACAGTATGTCGTTTCCCGCCACTGACTCGAGTTATGGTCAGTCATATGTCTCAGATAACGGAGTAATTGCCAAAGCGGACCCAACACCGGGTCGAGCAACTGATTACTCTGAGGAATACACCGTTCCAGACAACATAGCCAACTGCTACAAATTAAGCAACGCCGACTCATCACGAGCTTTCCTACTCAAGGGTCGAGTGGTCACAATGGATGGCGAAAACAATGTAATCAATGACGGAAATGTCATGATTCGTGATGGCAAGATTACCGGCGTCTGGGCATCCAACAGCAACCCACCTGCTGGGGTTGATTTTACCGATGTACCAATTGTTGAAACTGAAGGCACAATTTATCCTGGATTGATCGATTTACACAACCACGTACATTACAACCACATACCTCTGTGGGATTTTGAGGTCCACCTCAGCGAATCTCAAAAATCCGAAGAAGGGGGCTACACCAACCGGTATCAATGGGGTAACAACTGGGATTATGGGCCCAGTATAACTTGGATGAAAACCAACATTCAGTCTACCTATCGCTGGGACATGGCAAGTGAGCAGATGAAATATGCTGAGGTCCAAGCTGTAGCCGGTGGAGTAACTGCCATGCAAGGTTCACCAAGCTCAGGGACTCAGGCCTGGGACAGTATATTATCACGAAACATCGAGTTATACAACTTCGGCCAAGACGGCATCTCTACCTGTGCAGTTTGCGGTGCTGCAGATGATGATTACACCGGTAGTCACCTGATTAGCCAAAGTGAATCGGGGACGCTAAACGCCTGGTTTGTCCACCTTTCAGAAGGAGTCGACCAGTCGAGTAAGGATGAATTTGATGCCTTGTGGAATAAGGGATTGATTATGGATGAAACTATCGTTATTCATGGCACTGCACTCGACTCCACGCAATTTAGCCAAATGGCTAGCGTAGACTCAGAATTAGTCTGGTCGCCACTTTCCAACCTACTACTATACGGAGATACCACTGATGTTGTTGCGGCAGACCAAGCGGGTGTGAGTATCTCAATTTCACCAGATTGGGGGCCGAGTGGCTCCAAAAACAACCTCCACGAACTGAAGGTAGCCGATATGTGGAATACCAATAACCTCGGCAATCATTTCAGTAACTATGAGTTAGTTCAGATGGTTACCTCAAACCCTGCAGACGCGACTGGATGGACGCCATTTGTTGGACGAATTAAAGCAGACCTATACGCCGATTTAGTAGTCATAGACACATTTCATGAGGATCCATATCGCAACCTGATTGAAGCAATAGATGCTGATGTCGCTCTTACTGTTGTCCAAGGCAAAGCAGTGTTTGGTGATATTGATATCATGCAGGATTTGCAGGGTGATGATTGGGAATATGTCAACGGAACTGATTTCCAAAAAGCAGTCGATGTCACCACGCTGACCGAGGTTGACGGCAGTCAAACATTCGCTGAGATTGAGGCGGGCTTGGCCATGGCAATGCGTCATGAATTTAATGACATGAAAGCCAATTGGGTTGAGTTCAACGGCGACAGCGATGAAGAGATTAATGCATGGCTGAACACAACATTTGATGGTGATTATCGCGATGAGGTTAACCGTCTTAAAAACATGACATTAGATCCAATTTTTACCTCAGGAGATGAGCGGTATTTTGATGTAATTAATCGGTCAATTCACGCAAATTACCATATTGACCTCTCAAAGCTATATTCTGATTATTACACCGTTGAAATGACAAACGGTGACCGAATTAATGTTAATGTTCAGTTACCTGTGGATACTTCAACGCCCAACAACAATAACAACGGCCAAACAGGTAGTGGGGACACTACAACTCTGCCTGGTCCTGTCGACAATAATACTGAAGATCAGGACGACATGTTTGCTGAACAACCAAATGATGAATTCGTCGATGAAACCGCTGCAGACGAAGCAACAAAGAACCAACTAAAATTGATTCTTGGAATAATTGTCGTGATTCTATTATTCGGATTGTATGTCGTCAGTAGAACAGATGACAGCGATGAACTGGCGAGTTCGCAAAATTCAATTGTTGAAAAGATATGGGACGACGACGAACTCAATGAATCAACAGATCAACAAAGTAATCTGCAAAACGACCCACAGGCGCCAATCGATATCAAGGATAAACTAGCGAGTGCGATGAAATCATCCGGCCTCTCTGCGGTCCGGTTATTCACTGCCATAGACCAGACCAAAGATGGTTATGTCTCACGCCGGGAAATAAGGACTGCAGTAAACACCTTGCTGAAGGACTCAGTGAAAGTTTCAGACATTGACTCAATGCTTGAAGAGTTTGACAGTAATGGTGATGGGGTAATTAGTTTAGATGAATTTTTGACTGTCATGGAACAACACCAACCAACACAGTTTGTGCCAGTCTTACCGGACCTCAAACCACCGCCAAAGTGACCGTTGGTGCATTACTGGGCGTGCTAAAAAATTAAATTAGGCACGAATATTACTGGTAATCTTTGTTTATCTCACGGCTTATTATCAGTTTTTGGATTTGACTGGTACCACCAAAAATCTGGTAAATTTTTGCGCCTCTCATGCGTCTTGCAGCTGGGAATTCTTCAGAGTAGCCATATCCTCCGAAGATTTGGACTGCATCAGTGGTAACTTCCATACCGATGTCTGCAGCATACCTCTTAGCATGTGCTGCGGCCAAAGTCGCTCTTTCGCCTTTGTCTAGCATACTTGCCGCCTTGTGCGCCAATAGTCTTGCTCCTTCAATCTTGGTTGCCATGTCAGCGAGCATAAACGATATTGCTTGATGTTCAAAAATTGACTTACCAAAGGTCCGCCTTTCGTTAGCGTATTGCCAGGCTTCTTCCATTGCCCCACGTGCATTGCCAAGTGCATGCGATGCAAGCATTGGTCTTGAACGATCAAAAGCAACCATTGCTTGTAACCATCCATTGCCCTCCACACCGCCAACAAGATTGGCCTTGGGCACTTTGACATTATCAAAACTTACCGAACGGGTATCAGAGGATCTTTGTCCCATTTTCTCTTCTTTCTTACCAACCGATAGGCCGGGTGAATTCGCTTCGATAATAAATCCGCTAAGAGCCCCGTAGGTGTTTTCATCAGCAGTTTTTGCCAATACGTAGAACCAGTCAGCGTGGCCTGCTCCTCCAATCCACATTTTTGCGCCGTTTACAATGTAATTATCGCCTTCTAGTATAGCAGTTGTCGTTATTGCTTTGACGTCTGAACCAGCACCTGGTTCGGTAACACAATACGCTGAAATTTTACCATCGCAAACTCGGCCGAGATATTCCTGTTTTTGCTCTTCTGTGCCGGCATAAATGATTGGGTGACATGCTAGCATAGTCACACCGGTGATTGTTGCAAATCCCGGATCGCCCCGACCTAATTCTTCATTTATCATTACCTCATCTAGAAAACTCAGCCCCATACCGCCGTATTCTTGTGGTATGGTGCAATTCAATAATCCCAATTCTCGGGCTTTGTTAATAGATTCTGCGGGAAATAATCCCTCGCGGTCCCAATGTTCAGCATTAGGAATTAGTTCATCGTCAGCAAATGTTCGAGCAAGTTCAACTAACATTTCTTGCTCTTCATTCAACTCAAAATCAACCATGGTGTATCTCGGGTGCACTGACATTTAATGTTGTGTAGAAAATAAATGACAGATTTCAGTCATGACGTCGGCGGCTCTAGCAACAGGCATGTTACCACAAGCCGGCTCGTTGATTATTCAACTTCCCAAATTGGGCCGTCAGCAGAGTCGGTCACAACCACACCCATTGCTTTCAGTTCGTCCCGTATTTTATCGGCAGAGTCCCAATCTTTGTTGGCTCTCGCCTGAGCCCGTTTGACCAGCAAACTCTCAACCTTTGGAGCCAGTTCGGCTCGTCGCGGATCTTCCTCTGGCTCGAGTAAGGCGAACTCACGGGTTGGCAAAATTCCAAGTACTAAGCCGGCTGATTCTTCAAGCCAATCTACGGCGTAATGAGCGAAGGCATCGAGGTCCGCCTCATCTAGGCCGCTACTGAGTATCTTCGAAATCTCACGCACCCCGCCAAGTACTTTAGCAACTGCATCACGGGAATTAAAATCATCATCCATAGCCTGAGCGAAACCCTCGCCCATTTTCTCCAGAATTGCTAAAGATTTTGTTAGTGGTTGTGGGGAATTAATATCTGGTTTAGGCAGGCTTACCGGCGATTGTGTAGTCATGCCTTTCAGGGAATTTATGTAGCACTCTAGCACGCGATTATAATTACGTTCAGCATCTTTCAGCAGTGTTTCGTTCATGTCGATTGGTGAACGATAATGAGCGTTAATCAACGCAAACCTAAGGACCATCGCATCTACTTGCTGAAGAATGTCTTTTATGGTCCAAAAATTTCCCAGCGATTTGCTCATTTTTTCGCCGTCGATATTTACGAAACCATTGTGCAGCCAATGATGAACAATAGGTGAACATCCTGTGTGGCACTCACCCTGGAATATCTCTGCTTCATGATGCGGGAAACGCAAGTCGTGGCCACCACCGTGAATGTCAAATTGAGTGCCAAAATGATCAAGCGACATCGCAGTGCACTCGATATGCCACCCCGGGCGTCCCGGCCCCCAAGGTGAATCCCAAGTCGGCTCGCCCGGTTTGGCAGCTTTCCATAACGCGAAATCCTTGTGGTCTTTTTTACCTGACCCAGTATCACCAACTCTACCGCCTGCACCAGACCGCACTGCGTCAATATTTTGACCGGTTAATTGACCATACTTTTCGGGCGCAGACTCAACTTCAAAGTATACTCCATCATTTGCGGCATAAGCATGACCTTTGTCAATTAAGTCTTCAGTTATGCGAATCATATCTTCAACGTATTCGGTACACCGTGGGTAGTCATCGGCACGAAGAATGTTTAAGGCGTCCATATCTTCATAATATCCAGTAATGTTTTCTTCTACTATACGCCGCCAATCTTGGCCAGTCTCATTTGCTCGTTTGATGATTTTATCATCGATATCAGTAAAATTTTGCACGTAGTGTACGTCAAAACCAGAGGCTTCCAGCCAACGATGAATCAAGTCGAATGAAAGATAACATCTAGCATGGCCTAAATGACATTTGTCGTAAACTGTTACCCCACAAACATACATCGAGACTTTACCGGGTTCCATCGTTTTGAACGGAACTTTTTCTCGACGACGTGTGTCGTGGACTCTTAGAGGCATTTGAAACAGGCTGCGGTGTTGGCCATCACACTTGAAGGTTATAGATAGGTTGCATACAGGCAGACTCGGTGTACCGGTGAAGAACGCTGGCAATGGGATTATTGTTGCGGGGAAATTTATTCCTGATCGGATAATTATCCGGACCAGTTGGTTGTTACCTGCCACCACTGTCCCATTTGCCATGCTGATTCACATTATTAGCGGTAATTCCAGAGACTTCCCCTTTTTTATTTCTGAGGCTGACTACCCCGGTTTAGAGCAACTCGTGTTCACGGTCGGTTTGGCAGTATCCGGTCTAGTTCAAATGGTGTTTGCTTATCGAATGTGGCAGGAATATCGCAGAATTAACCGTAGTAAGTTGCTAGATTTAGCTTTATGTTGTGGTTTGTTTACTGGTGCAAACTTATTCATAATGTCATTTGCTGATATGTATGACCACCTGGCATTACACATTATCACTGCTTCTTTAGTATTCCAAGTCGGGTTGCTCTGGGCGGTCATTTCACACTTTGCTATTCCCAATGCTAACCGACGAGGCAAGAATCTTCGAAGATTGAGCATCGGTTTATCCATAACATCATACATCGTTATGACTCAAGCGGTCGTACGAGCATTCAGTGACCTAGATGATTATGGTCTTGAAGATGACACTATTTTCACTCTAGATCGTATACAGGAAGCCATAGATGTGGCTGCATTTGCTGAATATGCATTGTTTGTTGGATTAATTCTCTGTTTGTACTCTTTTGAACAGGACTTTATCGCCCTATCAAATTCAACTGAGGAGTGAGTCTTTGACGTTTATAATCGGCAAAGACATATCAAAAACTGCAGCCTCATCTTTGGTTATATCGCCTAATCGGATGGCTTCGCCAAGTAGTTTCTTAGTTGCTTCAGGATGGTATTGGACCGTTTTTATTGGCCGGCTGGGATGTTGACAGGCGGCAATTGCGCAGTGTTTGGCAGAGGCAGTTATCTCCAACTCACCAGCATCTACCACGTGGTCTTGGTGGGTAAAAACGGCATTTGCCGTCATCCCGTTAGTATACTCTACCTCTGAAACAAAATGACTACCCTCAGCGGCTCGCTCAACCTTACCACCAAATGCGGCGGCAATGATTTGATGACCAAAGCAAATCCCAATAATTGGGACCTTTGCTGTGCGAATTAGTTCCACAACATCGTCCATCCACGGCTCCCAAGAGCTTACATTGCGTCGTGAACCGGTCACTACAATATAGTCACAATCTACTGGTTTATCGACCACGATGCCAAAGCCATATTCGGTTCTGGTTGTGGTATGAGGTGACCACAAGAATACCTCGGGCTTATCAAAATGCGAGATTATTTCCAACACTCCTTCCTTGCCGAAAGCCTTTCGCTCAGCCAACAAGTCGACAATCAATAGGCGCATGACATCATGCTTCAAGGGCTTCAGAGTTTTCAACTTTCTTGGCTTCAATGGCCTCATCGTTGGCTTTTATCTGCTCCCAAACAATCTCAGCGATGTCTAATACTTCCATTTCCGAACCTATTGCTGAAAGTCCGTCGGTTATCATGGTCGAACAAAATGGACAGCCTACTGCCACAGTATCTGCACCAGTCTCAGCCAATTCTTTTGAGCGAATTATATTGACTCGGTCATACCCTTCATCAACATGCTCTTCCATCCACATCTGCGCCCCGCCTGCACCACAACAAAATGAGCCACGCCCACTTCTTTCGGCTTCGACATCAACACCACCAATTGCGCTCCTTGGCGCCTCCAGTTCGCCACCAATTCTGCCCAAGTAACAAGGGTCATGAAAAGTGATAGAGCCATCATGTTCGGGGCTTGGTAATTTGCCCTCAACTTGTAGGTGATCTATTAGTTGCGAATGGTGCATGACCTCGATATCTTCACCTCCGTAGTCTTTGTATTCTTTGCCCAGTGTGTGGAAACAATGCGGGCAGGAAGCGACTATTTTCTTTACGCCAATCTCTTCAAAAGTTGCGAGATTAGTCTCGGCCAGCATTTGAAATAAGTATTCATTACCTGCTCTGCGAGCAGCATCTCCAGTGCAGCCCTCTTGCATTCCTAATATGCCAACATCGAGTCCGGCTTCTTTCATGATACTAATCGTGTCCCTTGCAACCTTCTTGTTGCGTTCATCAAACGATGCGGCACAACCTGCGAAATAGATGTATTCTGCAGGTTCAGCGATTTTGACATCAAGACCTTCTGCCCATTCGCCACGCTCGTGCGAAGGTAAGCCATAAGGATTTGAATCAGACTCTAGATTTTCTATTGTGGCCATCAACGGCATCACGGTAGCCTCCACCTTCTCGTCAAACTCCATTCGTTCCATCATCAGATGTCGTCGTGCATCGGTAAGCTTGGGTACGTGGTCGATGTAAATCGGACATGCCTCGACACAAGCATGACATGTCGTGCAAGCCCAGATTGACTCTTCGCCAAATTTGGCGATGATATCTTCCTCAGGGGTCTCCCCCTCCATCAATGTTGAGTAATTATCGTTGGCATAATTCCGCACATCATGGATAATTTGCATTGGATTTAGGGCTTTACCAGACGCGTATGCTGGGCACACATCTTGACATCTAGCGCAGGAAGTACAAGCCCACCCATCTATTAGGCTACGCCATGTTAAATCGGTGTAGTTTGCCGTACCAAATGATTCGACGTCTAAATCGTCTAATAAAACCGCTTTGCCCTGGTCATCAACCTGCATCGGCTCCATAGTTGCCATAGGCCGCATATCGTGGAAAAAGACATTGGGAAACGCCATAACCAAATGCATATGCTTGGAAAGGGGAATCAAAAACATGAATGTGGCAATGGCCAACATGTGAGCCCAATAAGCGCCTACAACCACCGCAGTTGATGGGGCAATTGTAGTTGCCACCCAAGCACCGATCGGCTCGTAAGTTGAAGAAACTCCTGCCTCCCCGGCTTCGACAAAAAATGAAGTGACAGTGATAGTCATTATCAACATCAAAATGATATTTCCCTCAAGTTGTGATTTCCCCTTGAGTTTTTCTGGAGTAAAGACAACCCTGCGGGTTAGAGCAGCAACACACCCTATCAAGGCGATTGTGTAGCCTGTTTCGACAATTAGGTTCCATGGTCCTTTAACAAATGCTGGCAGGAAGCTATGTGAAAACCAGTTTGCGGTTGCTAGGTCAAACATATCTGTTGAGAGCATCAAAAAGCCCCAAAACATCAACACATGTATGCCACCCGCAACCCGGTCTTGCAGAACTTTCTTTTGGCCCAACCATCCAGTGGCGACCTCTTTTACTCTGGCTGGCCAATTATCAAAGCGATAATCGGGTTTACCCACCATAACCAAACGAGTTGCCTTCCATACTTGATAGGAGAAAAAAGATACAGAGATACCTCCCAGTAGTAGTAGAATTACCCATCCGGAGATGGGCCCATAATCCATCATAAGTGGGTGTTTCACCATATCGCCCCAGTCGCGCTATTGTTGGGCCATGGCAGTACGAGTATTGAACTCTCCGTATCAAAGCACTAATACAATAACCTTGTGAGCATGACACATAAGCAGGCAAAATGGAGGGAAATTATGACAAGCATTACGACCAGCGCTCCAGGCAAATGCATTCTATTTGGAGAGCATGCAGTCGTGTATGGTCATCCTGCGGTTGCAGTGGCAATAGACCAACGAATCTCGGTTCGTATACAGCCATCGCCCAGTGGAATTTGGCTCCTTGATGGCAGTGAGTTAAACATGCAACGAAACCCACATATTGCCGCATTAATCAACAAACTGTGGCCAAAGGAATCCGGTGCACCGCCATTATCGATACACATCGAGGGAAACATCCCGCGTGCAGCAGGTTTGGGTTCATCTGCTGCTTTATCGGTAGCCTTTGCTGGCGCACTACGCCTAGCAAGAGGGAGATTGATGAGAGAGGCGGGTTCTAACGATAGAGTGCATTGGGCAGAGGGTTTTGGCTCGACAATTTCCCTCACCAGTGCGTATGATAACAAAACCGGAATATTCCCCGACCAAACACTCTCAGAACTATTCCATCTAACTGGTCCTGAGTCTGTCGACGAAGATGAGAATGCCATCTTAGCACACAGCGTCGAGGCGATCGCTCAGAAAGGCCGGGCATCGCCGATGGATTCATCAACTTGTTCTCACGGTGGAATTATCGTAATTTCAGACCAACAAGAGCACAAACTAGACTACCTGTATCACAGAGAATTAACTACGCCTAGTGGGACTGTCAGATGGCACATTCATGAATTGGCATCGATAGCTCAGCCTGATGATGTCTACTTGGTTATTGGCAATACTGGAGTCAATGCTCCAACAGCAAAGCAAGTTGCTAAAGTCGCAAAAATGCTGCAGGATAACCCCACAAAAATCGAAGAGATTGAAACCATAGGTAAAATTGCTCGGCGTGGTATTGAAGCCCTAAAAAGAGCAGATTATGCTGCAGTTGGCAGAACAATGAGCGAAAATCAGCTCATGCTGAAAAGTATCGGAGTTTCAAGCCCAGAATTAGATGTTCTAATCAGGGCGGCAACCCCGAGCAGTTTAGGGGTAAAACTGACCGGTGCTGGTGGTGGTGGATGCATGGTCGCATTGACAAAAAATCCTCGCGTAACAAGTGATGCAATCGAACTCGCAGGGGGTAGAACCCTAATTTCTAAACTTGGTAGTCCCGGAATGTCAATAGATTCCTTGCCCAATTCTACATTTTGGCAAAAATCATGATTCTGAGAACGTTTTGACTCCTTAAGGGAAAAGCGGTCATTTAAATACCTCTTATAAGTGGCTTTTAAACATGCCAACTGATGAAGAACGTCTAACTGTAGTAAATGTAGTTGCTAGCACAAGGGTTGCTGAAGAGCTTGACTTACCTGATATCGCTATTCAACTAAACTGTGAATATGAACCGGAACAGTTTCCCGGAGTAGTTTACCGAGTTACTGACCCAAAACTTGCCATCCTAATGTTCCGCTCTGGAAGGGCTGTGTGCACTGGTGGGAAGGATGAGGATAACATCCACACTGGAATAGACCGCATGATTTCCGACCTACGGGGTGCTGGTATCAAAACATGGGATCTAGCCGATGTCGAAATTGAAGTTCAAAACATGGTTGCTACCTACGCGCTTCACTACCCTGAAGACTATGACGGCAATGACAAATTTACTGGCGAGCCACTTGCCGGCGTGCCAAGAAAGCTGAATTTGAACAACTTAACCTTCCACCTGCCGTTTGATAAGGTCGAATACGAGCCAGAGCAATTCCCTGGTCTAATCTACCGACTCGACTACCCGAAGGTCGTCTGTCTGATTTTCGGTAGTGGAAAGATGGTAATCACCGGCGCACGACACAAGGATGAAATTCTCGAAGCGGTCGAGATTATCAAAGATGAGTTAGCAGACTTGCTGTGAAGTGAAATTACCCATTCACTCTATTCAAGAGAAGCGTTCATTGCCTACTCCGCCTTGGCTAAAGCATGCGGGGTGGCTACCAACGGCATATCAAAGCCGTAGGATTGATACTCATACTACTGCTGTCAACAACAATTAACTACCAACACAACCCCAAACTAGACCATGTTTTTGAGCCAATGGAGGCTGAAAAGACTGCATCGTCGCCACCTGATGTCCCGGTATGGCGAGTGGGTGATAAGTGGAAATATGCAGGTACATTTGACCCCACACAATTGGTAATAGATTCAGGAGTTGAGGCCAATGTCGGTGAAATCAACGGCGACTCCATAACCGAAGTCCTGTCGATTACTGAACAAAATGTGGCTGGAACCCCTACCTTGGTTTATACTGTCAGAACATCGGCTAACTTTGACAAATCTGGTGTCTCGCTGGATAGTTTTACCGGAACTGCTGAAATCGAATTTACTCAAACAGAAGTACTCAGAGTGAGTGATTTAGCATCATTACGGAGTGATCTTGATCTGTTCATCGAATTTACCCCGAGTGGGATAAGTTTTCTCAAACAAACCGTCGGGGATATTACCATCTCGAATACATATTCACCGGCTAGTGAAAATTATGATTTCCCTCTACGTGATGGTGACCGTTGGACTACAACTATTACCTCAACCTCGCAATGGTCTGGCTCAAGTGACTACATTACTCCGTTCCCACCACCGACCTCAGAGACCAACAGCTCAACCTATGAGGTTACAAATACTGGCTCACCAATCAATGAATTTGGTCAAACAATCAATTATGGTGGTTGCGATGACTCTTACGAAATCACTTCATTTAATTCCGATGGTGAGGAGTCAGGTTACCATTGGTTCTGTCCCGCGGCAAGAAATTTTGCTTGGAAGCATACCGAGGAGGATGTCGGCCTGACTATTGATTTCAGGCTCAAAGAATACATGCCAAAAGATTCGTCTGGAGTGAACATCTACAATAACCCGGGCGCTCGAGACGATTGCTTAACGGTAGGCACTGTAAATGATGTTACTGCCTTAGATACTCCGATAGATGTTTGGGTGAACGCCTCATCCACTAGCGGTTGTTTCGGGACTACTGGTGGACTCTCATTAGAATTAAGACATGAAGCAACTGGTGAAATTCAAAGCTTAACCACTGCGGCTAATGGCAGTGCATGGACCACAATCAACATTGGAAATAACGAAGATGGCTCT
>CEWJ01143445.1_pt1 | contig 21081 bp, 20 predicted proteins | sample 350291 | NCBI WGS metagenome assembly CEWJ01 (sample SAMEA2622923, study PRJEB7988) | marine metagenome | isolation source: saline water (ENVO:00002010), including | reverse complement strand
CGCAATTCACGGCCCTGAGCATAGGCGGCATACATTTGGTCAGATACCGACTTGTGGTCCTCACGGGTTGTTTTCTCACCGATACAACCACCCATCAATCGAGATAGGCTTGGAAGTACGTTGATTGGAGGATAGATACCTGAACCGTGCAACTCACGCGAAATTACGATTTGGCCTTCTGTAATGTATCCAGAAAGATCCGGAATCGGGTGCGTGATATCGTCACCGGGCATGGTCAGAATGGGGAACTGCGTGATGCTGCCCTTCTTGCCCTTCACTAGACCGGCACGCTCGTACAGCATGGCCAAGTCAGTGTACATGTAACCAGGATAACCACGTCGACCGGGCACTTCTTCACGTGCAGCACCGATTTGACGAAGAGCGTCACAGTAGTTAGTCACGTCAGTGTAAACAACCAGTACGTGATAATCATGCTCAAAGGCAAGGTATTCTGCTGCAGTGAGTGCCAATCGAGGAGTAATCAATCGCTCGACAGCGGGGTCGTCTGCCAAGTTGACGAATAGTACCGCATTCTCCAGTGCACCTGTTCGCTCAAGGTCACTTCGGAAGAAGTTGTATTCCTCAGCAGTGATTCCCATAGCGCAGAACACTACGATGAACTCTTCATCGCTGTCCTTCAGTTTTGCTTGACGTGCGATTTGCAGTGCAATGTCATTGTGTGGCAGACCAGACGCACTGAAAATGGGCAACTTTTGTCCACGGACGAGAGTTGTACAGCAATCGATTGCACTGATTCCAGTCTGAATGAAATCGTGAGGTGATTGACGACTGTATGGGTTGATTGCAGCACCAATGATGTCGGCTTCACCCTCTGCAACAATGGCTGGGCCACCGTCACGGGGTCGACCTGCACCGTCCAGAATTCGACCGATCAAATCCTTGCTCACGGGTAGCTTAAACACGTCACCCATGAACTTGACACCGGTTCCTAGATCGACACCTGCGGTTCCTTCGAACACCTGTACGACGACCATGTCGTCACTGGTATCGAGAACCTGACCGTTCTTCATACTGCCATCTGTCAAGCGCAATTGCACGATTTCACCGTAAGCAACAGGTTCTGTCTTCTCAAGGAAAACAAGCGGGCCTTTCACGTCTGTAATTGTTCGATATTCCTTTCCACTCATCTAAATCCCTCCTAGTTTTCCTCCGCCGCTGCGGCAATTTGTTTGTTCATTTCGTCAACCAATCCATCGACACGGTCGAGGTAACCGGGTTCGAATCGGTCTCGCATCAGGTTGGTACGTGCTGGGACGTTCACAACATCCTCCAACTGACCCCCTGCTGCGAGTGCCTTCTTGGCAGAATCTTGGAATGTTAGAATGGCCTTGGCCATCTTGTATTGCTGCGCTAGACCCGAATATGCGTCGACATCGTGGAATCCGTTCTGTTGCAAGAAGAATTCACGAATCATACGTGCGACTTCAAGTGTCAACTGCTGGTCGACAGGAAGGGCATCCGAACCGACCAACTGAACAATTTCTTGCAACTCAGCTTCAACCTGAAGCAGACTGCTAATTTCGGTTCGAATCTCGGGGAAATCTGTGGCGATGTTGTCACGGAACCACTGATCTAGACTCTGAGGATACAGAGAGTACGAACTGAGCCAGTTGATTGCAGGGAAGTGGCGCTGTCGGGCCAAACCTGCATCCAACCCCCAAAACACCTTCACAATTCGAAGAGTACCTTGGGACACTGGTTCGCTGATATCTCCACCAGGTGGCGATACTGCACCAATCACAGTGACTGAACCGTCTTCGCCTTCCAAGGTCTCGACACGGCCAGCGCGCTCGTAAAACTCAGCCAAGCGACTGGACAAGTACGCAGGGTATCCTTCCTCACCAGGCATTTCTTCTAGGCGGCTACTGATTTCACGCATAGCTTCAGCCCATCGACTGGTGGAGTCTGCCATCAGTGCGACGTCATAGCCCATGTCACGGAAGTATTCCGCGATGGTGATTCCAGTGTATACCGATGCTTCACGTGCAGCCACAGGCATGTTTGAGGTGTTGGCAATCATCACAGTTCGATTCATCAGAGGCTTGCCGGTGTTTGGATCAATCAAGTGAGGGAACTCATCCAACACTTCAGTCATCTCGTTACCACGCTCACCACATCCGATGTAAACCACAATCTGGGCGTCCGAATACTTGGCCAGCGATTGCTGTGTGACCGTCTTTCCTGAGCCGAATGGACCAGGGATTCCAGCCGCACCACCCTTTGCGAGTGGGAACAAGAAATCGAGAATACGCATGCCGGTGACGAGCGGTGTATCTGGCGCATACTTCTGCTTGAATGGCCGTGGTGAACGGACCGGCCACTTCTGCATCATCTGAATTTCAGTGCCATCATCAAGAGTACATACGGTTTGAGTGACGTTGAATGAACCGCTCTCGATACTGGCAACCTTCCCACTTGTTCCTGGAGGTAACATGACCTTGTGCACAATGGTTTCAGTCTCTTGTACTGTACCAATCACATTGCCAGATTCAAGTTCGTCGCCAACTGAAACTGTGGCTTCAAAGTCCCAGACCTTTTCCAAATCTAGACCATCAGCATCTACACCACGTTCGATGAAGGTACCCATGGTTTTCTCCAAAACCGGTAGTGGGCGTTGGATTCCGTCGTAAATCTGCGTTAGCAGACCCGGTCCCAACTGTACCGATAGCGTCTGACCGGTGCGTACCACCGGCTCGCCCGGGCGGATGCCGGACGTATCTTCATACACTTGGATAACAGACTTGTCACCGTGTAATTCAATCACTTCGCCCATCAATCCTTCATGCCCTACGCGTACAACTTCATACATTCTTGAACGGATGCCTGTGGCCGTCACCACAGGTCCAGAAATACGGTAAATCACTCCATTTTCGTCACTCATTTTTCGTCACTTCCTTTTTTTGGATTACTTCCAAAGGTCGACGCCAAGCGCCGACTTGATGGACTCTCGGAGGGTATTGTCCTCTTCGGTCCCAATGCCCAACACTGTGGGCGTAATGCTGTCTGCTATCTGCGAGCGCAGACGATCAGACAAGCGAGTCATATCAGCACTATCGATAACGACAATGCCCACATCCTTCTGGCTCAGAAGGCCTCGCATGACTTCAGCGAGTTCTTCATCACCCTTGGGATGATGCAATCGGCTGATTCCAGCCAATTGGAATCCTAAGGTGAATTCGGGTGTACCAACAACAGCGATCTCCATTTTTTCACCTCACAGATTCATGTGCGCTTCAATGACCTCATCAGAGAGGCCTGCCGCTTTGCCACGCACAAGCAAGCGGATGTTTTGCACCTCGAGCACTTTGCTCTCGATGTAGTGAATCACGGGGAATGCTGACAGCGGATTCAGGTAAGAGAAGCGGCGCATCATTGAGTTGCGCTGTTCTTGCAATAGTGAGACCACGGGGTCTAAACTGGTTGCAGATGCCTGAATGGCGTCATCAAATCCGGTATCATCGAATGAGGTGGCTCGGCGGAGGGCCTCAAGCACACCTTCATTCGAATCGGCCATTGATGCAGTTTTGAGAACTGCTTTGGAAATCTTGCCACCGCCAATCATCAGAGCATCGCGATCTTCTCCATTGATTCCCTGACGGAGGCCACGGAATTGGTTGATGATATTTCGATGGTCAATTTCAACCTGGATGTATTTCTCCAATAATGGTGGGCTATCGGGTCCACGGATGGCATCCAATGCATCGCGGTAGTACGCAGAGTCGAGTGTATCTTCCATCTCCTGTAGGCTCGCATCGACCTCAAGACGAGATAGGGCGTAACCCCAAGGAGTTCCGGACATCGCTGCGACTGCGTCGCTCAAGCTGTCACAATTTCGAACAATATCGAGCCACTTACTGTTGCTCATATTTTCCTCAGGAAGGACTTGACTCGAGACCATTTCAATATCTGCACCACTATGTATGGCGCGCAAGACGGTCTTTGCGTTCTGGTATGAGAATCGCTTGACATACACAGCAACGGTGGATTTCAACCGACCTTGACAGAAGCCGAGAACGGTTTCAAGATCCGCATCTAAATTGTGATTCAGTGCGGCTTCAATAAGATCCGCGCCAGACAAACGGGGGGCATACAAATCAATCTCATTTCGATAACCCATGTCACCGATTGAGATACCAATGGTATCCGGGCCCTGTTGCAATAGTTGGCGCATACGGGTTGAATCAATAAGCCCTGCACGCCGTGTTTTCGCACGCGCAGCAGCATTGGCCACATTGCTGCGACCGTTATTGACTCGAACCATTTTCTCACCTCAGTTAATTTCCAAACAATGTTTCGTTGACAGATGCTAGGCTGGCTTTCCAAGCCTCTTCAAGGCGACTGTCAAATCTGTAATCTAGTACGATCGAACTGTCTGCGGATTCAAGTGTGAATCCTCCCAGTCCGTCGATATCTGCTCCAAAGTTGAATCCTTTCGCTTCCTTCTCTAGCGCTTTGCGGTCAATCGAGACAGGGCGCATGGTCATGCCATCCCCCTCTTTCTTGGCCTCAGCAACAAGGGCTTTGATGAGGGCTGCGCGGCCTGATAGTTTGGCCGAACCAACCTCTGCCTTGACGGCATCCCATGTAGCATCCAACTCCTTTGCTTTTGCAATGAGTTCACGCTTCTGGTTATCCTGTCGAGAGGATGCAACGAGTTCCTTTGAGAGCTGTGTGGCTTCGCGCTCGGCTCGAGAAACAAGTGCTTCTCGAATCTCGGCAACTTCTGCCTCAGCCTCTTTATCCAGTGATTTCGCCGTTTTCTTGGCTTCATCCTTGAGGGCCTTGGCTTCCGCCTTTGCCTGAGCGGCAATTTCGTCAGCTAACGCTTCTAGAGACATCATCACACATTCCATTTAGAGTCGTATCTGTGGTTTGACCGTTCTGCTTAGAGCAAGAACATGGCCAAGAAACCGAACAGGACGATGGTCTCAGGCAACGCAGTGAAGATCAGCGCGTGAGTGAATCGGTCCTTGTCCTCGGCCAACATGCCGACGGCGGCTGCGCCAATTTGTCCTTGGCTCATACCGGTACCGATACCAGTTAGACCGAGTGCAAGACCTGCACCGATCATCTTCATTGCTGCTTCTGTACTTGCGTTGTCTGCTGAATCTGCAGTCTGAGCGGCTACAATGCCTGTTGCAATAAACAACACACTCGAGACAAGCATCATTCGAACGCCTGCTTTCAGGGTTTTATTTTTCATTTTCATTTCCTCCTTTTTTCCATTGCTATGCAAGGAATGTGATATGCGCTACTCCACCTCCACGCGGCGCGCTTTGAATCCGAATGGCTTGAACGCCTCGCCACTCGAGTCGTAGAACTGGCGCATCCATTCCACGAAGTGCAATCGCACTGCGTGGATGTTTGGACTGAATACACCAAGTCCCCATGCAAATAGTTGAACCATGAGCCAACCAATGATGATTACTGGGAATAATGGGCTTGAGAAATCAAGGCTTCCATACAACATGTTGTTGCCTGTTTCAGCGATCTTCACACCGACCACACCGACTGCGAAAAGACGCACATAGGAGAGAACCGTAGGCAACATACCGATTGCTTCGATGCCTGCCAATCCGATGTTAATCGGGAATGGAACGCCATGGTATCTGAACAATGTCCACATCAACATGCCCAAACCAATCGCGAAATTGGCCACACCGACCGTCATCACAGTGCCCATCAAGTCAATGTAGTCTTGATCGGGGTTGACCCATTTTTCTTCGTATGCGGGAACAGAAAGGAATGCGTAGGCTGCGAGGAAACCGCCAATGAGGATTAGCATCCAACTGCCCTTCTCAAATAAGGCGCAGACGAATCCTTGGTCGCCGTGACCATTTCCATACAGCCAAATGTCCCGGAAGCCAACTGTTAGTCCAATGAGAATGTGTGCGACGCCCAAATAGATGGTGAGAAGAATGAGGTGCTCAAGGTTGCCACCGTGTGCAACATCGGAGACTCGGTGGAATGGGTAAGCGAGTGTGAGTCCGAATGGCCCATCCAAAACCCAGTGGACTTCGCCACCGTTCGGATACATGACGGTCATCCAAGCAACCCAGCCTGGCAGAGACTGATCATGTCCTGTACCAAATTTTGGTTCTTTCCAATAATAGTGACCATGTGAGCCATCGGGAAGGACGTGTGCCTCACATTGAGCAACGCCAACGATGCCTTCGATGTAATATCCTGCATCATCCTTGCAGACTCCGTGTGGAAGGAACTCAAAGCCGGCAAACTCGCCATAGATGTAGCCGAAGATGACCGTGGCAATTCCAATGTAAACGAGGAATTTACCACCCAAATTCATGAGTTCATTGTTGCCAGCTCGGCTCATGACAAACGCACCCAGTCCGAGTGTGACCAAACCGTAGGCCATGTCTCCCAGCATCAACCCGAAGAAGATGGGGTAAGTGACGAACATGAAGAGGGTCGGATCAATTCGACCGTAGCCTGGACGACCCACGGCATCGGTCAGCAATTCCATCGGTTTGCTGGCAGTCCGGTCTTGATATGCAATTGGTGGCATTTCCTGGTGATGGTGGTGGTCCGCATGTCCATGGCCACCGCCGCCGGGTTCAATCTTGAAGGGTTCAATGTCGACAACCGTGCAAATGGATGAGAGAGCGCTGTTTACTTCTTCAGCCCGAGCCATCTCAACCCATCCATCGACAATGAATGCGTGGTCCGTGGTTGCGATTCGGACTGGCGCAGTGGCCAATTCTTGATCTCGCTCCAACAATTCCAAACCCGAGTGGAGTGAATCTGCATTTGAATCAACCCAAGCTTCAAGACTGGAATTCAGTGATTCCTGCTCGGCGAGTAGTTCATTCTTCTCAGCATCGATTTCACCCATTCGCATGACTAGGCTACCCTCGTATTCTGGAACCGGGGTTGGGGTGAAGCCTGCAACCTCCAAACTAGCTTGTGCGGCTGCAGCATCCGCGTTCAACACGAATACACCAACCACAGTCTGCTTTCCTGCGCTGCCGGTGAACATGAGACCACCCTTCGGGACTTCAACCGCTTTGGCGTCTCGAACGGTTCCAATGAAGCAAGTGAGGTTCTCATACCCGGACAACAAATCGATTTCCAATTTGAGTGGAGCGACCATCGATAGCATCGATTGCTCGTCGTGTAGAGCCTTCAGTGCAGACTCAACTTCATCCAAGCGGTCTTGTGTGGACACCAGTGTGTCGACCTGTGAATACAAATCTCCGGAGAGGGATGAGCGGACTTCTTTGATGGACTTGACTGAATTAGATTTCGCCGCAACCATGCCGGCCGCGTTGCGCAACTTGTTGACATCACGACTCAATTGATCCGCTGTATCACGGGGCGAACCCATGCTGAGATCATCGTCTTCCCCATCATAGTCTACGAGGTGTAGGGCACGAATTTGAGCGAGCATCTCGATTGTAGCATCCAATTTATCCAGCGTACCCGAAGCGACCAATCGGCCCATTCTTCGGGTGTGGATTTGAGACATGATTCTCCCTCAATTCAGATTATGCTCTAAAGGCATCAAGTACGATGTCTACTGCACTGGAGCGATTTGATTCACCATCGTTGTGAATGGATTCAATGGCTTTGTCTCCCTTCTTGGAGACTTTGTTCGCTTCCTTCTGGGCGGCGGCTCGAGCGTCATCGACCATTTGTTGGGAATCGGCCTGTGCTTGAGTCCTACCCTCACTAACTGTTTCAGCTGCGGCAACTCGTGCTTTGGTGACGATATTGCTGGCTTCAGACTCTGCCTTGGCCAGTGTCGCAGCGGCATCCGCCTCGGCATCTTTGATGGTTCGTAATACATCGGCTCGACTCATTGAATCCACCTATGGTGGACCGGCGACCGTTGAGGGGTTTATGATGATACCCTCAGACCAATGAGGCTCTGATTTTTCAGAATGTGAGAAAACAACTGTAGGATTGAACCAAATATACGATTGAAAGCCGCAGCATAATGGACACAGAACGGATTGGTTCTGAGGATTGGGCTGAACTCCAGCGCAACCTTGAAGCGACCATCCCCGTATACGATCGAATCAATCGATTCGCCACTATTGGACAGGACAAGCGATGGCGAAAAATGGTCCGCAGTAGACTTCCTAGTGAAGGAAAAATTCTCGAAGTCGGCTGTGGACCCGGGACTTTTGCTGAGATGATTCCTGACCGTGACCTCACCTGTTTAGACCCAATTCCAGCAATGCTTTCAGTGGCCGAAAAAAGGGTCAACTCCCAACGCGATGCCCCGGCAGAATTTGTTGAAGGGACTGCCGAAAAAATGCCATTTGAAGATGAGATTTTTGATGGAGCCTGTTCACTATTTTCATTCCGGGATTGGTATGACAAACGCGCGGGACTCTGCGAGGTAAAGCGTGTTCTCAAGCCAGGGGGCAAAGTTGTCATTGTGGATCCAGCTAAAATCAACAGGGTACATGGGTGGCTTGGATACCTGTGGATGCGAATCTGGGTGGGTGCCTACGCGCGTTACATATGCAAGATGAGCGATCATCCGTGGAAATGGTTGACCAAAACTTACGTCCATTTTGGTACGACCAAGGATTATGTCAAGATGCTCAAAGATTGTGGATTTACCAACGTTAAAGCAAAACTTGTCTTTCCGGGAATGGCAACGATTTGGACGGCTACAAAACCCGAGTAGTCAGATTATCCATAGCATGCGTCTACAGGTTACTGCGCGCCAGATGATACCTTTTGTCAATCGGTTAAACAGTGCGTTCAGCATCCAATCAGGAAGACGAAACAGCAGACTACCAAACTTGAATGAACGCTTGGAGTTTCGCATGACTTTACCCATCTGCTTATTCCAGCGCTTTTCATACTCGCCTAATGGAGTTCCATCCTTGAGGTGTTCAGCGATCACTTGGCCTGCGATTCGACCCCCGACCATCGCGATGGTAATCCCTGCTCCATTCGATGGTAGGACCATTCCCGCCGAATCGCCAACCAACATGTAATTCCCCTTGACGAAGGTCTTGATAGTGCCAGACATCGGTAAGGAACCCGCACCTTTGAACGTGATTTTACCATCGTATTTTTGGATGAATTCATCTGCATACTGGTTCATTGTTTTGCCTTTCGAAAAATTTCGCTGTATCCCCAGTCCAATATTTGCCCCACTGGACTTTGGGAACATCCAAGCATAACCTCCAGGAGCCATGGAACCAAAATGAAGTTCAACAGCCTCTCCATAATCACCATCCATTAGTACGAACTTAACCGGAATTTTAAGCGATTTTTCATCCCAAAAATCTCTCCTAAGCGGGTCACTGTGGCCACCTGCACCGACGATCACCTTTGCAGATTTTTCATCACCATTTCTGAGAAAAACTGTATTCCCTTGTACGGATTTAACATATTGGTCCGTCAAGTATGTTGCTCCCGCTTTTTTGGCTAGTTCCACTAGCGCTTCATCATGGGCCACACGGTTCAATACCAATCCCTCGAAGTCGTACTTTAGCGGCTTGCCTGAAGGTGGTAAAACATGCATTTCAGTTGAAATTCTTGAGATCGCCTCGCTAGGTGTTTGAAACAAATCATCCATATCCGGGACATCCGGACACAAACGCCTCATCTCGTCATTGCTAGGCACCAACTCACCGCATTGCAACGGTGTGCCAATCGGATCGCGACCATCGATGACAAGGACATTCGCACCACCTTCGGCGGCGTAACGTGCAACTGTGCTGCCCGCAGGGCCACCTCCAATGATGATGACATCATGTTCAGCAGAATCAGTCATTGCGAGTCATCACCTGCCGTGTTATGGACTCCAAGACATCCCTAACCTCGGATTCAGGGAATCGATGTAGATGTCCTAGAGCGCGGTCCAAATGATTGTGGATTAGAATGTTGCAATATCCAAATGAATCTCCACTTTCCAGAAGTTCCTCAAGTTCATCCCAACGCTCATCATGGAACTCCCCCAGCACATCGGCAAGCTTCCGACGTGCATCGCCATGCAAGAGTGTAAGAGCATGGATGATAGGAAGGGTCATCTTTCCCTCATGAACATCTGTTCCTCTGGGTTTACCCATTCTTTCATCACCTGTCAAATCCAATAAATCATCCACCAATTGGAAGGCAATGCCCAATTCCATCCCAAATTCACGCATGGATTCAATTTCAGATTCCGAGGCACCTGCAATTATAGCAGCACACTCACAAGCTGAAGAAAACGGCCCAGCGGTTTTGCCGCGCACGATTTCGTAGTAATCTTCGGGCGTGGTTGACAAATCAGAGACATGTTGCAATTGCTTGAGTTCACCCGAGGCAATTGCAGCGCATGTATCGGCCATAATGCGCACGATTTGTTCATCGTAACGCCCACCGATTCCGAACCCCATTACGAAGAGGAAATCGCCCCCTATGATGGCATGATCCAACCCATGTTTCTCATGCAATGTTTGAACCCCTCTTCGTAGCTTGGCTCCATCATAGATGTCATCATGAATCAACGTCGCCGTGTGGATTAATTCGGTAGCAACGGCGAAATCAATGACATCAGAACGATCTTTGCCACCTACCAAATCGTAGGCCAACAGTGTCAAAATCGGACGGATTCGTTTGCCCCCTGCGAGTAAAATTTCTCTGGCCAATCCCATTGCGTGTGAATATGGGCCGTTCATTGAGGATTCAATGACAGAATGGAGGGCATCCTCGACCTCCATTCGACGCTCGATGAGAATCGTATTCTCTAGCAGGGATTCCGCCATCAAGCCGTCGACAGGGGGTGCCTATATCAACAGGCGTCTACCGCCCCGAGCCAGACACGATGCGTGTCTGCCATTGGCGGGACGAATATGGAGGCGGAAGCAGATTCTAATCAGATACGCCTCGCGTGTATCGGTACTGATGACGACTACACCCCTGTTCACGTCAGGAAATGGATGGAAACCCAGCCGCTAGAGAACATCGACATGGACATTCAGTTTGAATCTGAATTGTCCAATGGATTTTCATTATTAGACAGCGGAGATGTTGACTTAATCGCAATTTCCGCCCAAAAATGGTTTCAAAGTGAAAAACCAAGAGGGTTGAAGGTTGCAACCGCAATCCCCCGTCGAGATGAAAATCACATCTTGGTTGCATCCGAGGGATGGAAAGTCCCATACAAATCAATCATTCTTTCAGAAAATAAATTGCAAAGAAGGCAAATGCGTAGACATCGACCCGATTTACGAGTGCTTGACCCATTGGCCTTTGCCGACATGACTAAACTCACTCCCAGCACCAATTCTCGGCTGGATTTCATATCTTGGATGGAAGATCTGCGTGCGAGCAAGATGATTGCTGGTTATGTTACAGAAAGACACCTATTCAACCTTGCAAAAATCGATGCGAGAAGGCATGTTTTGCAAACCGACTCGAGAGATGGAGGAGCCCGCTTTATCCCCAGCCCACTGCAAGGACTAACCCTGCTAATTTCTAGGGAAGGGTTTCCCAAAACTCTCTCAGATCAAATCGGTGATTCAGAATCACTGACTGCGTGGACTTGTGAACGCATAATTCTCAACGAAATAAGTCCAGAACTCCACAATCGATTAGGGATATTGGTCCGCCATCGGCAAATCCCTTCTTTGTTGAACCAAGCAGATGAGGAGAAAGATTTGCTGCGTTCGACTTCATTGTTGGATGGAGAAGGAGAGATTATCGACAAGACTTCATTGGTCGAAATTCTGCTTGAAGTGGTTGGTAAAACTGGAGAAAAAACGCTATTGCTGGAGAAATTAGTCGCCATCGAAGATGCCACCACCCATGCACGCTTGATGGTGGTAGAGTGGAATCGGATGCTCAAGGCCGTAACGATGGAACATCCTGAAGACATTCGCTTGGGCCCGGCCAGACCACCATTCCTAGATTTGTGACGGCATTTTTTCAAGGGTCCCAAGACGGCCCTTAGGGCCGTGAATGAAGCGTAACATATACAGGGGCTTAGGAACGCAAACCCCGCTGAGGGCAAACAATGGTCGATGAAAACCTACTCACACGGTTGTATTCGGCGCGTTTAGATGAACTTCGAGACATGGCCATTTCTCACGACCTATCAAAATCTGGGAATGTGGAACAATTGCGAGCCCGACTCATCAATGAACTCGCTCTGGCTGACACTGATTTGTCTTGGGATTCAATACAAGAAATGCCCAACAAAGAATTGGGCGAAATGCTAGGTGTCTTTGGTATCAAACGCTCAGGTTCAATCAAAGAGAAACGTCAGCGATTGTGGTTGCACTTGAACCATGACCCGAAGAAACTCAATCCTGAAACCATCGCGGAATCCACACGGGACCAATTGCATGAGTTGTGTAAATTCCTTGAATTGCCACGATCTGGAAGCAAACAGCAATTGTTTGCAAGAGTCGCCGGTGTTTTGGCTGCACATGACAACGGTTGGGGGAAGGTCAAGAAGAGCCTGCGTCGCGGTAAGACCACTCCTACCGTCCCAAGTCCGAAGCCTGCTCCCACAACTAAACCGGCCCCTGCACCGGCAATGCCTGAAGATGAAGCCGCTGAGCTGGCAGCGATGATTCAGGCATCCATTGATTCCGTTGATGTGGATGAACTTACTGAAGTCCTAGATGAGCCTGATGACCCTCCTCCCATTGAATACGAGGGTGTTATCGAGCCTGAAATCGTCGAGGCACCCCCCGTGGAGTTAACGATCGACGAAGGGACTGGTTCAGCCGTCATCGACTTAGAGGCGCGTCTCGCTGAACTGCATAGTCACGTTCGCGAATTTTTGCTTATCAGCAGAGAGCATGATGCAAACGATGTCGCCGCATTTGTCGAAGATTTAGGCGAACAAGGATTCCAGGTTAGCCATGCTGTAGTTCGCAACCGAATCATGGATGAAATTACCCAAATGGCCAATCGGAGAGATGCTGAAACCGAAGCCAGTTCTCAAATCCCCGGTTCATGGAGAGAGCGTAAAGCACTACGGAGGTTGGAAGAATGCCGCCCAAGCCTACTCGACTCTCTAGAAGCCATTTTGGATTCTCATGAAGGTGATATCGCCTTGGCTAGGGTGCGATTTGAGGCTGAGGCTGCAGAAGCCGGCCTTGATCTCGATTTGCCGGGTATCAGTGGAAGGGTGCATGGATTGTTTGACTTGCAACTCAGCCTACGGGAGGCCGAGGAAAATACGGACCCTGTGACTGCACGTCGCCAGCGCGCCATGGAGATTCTATACCGTGGTTCACAGGACCTATCCGGCGATGCGATGCGAACATTGCAAAGATTTGAGGAACAAATCGAGAACTTCGAGCGAATTGTCGAAACATTGGTTCGCAGAGCAGAGGGGCAGTTTGGTCCGGTCGAACATGCATTATTGGTTCGCTTCTTGGAAAGACGCGGTTGGGATGTTGGACACCCCGAGGTTCGCCCCCGGGCTATCGCAGCTGCGGGCGCTCTTGCGGCCGCCATGGGTTACATCAACCCCGAAGATGCACCTGGTCTTCCAACATCGATTTCACTAGACCCTGACAAGGTATCAGATGTGGTCGAATCATTACGTGGTTTACTCGTCGACATGGGGCGCAGTGCACCTACACCAGACAGTGTTGCACACGGACTTTCGGCAGAAGATGCTGGGCAGGCCGAAGAAATCAGTAGCATCGGGCGTGTCCGGGGTAAATTGGACCAAGCCGACGATTTATTGAGTCGCCTTTCCCGAGGGAATGATGCTGAACCTGGAGAATAATCATTCCAATGGGGTGAGATGATTTCCGCAGTATTGAGAGCGATAATGGCTCGATTCAAAGGAGAATGGGATGAAGTCAGTCCTGAGCTTCGTTTCTTGCTTTATTGTGAAATCGGGTTCTATTGTTTGTTAGCGATTGTTGTTTTCATTTGGCAACCCGAATTTCTCTAAATGAATAGAACTGGTTCTATGCAACTGAGGTTTCAACGGTTTGACGAATAGTAGGACTGGAAGACCTTCGTGACCTGCTCGATACCACGAATCCCTTGGGACTGGAGATCAAGCAAAATTTGTTCTCTCTGTTGGACGTGTGTTTCAAAGTCAGAGGGGCGGATTCCTGCTGAGGTACAAAGTGTCTCTCGGAATTTACTAGGGACCCCAGTTTCGACGATGGCATCGTGAGCAGGATCGTATTTCCAGATTGGATTTAGACGGGGTTTGTTACCTTCCATTCCCGAAATTTCAGCGACCTCGGTGATTCTTCGCAGGGTTTTACCACCACGGTGAACTCGACTCTGCATGAGGATTAAATCCAAGCCGGTGAGCATAATTGGTGGTACGTTCATTGGAGCACTGGTGAGACGTGTTACGGTTTCAGATGCTGTGTTGGAGTGAAGGCTTCCACAGGAACCATCGTGACCCGTGTTCATTGCCGTAAGGAGTGTTGCGGCTTCAGGCCCACGTACTTCGCCCACAATAATCCGATCAGGGCGCATTCGAAGACTGGATTTCAAACAATCATCCATGGACACTGTTGTGGTTCCATCAGGACGTTCTTGACGAGTTTCCATACGCAACCAGTGATCATGGTAAACCTGCAACTCGGCCGTATCCTCTACCGTCAGTAGACGCTTGTCCCAAGGAATAAACATCCCAAGACAATTCAGAGTGGTGGTTTTTCCAGAACCAGTGCCACCTGCGATAACGAAATTTGCTGGACGTGCGTTGAGGCCCTCAACCCAAACCCACATCATGGCGGCCAATCGACTGTTGATTGTACCCCAATTCATCAAATCAATAATAGTGATTGGATCCTCTCGAAATTTACGAATCGTAAGAGTCGGCCCATCAGGAGAAATAGGAGGAAGGGTTCCATTGACACGAGATCCATCGGGAAGACGACCATCAAAAATTGGCACAAGACCGGGCCCATTTCCAAGGGGTACATTGGTGAAGGCAGCAATATTCTTTGCAACTTGGATGCCTTCATCATCATTCATCCAAATGTTGGTTCGACAAATGCCGAAGTCACGATGGGCGACCTTGACACATTGCTCACCACCATTGTACATGACTTCCTCAAGTTGATCATCATCAAGCAATAGAGCCAATTCCCCATAGGCATTGTTTGGTGCCTGACCATCGTAATGATACATCGGACTGGGGTGTCCAGGCTCCATGTAAATCGTCACTGGACCGTATCGAGCAAGTACTTGTTCTGACATTTTTTCACCTCACGCCATTCCCGCTTGAATCGCTTCGAACAAACCGATGTACAACACGGCTGAGAGAGTAGACCAAAATGGAATCCACCACATCGCCTGCTTGGTTCGACCGAGCATTCTTCCAGAAACAACGACACTGAGGGCGGCTGAAGCCATGAGGTAAGGGACCATCACTGCATGGATGTGCCCCCAATAAGCCCCGACTGCTGCGAGACCGAAAACGGCGAACATGAAACCCATGACGCCGGGGAGAAGCAAGCACATGAGCATCAACAGAAGCATGGATTGTCCAGACATCTCACTTTCACGGGTGTTGATGAGTTTGTTTAGGCGGTCGTACTCAACAGACATTGAATTGGTAATTTCACTGAGAGGTGCATCCTGTTCGACAGCTGTTGACAACAAATTGACTACACGCTGAATCAAAACGCTGCGACTATTGATGGCATATTCTGCCAATGCTGCATCGAATGATGTAGAGCGAGAGCGATCTATCGCTTGAGCCAATAGTTTTCCTGTTTCATCGGTTCGGGTTCGGGAAATATCTGTCAATGCCTGTTGCAATCCTAGACCTGCTCCAATACTCGATGAGATTGATTCTAAAACTTCAGGAAGGGCCTCCTCGAGTTGCCTTCTTCGACGACGTTCAAAGAATCCAGGGATGGCTCCTGCAAGACAGGGAAGTGTGATTGGAACCATGAATACAAGGAATATACTCACCCCGAGTAATTCGTAAAAATCCCAGAGTAATTGCATCAGATTACCCCCGGGTCACTCGAGTGTGCACGATAACCAATGAGAATCATCATCGCGACCGTCAAAAATAAGGCTGGGCCAAAGCAACTTGCAGCAGCAGCAAGGCTCGCCATTCCAGGAATTCCACTGGTCATCAATCCCGGTGCAATGACTGGAATCATGGCTGCAATACCGAAAATAATTGGTGACAACATTCCGAAAGTCAGCAAAATGGTCGGTAAACCAGAGAGTTTCTCGATATAGGCCCCGAGTTTGTCGTTTCGCTCTTCCTCTTCGCGTTCAGATTGTTGTTGAAGGGCGCGGAGCAAATCGGTGTCACTCGTAACATTGGTTCTCAAAGTGTTTAGAAATCTGGAGTAGGCCTTGCTTGAAGCATCTCGGCTTAACCGTGCGAGTTCCTGTTCCAATTGAGAACCCCGCTGGAGATTTGTAATGACCTCTTTGAAATCCCGTGAAATGACCCCATAACCGCCTCGTCCAATCATCTGTAGCGCAGATTCAATCCCAATTCCTGAACCAAGTAACACCATGACTGCCCGCATTGCATAGAGGAGATCTGCCGATTCCTCTTGATCTGTGGCCACTAAATCACGTCCTCGATTAGCTCAAAGGAATAAGCACCATCATCTCCATCGTATTCTAGACGATGGAATGCAACTTTGATTTCGATTTCAGTGAAAGGGTCTAGAAGCCAGACTTCAGCGCTTCGAAAGATGTTCAATACTTCTCGATATCCTGCGATTCCAAGGTGTCCACGCATGGTGTAAACGGCCGACTCAGCACCCTCATCGACCAAGTCATCACCTTCGCCTCCACGCTTGACTTCGCGAGTGATACGGCGACGAATGTTTACTGAAATTTTGCAATTGTCAAACTGCAACCAGTCACCCTCAAATCCCCGAAGAAACACGGTACCTGCCTGTGCCAAAGTGACCCCTCAACCAGCCAACACCATAGGATGGCCTTCAAACTAGCGGGAGAAAGCCGTCCCTATGGGACGGACCTACATTGGCTTGAACCAGCCAAATCGCGGCTCCATGATTTCACACTTGTCATCACGTAGGCCGTATATGGTGTCTTCAATGGCGTCCTCATCGGTGAATCCGCGTTGTGCGCAATGCTTCATGATCGAGTCATAATCGATGCCTTCTGCACCGGCATGTTGCGAAATGATCTCTAGAACTGTAGATTCAAGATCACCCCCCGAAGACGTTACGGCCTCAGTAGCGGTTGTCGGTTCTTCGATTTGAGATTCTGAGACGCTGTCGTTTGCACTATCTGCCTCCGACGCATCATGGGCTTCGTGTTCCTCAAAAGAAACTACACGTCCTTCAGCAGCACTCAGTGCTTGTAGGACGCCGACTTTGTAGCCTTCAGGATCCCACTCGCCGTAGTGATTCATGGCCAGTCCTAGACCATCGATCAGATCCTTTGGGACACCTGCATCACGCAGGCTGTTGGCGTCTGTTGATTCCGCGGACTGGGCTTTGCCTAATGCATCGATTCGTCGCATGGTATGATCGGCTGTTTCGACCAGCCAACCGGCATATGTATCGCGATCGATAATTGCATAATCTTCCATTTGCATACGACACCGGAATCCACCGTCCTCGGTAGTATAGTGGTTGGATTTGCCAATACAAGCCATCAAAAAGCGGTCTCCGCCCTCAAATTTGGCCACCAATTCTTCCATCTCGATGTGCAACTCTGGGCGGAATGAACCTACACTCCACAGGTGCAATCCAGTAGGGTCACGTACAGCACCGCTGAACATAGGGCCACGCTCTGTGTCTCGCTTTTCAAGTCGCTCAATGACACCTGCGACATACATTCGGTTGACCTTTGCTCCCAGTTTGGTAACAACGAATCTTGGATCGTATTCACCTTGACCACCGTCGGGTAGACTGGACTCGTAGAACTCACGCGCAAATAGACGAATGGCAGTTTGTCGACGACCGCGAGGTTGATTGGTAATCAAGCAAACACCCCCCACTGTTCACGAACTTTATTGGCAGTCTCAGCCAAATCGGATTCGGATGGTTTGAAGCTATCAGCCATCAACAAGGCACCTTGCCCATCAATCATTGCACGACCGGTAAAAGTGAATTTACGTCCAATCATCTTGCTCCTCAAATCGGCCAAGAAGGACTCGCCTTGGTCCGATTTAGATGCCGCCTTCACATCATCCATACTCATCTCCAAAAATTCTTCAGCGGATGCACGAGCCAGGATGATTGCACCATTTGAAATACCGTCATCAAGGATTAGTCTTAATCGCAAATCTTCGATTCCGACTTGTGGGCCTTGTGAGTTGCACGCAGGATTCATGCAAGCACCATCACGCATCGCTCTTTTGCACTCAGGGCACCTTAGGATGATTCCAGAGCCCGTGGCCACGGAAATTACTGTTGCAGTGCTAGAGACTCCACTTCGTGAACCTCCACTCAGCAACTCTGTAAAATCAACTTCAACCGCATGATCAGTTGCATCAATCGCATCCCAAGGAATTGTGTCAAGAATCTCCGCTTGATCAGCACGATCAACGGTCAAATCAGGTGTACCTTGCCATGATCGAACTCTGACACCGTTAAGTTTCACCGCTACTGGTAATGAATCGGAATCAATAGGCAACTCTGACCAAGATGTCAACCTGCAGCTACCCGATGGATCGACGGCATCGCCACCCCATACGGTCTTTTCAGAACCATCTTGGCCCGTGAAGCTCCGACTTGTCCATGAAGTAAGTTGGACGATGATTGAGACATCTGCCGAGCCGTCCCGTAGTTGGCCGATTTGTAGAACAGATGATGATTGTAGATCTTCCAAACTTGCAAATGCATTGTCGTGGTAGACCTCAACCTTGGTACGATCGCCGATGTTTAACTCAGGGTTATCTCTGAATCTTCGGATGGCTGCACCTTCGATTCTAAGTAGTGTCCCGACAGGGTGGTCAAAGCTTCCGAAGCAGGCGAAACCGATGGTTCCGGTTCCATCCGCAAGACGTCCTTTCACCATGTCCAATGTACCACTTCCATCCTTTTTGTTCACAGTCATCTCTCGCTTTGAGAGCACTCGAGCCACCACAGTTGCAAATCCGTCCATACCCAAAACACGCTCTATTGCGGTGGGTTCGGAAGGAGCTGGTACGACTTTTCTCTCGCTTCCTCGTAAGACTGCGACTCGGCTACTTTGATTCACATTCAGAGAGAATTTACCATTCCACTCATTGACTGATACTCCCTCAAGACGAACCACACTACCGGGAGTTAGGCTCTCGGCATGATTGCCCCAGTCCTTGAAATCCCAGCGTGTACGTTCTCCACCGTCTTCCCATGGATTGTCTTCAATCCATCCGAAAGCAATCTGCTTCTCTTCTCCGCGAACCATCTGCATACGTGGAACATAGGTGACGACCTCGACCTCAATGGTAACGTTGTTGTCATCCGAGGACAAGGCGGAAAAGCGCTCAACGGACTTTGCAGCTGGTCGAGTGGACATTTTGGGTGCACCGACTTCCATTCCCGCCTCTTTCTGGAAATGTTCAATCACGCTACGCAAGGCGTGCTTGGGAGGGACAAGGAACTCTTCTTTGTAACGAGTAAATTCCTTGACAATTTCGGCTTCATCGGCTTCAGGTACGGCTTCTTTGACCGCACGGACTTCATTTTCAAACTCTTCTGGGGTAGACATTTCGAGCAACTCCTGTGGAGGGTCAGTAAATGACCGCGTCCGCACGAGCATGTCCTGCTTGGGCCCAATTAGGGGCCGGGCAGAGAACAATGGTCGGTCGTGCAGTTTGGGGAAGACGCGGCACTCCATTACCTCCGGGACACTCACCGGGTTGCGGGGGTTCTTGAACTATCGCACATTGATGTTGGAGCCAAGTTCGTGGGGGTAGAACTTGTTACCAAATGCGTTCTGGGGTGGGCGTGGCGGAGATGGAATCGTTTCATTTTGGAGGTACGGAGATTGCCCCTGGCACCGGGATTGAAGTTTCCTTGGAACTCGGGGATGGTCCTGCCGGAAATCCACGGAGCATCCCAGTCTACATCCTTCATGGAACCAAACCTGGCCCTGTTTTGGGGCTCATTGCGGGAATTCATGGAGATGAATTGAATGGAGTTTCCGTTGTCCATCACCTCATACATGGCGACGATCATATCGCCAATACAGATGATGATACCATCAATCGCTCAAAACTCACTGGGACGCTCATCTGCGTACCTGTAGTTAACATCGAAGGCATGCTTCTTGAGCAGAGGGGGGCCCCTGACAATCGGGACATTAATCGCTTATTCCCAGGTAAAGAAACTGGAAATCAATCTCAGAGAATTGCACACGCTTTGTTCCAAGGTGTTGTGAGTCGCTCAGATTACCTGATCGATTTGCATTCAGCACCCCACTCCAGAACCAACTTACCACATGTACGCGCAGATTTTGACAAGAAAGATTGTCTCGATTTAGCCCGTGCTTTTGGGACCCAAATCATCCTTCATTCAAATGGACCCAAGGGCTCTCTCAGAAGGGAAGCATCCGCCAAAGGAACACCGACAATTTTGCTGGAAGCTGGGACTGCACATCGTTTTGAAATGGAAGCCGTGCATGCTGGAATAGAAGGTGTACTGAATGTAATGGCTCATTTAGGAATGATTGAGCGGACATTGCGACAACCTGCGTTCCGGTTGCTAGTTCGACGATCAAAGTGGGCTCGAGCAGAAGCAGGGGGATTGTTGTACAGTCTGGTCAAAGCTGGGGATCATGTCCAAAAGGGCCAGAATATTGCTCTTATCACCGACCCCCTCGGTGCAAAAACTCACACCATTGAGAGCCCTCGTACGGGTGTCATCGTAGGCTTGGCCCTCAATCCATTGGTTCGTGCGGGCGATCCGATTGCCAATATCGTGTTGTGTTCCGCAAAGAAATGGAATCGTACCCAAATCGAGCAAGGTGCTCTGGTCCCTGAGGAAGAATCCGTAGATGATGAGGAATCCTTGGACGATGCCTGAATCCTCGAGAATAGGCATTGCGCCCCTAAGGGCGCACCGAACAGTCAAGAACTCCTTGTTGTCGCTTAACGCCGCATGTCCGAGGAGGCTGAAGTCGTCGAAGACAACACCTTCTGGTGGTCGAATTGGGTGCGCG
>CEWJ01045978.1_pt1 | contig 21242 bp, 20 predicted proteins | sample 350291 | NCBI WGS metagenome assembly CEWJ01 (sample SAMEA2622923, study PRJEB7988) | marine metagenome | isolation source: saline water (ENVO:00002010), including | reverse complement strand
GTATTGGCTCCTTCGCATCAGTTGTTTATCAGCCGATAGCCTTTTGGTGAGATACCGGCTCGGGGGCCGGTATGATAAGTACATTCTACGGCTACAAAATTCCCTGTCATCAGGCCAGCCAGCTGGATAAATTAAAACAGATGAAGAGTAAAACAGCGCTCCAGGCCGACAACACTGCAATCATCCGGATATTCAAACCGGCATAACTGGCTAGCGGTGTGGCCTTATTGCTAGTGGGAATTAAGCGGTTAGCCAGGTGGCCGCTGATAACCGTGACGGCAAAGCCAATGGCATTCCACCAGAACCAGAAAATCGGATTATCGCTGAGCCATAAGAAGGTATTGCTGAATACACCCAGTAATAAGCCGATATTGGCGGCCTTTGCGGTAATGGTTTTACTGTGGATCCCGAGTAAAAAGGTAGCCAGTACCGGGCCGTAAAACACTGAGCCGATTTTATTAATGGCTTCGATAATGGTGGGTGCGATGTCACCGGCAAATAAACTTAATACCAGTGTTACCAGCCCCCAGCCGATGCCGGCGGTGCGAGCGAAACGCATGTATTCGTCATCACTGGGCTCGTGACCTTTGTAGCGACAGAAGTCTTCGGTGGTCACCGCTGCCAGACTATTAATGGCTGAGCTTAACGACGACATGGCAGCCGCCATAATCGCCACTACCAGTAAGCCAATAACGCCTTCAGGCAGATAGTTGATTATGAAAACTGGCATCATCCAGTCGGGTTGTTCTGCCGGGATCTGTGCTGCCAGCGATGGCGTATTCAGTACCAGTGCGCCTATCACTAAACCCGTGGTGCAATAAATTACCGTGATGGGAAAGCGGCTGAGTGCAACGGTATACATCACCTTGCGCAGGTCCTTCACGCTATGAGCCGAAAGCGAACGCTGGGCTTCCGACTGGTCACAGCCGTAATAAGAAGCGTACAGTACAATACCGCCAAACAGCATGGGCAGGAGCCCGAAATCGTTCCCGCTCAGGCCCAGTGAGTTCACGTTAACCGCTTCCATTCGATCACTGTCGATAAGCGCCAGAGCAGCGTCCACTCCACCAATCACGTCCAATGCCACAAACAGGCAGGTGAGCGCACCGGCCAGGATGATAATCATCTGTATCGCATCACCGAACACCACTGCCTTCATGCCGCCCATGGCGGAGTAAATCAGTGTAATTACCCCAATCACCACTATGCTGTGCCATTGCTCCAGCCCCATGGTGCCCTGCAAAATGAGTGAGATGGCGTAAATCATGATGGCGGTAGCAAAGGAGCGACTGAGCTGGAACACAAAACTAATTAACAGCCGGGTGGAGCGTTCAAAGCGGCGTTCGAGGAAATCGTACACACTCACCACACCGCTTTGGTGTAATGTGGGCAATAAACGCCATAGCATTAGCAGCACGGCAATGGGTAACGCCAGTTCATAAGACAACCAGATAAGGCCGCCGCCATCCCGTAACCCTACAAATGCAGGGGCAGAGATAAAGCTGATAGCAGAGAGCTGGGTGGCCATCACCGACAGTGATAAAGCTGGCCACGGAATCGTCCGGCCGCCAAGAAAATACTCCCGGCTGTTATGCTGATGACGAAAAGCCAGTCCCATAGCAAGTAAGCCAATAAGGTAAATCGCGACGATTGTGTAATCAATCCAGCCCAAAACACGCTCCCTGATTTGCTGTTTGTTAAACCAGTATGCTGATTTACCAGTACAAATTCCAGTTGTGCTGATTAAAGTTTATCCTGACCACTGGTGGTTTGGTCGGCACTGGCTTGCATAACCCCATGGCTGCTGATTAGATAGTTATCGGATTATTTATACGACAAAAGGTTTAAAGAATGGGCAGGCAACTGGCCGCTGTTTTATTAATATTGTTTGCCACCACGTCCTGTAGCAACAGTGACTGGCGTACTGCCAGTCGGGAGCCGGCGGGGATCGCGCCTTCGCCAGAACTGGTTCAGGATGCGGTGATCGAGGTTTATGCTGCCGATGCCTTTAGCTGGCGTGGCTGGTTTGCTGTGCATACCTGGCTGGCATTTAAAGAGCAGGGTGTCAAAGAGTATCAGGTGTATGAAGTGGTTGGCTGGCGCGTCAGAAGTGGTCTTCCGGCGCTGCGTAACTTCAAAACTGCCAGTCCGGACCGCTACTGGTACGGGGCCAGACCAGAAAAGGTACTGTCGATTCAGGGCGATAAAGCGCGTCGGCTTATCCCGGATATTGTGGCGGCTATCGACAGATATCCCTGGGCTAACGAATACACTGTTTTTCCGGGGCCGAACAGTAATACCTTTCCTGCCTGGATAGGGTTACAGGTGCCAGAACTGGAGCTTGATATGCCGTTTAACGCTATCGGTGCGGGCTATGCCGATTAGCTTTCCCTTTTAATTTTCTCGTTTAGCAACAGGATAACACGTAGTTGAGCAGCCAGGTTCGGTTAACCCTTATTGCGTTTTTAAGCTATATGATCATGTCTGGTTTGTTAACTCAGGCTGGCGTGATCCTTAATGCTATTGCTGCCCAGCTGGACATGAGCGCAGCCAGAACGGTGAGTATTTTCTCCTGGCTTACCGGCGGCGCACTTATCGGTACGCTTTTGTCGATGTATCTGTATACCCGGTTTAGTGTGCGCCGCTTGCTGATAACCACATATTCGGTATTGTTGCTGCTGGGTCTGGCGTTACCGTTTTTAACCGGGGCCGGATATTCCACATTGGCGGCCGTATTTCTTGGCTTAGGCGTGTGCTGTGGCTGCGGACTATCCGGCGGAGCCGTTATTATCTCCCGTATCTACCGGGCACAGCGCAGGGCCTCGGCGTTTATCGCCACAGACTGTGCGTTTAGTGCAGCCGGTTTTATTTTTCCTACCCTGGCAGGCTGGCTGTTGGTCAAAGAACTAGATTGGACGCTGAGCTATCTGGCGGTAGCCTCTCTTGCGATTGTTATTTTGTTGCTGGCCGCGACCACCGCCTTTCCCGACCCACATCAGGCAGCATCAACCGCGACCACCGCCTTTCCCGACCCACATCAGGCAGCATCAACCGCGGGTAACGATGAACCTGCCCCTGAGCGCGAGACAGCGCTAATGCAGTTCAAGCGTATTCTTACACCGCGGGTGATGTGTTTTGCTATTGGCGTTTGCCTTTATCTTATTGCCCAGACAACCTTTTTAACCTGGGCGCCGAATTACCTGATGGCCTATTTTGACGCCCAGCCGGAAGTGGCCGGGCAGGTGGTAGGCAATTACTGGGGCTTTTCTATTTTTGGCTTGCTCACTTCGGTGGTACTGGTGAACTTTATCCCCACCCGAATCATGTTGCTGGTGGTGTCTGGCATTGCTATTGCCTGCACAACAGCTTTTTTGCTCATTGAGTCGGTGGAAACGTTTCTGACTTTGGGCCTGGCCTTTGGGTTACTGACCACCTGTATCTATAAGATTGCGATTTCTGTTGGCACCCAGCAGATAGCTGATTCGCCCCCCATGCTGGTTACGCTGATGTTATTTAGCGGCAGTATAGGCAGCACCCTGGCGCCGGTGGTGTCCGGTTTAGTGGTGGATGGCAGTGATGAAAAAGGCGCATTAATGTTGGCCCTGGCTGGTTTTGTGACGATGTTAGTGCTGTTTATTAGCGCTATGTTGCTTGAGCGTCTGGCAAAGCGACAAACACTCCCTGACCCTACTCAGCCAGAGAGTGTTTAGCCAGAGCCGTTTTTATGGCTGGTAGGCGTATTCGCTTAAACCAAGCTCATCGAGAATGCCATCAAGATGGGCTCTGGCTTCCTCTGTTGGACCCGGGTAATCCCCACTTATCGCTACGTTCCCCTGATATCCAATCTCGCGGCTGCCTGCTTCAGAGCAGAAATACGCCGCCAACACCAGTGAACGTAAGCGGTTAAATACCGCCGCGGGTTGTTGCAGGCGCTGTTCGATATTGTTTCTGTCGTAGGCAATGTCATCGAGCAGGGCAAATTGTTCGCTTTCGTTAACTGCCAGAAACGGCTGGTCAAACCGGCGGACCGACTCTTCATCAAGCCAGATCAGCAAACGCAAAATACTGTCCCGATCCCGCTGTTGCTGAGCATAGGGCGCACTGACCCACTCATCAATCACATCCACAGCGCCTATTTGTAGCGCGCCGGGCTGACCGTTGCTCGCTGGCACCAGAATATCTGTTAACCGGGAGACCAGGGCAATCTGCTGTTGAGTGAGGGTTTTTGGCCACGGTGAGCGCGGTGGCATAATCAAACTGGGATCCTGCCCGTAACCGGCCACACTAATGGGTTCTATGGTTAGCGTTGGCCAGTCTGAGGCAGCAGCACTGACTTTGCTTTTGCTGGTGGCGCATCCGCTAAGGGCGGGTACAGCGGCACTGGCCAGCATCATGCCAAACAGCTTTAGCGACTGACGACGGGTTAAGCCGTAAGAAGAATTGTTAGGGTTAGAATTGGTCATCTTACAATACTCCCTGTTGGATCTGGCCTGCCAGCCAGTTAGCGTTTCGCATAGCCAGCGTCATAATAGTGAGCGTGCAGTTTTTATGAGGGTTGGAAGCAAATACGCCGCCGTCCATCACAAACAGATTCGGGCAGTCCCAGGTTTGTCCCCATTGATTGGTCACAGAATCTGTTGGTGAGTCGCCCATTCTGGCCGTGCCCACTTCATGGATAATCTCGCCGCCTTTGGCAATGGCTTGCTCTGGCGGAGGCAGTTCACCCACGGTTGCGCCCATGGTCTCAAGCAGAGTTTTAGCGGTTTGCAGGCCGTGGGCTACCTGGTTAAGTTCGTGTTCTGACCACTGCCAGTGGAAACGGGCAACCGGAATGCCCCATTTATCGGTAACGTCAGGGTCAATATCCATGTAGCAGTGTTCATTAGGCAGCATTTCGCCGCGCAGGGCAAAATACACACTGGCGCCATAATTAGCCTTGGCTTCATCTTTTAATGACTCGCCATACCCTGAGAAATCGCCGGATACCCAGGCGCCGGGCTCTCTGAAACCGGTACCCAGTTCAAAGTGATAACCACGGGGAAAATTCAGTTTATGTTGCTCGTTGTGACCCCACCAGGGAATGAACAGGTGGTTGGCAGTATGGCCATCCTCGTTGTAGCGCGGGCGGTTTTTCAACGCTGGTATAGTAGCGCCTAGCCCGGCACCGGTGGAGTCCATCAGGTTACGGCCCAGCTGGCCGCTTGAATTAGCCAGGCCATTGGGATGACCGGGCGACGCTGAATTCAGCATAATTCTGGCCGATTCACAGGCGCTGGCTGCCAGGATAACCACTGGCGAGTCCAGCGTTACCTCTTCGCTACTGGCTTTATCGATGTAAGTCAGTCCTGTGACCTTGCCTTCGTCATTGGTATTTACCTGTTTGACCATGGCGTTGGTGATAAGCTTAAAATGTCCCGTTTTGCGGGCCATCGGAATTAACGATGTCGTGGTTTGAAATGCCGCGCCAATTGAGCAGCCATGTCCACAGGGCGTGGCATAAAAGCAGGCTGCCCGCTCGTCCTTAGGCCGGGTAAGTACCGCACGATGCATGGGCACCGCAGTAATGCCGTGCTTTTTCGCGGCAGCGGCCACCAGTAACTCCGGGATCCTTGGTGTGGGCGGCGGCTGCAGCACGCCGGGCGGGGAATCGGGCATATCATCAAGCCCGGTGTTGGTGCCACACACCCCTACCAGACTTTCGGTTTTATCGTACCACGGGGCGATATCTGCATACTCAAAGGGCCAGTCTGCACCCAGGCCGTCGCGGCTTTTGCCTTTAAAGTCATGTTCGCTGAAGCGCAGTGAATAACGGCCCCAGTGGTTAGTGCGACCGCCAAGCATTCGCGCCCGCCACCATAAAAAATCGGATTCATCATCGGTGGTGTAGGGCTCATCAATGACCGACCAGCCGCCATCAACGGTGGCATCGTAGTAGCCAAAGTTTTTATCTGATGTGGCCGCGCCCATTAATGGCGCGTCGGCGTTGCGCTTAAACATCGGCGTTTCGGTTTTGGGGTTATAGTCACGGCCTGCTTCGAGCATCAGTACATTGATGCCTGCTTTGGTCAGCTCATAGGCGGCCATCGCGCCGCCAGCACCTGAGCCAACAATAACCACCTGATGGGCAAATTTTGTCATTAGCGTAACTCCCGGATTTTTATATTTTTAAACCACACTTTGTCGCCGTGATCCTGGAGCCCGATATGGCCTTTGGTCTGGTCGCCAAAGCCTTCCCATTTGGCAAATTTACTGGCTGCTACAAGTTTGTCCCAGGTAGACGAATGCATCACGATGTGAACGGTCATTACGCCATTCTGCCAGACTTCCAGCACATCATTGTGTAATTTAATGCGCAGATTATTCCACTCTCCGGCGTCTTTGTAGGCCGCGGATGGTGCCACCACCATATCGTACAGTGAGCCAGAGCGATGAGAGTCGAGCTTGCTGTCGGGATGTTTTTCATTGTCGATGATCTGGATTTCAGGGGCATGGAAGAAAATGTACTGCTCACTCTCATCAGCCAGAAAGAAAACACCGCTGTTTCCGGCCTCGGAAATCTTCCAGTCCAGGCTCAGTTCAAATTCGGCATACTGCTTTTGTGTAATCAGATCGCCACTGCCCCCTTCAGTAAGGGTGATGGTACCGTTAGTGACCTGCCAGTTACTGCCGGCTTCGTCCTTTTTATAATTACGCCAGCCTTTAAGTGACTTACCGTCGAACAAACTTTCCCAACCCTGCTGCTGTTCTATAGCTGAGAGTGTGTTATCACTGGCGAGTACCGCGGTGGAAGCGCTTACAAATAATCCTGCTAAAAGTGTAATCAGTGTTTTCATTGTTGTTTTCCTGTTGAAATAGGCTGCTGAGCACACAGGCCCGCGGGGCCTGTGTGATGCAGGGGTTACTTAGCCTTTACGTGTTGTTCCAGCCACTGGTCCTGTTCCCACAGCATGTGCAGGATACTTTCCTTGGCGCGGTAGCCGTGGGACTCTTTGGGTAACATTACCAGTCGTGCTGTGGCACCAAGGCCTTTAAGGGCATTAAAGTAGCGCTCACTTTGCATGGGGTAGGTTCCACTGTTGTTATCAGCCTCGCCATGTATAAGTAGTAACGGGGTTTTCATTTTGTCGGCATGCATAAAGGGCGACATGGTGTAATACACCTCTGGAGCTTCCCAGTAAGAGCGCTCCTCAGACTGGAAGCCAAACGGCGTAAGGGTGCGGTTATAGGCGCCGCTTCGAGCAATCCCTGCAGCAAATAAATCAGAATGAGACAGCAGGTTAGCCACCATAAAGGCACCATAGCTGTGACCTCCCACTGCTACGCGCTGTCGGTCGATAAGCCCGCGCGCGTCAACGGCATCAATGGCGGCCCTGGCGTTAGCCACTAACTGGCTGCGGAAGCTGTCATTGGGCTCTTCATCGCCTTCGCCAACAATGGGGAAGGCCGCGCCATCGAGTACCACATAGCCTTTGTTTACCCAGTAAATTGGCGAGCCCCAGAACGGATAGGTAAACTCATTGGGGTTACTGGTATTCTGTGAGGCGCTGTTTTGATCTTTATACTCTCGTGGGTAGGCCCACAGGATCATAGGATATTGCTTACCTTCCTGGTAGCCAACCGGCAAATAAAGCGTGCCGGAAAGCTCCAGCCCGTCGTCACGCTTATAGGTGATGACTTCCTTTTTAACGCTCTGAATGGCTTTAAACGGATTTTCAAAGTCTGTCAGTTGCGTTAGTGATTGGTTGATTAAGTCTCTGAAATAGCGGTTAGGGTATTCACTTTTCGACTCGATACTCACAGTGAGTTTTTGCTCATCAACCTTGTAATCATACAGCTCTTCCAGTTTATCGGTATAGGCAGACTGGTAGAGGCGCTCTTTTTCGAGCGTTTTAAGATTAAGACTATCGAGAAAAGGAAATTGCCCTTTATCTGAATAGCCATCGCCTAGTAAAAAGACCTTCGCACCATCTATTGCCAGTACGCTCTGGCCAAATTCATTGCGCTCAGTCACAAAAGAGCCCGGATCGCTGTAGGCATCCTGATAATTGCGGTCGAAAATAACCGTAGGCTCTGTATTGCTGTCGCTCGGGTTAAACGCATAGGCTTTAGTATTACGGGTATTCCACCAGTAATCCTGGGCAATCGCGTGATCGTCGTTACCCCACATAATGCGTGAAAAGCGGTTATGGGTTTTAAGTAGTAGCGATGGAGTGCCGTCGAATGGCGGTTCCAGCGCGTACACAGCATCTCGATAGTCAACTTCAACAGCCGGATCGCCTTTGTCCTGCGCTTCGGCAAAGACCAGCGTAGCGGGTTTATCATCGCGCCACTGGATAGCGCGGCGGCCCTCACGTGTGGCCATAAAGCCCTTGGGCAAATCCTCAATTAGCGGTACTGAGACGATGTCATTAACAAATTTGCCCTGTTGGGTATAGACACTGGTGACCGATGGAAAACGGTTGTATTGCACCAGATAGCTGAACGGCTTTTTGTAACGGGTAACCAGTACATACTGGCCATTGGGTGCGACATCAATATTGCCGAACATGGCCGGCTCCAGCCAGTTAGATGTGTTGCCGTTAAGGTCGACTTTTACCAGCGTGGAGCGGGTTAACTGCTCAAAGTTAAATTCGTCATTCTTGTTTTTCAGCAGATCCTGATAGGTACGATTCTGAGCTTTTTTGCCGTCACTCACCGATACCGTTGGGCCGGTCGGGGTGGCGGATTCGGTGTTAATCAGCGGCTGGCGGTCTTCGGGGACCACTTTTACCAACAGTGCAGAGCCGTCAGCAAACCAGTTGATTACATCACGCATGTTGGCGTTAAGGATTGCTTTAGTAAGGCGTTTAGCCTTAGCGGTTTTTAAATCTACAACCCATAACTCAATGCCGTTCGGGGTCTTGTGGGTCATGGCCATTTTTTGCTGATCCGGCGACCAGGCAAAGTTGGATAAACGCGGGCTGTCGGGTAATCCAGCGATTTCTACCGTTTGTTGACTGTTGATTCGCTGAATTTTTAAATCGGTATAAAAAGTATCTCGACTGCCGATATTCGCTTTGGGATCAATACGTAATCCCCCCAGTCGCAGCTCCTCTTCGGATAGCTCGGCGATAGTTTTATAAGTATCGCGGTACAGCATCAACGCGGTATCCTGACTATCATTCATCAGAAAATAGGGGGCGCGTTTTACATCGACGAGCTGGAGAATTTCTTCTGCCGGTTTTTGATATTCGGTGGCAGCCGGAACGGTGGGAGAGAGGATGACTGCAAAACAGAGTGCAGCAGCTCTCAGGCGTAACCTGTGAAGTTGCATGTGATTCCCTTATCGTTATTAGAATTTCGTATCTGTCGTTTTTTAGCGGTAAAGTGACTTTAACCATAGTGCATCTTAGCCTGATTTATTCATTGAGGTGAATAGGTTCGGGGCTAAATAACATTTACATACGGTTAACTTCCTGCTCTGCGTTTGTATTATATTTACTTTGTTGGTACGGTTTCTAAGTAGTTGTATAAAAACGATAATAGTTTGAGCAGGGGTAATTGCACTGCTTTATGTTCTGCCAATATGCGGATTGGTATTATGAAGCGATATTCGCTAAATAGTTCACCAATAATTATGGGTAGACAAACAAAAAAGCCAGTCATTAAGACTGGCTTTTGAAGGCTATAAACGCAAGACGATTTACTCGTCGAGGAAGCTGCGCAGCTGTTCAGAACGGCTGGGGTGGCGCAATTTACGCAACGCCTTGGCTTCGATCTGACGGATACGCTCACGGGTTACATCAAACTGTTTACCCACTTCTTCCAGCGTGTGGTCGGTATTCATATCGATACCGAAGCGCATACGCAGTACCTTTGCTTCACGAGCAGTCAGGCCAGCCAGAACTTCCTGAGTGGCGTCTTTCAGGCTGCCGCCGGTAGCTGAATCGAGGGGCTGAATAATAGTGCTGTCCTCAATAAAGTCACCCAGATGCGAATCTTCATCATCACCGATGGGTGTTTCCATCGAGATTGGCTCCTTCGCAATCTTCAGTACCTTACGAATTTTGTCTTCCGGCATCAGCATGCGCTCAGACAGTTCTTCCGGCGTTGGTTCACGACCCATTTCCTGCAGCATCTGACGAGAAATACGGTTCAGTTTGTTAATGGTTTCGATCATGTGAACCGGAATACGAATGGTCCGCGCCTGGTCGGCAATCGAACGGGTAATCGCCTGACGGATCCACCAGGTTGCATAGGTTGAGAATTTATAACCACGGCGGTATTCAAACTTATCCACCGCTTTCATCAGACCAATGTTACCTTCCTGAATAAGATCAAGGAATTGCAGACCACGGTTGGTGTACTTCTTAGCAATTGAAATAACCAGACGTAAGTTTGCCTCAACCATTTCTTTCTTGGCACGACGGGCTTTAGCTTCACCAATCGACATGCGACGGTTGATATCCTTAATGTCGGCAATAACCAGACCGGTTTCTTGCTCAACCTGAGAAATCTTGCCAACACTGCGCTCGATTTCTTCTTTGTACGACTGTAACACGCCAGCATAAGGTGCGTTGCCAGACAGAATCGTATCCAGCCATGCGGTAGACGTTTCGTTACCGGCGAAAGCTTTGATGAAGTCTTTCTTCGGCATTTTGGCGTGCATGACGCAGTACTTCATTACCAGACGTTCCTGGATGCGTACGCGGTCCATCATCTCACGCATATTGCGAACCAGACGATCGAACTGTTTTGGCACCAGGCGGAATTCTTTAAAGATGTCGCTCAGTGCGTTAATTTCTTTACGCGAATCGGCGTGAGTACGACCTTTCGTTTCGATGACCTTGCGGGCAACCTGATACTGGTCGCGTAATTCTGCAAACTTCTGGCGAGCTTCTTCCGGATCTACACCGGTATCATCCTCGTCATCATCATCGTCGTCGTCATCTTCGTCATCATCTTCGTCGTCCAGTTCTTCCTGAGAAAGTTCTGAACCAACGTGTGTGGCGGTGGGGGCAAGGTCTTCTTCGTTATTCGGATCAACAAAGCCAGAAATGATATCGCTCAAGCGAATTTCTTCTGCTTCGTAAAGGTCCCATTGATCGAGCAGGTATGTAATGGCTTCAGGGTATTCTGCAACAGAACACTGAACCTGATTAATACCGTCTTCGATGCGTTTGGCGATTTCGATTTCGCCTTCACGGGTAAGGAGTTCTACGGTACCCATTTCACGCATGTACATGCGGACCGGGTCGGTGGTACGTCCAATTTCGCTTTCAACAGTAGCCAGCGCTTGTGCTGCCGCTTCTGCAACTTCTTCGTCAGTGGTGGTTTCCTGCATTAACAGTTCATCGGAATCCGGTGCTGATTCTGCTACCTGGATCCCCATGTCATTGATCATGCGGATGATATCTTCTATCTGATCCGAATCGACAATGTCTTGAGGCAGATGGTCGTTGACTTCAGAAAACGTCAAATAACCTTGTTCTTTACCTTTCGCAATCAGGAGTTTAATCTGAGACTGCTTGCTTTGCGCCATATACCCTACACTTTTCAAAAATTAACCATTGCAATATGACCCGTCCAAATGTAAATCTATGACGGACCGAGGTAATAACGTTACAACTTACCTACGGTAGACTGCTTTTTTTGGTTTACGTTTAATTGCCTGCCCATTGCGACGACGGCAGCGAATTACACAGTATAACAGAAACACGGTTATTTTGACTACTACGGCGGCTACTTTTACCGCATCTAATTTTGCTGATAAGCCTTTCAAAACTTGCCGGTTCTGCTGCAATTGTGGTGCTAATTCGCCGTTAACTGGTCTGCCGGTCGCAAGCCCGTTGCCTGCGACTAATGCCGAAGTCTGCTCCGGGTTCGTTGTTGCTTAGGCTTAAAGCCTTCACCGCAACTTTCAATACTTACACCCAATGCATAGGTTGCTGTGATGAATTAACTGCTTTGCCGTTCCCGCATGAGCATAGTTAATTCCTGTTTTTCATCACTACTAAGCGCCTGAATTCTTGATTTTGACAACAATTGGTCAATGCGGCTATCGAAATGCCAGTCTAACAGGCGGGCAAAGCAGTCCCGAAATACCCTTTGTGCGTCGGTCTCATCAATAAAGTGCTCCTGCACGAGTAACCGACCCAGACTCTTTGAATAGGGGTGCTCGCGGAAGTTTTCAACCACTTGTGCAGTTTTAGCCTGCGGATGGCTGGCACAAAAACTGAACACATCCTGTAAAACACTGAGGCCGGCAATCCCTGAACCGTTGAGAAATTCAGGCTGTACGGAATCACTACACTCTGCTGCCAGTGACGGATGTTCCAGCAACAATCTAATCATTACACTTATTGGCGACAGGCGGGTTTTATTGATATTGCCGCCGTCATTTTTTTGCTGTCTGGGGGCCGCTGAGCCAGGGCTGGCATTGGCGGCGCGAATATCCCTATCGAGCTTAAAACGGTCGTACTCACCTACGTGTTTGCTGAGTTCTTCACTCAGCATCAGCTTTTGTTGTTCGCCGGCTACCTGGTCTATCAGTGGCTGGGCGGCTGATTTCAGGGCAATTTTACCTTCCGGGGTACCTACAGAATGCTGCTTAAGTAAGGCATCAAAGAAAAAGGTCGATAGAGGCGTTGCCCTGGCGACCATTTCCTCAAAGGCTTCCTGACCAATCTGACGTACCATGGTATCAGGGTCTTCGCCATCCGGCAGAAACAGGAATTTTAACTGTACGCCATCCTTTAAGGCTGGCAGGGCATTTTCCACCGCGCGCCAGGCAGCATCTCTACCAGCCCTGTCGCCATCGTAACAACACACAATTTCCTGCGTACCACGCATTAGCATCGTCATATGATCCTGAGTGGTCGCGGTACCGAGTGCAGCGGTAGCATACTGGATGCCATACTGACTTAGCGCTACCACATCCATATAACCCTCAACCACCATGATGCGCTGTAAGTTACGTTGCTGGCGGGTTTGGTAGTAGCCAAACAACTCGTATCCTTTATGAAAGATACGGGTTTCCGGTGAGTTCAGGTATTTCGGGCCATTGCCTTCCATAATCCGGCCACCAAAGCCACACACCCGGCCACGCTTATCACGAATCGGAAACATGATCCGGTCGCGAAAAAAGTCATACTGTTTGCCGTTGTCGTTTTGGTTTACCAGTTTCAGATCGAGTAACTGTTTTCTTAACGCGTTGTCGGTACCAAAGGTTTTTAGTACCGCATCCCAATCCGGCGGCGCGTAACCAATTTCCCACTGCTTAACAATTTCGCCAGACAAACCGCGCTGCTTGAGATACTCCACCGCTTTACTGCCCTGGGAATGGTGTTTAAGCTGATGCTGGAAAAAGCGTGTGACCTTTTCCATTAACTGAAAGTCTGACTCGTTCTGCTGCTTGTCTTTGTTACTGGTAAAACGACCTGAACCTTGCTCCCTTGGCACGTCCAGGCCGTGCATCTTCGCCAGTTCTTCAATAGCTTCAACAAACTCCAGCCGGTCATAGTCCATCAGAAACGAAATGGCATTGCCATGCTCACCACAGCCAAAGCAGTGATAAAACTGTTTATCCTGGCTTACGGTAAAAGAGGGCGTTTTTTCGTCGTGGAACGGGCAGCAGGCTGAATAGTTTTTCCCCGCTTTTTTGAGCCGGACACGGCTATCAACAATTTCAACGATGTCGGTACGGGCCAACAGATCGTCGATAAATTCGCGAGGGATTTTACCTGCCATAGATTGTACTACGCTGCCATGAAGTATTGGATTGCGGATACTTTATCAGGATATGTGGTAAGCGCAACGATCTGCGCCGCTACCATAAATGCCAGCGTGGGTTGAGTAATTTACCCTAAACGCTGTTTGATTTGGGCGCTCAGTGCGCCCATATCGGCCCGGCCTTGTACCTGGGGTTTTAACACACCCATCACCTTACCCATATCTTGCATGCCGCTGGCACCGGTTGAAGCCATAGCTTCATCGATCAGCACGGCAATTTCCTCTTCTGTAAGAGGCTGGGGTAGGAAAGACTCGAGTTCGACAATCTCTGAGCGCTCAGTTTGCGCCAGGTCTTCACGACCTGCCGAATCGTACTGCGCGGCAGCATCCTGGCGTTGCTTAACCATCTTGGTTAACACTGCCAGGATATCAGAATCGCCTAAAGTTACCTGCTCATCGATTTCTTTTTGCTTAATAGCTGCTAACGCCATGCGAATAGTGCCAAGACGGACCTTGTTTTTTGCCCGCATTGCATCTTTTTGTGCATTTTTTAAATCGTCGATTAGCGCCATAAGTTACTCAGTCGATAATTGCTTACAGGTTTTTTTGCTGCATGTTATTGCAGCTAAACTGGACTAAAGGTGTATTAATACAGTTTTACGCGACGTGCGTTTTCGCGAGCCAGCTTTTTCAGGTGACGCTTTTTAGCAGCTGCTTTCTTGCGCTTACGTTCCCAAGTTGGCTTTTCGAAAAATTCACGACGACGAACTTCTGACAGAACACCGGCTTTTTCACAAGAACGCTTAAAACGACGCAGTGCTACGTCAAATGGCTCGTTTTCTCTAACTTTAACGATAGGCATTAAAAATTCACCTCAAAACTTAACAGGATGTCCGGGTTAAAATAGGTACTTTTAAACCACCCGGGTTAAAAATGGTGCGAAATTCTAATCATTCACGCCCAGGATGTAAAGTCTTAGTGTTAAAAAAATAGCCAAAACGCCCCATATAATACACCCAATGCACCGTAGTGGCCTGAATTCACCAATTCGGTTAAACTTCGCAGCCAGTCACCCCTGCTAAATCTGATCAACTAAAGGCAAACAGAACACTATGCGCGTATTAGGTATTGAGACATCCTGTGATGAAACCGGTATTGCTGTTTATGACGACGAACAGGGGCTTCTGTCGCATACCTTATATAGTCAGGTTAAGTTGCACGCCGATTACGGTGGCGTAGTGCCGGAACTGGCATCCCGAGACCATGTGCGCAAAATTGTCCCGCTGATTCAAAAAGCGTTGAGCGATGCAGGTTCCTCTTCTGATGATATCGATGGTATTGCCTATACTCGCGGGCCCGGTCTGGTTGGCGCATTACTGGTGGGCGCCTCAGTAGGACGCTCGTTAGCTTATGCCTGGGATGTGCCGACCATTGGCGTGCATCATATGGAAGGGCATTTGTTAGCCCCAATGCTGGAAGATAACCCGCCACCATTTCCTTTCGTTGCGCTGCTGGTGTCTGGCGGTCATTCCATGCTGGTGCGGGTAGATGGTATCGGCAGTTATGAATTACTCGGTGAGTCTATCGACGACGCCGCCGGTGAAGCCTTTGATAAAACGGCCAAGCTGCTGGGGTTGGATTATCCGGGGGGGCCGCTGCTCGCAAAGTTGGCCGATCAGGGAGAAGGCGGCCACTACAGTTTTCCGCGCCCGATGACCGACCGCCCTGGTCTGGACTTTAGCTTCAGTGGTCTTAAAACCTTTGCTGCCAATACTATTCGCGACGCCGACGGCAGTGATAAAACCAAGGCTAATATTGCCTTTGCTTTTCAGGAAGCGGTAATCGATACCCTGATTATTAAGTGTAAAAGGGCACTTAAACAAAGCGGACTGAAACGATTGGTGATAGCCGGGGGTGTGAGTGCCAACACTTCGCTACGTACTGCCATGACCAAATTAATGCAGGATATCAACGGCGAAGTGTATTACCCGGGCTTAAGTTTTTGTACCGATAATGGCGCAATGATAGCGTATGCGGGCTTGCAGCGACTCAAAGCAGGTGAAACCACTCCTCTGTCAGAATCGGTCGTTCCTCGCTGGCCGCTTGATTCGTTAACACCAGTGTCATAAAAAAGGTGTTATCTTATGCTTTTTAATTGATATCAAAGCCTTTTATGACATTTTTTAGCTGGCGCAGTCTACTTGGCTGCCTGATTCTTGTTAGCCTGAAAGTACATGCTGAACGTCCGGAACAGCATGTGGTATTAATCTCAATCGATGGCTTTCGCCACGACTATATCGAAAAGCACCAGGCCCGGGCGATGGCTAATATTGCCGCTCGCGGTGTTCGCGCTGAAAGCATGCAGCCGGTGTATCCGGCCAATACTTTTCCTAATCATATTTCGCTGCTGACCGGCCTGTTGCCAGTTAATCACGGTATTGTGAACAACCGTTTTTATGATAAAAGCCGTCATGCATACTACTCCATGGGTGAAGCTTATAAAGACAGCTCCTGGATCACAGCGATGCCGTTCTGGAATCTGGTGGAAACCCATGGTTACCCGGCAGCAACTTACTTCTGGCCGGAGTCAGACGCACGGATTGGCGGGCAGTTACCTTCTTATCATTTTCACTATTCCAAATATTCAGACTATCAGCAGCGCATTGATCAGATCATTGAATGGCTGACCTATCCGGATGCAACCCGCCCGGTGTTTATTGACGGTTATTTCTCTTTAGTCGATACCGTGGGGCACGATTATGGTCCGGACGCACCGCAGACTTTTGCCGCCGTGCAAAAAATCGATGCACTGATTGGTCAGTTGTATGAGCGTATTCAGGCTTTGCCAATAAAGGTCAACCTGATCCTGGTGTCTGACCACGGCATGAACGCAGTAGATACCAGCCGGATAATTTACCAGGACGAGCTGAATATCAGCGATGACTTTCTGATACTCAACGAAGGCGAACAAATACTGTTGTATGCCAAGGACGGCGTCAGTGAGGCGACCGTTAAAGCGCAGGAAGAGGCGTTGCGAGCATTAGCATTACCCGGTGTAAAAGTGTTTGATGAGCATCAACGAAAGCATTATCACATGCCGCATAATCCGCGCACCGGTGATATTATTATTACCATTGATGCGCCGGCCCGTTTTGCCAAAAATAAAGACAGTCGTATCGGCCCCGGCGGTCATGGCTATTTGCCTGAACATCCGGATATGGGAGCCACTTTTGTGGCGGTAGGTCCTGCTTTCAAGCAGGGAGCACGACTACCGCGCTTCAGTAACCTGGAAGTATACCCGGCACTGGCAAAAGTGCTGGGGCTTGAGTTGCTCCGTCCCATCGACGGCAAACTGGATGTGCTCAATCAGGCGCTGGCGGAACAATAACCAAGAGGTCTTGATAATGAGTAAGTCTTACCCTGAAATTACCCAACGTATTTCCAGTAATTTAAAAGCGTTACGCAGTGACATCAGCGATACCATGCAGGGATTCTCTGCTATGGCGCAAGCCGCTACCAAAGACGGCGTGCTGGACAAGAAGACCAAAGAACTCATCGCCCTGGCAATTGGCGTATCTACCCGCTGTGACGGCTGCATCGGCTTTCACGTTAAAGCGCTGGTAGAACTTGGCGCAACCAAACAGGAAATTGAGGAAACGCTGGGCATGGCGGTTTATATGGGCGGTGGCCCGTCACTGATGTATGCCGCAGATGCCATGCTGGCTTATGAACAGTTCAGTGAAGCCAGCGCTTAATCACTCTTGCCGGTTGCACCGGCTTGCATAGCCTGTCGATAGGGCCGGTGGGCCTGGCCATTGATTATGTGCTGGTGTGGGGAGCTTTGTTCCTTGCGCTTATCTGGCTTCGTCTGGTAGTAAAAGAAAAGCCACTACGCGCGCAGGTGGAAAACACCCTGTTCAGTGTTTTTGTGGCGGCACTCCTGGGCGCCAGAGCCGGATTTATCTGGCGCATGTGGCCCCAATATCAATCTGACATGCTGGCCATGCTGGATATTCGCGATGGCGGCTTTGTGCCCCAGGCCGGGTTGATAGCCGGGGCACTGGTGCTGATATGGCGCGTTCATAAACTGCCCGTTACCCGCAATGCCTCAGTGAAAGTTGTTCTGCTTACCGCCGCTTGTATGCTGCCGGTTTATATTGGGATTAACTGGGTAAATCGCAGCGCGACCATGCCGTTACCTGTGGTGCAGAATAATGCTCTTCAAACGGTAGACTTTGCAGCCTTTACGGATAAGCCCATAGTACTGAATGTGTGGGCTACCTGGTGCCCGCCATGTCGCCGCGAAATGCCAGTGCTTGAGCAGGCCCAGCAAAACTACCCTAACTTGCATTTTATTTTTTTAAATCAGGGCGAGTCGGCCGCCGAAGTTAATGAATTTCTTAGCAGCCAGGGCCTTAAACTCGAAAATGTCTTGCTTGATTCCAGCGGAGCGGTAAGTGAAGCTTTCGGCGTGGCTGTATTGCCCACCACGCTGTTTTACTCTCCACAAGGTAAGTTGCTGTATCGTCATGTCGGCGGTGTCTCAACAGCAAGTCTTGATTACGCATTGCAACAACTTACGCAAAGTACCCCTGAAGAGTAACGCCTACTCGTTGGCTTTGCCTTTATCCCAGACTTTACTCTCTTCGCCTTTGAGCAAGCGCTGAATATTTTCTTTGTGCCTGAATATGATCAGCACCGACAGCATGGCCACCGGTATGGTGTAAGTAGGCTTGATAAACCAGGTAAACACTGGCGCCAGTAGCACGGTAACAATAGCGCCCAGTGAAGAATATCCCCAGATAAACACCACAACCGCCCAGCTGGCAATCAGCGAACCGGCCAGCGCTGGTCCAATTGGCAACATAGCGCCAAATGCCGTAGCGACGCCTTTACCGCCGGCAAAATTAAAATAGAGCGGGAAGATATGACCCAGACAAGCAGCTATGGCAATAAAACCCAGGGCCACCGGGGCAAGCCCCATAAAAAAGGCCGAATACACCGGAATGGTACCTTTCAGGACGTCGATAATTAGCACCAGTAAAGCTGGAACCCGACCACCGAGGCGGTAAACATTGGTGGCACCGGGGTTGCCCGAGCCATGTCGGCGCGGATCAGGTAATCGAAAAGCACGGCTGACCAATACTGCACTGCTAACAGAGCCTATCAGGTAGGCAACGCCAATCATTAACAGACTGAGTGCAATCAAGCCAATGCTCCAACTATGTATGAAAAGTGTGCACACACTACTAGAATATCGCCCGCAAAGCCAGACATTGTGACGCTATGTGTGATAGTTATAAAACGTTCTGTGAGCTGGCCGGACTGGCCATGATTACCGGGATCGCGTAATCTGCAACGCCAATGCTATACTCGCAAAAAATGAGATTTAAGGTGCAGCAAACAATGCAGCAAATATTTATCGAAGGGCTGGAAGTGCCTACCCTGATAGGCGTATATGACTGGGAACGCACGCAAAATACCGTACTTATTATCGATCTGCTGATCGATGCCGACCTGAGCGCAGCTATGCAGTCAGACGATGTGGCTCACACTATCGATTATGCAGCGGTTGCAGAAACCGTTAAGCAAGTGGGTATCGACTCTTCCTTTGAATTACTTGAAGCGTTTGCCAATGCCATTATCAGTGCAGTATGCAGTGCCTTTCCCATCCAAAAACTGGTACTGACGATCGAAAAGCCGGGGATATTACCCGATGCCCTTAAGGTCGGTATCCGTATTACCCACGAGGCGGGCAAATAAAGTGAGCCTGCATCAGGTTTTTATTGGTATTGGCTCAAACATTGAGCGTGAGTTTCATACCCGCGAAGCTTACCGGTTGCTGCACCAGTACTTTGACAATGTGCTGGTATCACCGGTTTATGATTGCCCGGCAGAGGGCTTTGACGGGCCGGGATTTTACAACTGGGTGGCACGAGTGGATACCAGCTTATCTCTGGAGGCTATTTATCAGTTATTCAAACAATTAGAAGCCGAATACGGGCGAAAAGACTGGTATAAAAAGCACTGTTCACGCACAATGGATTTAGATTTATTGTGCTTCGATCAAATGGTGTGTGATGCGCCGGTGACGCTGCCCAGAGCGGAAATTCTCCAGCGCGCGTTTGTACTACGGCCGCTGGCTGATATTGCCCCGGATATGCGCCATCCGGTAGTAGGCAAAACGTTCTCGCAACTTTGGCAGGCCTTTGATCGCAGCAAGCAGCCTACCACACCTATCGATTTTACATGGAGTTTACCCCAGGGATGACGCTTTTCGAAATTATTGTTCTGGCCATTATCCAGGGCCTCACCGAATTTTTGCCTATCAGTAGTTCTGCCCATTTGATTTTACCTGCTGAAGTGCTCGGCTGGCGTAATCAGGGCCTGGCATTTGATGTAGCAGTGCATGTGGGCAGTTTACTGGCGGTAATGATTTACTTCCGTAATGACATCCTGCAAATGACAGGGGCCTTTTTTAAGCACGGGTTCAGCAAACAACAAACCACCGACAGCAAGCTTGCCTGGTTTGTAGTCATAGGCACTATTCCGGCGGTGATAGCAGGCTTTTTACTGAAAGACCTTATTGAAACCCATGCGCGTAGCGCTGCCGTAATTGCTACCACAACAATCCTGTTTGGCTTACTACTGTGGTACGCCGATGTAAAAGCTAAGCATGTGCAGAAGCTGGAACAACTGACATTGCGTCAGACCATTATTATTGGTCTGGCCCAAATGCTGGCGTTAATTCCGGGTACATCCCGTTCTGGTATTACGATGACAGCGGGTTTAATGCTGGGCTTAAACCGGGAAAGTTCGGCACGCTTTTCGTTTTTACTGTCTATTCCGGTGATCCTCGGTGCTGGTTTATTAGCAGTAAAAGACCTGCTCGAAGCTAATGAAGCTGTGGATTGGTCGGCATTAATTTATGGTGCAGGCTTTTCCTTTGTTAGTGCTTATCTGTGCATCTTTTTGTTCCTGAGCTGGATAAGCCGCATCGGTATGTTACCGTTTGTGATATACCGCTTACTGCTTGGCGTCGTGCTGATTGCCTTTATATTCTGGTAAGCCCTGTATCGATTTGATGGAGATAACAAATGGCTGAAACTATTTTTGATAAGATTATTGATAAGTCTATCCCGGCAGATATTTTGTACGAGGACGACAAGGCGTTAGCCTTCAAAGATATCAATCCCCAGGCACCGATTCATTTTCTGGTCATTCCTAAAAAGCAGATTGCCACCATTAATGATATCAGCGAAGAAGATGAAGCGGTGGTCGGCCATCTCTACACAGTGGCAGCCAAACTGGCTCATGAGATGGGCTTTGCCGAAGAGGGTTACCGTGCGGTAATGAACTGTAATGAGTTTGGTGGCCAAACCGTTTATCACATCCATTTACATGTTCTGGCCGGGAAAATGATGGGCTGGCCTCCATACACAGATAAACCCAAGCATTTAGAGTAACTTCGCGCCTAAGCGCGAAGTTATCCCGGAAGCGCCAAAGGCGCTATCCGGGATCTCCTGAGAAGG
>CEWJ01129609.1_pt1 | contig 21304 bp, 8 predicted proteins | sample 350291 | NCBI WGS metagenome assembly CEWJ01 (sample SAMEA2622923, study PRJEB7988) | marine metagenome | isolation source: saline water (ENVO:00002010), including | reverse complement strand
CTATCGCCATTGGGGTCCTCAATTGGTAGGTGGCCCAAGCCAGTACCATGGAACAAAATGGCATCGTAATGATGCGCCAATTCAATTTGATCAGCGAACATGTGGGCTCCTGCCATGAGTTGCAGAATTCGAATCTTCTCGTTGAATTCGATTGGCTCGTTCGCAACATCACGCTTTGGGAATTGAACAGACGTATTGATTGAACATTCACCATTTCGGCCTACGTGAATGGTCCCAATCGGTTCTGTATTGATGGTTTGGAATGCATTGCGTCGACTGGAGTGAAATTTTCGTGCGGCACAACCGGGCAGGACTGCGCAGATCCCGTCGTCACTTTGTGCATGCATCACAATGACACTTGTGTCACCATTGTCGCCCGTCGGCTCAGGTCCATGGGCGGCCCAATGGACTGCAGCAAGCAAATTTTCGGTCCCGTCGGTCGAACCTCGATCACTACTCCGTTGAGATCCAGTGAATACAATTCTTCCAGGGGGCCTTTTCCCTTCACCAGACCACGAGAATGCAGCTGCGGCGGCAGAGAAGTGCATCGTATCCGTTCCATGAGTAATCACAACACCTGCTGCACCGGCATCAAATGCGCGTTTCGTTTCGGTCATCATTGCATTCCAATGGCGTGGTCGAATATCGTCAGACCACATGTTGCCTAGTTTCTTCGCTCGTATCCGTGCATGCTGAGCAAGTTCTGGCACAGCATCAAGCAACTCTTCTGGTTCAAATCGAGCTGCCACAGCCCCCGTGACATAATCTACTTTCGATGCAATGGTTCCACCCGTATGCAAAATCCAAACTTCTGGCAGATCCGGGTTTTCCGATTGTGTTGCTTGCAAACGGGTTTCCACCTCCGAGCCAGCCGCAATAAGTTCGATTTCATTAACCTCGGATTGTTGAAATGTGACGTTGTAACCATTGTCCAATTTGACTGTGACATGCCCGGCAGTGGCAGGTGCGAGAAGTATCCCTTCATGAGATACGGAACCTTCCGGGGTGGATGCATTGATTCGCACTCGGTCACCTTGATTTGGGCCACCCATGGCGATTGGGGGCCACAGCCACTCCATCAAACGAACGGTCTGCTTGAATGGATATACTCATATTCCTCGCTCAAGTCGACACCTTCGTTGCCGGGGTGGCGTAGTTGGTGGCGCGTCGGACTCATAGGATACCTGCAAAGGAGTAATGAGCGCGATAAACCTCGAAATGTCTGAGACATCCGAAGGTCACGGGTTCGAGCCCCGTTCCCGGCACCACAATTGAGAATGGCATTTCATACGTGTTTGGACCTACCTGTTCTTCCGAACCCATCATAGGCTGCTCACACCCCGAAGGGGTGAGGAACATGGTTGACCTGTCCACCGCAATGGCTGCTGCAGCAGCCAGTGATCGCCGACGAGGCGGTCGTGACGGGGAGAAAAAGCGTCCAGGTGGCAAGGTCGGTACCGAACCGTTCGACCCCGCAGACCATGTCATCAAAGAGAAAGCCGATGCTGCATCAATGTGGCTTGTTATCGCCTATGCAATTCTGATTGCCACCCTCATGCGCTATCTGATTATGCCAGCGCTGAGTGAACCTGCAAGTGTTCTATGGTCACTCCCACTTTTGTTGATTTTCACAATTCCACCTTTGCACAAGATCTTCTTGAGTCAATTCGCAGACCGCTACACCTTCGGAAATTGGTTCCGTGCCACATTTCTTTACACCTTTACATGGCTCGCAGTCTGCTTTATTTTGGTGAATCCTCCACTTGCAGATATTTCTCCACCCGAGGTGGCAGAGCAGGTGAAATTGGTCGACTTAGATGACCCAGATTGGAATCAGAAAGTGGGAGATTTTTCATCATCAGATAATTTGGATACTCGCAATCTTGCTCTCGTATTTGCGGTACGGGATAACATCGATGCAGAGGGTGTCGATGTGCGTGTCGAAATCACTTGGACGGGTTCGGGTCCAGAGGTATGGAATCGAACCGGAGTTGCCAGTTCAATGGCAAATGATTGGAGTAGTTATTCAGCCAATGTTTCTTCGATTACCGACAAATCGACCGATGTACCAATTTTACTACAGCTCGAGGATATCAACTTTGAATCTGGTAATTCATACACGATTAAAATCGAGTTGTCTCAAGAGGGCGATCCTTGGGATTTAGTCGAGACTGAAACCCATCGATTTGTGATTTCCCCGTAATCACTTTCGCTGCTAAACAGGCAACTGCTTCACTTTCAGTTTCAATCATTGCGACCTCTCTAGAAAATCAAGGTGGTTCGGATGCCCCGCCTCTGTAACCCACAGAGGGATGCAAAATGCTGAACGAAAACACATTGGATAAGCTGACAGAAATGATGGAAACAATGGCCAATCGGGTCATTCGTGCAAATATGGGTGCCGCAGCAGACATGTTGTGTTGGACCCCGCTTGCACCATGGATTCGAGCTTCAAGACGTGCACGAATTGAATCACAAACCCACGAAAGTCGTTTGCGAGAAAAGGCGAGCGCATTGTGCAAAGATGCCACTCGAGAGCACGCAGATTTGCTTGCATCGGCTTGGGTTTAACTCAATCGTGAGCAAATTGAAGCGGTCATTGAATCGAGTTGCAGGGCTTCGCCCCCACCTTCCACCAATCTGAAATCGATTTCCGCCATCATTTCAGTCAACTCAAGTTTCTGAATCTCACTGAGGAACTCTGCATCATAGAGTGCGCGGTGCAGTTGATTGACCAAGTCCGTTCCGGCCAAACCAAATTGATCGAGAATACCTCTTAGGCGTCTACGTGCAGGGTGAAACCCGTCTTCTTTGCATGCGAGGAGATATCCATGCAATTCCTCTGGAGGCGCAGTTGCCGTGGTTTCATAGATTAGTGAACGGGTTACGTGTGAATCTAAACTGGCACTGACTTGCAAGGCTGTAATTGCTCTGCGTAGATCTCCTAAACTTACGTGAACAATGGCTTCACAAGCATCTTCATCCAACTGAATATTTTCAGATTCGGCTACCGATTGGATTTGCATCCGGACTTGGTCATCCGCGAGTGGTCGGAATCGGAAAACCGCACAACGCGATTGTATAGGCTCAATGATTTTTGATGAATAGTTACAGGATAATATGAATCGACAAGTTTCTGCGTATTGTTCCATAATGCGACGCAACGCACCTTGGGCGTCTGCAGTCAAGGCATCCGCTTCATCGAGGAAAATGACTTTGAAACTTGCACCCAGGGGGCTTGTTCTAGCAAATTGTTTGACTTTTGTTCGGATACTTTCCAGTTTACGTTCGTCACTGGCATTCATCTCCAAGAGGTTGTCTTTGGATTTGTCACCGAAAACATCCGAGCAAAGTGCCAATGCAGCTGTTGTTTTTCCTGTGCCCGGAGGGCCTGCAAACAATAGGTGAGGAAATGAGCCTGTTTCTCCATAGGCAGCCAACCGCTCTACAGTTGCAGCCTGTCCACGGATATCTCTAACCGTCTTGGGGCGATGTTTCTCAACCCACATCTTCGACATCGGAATCAATCCCGGTTTTTCTCGGGCGTCAATGAACCTATCCACTCGTGATTTCCTTTCATTTTTCGTCTGCATTGACCATACGAAGTATGGTCGATGCACCGCAACCCATTAACAGTAGTTCGTGCCGTGCAGAGGTGAGGCCCATGACGAGCGGAACGAGAAATTGGAGTTCAACGACAGGAGCGATCCTGATGGTGAGTTTGATGCTAATGAGCACATGGATGCAAGCGATTGACAACGAAACGACCCTTGATGAAGCCCCAGTGGTCCGATTGATTTCGGCTTCGGATTCAATTTCATATGATGCTCAGACTAATTCCAGTCAACCATCGTTGAACTATGGGAGTGCAGAAAACATCCTGATTAGTGGTTACACCGATTATTCTTCAGCGAGGATGTTGATGAACATCAACTTGACACTGGGCGACGGTGGTGTTTTGCCCTCCACCGCAGTTGTCAGCGAGGCTATACTTGAACTGACATGCGTGAAAATGTCGACATGGCCTAGTGAGTTGGGTTCAGATGCCATTCTCTATCCGGCTAAATTGTTGACTGATTTCGATGAATCGAATGCGACACACAATCAGAGCGACACCGGAACTAATTGGAATATTGCTGGAGCAAATGGTGTCGGTTTGGATCGAGGTCACTGGGAACCCGGTGACTTCATTGCAGTCACAAACAGCCAATATCGTCTCTTCGAATTGAACGTCACAGCCTTGGTGCAAGAGTCCCTGCGTAATGGGGACACCAACATGAGTCTGATTGTCTCAGGTGCAGGGATGCCGGTTGTTTGTGCTTCAAGCGATCACCCCACTTCCTCCAGACATCCATCGATTCACTTTGAATATACACTTTCATCAGCACCTGCTCAAGGCAGTGTTTCAATCGAAGGACCCGAAGATGGTGAAATCATCGCAGATCCAGACGAATTGCTGCTCAGACCAGATTATTCGCCTACCATCACTTGGGATAATTTGACCTCAAGTCACATTGAGATTCAGTTTTCGTCCGGTGCTGATTTCCGATCGGTCGAGGATGAATCTCGTTTGTGGAATTCCTGGGAAGACCCCAGTGATTTCTCAATGTCCAGTGAATCGTTCACGACTCCCGCAAATGATGCTGATTTGTTGAACGGAACGTGGGTGTATTTCAGAATGCGTTCTATCAACAACTCAATCATTGGGCCTTGGGATTCTGGATACTTTGGGTTGTCTGCCGAGTTGGGTACAATCAACGCGCAAGGTCAGGCAGAGGTTGTCCTACGCAATGATTCGATGAACCTTGGATTTGGGACTGTACACGATACTTGGGTAATGGATGGAAATACCTCATACAACGGCAACGATGATTTCCGTATGAGAATTGGTCATTCAAACAATTCCAATGAAGGCAACATGCATGCCTTCATCCGCGTCAACATGGAGCAGGTCCCCATTCACGACAATGTCACCATTCACGATGCAACCCTGAATCTGCGCCGTACCGATCGAACCGGCGAACCGATGATCTCTGTAATGTTGATGGACTCAAACACGGGGCATGTGTTTGCAGAACTTGATTACAGCAACAAGAGCAACGGCTTGACCTGGGATGATGGTGGCCAAGGTACTCTTGATGATGAAGTTGCGATTCTGGGTACAGTCAATGGCAACCAATCGGGGACCTCTACGCTCACCTTTGATGCCACTTCATTTGTTCAGGAATACTTGCGAAATGGTCACACAGGTGATCTTGATTTCATTGTAGTCGGTAAAGGATTGGCTGGTGAAGAAATCGAAATCGCAACCGGTGACGAGCCCATTTCCTACCGTCCCCACCTTGATTTGACCTATTCATGGGGCGATTCGACTCCGACATCTGATGCCGACATTGTCGAACCTTTGTCAGGTAGTGCTGCATGGGATGTCGGTGCTTACAATGCATTGGAAAGCACCACGACTCCAGCATTGGCCTGGGATACCTCTGTAGTCTCAAACTCCAATGGCGATGATCCAGATGTCATCATCCAACTGTTTGGGGATGGGGTCGGAGAATCCATTCCCTACACTGCGGATAGTCGGGAAGACAGTGGATTTGAACTCTCAAATGGTTTCTTCACAGTCCCTTCAGATTGGAATTTGGACTGGGGTGAGACCTATCAATGGAGGATGCTGATGATTGAGGACGGAGAACAAGGTCCATGGTCAGCAGATACTTTTTTGATTTCAGAGATCAATTCAACATCACTCGGAAATGATGAGCAAGAATTGCGATTCCGGCATGGAAATGGAACAACGCAGAGTTCTTCTGCACTGCCAGAGTGTGCGGATTTGACACTTGAAAGTGGTGCAGCATCTGGAATGAATCTTGATGGTCAAGATTTGACCATCTCTAGCAGCCAAGTCGCTCTACTCAGATGTGATTTGTCAACACACGCAATGCCCCATGGTCTTGCAATTGTTTCGGCAACCATGCGGGTACGTACATTGCAACAATCGGGGATCAGTTTGTCCTCGATTCCAATGACGATGTACGAGAGTAGCGAACACGAATGGGACGAATCAACTGCAACTTGGAATACCACAGATGGTAACACACCCTGGAACGCTCCGGGTGCCAGTGGAACTGAGCGTGTCCAAGCTCTAGATACAGTGAGCGTTGAAGCCAGCAACACCTGGTATGAATGGAACGTCACTGCTGCAGTTCAAAGCGCAATGCGAACCGATTCACAAATTGATTTCATCCTAACATCATCGAGTTGGAACGCGGTTTCTTTCTACGATCGAGGAAGTGGGTCCATGCCCGAACTTGTCATCGTTTACACCAATGGTTCGAATGCAGCTCCGAATGTTCCAGTCGACTTGATCCCAGCCAATGGGGAATGGATTCTCAGTGGAGATTACACCTTCGAGGTGGATCAAACACCGACGCTAGAGTGGAATGAAACCGGGGTTACTGCGGCCAATGGCTGGCAGGTACAAGTTGACGAAGACTCCAGTTTTTCCACAAGCGCACTTCAGACGTACTCGTCTTGGATTGATACCGGTGATTTCAGTGGCACGTCGTTTACATTCAACAGCAATTTGACTTCGGGAGAATCCTATTTCTGGCGAGTCCGAGGCATCTCCGCGACCGGTCAAATCGGGTTGTGGACTGCAGGTACCAATTTTGTAATTCCTGATTTAGATGTGAGCACAGGACAAGAACTTGGCGATACATGGTACGCTGTAGAAGTGGGGCATGGTGATGTGCTCTCAGATGGAAGCTTGCCACTGTTCACGGATACTTGGATTTCTTGGGATTCCAACTATCAGAACGATACGCATGCCTCAGATGGTACGTTGTTTGTTTCTGGAACTTCTAGTGCTTTAATTGAAATCCCTCTGAATGGGGCAGGCGCACTACCGGTCCCTTCGAATGCTCGTTTGACAGGTGCTGAATTGATTTTTGAAGTTGCAACCAACAACTCGACAACTCCGAGTGTTGCAATGTTTGAAGTACTGCAGGATTGGAATGAATCTGCGACCGGTTTGACATACGATGGAGTGAACAATTGGTCATCCATCGGTGCACAAGGCGCGCTCGATCGTGCCGATTGGAGTTCGATTCAGTTCGATGTTGACGATACTGTAGAATTGGCATTGGATTTCACTGCCGCTGCTCAGGCTGCGATTGCAAGAGGTGATGCATCAATTGGTTTGATGATAAGTGCCGAATTGTACTCCAATGATCAACTTGTGTTGCATAGTACTGAAACTCAGTTTGAAGCCAATGAGCCGATTCTCCGCCTTGAATGGATGAATGGTACAGGTTCAATCCCGTCCTCATCCGCTACCCTGATTGGTCCCGCAAATGGGGATGTCTTGTGGGAGCATCCTGTGATGACCTCTGGCGATAGTCCTACATTCAATTGGTCATATGCTAACTCCAACAATGTCGATGGTTGGCTGATTTGTGCGCTCATCAATGGTGATATTTGGGATGGCGGTGGCTGTGCACACAGTTACTACCACCCCTCATATTTTGACTTGCAAAACCTGACCTATTTCGAATCAGGAGCATTTGCCAATTTCCATGATTCTACTCGATCTTGGTTCGTTCAGCCCATCAATGACTGGATGCAGGGTCCACGCTCATCGATGGAGAGTTTCATTATTCCCAATGACATTGGTGGCTCAATTAACTCGACCGATCATTGGGTGGATCTCACCAACGGGAACGCATACTCTGCAACTGGTGCCTATGATATCGCAGAAGGGGCTTACATTGACTCATGCAATCCCAACTCGGCATATGGTTGGGGATCCAGTCACCTTTCGGTCGGATTATCCAATGGAGGTCCGGCTTGCTCTAATGCGGGTCATGAATCGCGTTCTCTATTGCGCTTTGATATTTCCAACGTCCCAATCATGGATGGTGATGCTTGGCAAGTTGTCGAGGCACATCTAGACATGTATCGAATCGGAGGTTCAAGCAGCTATGATACCGATGTTTCCATCTCTAGCGTTCATTGCAATTGGGTTGAGAGTTCGGTGACATGGAATCAGTGTTGGAACAACAATACTTGGCAAAGTCCAGGTGCTTATGGTGCAAACGATGCTGATGTACCTGCGGTCTCTACCAATGTCAGTGGCAATGGTTGGTATTCGTGGAACGTTACTCAATTGATGCAGCAAGCGCACATCAGTGGTTCAGATGTCCTCAGCATGCTGTTTGCTTCCGAAGATCCAAATCTCTATGCTCGCCACAGCTTCATCTACGAAGATGCGACAGGAATTTACGAATCATTCCGCCCGATTCTAAACCTAGTTTATCGTGCAGGAAATCAAGTCATGCCTGCAGCGCCTACATGGGATACCAGCTTGACAGCCAATGGCCCATTCACTGCTTGGGATTCGAGTTCATTGCGTCCAGCGCCTCAGGACCCATTGTGGTCAACATGGACTCACCCCAGTGCAAGCACGGTTGATTCTTGGCAAATTCAGCACTCGCTAAGTGAGAGATTCACGACGAATACATGGGTTTACGATTCAAGTGATTCTTCAACTTGGATGAACTCAACATTTGACTTGACCAACCTCACATTGTGGACTCCTGCCAGTGAAGCCCAAGGAGATCACTGGAATCATCTGCGAATACGTGCCGTTCAGGATGGTGTATACAGCAATTGGTCCACCATGTTCCAATCACGCGTTCCAGAAGCACAGGGAAGCGACGATGGGGCTGGTAATTTCAGCGTCACTATGCAGCGAGGCGCAGTATTCGAAGATACAGGATTGTTACCAACAATGCCTGATAGTTATGTCACATCGAACACGTTTGGGCAGACCACCAACTTTGGCTCTTCAACCTCGATTGCGGTCGGACTTGATCCAGCTGACTCTGCTCACGATGCCGTGGGGTTGATGTCGATTGATTTGGCTGAATATCCGTATCCAGCGACCATGTTACCAACCTCTGTCACCTTACGCATGTACGTGACCAGCGTTGCTGGAAACGGTGCTCACAGTATCGCCATCCATGAGTGTGCTGGGTTCCAAGAATCTAACGTGACTTGGAACAATTACAACCCCAACACGCAGTGTAACGGAACCTCTTCTTCATCGATGACTTCAACGTCAACAAATGCAGGCGTTTGGTACGAATGGGATGTCACAAATATTGCTCGCAATGCATGGTCGGGAAGTGGTGTCATGAACATGGCATTGCAAACCGGTTGGGCAGGAACAGTTTACTTCAATTCGGCTGATGGTTCAAGTGACTATGCACCTGAATTGGTTGTTGAGTATGTCGATAATCCGAACAATGCAACTTCGCCCGCACAGGTTTCACTATTGTCTCCAGAACATCTTGAGGTTGTCTACGATGTAGGGCAGTTTACCTTGGGAACGGACACGCGTCCAGTTCTGACATGGGATACACTGAGCGATGCAACTGGCTACATCCTCGTACTCGGTAATGCGACGAATACGCTCACCTACGAATCATGGGATTCCAGTAGTAACTCTGGGTTCACGATTGGTGGTACCTCTTCGACACCATCAGCTTGGGCACCTGATTTTGATTTGGCAGTCGGTGAAATTTACACATGGTCTGTACAGGCTCTGAATGGTTCAGTCCCAGGTCCACGTTCCGTCCCATCGACCTTTGGAATTGGTAATCCATCCATTACAGATGTTGGAAACCACGTTCATTCGGTGGAAGTTCAAGAAGGCTCAGATGTTCCTTCATTGGGTCATCTTCCTGTATGGGATACGTACCTGAATGAAGGTGATGTCAATGCAGGTCATGGCACACAGAGTACCTTACACATTGGTACAGGCTGTGAATCGGTTGCAGCCAATCGCTGTCATGCAGTGTATCAAATCGACATGGGTCAAATGCCATTGGATCAGATGTCAGTCAACCCCCATTCAGCACAATTGTCGATTTATGCAGACCAAATTAGCCAACTCAGTTTGGCCAATTATCTCGATTTGACAGCTTATGCAGTCATCAACCCGAATTATGATGAAGCCAGCGCGACATGGAACGCTGCATCCTCTGGATTCAACTGGTCTGCAGCCGGTTTACAAGCAGGTGTCGATTACATCGCAACACCACTTGACACGGTACGTGTCATGAGTACCTTCACTGGAGGTTGGCTACACTTTGATGTCAGTGGTGCTATGACCACGATGAACGGTACCGTGACGGTTGTCATTATGGGTTCGACCAATGCTGGTCACATGCTTATCGATGTGAAATCGAGTGAATCAGCGTCATCAGACAAACCGATACTGTTGTTCAACTATACCTTGGTTGATTCGATTAGTCTCTCAGGTCCATCGACTACAGATGCGGATACGGGAGTTCAATTCAGTGGTGCATTGATGGATGCGAATGGAAACACCTTGACTGGAGATGTTCTGTGGTCTTGTACGGATGGGACCATTGACAGTAGTGGATATTTTACACCAGATCAGTCCGGAGTAGTGACGATTTATGCAGCCTATGGACAAGTGGTTGAAGCCGTGAATATCACGGTTACAGCAGGTTCTCCAATCCAGTTGGTCATCGTCCCTCTTGCGATTACTTTGACCGCGGATGAAACCTTCACCTTGAACCAGATCAAGGTCATCGACTCCAACGGAAATGAAGTGCCTGGGCAAACAATCAATCTTGAGATTAGCAATGGTACATTGTCGACGGGGTTGACTCTCACCACACCCATTACCAGTGACGTCACATGGACACCATGGACTACAGGACAGCAATATCTGAATGCGACTTGGTCATTCCAACCAACCATCTCGGTTCCAATCACTGTCACCGTTGGGGCACCAAATTACTTTGAAATTGTCGCAGCGTCAGAAATTGAAGCAGGGAACACCACCAACTTTGCGGTCAACGTGTTCGACCAGCGTGGAAACCAGATGGACAGTAGTCTAGGTGGTGTGCTTACCTGGGGCGCAGAGAATGGAGCCATGGACAATGCATCCGGTGCATTCACGGGCGACCAAATTGGAAACTGGGGCATCTGGGTGGATAGCGATCTTGGAATCTCAAGCAGCACCAGTATCGGAGTGATTTACGGTGATATCGCAGAACTTGAGGTGACTGCTGTAGGACCAACCAACACCATCATCGTCACCAGTTCTCCCACATTGGAAAGTATATACTTGACAGCAGACGATGAAGTCACTTTTACCGTCGTTCGAATTGATGTTCAGGACAATCGCGAATCGATTGATCTACCGATTGCGGGTTGGACATGGTTGAATGGCCAATTCCAAGTTGGACCACCTTCAACTTGGGATGCAGCCAACCAAGGTTCATCCTGGGTCAAGGCCACTTTGGAAGGCTTTGAAGTTGTCATTCCAATGAGTGTTGAGCACGGTCTTCCGGTTCAAATTGATGCTCGTCCTGACAATAACGACCCCGCAAATCTGATCCTCATCAGTTCAGGAAGCATGGGGAGCTTGGACGCATATGTTGCTGATGCAGACGGTAACGAGTGGACGGTATCGGCCATCTGGTCAGTCGCTGATTCAAGTGCAGATTCTTGGTTGACACCACAGGGTCCAACTGCAATATTTGAACCGGTTTTGGTCGGTAATTGGACCGTGAACGTGAGATATGAATTCAATGTGCCAGGTATTGGGACACAACAAGTCGCGAATTCAGTTGTTTTCACTGTTCTTCCGGGGCAATTGCATTCAATTTCAACCTCTGAAGATGCGACCATTACTGCCGACGATTCATTTGACCTGAGCCCAGATGCGAGAGATGCACATGGAAACGACTTGCCTGAAGAAAGTCTGCAGTGGTTCCTCAAGGAATCGACTGATGAAGCCACCCCATTGTCTTGTTCTTCAGCAATATTGCCAAATTCAGACTGGACTGAGATTTCCATTGAAATGCGCGATGCCAATTATTTGTGGGATGCAACGCTTGTGGGCGAGTATACGATTTGTGCCGTGGGTGCCCAAGGGGTCACTTCCGATTCGGTTGTAACTGTCACCGTCGGTGAAGTAGCTCACGTTTGGCACAAGGCATTTGCCTCAGGTGATGAATCCGGAAATGCAACAAACTTGGAATCGACACAAGTTATTGCAGACCCTGAAATCAATCCTCTGGTTGAAATCTGGGTTATGGACTCAGATGGTAACGAATACCAGACCAGTGCTGTGGCTTGGACCAGTGCAACCAATGGATTTGTCACTGAACAACACATTCGTGATGCCAGTTCAAATCCACTCTTGGAAATCGGTAACTATCGCTTCTTTGGAAAGATCAACCAAGTGTACACTCTCACTTACAGTGCAGGCTCGTGTGGTACTTGTTCAGGTACCTGGAACATTACCGTAGATCATGGCCCATTGTCGAAACTATCAGCAGTTGCCAGTGCACCTGGGACCCTCGAGGGGGTCTCCCTCGCCGTTGAGCAACAGGTTACGATTTCGATAGCAGTGGAAGGGTTTGACCAATTTGACAATCCTGTCCCCCTGACAAAGGAATTGCAAATCTTCATCCCTGAAGACGGCGATGATTTGAACCAAATCTCCCTTACCGGTGACGGTCGAACAACTGCGGAAGTCTACATGCTCAATGAGGGTGCAAATTCTGTCCAAGTGTGCTCCGGTTCAGGTGGTACAATTTGTGATGATCCACTTTCAATTTCGGTTGAGGGTACCATGGGTGGATTCTTCGAAGCCAATTCACCTTGGTCATGGGTCGGTTTGGTAGCAATGATTGCTCTATTGCTCGGTGTTCTCGCAGTCGTAATCGTGCTCATGCGTCGAGGTGATCGTGACGATGAATACGACGACGACTACTTTGACGATGACTACGAAGACATTCCACAAGCTCCTTCCACTCCAAGTGAATCATACAGTGCACCTGCTGTTGAGGAAGAATACGTCGCCGAAGACGATGGTATCACCATTGACGAAGACGGTACCAAGTGGTATGAGGACGATGCCGGGACTTGGTGGTGCTTGGAGCCAGGAATGGAAGATATTCCCGAGAACTGGTTTGAGTGGACAGAGTAGAAAAATCTCTGATTTGAGCCGTCCGCCGTAGGCGGACGGCTCAGGGTACCTTTCAAGAGATGTCTGTTACATCACAGTTTGATGCGAGTTGCACACTCCAGTGCGTGTCATGCGGCCCTCCTAGTCGCATTGCTGGTAATCCAGGTCACTGCAATGGGCATCCCCTGCTCTGAAAATCTCGGCCCCAGATTGAATCCAATGCTGACAAATAATACTCTGGCCGACAACGGTGATGGAACTTGGAACGTCACATATGCTGTGGATCTAGATGCCACCTTAGACAGTCGGAATCCGACGAATCCATTGGGTTCATTATCGCATCTAGAGGTTGGATGGGATGCTAATCAACAGGATATACGGAACAGTTTACTTGGATTCGATTTGAGTTCTGCTGGTTTCCCCCTCAACGCAACCATCGAGAGTGCCACTTTGCAAGTGTATCTTGCATCATCTACAGGTCCTGTAGATGCTCAAGCATGGAATATACATCTCCAGGGTTGGGAAATCCAATATGCTTCATGGGTGAATCGCAATGGGGCTTCTCAATGGTATCAAGGTGGGGCGCTTGGGAACTCAGACAGTGGTGCAAAGCAAGATCAACAGCGAGTCGAAGGTAACTCTAGTGAAGTTCGGTTTGATATTACTCAATCTGTAGAACTGGCACAATACAAGCAATTGACGAGCCCCGATTCACGTGTTGGTGTCTTGTTGACTCCTGGATATGGCAGTGAATCAGGTGTTGCCACCTTCCATTCATCAGAATCAAATCAACCATCACTGCGTCCTGTTGTCGACATCAGATTCCGCTGGTCGAACCCGACTCTATTGAGTAACAATCCATCTTGGATTGATATCTCTCCGAAGTTGGGTGTGACGGATGCAGATAGCACTCTCGATTTTTCTTCGACCATTCGTTCCGAGAGAGGGGAAGTCATCAATGCAGGTGTGTCATGGTCTACTTCATCCGGTTCTATCGATGGTAGTGGTCGCCTGTCTGCAACACAATCGGGTATAGCCACCGTTTCTGCTGCAGGTGGTACCGTGCAAGGGGAACAGGAAGTTTTGGTGAACCCCGGTGCACCATTGACGATTGCTATGGCGGTCGAAAACTATTCAATTACTGTGGATGATACGATTCCAATCATCGCACATGGTGTTGATCAATATGGAAATTCAGTAAATGGATTAACCTACAGTTGGTCAACCTCCTCGGGCGTCATTGATCAACATGGGATGTACACACCCTCAGAAACAGGCACCCACACAGTTGCGGCTCAGTGGGGAAACCATGTTGCAATCTCCAATGTGAGTGTCTCGGTGGGTGGGGCTGCAATTATTATTCTCCCTGAAAATTTCACGGCCCGGGCAGGTATAGGGATTCAAATCCCTGTCGTAGTCCAAGACCGATTGGGGAATGTCCTGCCTCAATCAGCAGCGGCAGGTCTAGATTGGGTTGCAGAGCGAGGTTCGATTGATTCGGCTGGATACTATGTTGGGCAAGATGTAGGTTCATGGCAAATCAATGTCACCAGTGGTACGGGTGCCTACGGAACCGGTTGGGTCACTGTCGAGCCGGGTTTGGTCAATACGCTGGAAATTATTGGTCCAAACCGAACCGTCAGTGCTGATGAAGCCATTCCACTGGATTTGCGTTGGATTGACCGTGTTGGAAACAATGTATCCGTCCTGTTGCCTTTGGAAAATTGGTCCGCAGAAAGTGGCAATTTCCGAGTCAATGATGGATTTGTAGAATGGTTGCCCAGTCAAGCTGGAGTATGGCGAATATCGGCGCAAGCCGAAGGTGCACAAGCATGGGTCGATATTACGGTGGTAAACGGTGCCATTTCACGTGTTTGGATTGATGCTGAGTTTGATATTTTGACTGCTGATGATCAATCCGTACTCATTCTACAGGCTGAGGACTTACGTGGGAATCGATGGCCCATTGCTGCCGATTGGTCGGTGGCTGAACCCGAGGCTTCATCCTCACTGGTATCCGACATTGACGGCGTTCGCTTTGTGGGTGGAATTGCCGGTATGTGGACAGTCGTTGCCACGCATTCGAGCTCTGAGGGGATGTTTTCAGCAGAACTTTCGATTGAAGTGAAACAAGGTCGTTTGGCCCGAATATTACTGGCTGGAGATGGTTCAACCATTTCTGCAGACAATGCCTTTGATCTAAACCCGGTTCTGAGCGATGCAGATGGAAACATCATCACTGGTGTCCAATTGAATTGGAGCGTCGATGGCATTGATGTCACGCCTCAGCTTCGATTGTCTGGGGGAATATGGCAACCAACATCCACCGGAGATCATCTGATTGAAGTAGATGCTGCGGGTCGAACTGCACGGTCCAGAATTTATGTTGAACAGGGCATTCCTCACGAAATCAAAGTTGAGATTGATACTCCCATTCAAGGCGTTGTTTCGAGTGGTGATTTGTTCACCCTCACGACCTATGCTGTCGATATTTCAGGCAATCAAGAGCCGTGGCCTGTGGAATGGGATTTACCTTACAATTCACTGGAAATTGAAGAGACCACTGAGATCGGTGTCTATGATGTGAAAGGACTTGGTGAAGGTATCTGGGACATTGGGGTCTCCAATGGAACCGCAGATGGGAGCTTTACCCTACAAGTTGTCACTGGCGAACCTCGTTCGCTAAGGGTTGGGCAACACGGTGGCGCCGGTGATCAAGGCGATTCATTCTCCCTAGAAGTAAGTCTGGTTGATTATGGAGGCAATGCTGTAGCCATGCAACCCTCCAAGTTTGTATTCGATACCGAAATTGGCTCTGTTCGCCATGATGGCGGGCCTTTCTGGTATCTTGATTTGGAAGAGCCGGGTGATGATCAAAAAGTGACCATTCGATACGAACAGTGGTCGGCAGTGACATACATCGATGTCAATCCGACAGGTGTCGACAAATTCACTGGCACCCAATCTGGACAGATGCTCATCGGTGGTTTTGCCGTGGCAGCTGTGATGATCGGTATTCTTCTTCTTATCCTTCGAAGTAATGAGGATGATTCAAATTGGGAAGATGAGTTTGAGATGGATTTCGACATCGAATCGACACCTGAAGTCGAAGTGCAACCTCAGAATCGCCAACTTTCCAGACGCTCTATGCGACGTCGAAACTACCAACGACAGCAAGAGCGTATTCGGTCGATGGAAAGTGCCACTCAAAACATGACCCAAGAACCCAAACCGGATGGACAAGTCAAACCAGCCTCAAATGGAGTACTGTCGGCGATGGAAGGTACAGTGCAAGGACAAACCGGTTGGTATCAAACAGCACAAGGTGAAGCTCAGTATTGGCAAGTGGATGAATCAGGACAGTGGAGTCGGTTACAATGAAGCGTCTCACCTCAATTTTATTGCTTGCAATGATTCTGAGTATACTTACGCCGGTTCATTCTGCAACGTCTGCTCGTACTTGCTCAGCCACAGGAGACCCCTCAGTCGATCATATCGCCCTCAATCCAAGCGGCCCGCTTTCAATGCCCGCCGATCAAGCATTGAATATCACTGCAACAGCGTACAACTCTGCGGGGACTCAGTTGAACGTTCCCATTGCATGGACCTCTACATCGGGCTCGGTTCAGAATTTTGGTGGGGGACAAGCACGTTGGTCGCCCCAAACTGTCGGCTCACAAACCGTGACCGCTTGCAACGGCGATGTTGAAACAACATTGTCTGTCAATGTTCAACCCGGCGCTCCATTGACGTTTGAACTATCTGCGACCCAAGAAAATCACACTGCCGATGATTCGTTTGAGGTCACTCCCATTTTGCGAGATCAATTTGGCAATTCTTGGATTCCAAATATCCCTTATGCAAACTGGTCACTGCCTGAAGGTATGGTCATCTCCTTGCCAAATGATGGTACCCCCCCAATCGTAACTCCCGGCCCAATCGGTGCAATGTCCATTGAGGTCAATTGGGGGGAGTGGTCTGATTCGGTTTCTGTGAATATTTCTCGTGGGGTCGCCATTGGATTGTCAATTGTTCATGATTCTGCACACATCTCATCTGACGACATAGTCAATCTCTGTGCACACCAACATGATCAGAGGGGCAACAGTTGGCTGACAAACTCTACCTGGTCCACCCCCGGTGGTTCTGCAGATTCCGCTCTATCTTCATTCACAGGTCAATGTGTTGATTTCGATGCTGGCACAATTGGCGATTGGGTTGTTGAAGCCGAAGATGACATGGGCATGAGTGATTCATTGACTTTGACAGTCACTCCGGGTCGTTTGGCACACATCCAATTGAATCAGTTGGCAAACAGTATGCACATTGGGGAATTCTACTTGCTTGAAGCCGATGGTTTCGATGCCGCTGGAAATCCGGTAACCGTCGATTCTTGGAATTGGTCGGTGACATCAGGGCCCAGCTCAAATGCAATTGTTGCCGATGGAGACGGTATCACTTTTGTTCCAGATTCTGTGGGTCAACACACCATTCAAGTCACTGCAGCAGGGCGTGTTCAAGCCATCGATGTCGAAGTCCTCTCTGGCGTCCCCGTTGAACTTGAAATTGAAGTGCAAAATGTCCCCCCGGGTCCACTAAACATCGTCACGGGTACATCTCTGGATTTGATATTGTACGGGGTTGATGAGAGTGGGAATCGGATTCCAGTCGATGCTCCTATTTCTGATTGGTTTGTTCTCAACGGATACGGTATCATCCAAAATGCAACCGTTGGTGGAACTGGTCATTACACCTACACATCAAGTGGGATTGGAGATGTGAGCATCACCGTTTTCCTTAATCAAGCACAAGGGACACTGCTTGTCCATGTGCTGCAGGGTCCGTTGGATTATCTTGTAGTGAATTTGCCTACCGAAGCAGATCAAGGGACAACAATACAATTTGACATCTTAGGGTACGACGTATCCGGCAATCCTGTGCCGATTCACCAATGTTCTGCAGTGATTACAACCGATGCGGGTGATGCAAATTGTGATACCGATGGTTGGAAATTGGATATCAAGGAATCCGGCGAACTGATTGTTCATGCGCGTGTTCAATCTACAGTGGGGACTCCCGCTGAAGGTAGTGATTTCATTTCAGTTGAATCAACCTGGTTTGGCTGGGGGAACAACACACAGGTCATTATTGCGTTCAGTTTACTCATCATCCTCCTCATTTCTGTAATCCTCGTTGCGGTATTCAAGCACTTGGACTTGCGAATCAGTGAGGAAATTGAGGAGGATTCTGAAACGGATTCAGAGGTTCCGGTAGCGGCGCAATCTACACCTCCACCTCTACCGAATCCCACAATCACTCAATCACCTCCACCTCCCTTACCTGCCAATGTGACACCAGTTCAGCCGGTTGCCTCTACGGCTCCTGATACGCCTTCACCAACCATAACTCAACTTCCGTCTCCCACCATTCAACCTCAACCCATTCCGGCAGTGGCTACGGCCAATCCTGTGGTGACTGAACACACACCATTGACCTCTCAGCCATCTCCAGTTGTATCGCAACCATCTGAACTGGAACCTGAGTCTAGTCAGTCGGATGATGAGTGGGGCGAGATGTCAGGTGGATGGGGTGATGACTCTTCCACTTTGGTGGGTCAAGCAGAGGCGTATACTCAACAGCAACAAGAAATTCATCGAGGAGAGGGTCCACGTGATGTTGAAGGCCATAGTCTTCGACCTTTACCTGGGACCACTCCCGGTCAAGACGGATGGTATTTCGATCGAGAAGGAAAACCCACACATTGGCGACATGAAGAGGCCAGTGGTTGGTCTCAAGAATAACGCTCATCGGCGTTTGGGAAATCTTGAGTTCGTACATCTTGGATGTAATCCTTGACTGCCTGGGTCATGGAGTCGTAGAGATTGAGGTAACGTCTAAGGAATCGTGGGTTGAACTCATGTGTCAATCCAATCAAATCATGAACAACCAATACCTGCCCATCTACATCGGATCCGGCACCAATCCCGATGGTTGGGATGTTCACTGCTGCAGTCACTTTCGCTGCGAGTTCCGCAGGGATTTTCTCAAGGACAATGGAAAAGCAACCGGCCTTCTCCAGTAGCTTTGCATCTTCAATGAGTTTCGCCGCTTCTTCTTCCTCTCGCGCCCGTACAGAGTATGTGCCGAACTTGTAGATGGATTGAGGTGTAAGTCCCAAGTGCCCCATTACCGGAATTCCAGCGGTCAGAATCCGCTCGATTGATTCGACAATCTCGGCACCTCCTTCCAATTTCACTGCATGTGCACCGGATTCTTTCATGATTCGAATTGCACTGTTCAGCGCCTGTTTCGAATCTCCTTGGTAACTTCCAAACGGCATATCGCAAACGATTAGAGCTCGATCCACTCCATTCACAACACACTGTGCATGGTAAATCATTTGATCCAATGTGATGGGAACGGTTGTATCATTACCAGCCATCACGTTTGATGCTGAATCGCCAACCAAAATCACATCAATTCCTGCACCGTCTAAGATGCGTGCCATGGAATAATCATATGCGGTAAGCATGGTGATTTTTTCACCCGCTCTTTTCATCTCTTGCAGCGTATTGGTGGTGATTTTCATCGCCTTCCCTGCAATCGACATGGTACTCCTCCATCAATTGCGAGTTGCGCATTAGCCTTCAAGGGCACGGCGAGGAAAACAGGGCTATTCAGCCTCGTTGAGAGCCGAATCAATACCATCGAGGAATTCATCAACATCGATCACGCCATTTCCATTGGTGTCAATTTCATGGAACAGGTTTCGAACATGGAATCGACTGAATTGCGGAGCAATAATGCCCATTGCATGGGCAAACTCACTTTCAGTCAGGTGCTGGGGACTTGCCCAGCCTGCCATGGTATGGAATACCAACCACCGCTTCTCACGTTCCGCTTGAGTCGCATTGGTGAATTCGGTACGAACCGTTCGCCATGGAGTTAACATCGGGTGGGCACGGGATTTCCCATACGAATAGTAAGTGATTACTCCTAACAAACAACAGCCGAGTCCACCCAAAACGGCCATCAATCCCATGACATATAAGAGGAAAATGCCACTCACAATGCCAAAGATTTGGATATATGGGTACATTGGTGATTTCCATTCGGGCTGATACCATGAGTGTGCGGGCGATGCCCTGCGAAGAATAATTACACAACTATTGATGACGATGAAGATCATAATCTTGAATCCTGATGCGAGTTTTGCTATATCGTGTACAGGTAGGAATGTAATCGATAGCGCCATTGCGATTCCCGTACCATATATTGCCAAATGTGGAGTTTGATATTTTGTGTGCACATTTTCCAATGATCTTGGCAACAAATTATCTCTAGCCATGGCGAATGGGAATCGTGAAGTCGCCATAATCCCCGCCAATGCCATCGATGTAACGACCGTTACAGCGAAAACTGCTGAGATTACACCGACAGTGTAACCCCCAATCTCCTCCGCGAAGATGTATACTGGATCTTCTCGCGCCTCGCCCGCGCTATTCATGTAGGATTCGGGCGATACAGCGGCGACCATGACGATGGTGATGAAGACATAAAGCAGACAAGAGATTAGCAATGAGAGTAAAATTCCATACGGAATGTTTCGACTAGGGTTCTTGATTTCACCACCGACAGCGGCAATCTTCGTCACGCCAGCATAAGCAACAAACACGAACGCTGTCGAGTGAGCCACGTTCTTCCATACTTCGTCCCATGTGCCTCCAAAGGCTTCGGTGCCAAATGCAGCACCCCAATCGAGTTCCATCGTGAGCATCGCCCAAACACTCAGAACAAACATGAAAATGACCATCAATAGAACGATTGGCGTTTGCACTTTCTTAATTTTAGAGACTCCAAGAACGTTAACGCCGACAATCATTGCCAGCAAAATTAGTGCTGCAATCTCGATGTTAATGTTGACACCCAACAATTCCTCAAGAACCCAAAGATAGGCCTTAAATCCAATCAATGCAAATGCAGATTTCAACATTGAAGCGCCCCAGAGTCCGATTCCTGTAACCGTTCCCATCAATGGGCCGTAGGTTCGTTCAATGTAGACGTATGAACCTCCCGATGATGGCATTGCTGTGGACAATTCACCTTTGGAAACCGCAGCCGGAAGAATGGCAATTGCCGCGAGCAAGTACGCCAACCAAATCCCTGCAAGTGGGACCTCGCCTCCACCCAAGTCGAGCATGACCAGTGCGGGCAATACGAAGAATCCAGAACCCAGCATGGCCGAGAGAGAAATGATGACTACAGAGGCCAACCCAAGCTTACGCTCCA
>CEWJ01015894.1_pt1 | contig 21367 bp, 21 predicted proteins | sample 350291 | NCBI WGS metagenome assembly CEWJ01 (sample SAMEA2622923, study PRJEB7988) | marine metagenome | isolation source: saline water (ENVO:00002010), including | reverse complement strand
TGCGGTGATAACTGCATCATTACAGTACCTGCTATTTTTGATTGTGGGTCTATCCAAAAATAAGTATTAAAAATTCCTGACCAAGATAAAGAACCCTTTTTTCTTCTACCAGGAATATCTTCTTCATTAATCAAAAAACCATAACCCCATTTTTTCTTTATTTCTGGAAACCATTCATTGCCGTGAATTAATACAGGATTAAATGAAGGTTGATACGTATAATTTAAATCGCCAATTTGATTTGTTGTCATTAGAGAGGTAAGTGAATTTGATAATAGTGGATTTGAGTCTGAGAGAAAAATTCTCATGAATTTACAATAGTCAGAAGGATTAGAAAGGATTCCACCACCACCACTGAAAAATGACTGAACAGAATCATCAAAAAGACCAGTGGAATGAATAAAATTTCCACTATCCATTAGGTGCATTTCTGCCAATCTATCTTTTCCCAAAAAGTTAGGATCAAAAGATGTATCATTCATTCCTAGAGGATCAAAGATAAGTTCCCTACAAATTTCTTCTAAGTTTTTATCCATTAATTTTTCTAAAATAACTCCAACCCAATCAAGACCTACGCCATATTCCCATTTGGTGCCTGGTTGATATGACAAAGGAATTTTGATGAAGTTACCTTCCTTATCTGTCAGAGGAGCAATCTTTTCTTCTAAAATAAGATGAGCTAGCAATGGATCATGGAAATCATATGCAAATCCAGATGTATGAGCTAACAAGTGATGTAGTGTGATATCCTTATTTGCTTTCTCATAAACCACTTTTCCTTCTTCAAGCTTCCCTACTTCGAGATCCTTTAGATACGGATGAAAATTGTGGACTGGTTTGTCTAAATCAATCAGTCCTAGTTCAACACACTTGAGTGCTGCAAAGGTAACAATAGGCTTTGTCATCGAAGCTATTCTATAAATAGTGCTATTGGAAGGAGGTTTATCTTCTCCTTCTAGCTGATTACCATAGTGCTCAAGGAGAACTGTTTCATGTTCATTAGTAACCGCATAGGAAGCAAAAGGGATATTTTCTTGATCTATTTTCTCTTTTATTTTATTTTGGATATTCATATTAATTTATGGAGCGGGCAGCGGGAATCGAACCCGCATCGTCAGCTTGGAAGGCTGAAGTAATAGCCATTATACCATGCCCGCTTTTTATGAAATTTGATTATACACTTTCTGAAAAACTATAATTCAACTTCTCAATACCAGAAAAAAAGGTTTAAATATGAAATTAAATGGAGTAATTATGAAATATTTATTAAGCATACTTTTTATAGTTCTTATTTCTTGCTCAAGTTCAACATCTGATGAGCCTAACGTATCTCATGATTCTGATGAATGGCAAATCTGGGCTTACAGTAAGGCGGCACCAGATTTCATAGGAAAATTCGCAACAATTGTTGGGGGTGATGGAAAGGTGATACGAGAAGGATCTAATGGATGGACTTGTACTGCAACATTAAAAATGCCTGAAGGAGGATTTGAAACACCTCAACATGGAAACACTCTTTGCGCTGATGAAGAAGGTTTTAAATGGGCTGAAGCCTATATGACTGGTGGCAAACCTAATATGAATAGAGATGCTTATATCTGGATGTTAAATGGGGATATGGGTGAAGATAATATGAAATCAAGCATGTATGGCGGAGACCATGATAAGGCTAAAATGATGGGTCACTTTATCGAGTCAGGTCCTCACTTAATGTTGATGCCAAAAAATACAAAAACCATTGAAAATTTTCCAACAGATTTCACAACAGGTGCGCCCTACCAAATGTTTAAAGGAACTCCTTATGCACACCTAATGATTCCTGTGGATGGTTATTATGAGTTTCAACCGGAATCTAGTCCTTTAAACTAAAAAAATATTTAAAAAAAGGAGGTTTATTTATCTCCTTTTTTTATGCATAAAATAAATTTAAAGTTCTTTCTAAAAACCAATAGCTACTTATACCGCCTATTGAGAAAGCGGATACTGTTTTAAATTCATTTCTTAAATTCATTTTTGTAAAAAAGAAAATAAATAGAAAGATTATCGGTAGCAAACTGAGTTGAGCTAATTCAATTCCTACATTAAATAATAATAAAGTTTGAAACAGACTTTGTCCTGAAAATCCAATCTCCATCAAGGCTCCAGCAAATCCAAATCCGTGTATCAAGCCGAACCCAAAAGGAATATGCCAAGGTATTTTTCTTAAATCTTTTTTATCTAAAATTTCGTAGGCTAAATATATGATTGTTAAAGCTATCACTGCTTCGGTCGCAATTTGTGGGAGTCTTATTACACCAATAGATGACAATGCCAAAGTAATGCTGTGCGCAAGTGTAAAAGATGTAATTGTCTTTATTAAATTAAACCAACCACTAATTAGAAAAACTAAACCAAATACAAACAAAATATGATCATATCCTCCAAGTAGATGTTCAAATCCCATGAATAAATATGAAAAATTAGAGTACTCAACCTCACTCGGTATAACTAAATCTGCTTTTTCTGAAGTTATATAGTCTTGGAAAATTTCATCATTAACAAATCTGATAGTTACCATCACGTCCGTCATAAACGACATGTTAGAAACATTTAAAGTAGATCCTTTGAGCGATTCTGAACAATTTAACTCAATTATTTCTTGCAAGTATTTACCACTTCTCTTTGGAAATAAATCCTCTTCCGATGAGCAAAATTCAGGAAACTTTATCTTTGACTTGGTAATCTGGTTTATAGGAAATTTCCAATTTACTAGATAGTCACTTTCAGAAATTTGAGTAATTTCAAGTTGAGCAGGAGTGAATTCATGAGAACTAGCTTCAAAGCTTACGATAGTTAATAAAAAATAATAAAAAATAAATTTAATCAAAACTATATTTCTTACTTAAAGATACGTCGTAAGATTTTATTAATTCTTCTGTGTATTTTTTTAAAACTTCATCCTTTTTAACCAGCAAATAGCTATCCAAAAGCTTATCTTTGATGGAATTAAATTCAGGTAAATAAGAATTTTCAATGTTGGATATATTTACTATGTGCCACCCATAAATAGATTCAATTATTAAATTGCTTTTGAGCATTGTTATATTTTCCAATGCGGCTGCAAATTTATCTCCAAAATCTCTCTGTATCTGTCTAATTGTTTTATCTGAAAAATTTTTTCCCAAAAGAAAAGGGTCGCTCTTTATATTTTTATCGACTAGATATTGTTCAACTTCCTCAATCGATCGAGATTCTTTTGAAAAAAAGATATGATCAAAACTTAATCTCTTAGGGATCATGAAATCGTCTTTATTTTCATCAAAGAATTTTTTTAACTCGTTATTATTTGGAATTTTTACTCCTTCTTCTTGTTTTAAAAAACCTAATTTTTGAATTAATCTTCTTTTAACAATAATATCTCCTCTATCTAAATTGAGATTCAAAGCTTCTCTATATAAAACCTCGTTTTGTATGAAATTCTCTATGATGGTCTTTAATTCTTCTTCATTTGGAGGTCTTTGCATTTGGTCATTCCAAGTGGATACCAAGAAATCAATGTCGTTACTGCTGACGTAGATCGTATTTTCATCATCATTGTTTAAAAACCAATCAAATAGGTACAGAATAAGAGCAATAGATAAGAATATTATTATTTTTGTTGGCATTTTATTTCGGAGCTAATTCTAAATCATCTCTAATATACTTGGCAGCAATAAAGTAATGAGTAGCAGACCATACTGTTGAAATAGGTATTACGATAAGTAAGGCATACCGAATAGACTCAATCCCATAAGTTGGATTAATCAAATCGCTAACAAAGCCAATAATCATAGGACCAAATCCTAATCCAATGAAATTTAAGATAAAGAATAGTATTGCTGAGGACATAGCTCTCATCCTCAAGCCAACCAAGGAGTGAGTAATTGCTAAATTTGGTGCTAAATAGGCATTAAATAACATTCCTGTTATGAAAGTAGTCATAAGAGCAAAATAGGTTTGATCTGTTAAATATATAAATAAAGTAAAAGGTAAATAGATAAGAGTAGTTATAGCAGGAACCCATTGATACCATCTGGGATCTTTCTTACCTAATCGATCTGAAAGATACCCTCCCATGAAAGTTCCAACTCCACCAGCAACTGAACTTAATGCTAACCAAGTACCCAGCTCTCCAGTCTCAATATCATGCAATCGTAGAAATAATGATGGTAAAAAATTGCCAGCCCCGTAAGAAACAAAAGCATGAATTCCACATGCAATAGATAGGTGTCGGAATGATTTTCTTGACCACAAATGCTTAAGGGTTTCTTTAAGTTTTGGTGCACTCCCTTCATCAACTTTTTCTTCAGCCATTCCTCTTGTAGGTTCTGCAACAGCTAATTTTAAAAATATAGCTAAAGCAATTCCTGGAAGTCCAACAACAAGGAATGCTGTGCGCCATCCATAAAATTCATTTATCCAGCCTCCTAGAAGAAAACCAAACAAAATACCAATATTTATTCCAGTTGAATAAATAGCTAATGCTGTGGCTCTTTGCTCTTGGTTAAAAATATCAGAAACCATCGCATGAGCTGGGGGGCTTCCTCCAGCCTCTCCAATTGCAACGCCAATTCTTGCTAATAATAAATGAATGAAATTCTGAGCAAATCCACTTACGGCAGTCATAGAACTCCAAACAGTTAATGAAATTGCAATGACATCTCTTCTAATCCAATTATCTGCTAATTTTGCTAAAGGGATGCCAAAAGAGACGTAGAATATTGCAAAAGAAAAACCAGACAAAAGTCCCAACTGAGTATCAGATAAACCCATTTCAGCCTTAATTGATTCTTGAAGAATTACCAAGAGCTGTCTATCAATAAAATTAAAGCTATAAACGGTAGTTAAAATCCCTAAAACGAAATAACCGTATGATTTATTTTCATACAGTTTAGATGATAGGTAATTCATAAATTATTTCTTATAACTACTTTTCCAACTAATTTTCTTTCTGATAGATATTCTAGAGCCGCTTTTGCATCAGTTAGGTCAAATTCCTTACAAATATGTGGTTTCAAACTTCCCGTCTCAGCTAACTCATGAATAATTTTTTTAGTTTCTGCTCCTTTTTCTGGGTCTCTAATACCGTATTCGCCCGCTCTTACTCCTATTACGGAAAAACCTTTTATCAGAGCTATATTAACTGGAAGACTTGGTAATCTCCCACTAGTGAAACCAACAATTAAGAGTCTTCCGTTCCAATTTATACAGCGAATAGATTCATCAAAAACATCTCCTCCAACTGGATCGTAAATAACATCAGCTCCTTTACCGTCAGTTAAATCCTTAACTTCTTCTCTGAATGCAGTTACGCCATCCTTCAAGGTATTTAGGACAAAATCTGCTCCCCAAGATTTTACTACCTCAAGTTTCTCATCAGAGGTTCCTGTTGCAATTATCGTATTTCCAAACATTTTTGCGAGTTGTACTGCAGCCATTCCAACTCCGCCCGATGAACCATGAATAAGCACAACATCATCAGGTTTCATTTCTCCTCTCCTAATAAGTGAAACGTATGCCGTGGTATATGCAGTAGCGAATGCAGCTGCTTCTGCCATACTTAAAGCATCAGGTTTTCTTGATATTTTGGATGCTGGTAAAACTATATAATTTGCCATTGCACCATGACCCCAACCACCAAACATTACCTCATCATCAATTTTAAAATCTTTTACATCTGGACCAATAGATTCAATGATTCCAGAACCCTCCATTCCTAAGAAAAATGGTAACTCTGGTTTTCTTTGATACTTACCTTGGGACATTAACCAATCTGGAAAATTTAAAGAAGCATGAGAAATTTTTATTTTTACCAAGTCCTTTTCAATTTCAGGTAAATCTAAAGAGCCCAAATTAATCCCTGACATATCTTCAGATAAATATTGGCATAGAAGTCCTTGTGCTTGAACTGACACTGCTAGAATCTACCTATTATCTGCCTACTTCTTTTTAAATCTGCCATTCTCAGAGCAAAGGCTGTACCAATTGTGATTAAAAAACAAAGTATTTGTGTTACTGAAATTCCCATAAAGAAAAATGCAATAAATTGGGTAATGGCGAATGAAGTTATTACTATGTAGATAGGCCACAAAGTTGAGGTAGGATTTTTACCCGCAAAAAATCTGTAAATGAAATAACAGATTGTGAGATAAAGAGAAGGAATAATAGTTCTTAGTCTCCATTCGTACATTTCCTTTTCGGTAAAACCTGCACCAGGGAAAATACTTATTAGACTTGGATTGATAATGAAAAAGATAGAAAGAGTTGCAAAAAACACAAATAAGACAATCAAAATAATTTTTGTTGTTAAGTCCATTTTTCTCTCCGAGTGTTAAAATTATAACAATTTACTAACAAATATTATGAATCCTTTTACTATTGCTAAAGATATAAAAAATATAGAAAAAGTCCTGAAACCGGCCTTGGAAAAATACATTCAAAGTGCAGGTTTTGCTAAAAGTGATGAAGTTAACGAAATTCTAAGAAAAGTAGATGAACTAGAAAAGAGAATAAAGAATCTAGAAGAAAAACTATAATACTTTAGGAATTACTGCTTTTCGGTCTTTAGGATAATCTTCAAAATTTTCTATATACCATTTGTGATTGGCAACAGCTCTAGGCAATAAGTTAGCTACAGTCCAAAAAAAGAAAACGAATCCTGCAGTGCTAAATGTCATTATTGCCCAACCTAGCCATTCTATAAATTCACCTAAATAATTAGGACAGGAAACATATTTGTACATAAATCCTTTCGGTACTTGATATCCTTCATTTTTTTTTCTTAAAGAAAACAAAATTTCATCTGACTTTATATTTATAAACATCCCAATAAAGAAAAGGCTGATCCCCAAGTAAAATGGAACTGAGAAAAAGTGACTAGGTGCATAATTTGAAATATAAAAGAGCCAAGTACCTTGAATATAAACATTCACAAAGTTAAATAACAAAGCCGATAGTGCAATAGTAATGGGCATGCTCTTATTTTTGATTCTTGCCCTCATTGGCCAAATGAAACTACGGTTAAAATAATGAACCATAAATAATATGGCAGCAAAAATTGAGAAATTTGAACTATTTGAAAAATTTAAAATCAAGAAAATAAGCATTAAGTAGAATGCTGGAGATTCCATTAGGATCCAACCCCATCGCGAGCTTATTTCAAAACCCCATCCTTTTTCTTGATGTCTTCCATAAGGCGCAGTTTGAAAAAATAAGTAAATAAAAACAGACAGGCCTACTAAGGTCCAAACTAGCATCACGAATTGATGAGTAGTCATTTCTTGATTGGCAGAATCATCAAAGAGGAGGTCTTTTTCATATATTCTGCATAATCAGGCCTATTTTCTAAACTTCTGTTATCCATCATAGGAATAGATGCAAACATGAACATCAATAACATTGCTATAGGACAAATCAAAAGAATTAGAGAGCCGTTAGATCCGATAAGTCCAAAACCACAAAGACCAAACCAGAAGCCTACCTCCCCGAGGTAATTCGGGTGACGAGAATACTGCCATAATCCTTGATTCATTGTTTTATCTTTATTTGTAATGTTTCTTTTAAATGTATGCATTTGTTCATCAGATATCTGTTCGAGCAATACCATAGAGAAAGTAAACAAACATATTAAATAATCCAATGAACCTACACTTGTAGAGTTTTCAATAAAATAGAAATACAAAGGAAATAGACATAGATTTACAATTAAAGTAGGAAAGAGATGAATACCAAATAGATTAATGAACCATTTGAATGATCCAAAAGTGTCATACAAGTTAACGTACCTAAAATCCTCTTTTGATAAACCTGGCCATGTGCGCAACCAATTATGAGTTAATCTAAAAGCCCAATAACAAACCGGAATACCCACAAGAAAAATACGTTCCATGTTTGTTGCATTTGAATCAGATAATGCAATAAAAAAGTAAATAGGCACAGGTGCTACAGACCAGTATGGATCATATAAACTAGAATTTGAGTAAAAGGTACTGAATAAAAATATCACTAAAGTGCTTACTACGTGAGCGATAACAATATCTATCCATAAATGAAATCCAAAAGAATCAGTTGCGCTTAAACTTACAACTGCTGCAGCTAGACTGAGCGAATAACAAAATAAACATAAAATATGATGAGATTTCATAATTTTAATTATTTTTTTGGATTAAATTTAACAGGCAAGTCCTGAATGGCGTTAACAAAATTATTTGGCGTTAAAATCATATCACCATCCTGCTCCATTTCAGGAAACCTAGTAAATATTTTTTCATAGACCACCTCTAACTGCATATTGGCAGTATGCTTTCCTAAGCATAAATGTCTACCGTAGCCAAAGGCTAAATGCTTCTTTGCATTCTCTCGAGTAATATCGTACTTGTTAGGATTTTCAAAAATTTCTGGATCTCTGTTTGCTGCGCCATACCATAGAGAAACCTTTTCATTTGGACCTATCTTTTGATCTCCTATCTGAGTATCGCATTTAGTAGTTCTTCTCATAAACCTTACTGGAGAAACCATTCTAATTGACTCATGAATCATATTTGGCAAAAGGCTTTTGTCATTCAATACTAAGCTTTTTTGATCAGGATTTTCAGATAATAAATTCATTGTTCCGCTAATAGAATTTCTAGTAGTATCGTTCCCAGCAAAAATAATCAACAACCAAGATCCATCCAAATATTCATTAGGAAGTTTTTCTCCTTCAATTTCAATATTTGCAATAACTGATAAAAGATCATCTTTAGGATCTTTTCTTCTTGATTCAAGAATTGTTCTTCCGTAATCAAACATCTCTAAAACCATATTAGTAAACATTTCCACTAATGCCGGATCGGGAGCAGCCTGAGTATGCTCTTCTGAAAATTTAATATCACCTTTTTGTGCTGCTTGTGTGGCTGCAATTAATTGAGCCATTTCAAGAAATTTCATCCATTCAATAATTTTAGGTCTATCTTCCTCTGGCACACCCAACATTTCACATAATGTGAACATAGGTACTTCTGCTGATACAGCATCAACAAGATTACATCTTCCCAATGGAGCGATCTTATCAAGTAGTTCATCAACTTTAAGTTCAACTTTTTTTCTTAAGTTTGATACGTACTTTGGATTAAAAAAGGTCATGTGTGGATTTCTTATGCCTAAATGCAACATACCATCGAGACTAAGCATGTGATCCATAGTAGATCTATACAAAGGTAAATCATCTTGCTGCTCAAAGCCATGAGTAAGCGCAGTACCACCTGCTAGTTGAGATGAGAAGATTTCCTGATTTTTTGATACAAACTCGATGTCCTTATATTTTGTTAATACCCAGAATCCTGGTTCTGAATCTTCTGGACCAGTTTCGTGAAAATATATTGGTGCTTTTTCTCTTAAATTCGCAAAGTGTTCATAAGGTTCTTCAACTCTTGTAAACAACAAAAGATCGGTAAGATCAAAGTTTCTTTCAAAAGGAAACTTTAAATCATATTTCGGTGCATTTATCTTTACGAAAGGTTGCTTTGTACTGTTTAACTCTAACGCCATAGCTTATTTTACTACAAAAAAATGGCACGCCCGGAAGGATTCGAACCTCCGACACCCAAGTTCGTAGCCTGGTGCTCTATCCAACTGAGCTACGGGCGCCCGTTAAACAGCAATTATAAAGTAGAAATGGTTAAGTAGTCTTCTCTAGGGAAACTATCTCTTCTCTATGAACTGGAACTTGATTTGGTGCAGTAATTCCTAATCTAACCTGGCTGCCCTTTATTTCAAGAACAGTGATAGTTACATTTTCTCCGATCAATAATTTTTGATCTTTTTTTCTGCTTAAAACTAACATTCCCCCCCAGAAACATTAATAACCTTAATTTATTAGGAAAACTAATATTTTTCAAGATATTTATAATTCTATTAATTTATTTTTTTATAAATCCATTCCGAATGGTGGATCTTCTGGAAGATTAGGATCTAAAGAATAAGTTAAAGTTCTTAAAGTTTTTACAAGTTCTTGGTTTGAAATATTTTCTTCAAAATCTTTTAGTTTCAAAGGACTTCCAATCGTTACAGGAACATCTGTACCCATTCTTCTTCTTACTTCTCTGAATAAAAGTGCAGATCTAAACATCAATCCAAAACGACTTGCAAGATGAAATAATTCAGAGTTTTGACCTTGAAAGTAAATGGGTACTATAGTTGCATCAGATTGTTTAATCAGTCTTGCAGTAAAGACCTTCCACTCACAATCAAATGCAATTTTTTCACTCATTTTCATCTTTGTTGATACGCATCCACTTGGAAAAATAACAATTGATCCACCGTTTGCGAGGAATTCTCTGGAATTTTTTCTTGTTTCTAAATTTGTTGTTATTGCCTCTTTTGTAAGTGCAAAATCTACTGGAAGGAGATAACCTTTTGTCTCTGGCGCTCTAAGCAATAATGAATGGGTCAAGACCTTAAAATCGTCTCGAACAAGGCTCATTAACCAACAAATAACCAATCCATCTAAAACTCCAAAAGGATGATTAGCAACAACTACAAGGGGCCCTTCCGATGGTATTTTGCGCAAGGCTTCCTCAGAAAAATTAACATTTAAATTTAATTTCTTAACACTTCCTTCCCAAAAATTTTTATACAAATCAGGAGATCTTTGATATTCGTTATAAAGTTTATAAAGTTCTGGTTGACCTGAAATGCCTTCAATAGTTCTGATAATTAATCTTTTAAGAAAAGGATCGTCTGGATCAGCATAACTAAAATATTTTGAATCTATATATTCCATATTAATGATGGCGGAGAGAAAGGGATTCGAACCCTTGAAGGAGTTTCCCCCTTACCCGCTTTCCAAGCGAGCGCATTCGACCACTCTGCCATCTCTCCATTTATTCAAGATTAAAGTTGGCTATTCTATCTCCATGAAATGACCCGAGCCAAATCTTATTTTTTTCAGGGAGGGCTACTGTTGCAGCACCCATCTGTCCATTAGAAAAGCTAAATGCTTCAATTTCTTTTAGATTCTCCAAAGATAAATGATAAATCGTAAACGGTAAAGGACATTGAATAATTGAATAATCACACTGCAGGCTTTCTAATCCTGAATAATCATGAGCTGCAACCCAGAGTCCAGAATCCGTTACTAATAAGTTATCCTTTCCTCCTCCGATATGTTCAAAAGTTATCAAAGAATTTTTTAGGTTAAATTTCACAGTTCTGCCAGAAAACCAATAATTTATATATAAATTTTCCTCATTATTATCTAAATCTATGCCGTTAGGAAAAGAACCCTCTGTGTTAGGAACTACAGAAAATCCTTGATCAGAAGACCAAAAATATACTTCGCCTGTAGAATTCTTAAACATACTAGCAAGCGCAATTGACCACTGAGAGGAATCTGAGTCATACATATGAGTAACATAAAAAGATCCATCTTTCTTTAAAGCCACGTCATTAAAATATTTATTTTTTGGAGCATCTACACAACCTCTCCATATCAAGTCAATAGAATCATTCTCTATGAGTTCATAAAGTTCTATGGTTTCTTTTGGAAGATGATTCACAACTGCTAGCATGAATTTTCCATCATATCTTTTAATTAAATCCATTCCATGAGGAGAAAGTTTTTTGCTTTTAAGATTGCACTGAGGATCTCCCCAGGTATTGTCTTCATAAGAAAAAATCGGTCTTTTTATAGATTCTGATACCAAATCATAAAATGAAATTGCTCCGTATTTGGTATTAGGCGCTAAAGAGCCGAACTCCGAAATGATTATTTTTTTGTTAGAAGGAGATAAATATAAATCTTCTGGGTTTTGAAATCCGCAAACTATCGAAAAAGAATCATCGTCATTACAATTTTCAATTTCAATAAAATCACTAAAGCCAAATGATGATATAAAAAATAATATCGAAATAAAGAATTCAAACATTATTAAGTCCTAATCCCTATTCCTTTTTTTAAGAGTACATAAACTAACACAGAGAATATTAAAATGAATAGAGAGATCATTAAAATAGCATAATCAACGCTGATATCTGAAATTCCAATCATTCCATAACGAAAAGAATTAACCATGTACAAAATAGGATTTATCAAAGAAACGCCTTGCCAAAAATCTGAAAGCAATTCAATTGAGTAAAAGACTCCTCCAAGATAAATAAGTGGCGTAAGCACAAAAGTAGGAACGATACTTATGTCATCAAAACTATTGGCATAAATTGCATTGATCATCCCCGCTAAAGAAAATAAGGTTGCTGTCAGAATAACAATTAAAAGGGTCAAAGCTATGTTTTGAACTTCTAAACTTGTGAAGAAAAGTGCCGTTATCATTACCAGGATACCAACTATAATTCCTCTAGCCACTCCACCTGCAACAAATCCAATGATGATTAAATATATTGGCATTGGAGAAACAAGGAGCTCCTCGATGCTTTTTTGGAATTTAACTCCGAAGAAGGAGGAAACAACGTTTGAATAAGAATTAGTAATCACAGACAGCATTACTAATCCAGGTGCCATAAATTGCATATAATCAACGCCGCCCATATCACCGATTCTCTTTCCGATTAAAGAACCAAAAATCACGAAATATAAAACTGAGGTTGCTACTGGCGGTATTAGGCTTTGCGTCCAAATTCTAAAGAACCTATGTAATTCTTTTCTGATTAAGCTTAACAATGCGTTTATTTGTTCTCTAAAACTCATTTTTCTGTCAAATCTAAAAATAGCTCTTCTAATCTGTTTGTTTCATTTCTCATGCTGAGAATATTTAGTTGGTTAGCATTTAGATAGCCAAAAATTTCATTAAGGCTTTGTGACTTATTTATTTCAACTGAAATTTGATAAGTATCTAAGATTTTAATATCAAAAGGACTATTTGAGATTTTATTTTCATCTATGGAATCTTTTAAATCAAAAATAAAAATTTCAGTATCTAATTCTCTTAAAAGAGACTGCATTGAGGAACTTTTTACGATCTCTCCTTTATCAATTATAGAAATATTTTTACAAAGTTTTTCTGCTTCTTCTAAATAGTGCGTTGTTAAAATAATAGTTGTTCCATTATTATTAATTTCAATTAAAAAATCCCAAAGCGATCTTCTAAGCTCTATATCCACTCCTGCAGTTGGTTCATCTAAAATTAATAGCTCAGGATTGTTTATTAATGCTTTCGCTACCATGAGTCTTCTTTTCATTCCGCCGGAGAGATTTCGACCCTGCTCTTTTCTCTTGTCCCACAAACCAAGATTTTTCAAGTAGTATTCAGACCTTTCCTTTATGACATTTCTGGGTAATCCAAAGTATCCAGCTTGTTGTTCAAGAATTTGTTGAACTGTTTCAAATTGATTGAAATTAACTTCTTGACCAACAACACCAAGATTTTTTTTTGCCTTGCTATGATTGATGTCTATATCAATTCCCATTAACTCTACTAGACCTGAAGTTTTGGTTACCAATGAGCTGATAATTCCAATTGTTGTAGATTTACCAGCTCCATTTGGTCCAAGTAAAGCGTAAAAATCTCCTTTTTTAACTTCTAGAGATATATTATTTAAGGCAACCAAATCTCCAGGATAGATTTTGGAAAGATTTTCGATTTTTAAAGCGTTTTCTGACAAATTTATTTCGATAAATAAGACATGCTGTCTTCCAGACCCTTTAAAGTCAGACCGTACATACGATCTTCAATCAAAGTTCTTGTTATATCAATTGAGGCTGAATAATCCCAATGCTCTGAAGGAACAGGATTAAGCCAAGCGACCTTGTCGTAAATTGTTGTGATTTTTTTCATCCACAAGGAACCTGCTTCTTCATTCCAATGCTCTATACTTCCACCAGGATTAGTTATTTCGTAAGGAGCCATAGTTGCATCACCAACAAATATGACTTTGTAGTCAGAACCATATTTGTGCAAGATATCATCTGTTTTAATCCTTTCGTTATGCCTTCTTTTGTTATCTTTCCATACCGATTCATAAATAAAATTATGAAAATAGAAGTATTCTAAGTGCTTAAACTCAGTTTTTACTGCAGAAAAAAGTTCCTCACAAACCTTAATATGTGGATCCATTGATCCACCAACATCAAAAAATACTAGCACCTTCACAGCATTTTGCTTTTCCGCAATCATCTTGATATCTAATAGACCAGCATTTTTTGCGGTATGTTTTATGGTTCCATCTAGATCAAATTCTTCTTCTATACCTTGGCGAGCAAATTTTCTTAGTCTTCTAAGTGCCATCTTAATGTTTCTAGTGCCAAGCTCGATAGAATCATCTAAGTTTTTATAATCTCTTTGTTGCCAAACCTTTACGGCTTTATTTTGTTTTCCCTCACCATCTACTCTTATACCTTCCGGATTTGATCCTGCATTTCCATAGGGTGATGTTCCTCCAGTACCTACCCATTTATCGCCCTTTTCATGTCTCTCTTTTTGTTCTTCCAGTCTTTTTTTAAATTCTTCTAGAAGCTTCTCTAAGCCGCCCATGGATTTTATTTTTTTCAGTTCATCTTCGGATAAGAATTTCTCAAACTCTTTTCGCAACCAATCTTCTGGAACCAAGGCTTCGATGATATCGTCTAGTGTTTCTAGACCTTTAAAATAAATATCAAAAGCTCTATCAAACTTATCATAATGTTTTTCATCTTTTACTAAAGTAGCTCTAGAAAGGTAGTAAAAATCTTCGGAATTTGCAAAAACTAATTGTTTTTCCAAGCCAGCAAGTAAATCTAGGAATTCCCTAAGAGTGCATGGGACTCCAGTGCTACGAAGTGTTCCAAATAAGTTTAAAAGCATTATTGTTGATTTCCTCCGGACTCTCTTCTTGCCATGAAAGCAAGTCTTTCAAGAAGTTGAACATCTTGCTCATTTTTGATCAATGCTCCATAAAGAGGAGGTATAGCTTTTGTAGCATCTCTGTTCTTAAGAATTTCATCTGGAAGGTCGTCAGACATTAAAAGTTTTAACCAATCAACCAATTCGGATGTGGACGGCTTCTTTTTTAAGCCTGGCACTTTTCTGACATCAAAAAAGATATCCAGAGCTTCTTTAACTAGTTTCTGCTTGATCTTTGGATGATGCACCTTAACGATTTCTTGCATAGTCTCTCTATCAGGAAAGGAGATGTAATGAAAAAAACATCTTCTTAAAAATGCATCTGGTAATTCTTTTTCATTATTACTTGTAATAATGACAATAGGTCTGTGTATAGCCTTGACGGTTTCTTTTGTCTCGTAGACATAAAACTCCATTCTGTCTATTTCTTGTAATAAGTCATTAGGAAATTCGATATCAGCCTTATCTATTTCATCGATAAGTAGTACAGCTCTTTCCTCTGAGACAAAAGCTTCCCATAACTTGCCTTTCTCTATGTAATTAGAAATATCTTTTACTCTCTCATCTCCAAGCTGTGAATCTCTTAATCTTGTAACAGCATCATATTCGTAAAGCCCTTGCTGAGCTTTGGTTGTTGATTTAATGTTCCACTCATACAAAGGTAATCCCAAGGATTCTGCTACCTCAATTGCAAGCATTGTTTTACCGGTGCCTGGCTCTCCTTTTATTAGCAAGGGTCTTTCAAGGTTAATTGCGGCATTAACTGCCATACTTAAATCTTCAGTAGAGATATATGATTTAGTTCCTTCAAATTTCATAATAATTTCCTTTTTGTAGTCTCTTTATAAAAGTTTAGAGACTTATTTTTTTAGTCTAAGTTTGGCCATTTGTTTTGATTGGCCAACTAATTTACCTGAACTATCCCAAATTTCTCTATCTTCTTCCATAAAGCCGCCTGTTACAAATTCAGTTTTGGCTATAACTTTTAAAGGACCTTCTGAAGGAAGACCTCTTACATGAGAAGCCAAAGATATGGTTGGAACCCAACCAACAGTGCCAAGTTTATTATAAATTGGTGGAGTAGTCGCATCTAAAAACAATACTAAATCAAATAAGTCAATATTGTCTTTTTCAGGCCACGACATATAAAGATTAAGTATAGAAGAAGAATTATCTTTATCTTTTTTCCACCATAAAGAATCTTTTGTATAGGCCTTTTCAATATTTTTATCTAACTTAGGATTAAATCCTTCTTTGTAAGGAATTACTTCACAGGAATCATAGTCTGGGAAATCAGGGATCTCCCTATCATAAATATTCAAATCATTTTTGAAAGCAAAATTAGTAAATGTTCCAATAAATATTATTTTTATTTTTTTATTTTGAATCATTTCTACCCTGGCAGTAGATAAACTTTTACTGCTACTAAGGAAAGTTATATGAAGTTCTGTTGCTCCAAAATCTACTCTGTCTAGATAGTGGGCAGATATGCTAAGTGGATCTTTATGATCCAAGAATTCTGACATAGCTTTTGCAGCAAGAGTCATTGAATAACCACCATTTGCTGTGTTGCCTATACTCCAATTTTCAGAAACTTCTGCTGTAAATAAGTTATCTGATTTTTTTATTACAGTTGTGTCCTTTATGAATAATTCTTTAGAATTCATGTTTTTATATTAAAGGTATGAGCTAATTAATAAAGTTAAAATTAATTATGTTTGATATTGGAGCAAATTTAACAAGCAATCATTTCTCGGACGACCTTGATTCAGTCATTGGTGAATCCCTTGAAGCTGGTGTGAAAAAGATATGCATTACCTCATCAAATCTACAAGACGTTAGGAATGCAAAAAAAATTACCGAGAAATATGAAAACCTCTATTATTCAGTTGGCTTTCATCCACACAATGCAAAAGACTTTAAAGTTGAATTTTTAAAAGATATGTCAGTCCATTTGAACGATCCCAAAGCAATATGCCTAGGTGAGATGGGTCTTGATTTTAATCGTAATTTTTCATCTAAAGAAGAGCAAATTTTATGCTTTGAGTCTCAATTAAGTTTAGCTAAATCAATAAGCAAACCTTTGTTTCTTCATCAAAGAGATGCGCATGAAGAATTCTTAAGCGTTCTGGATAACCATAAATTTAATCAAAAATTAATTGTTCATTGCTTTACTGGGAACTTATCTGAATTAGAAGACTATTTAAAAAGAGATTTTTATATTGGAATTACAGGATGGGTTTGCGATCTCAAAAGAGGTGAAGAGTTAAGGGAATGTATTAACCATATTCCTCAAGATAAGCTTCTGATTGAAACTGACTCTCCTTATTTAAGTCCAAGAAAAAAAATAAGGCGGAATGAACCAAAATTTTTAATTGATGTTGCAGAGGAAGTGGCTTCTTTAAGGCAAGAAGAAAAAGAAAGTATTATTAATTCTTCTTACGAAAACTCTCTAGATTTTTTTAATCTCCGCCGATAACGTTTGATGATATAAGGTCATCTATTTGTCCAGTCCATCCTATTGAATCTAATATTTCCTTTGTATCCTCTCCAATAGGATTCTGAAGGTGTTTGATTTTAGAGGGCGTTTCTGAAAATAAGGGAGCTGGTGAAGGCTGGGTAACTTCATCTATTGTACTGAAAGAATTTCTTTCCTTATTGTGAGGGTGATTGATTGCTTCGTCCATAGAAAGCACAGGCGCAAAACAAATGTCTGTCCCCTCCATGATTTCACACCATTCGTCTCTTGTTTTGGAGAGAAAAACTTTTTTAAATTTAGCTTTATATTCATTCCATTTCTCTTTATTCATCTGCTCTGAGAATTCATTGCTATCTAATTCCATCTTATCTAAAAGGATTGAGTAAAATTGAGGTTCAATTGAGCCGAGTGAAACAAACTTACCGTCTTTGCATTCATAACTATCATAAAAATGTGTCGCTCCATCAAGAAGATTGCTTTGTTGTTGATCAGTCCAAAATCCAGATGCTTTCATTCCATAAATCATAGACATTAACTGAGCGGTGCCTTCAGTCATTGCTGCATCTATAACTTGTCCTTTCCCACCATTTTTGACATTAACTAATGCAGCACATATTCCAAGAGCTAATAACATTCCACCTCCTCCAAAATCTCCAATTAGATTTAAAGGAGGAGCAGGAGGTTCCCCATTCCTACCTGTGGAGCCGAGAGCTCCAGCAAGCGATATGTAATTGATATCGTGTCCGGCTGCATTTGCTAGGGGACCGGTTTGACCCCAGCCTGTCATTCTTCCGTATATTAGATTTTTATTTTTTTGCAAACAAAGTTCTGGGCCTAAGCCTAATCTTTCCATTACCCCTGGTCTAAATCCCTCTATCAATGCATCGGCAGATTCTACTAACTTTAGAACAAGCTCTATTCCCTTTTCGGACTTTAAATCTACAGCTATGGATTTTTTTCCTCGACCGGACACTTCAAATTTTGAACCTTTGCCATAGTTTTGTTTACGGTCTACTAAAATTACCTCAGCTCCCATATCAGCTAATAACATCCCTGCGAAAGGAGCTGGTCCAATTCCAGCGATTTCAATAATTTTTGTTCCTTTTAATGTGCTCATAATTACTTTAATGGTTTTAGATAATATAAAAGAGTTGGCAATAAAAGTAACGAACCTAAGATTGCCATGATCATAGCTAAAGAAGTGAAAATTCCAAAGAATACAGAAGGATTAAAATTTGACGACAACAAAATTAAAAATCCAATGACTATTGTAGATGATGTATAAAACATCGCTCTTCCTATGGTTGTGTGACTATTCTTGAGGCATTCTTCATAGTCTTTTGATAAATCAAATTCTCTTTTAAACCTATGCAGGTAATGAATAGTATTATCAACACCAATCCCGATGCTTATCGCAGCAACGGTAACGGTCATAATATCCAATGGAACACCAGAAAATCCTATAGAACCCATGACAAATCCAGCTGCAAGAAAATTTGGAATCATACCAATCAAAGCTAGGCTGACAGACCTAAAAAGAAATAAAAACATAACAAAAATTGCAATAAAAACTATTCCCACACTGCCAATCAAGGATGAGAAAAGACTCTGAAGTAAATTATTATAAATAACTGATATTCCTGTAAGTCTAAATTGTTGGTTATCAAGACCAAATTTATTTTCTAAGTCATAATTTATTTCATCGATGAGATTCTTTCTATTCAATCCATCTAAAGATTCTTTCACTCTTGCTTGAAGCCTTACTTGATTATCGTCGTCAGAGATATACGAATTAAGTAAACTTTCCTTAATGTCCTCTGGTAACAGCTCTCTCATGAATGCTAATTCAAGATCATTAAGTTTTTTTCCATTAGCTATTTCAGCAAGTTTTATTCCACTTGATACAGATAAAACTTTTCCTATCTCAATTCTTGATTCCAAATAGTCATGAATTTCTTCTAACCTATCTAAATTTTGACTTGTAAACCAATACCCGCTGGCAGAGTCATCCATACCAAAAGGATCATCAAAATCTTCAAAGTCATCATCAATCTGCTCTGTTATAGGAGCATTTATTACTAAATCAAGGGGTGCTGTTCCTCCCAGTTTCTCATCAATTAAAGATAGTCCTTTATATATTTCTGTATCCGACTTGAAGTAGTCTATGAATTTGTTCTCAACGGATAGCATAGATATTCCAAGAACAGATAATCCAAAAACTATTAATGAAAAGAAGATAATTTTAATTCTAGAACTCTTAAAAATTTGGAATATAAATAATGTTATTCCAGAGGACTGATCTTCTACAAAATCTTTATCTTTTTTAGGTAACTTAGAAATAACTGCGGGAAAAAAGGAAAAAGTCACTAAGAAGGCGATGACAATACTAGTAGCCATCAATAAACCAAAATCTGTAATAGGTTTAATATCACTAACAATCAACGAGAGAAATGCGACTATTGTTGTCAGAGCAGTATAAAGACATGGCACAAACATTTGTGTTGAAGCCATTAGCACTATCTCCTTTTGGCTTAGATCAGAGTTTTTAGATAACAATTCCTGATATCTGACTACTAAATGCATTGTCAAAGATATTGCAATGATCATCAGAAGAGCAATGTAGTTCGCAGAAACAACTGTTACTTTCAGTCCTGCAAAGCTTATTAAGCCAGTAACCACAATTGCAGAAATAAAAGCGCTAATCAAAGGAAGTAAAATCCACCGAATTTGTCTAAAAATAAAGCCCAGCACAGTAATAAATAGTAGACCCACAGCAAATCCAAAAAAAACTATATCGTTTAGAATGAATTGAATGGTATCAGATGAAATCATTGGGCCGCCGCCAAGATAAATTTCTGCGTCACTTTTGTATTTAGAAATAATTTCTCTGGTATCTGCAACCAGCTTTTTTCTTGTGGCAACGTTTTCTTTCTGTAAGACGTCTATTTCCTGAGAAAGAGCATTGAGCTTCAATTCTTTCTCAGATTCACTTAGTGAAGAGTCTTCATTAATTCGATACCTTTCTTGTATCTTAGAATCATATTGAGTTGTAGGTTTAAGGATAGCTTGTAATGCAACTGTGTCTAATTGTTCACTTACCAAAAGGCCCCTATAAACTGGATTACTGGAGAATTCTTGTTTTGCAAGAGATAAATCAACATTCCTTTTTCTCAGCGATATTGGGTTATTTGCTATTTCAGAAATTGATTGTCTCGGGCTTTCCAACAAAGGAACATCAAGAAAGTTTAAAACTGAATCAATATCTTCGAGTCCTTCCAGCTCATCAGATAATTCTTCAATCTTTGTTAATGTTTTTTGCTTGAATAGATCATCGTAAGGAGAATAAGTAATGACTAAAAAATCACCCCCTCCTCCGAAAGTTCTATTAGTATCTCTATAAAACTTAAGATCATCATCATCTTCTAACAACAAGGTATCCGAAGAAGCATCTAGCTGAAAAAATTGAATTCCAAATGCAAGACTTAGAGTAATCAGCAAAATAATTGCTAACGTAATCGAAGATCTGTAAACCACAAAATGTAATATTTTTTGTACGAATGCCATTTTTTATTAGTTATTTTTTTTAATTATCTGCTCGTGCCGCTCAAGATATCTTAATCTGTCTTCTTCTGATTTTTCATTAATGCATTGATGGCATGATACACCTGCAGAATAATGATTTGATTTTAAATCTGTTTCTGAAAGAGGTCTCCTGCAAGCGAAACATTGGTAAAATGATCCTTTTTTGAGATCTTTATCCACTGTAACTCTCTCATCGAAAACGAAACATTCTCCTTCCCATAGGTTTTTCTCGCTAGAATTTTTTAAGTAACTGAGAATTCCTCCCTTTAGCTGATGCACGTCAGTAATATCTTCAGATTTAAAAATAGATGATGCTTTTTCACAACGTATTCCTCCAGTACAAAAAATACCAATTTTTTTCCCTTTAAAAGCTTTCTTATTTTTTTTAACAAAATGTTTAAATTCTCTGAAATTTCTTGTATCGGGATTCAGAGCGCCTTTAAAAGTACCGATTGAGGTTTCATAATTATTTCTC
>CEWJ01143928.1_pt1 | contig 21388 bp, 11 predicted proteins | sample 350291 | NCBI WGS metagenome assembly CEWJ01 (sample SAMEA2622923, study PRJEB7988) | marine metagenome | isolation source: saline water (ENVO:00002010), including | reverse complement strand
ACACGGAATCGGCCGACAGCCAGACGGCCCAAGATCGTAGTCAACCGCAAGGGCCATGCAACAAAATAATACTTACACGTATCATTTTTGACGTTCGCCTTACTCGCCTGGCCAAGCGCTTGGTTTGTCGTTCTCCCCTAAACTATGGTGCCGTCCGGGATTACCGCTCCTTTCGGAACAATCGCGATTCCTTCCCGGATGAAGTAGTTTTCCCCGTCAAAATGCTCTGGTTTGCCCTCCGGCGAGATCACGCAGTTGGCCCCGATCCGGGCATTCTTGTCGATAATGGCTGACTCAATCCGCGTGTTCTCCCCCACTCCCATCATTGGAATTCCCTTCGCGGCGCTCTCCCGCTTGGACGCCTCCGTCTCGTAAAAGTCCGCCCCCATCAGCACTGAGCGGTGCACACGGCAGCCGGGCGCTATAAGGCAGCGCACTCCGATCAGGCTTTGGCTGATCCGCGAGCGGTCGATGATGCATCCGTCCGAGATCACCGCCTGATCGATCGCCGCGCCGTTAATTTTCGACGCCGGCATGAACCGCGGGCGCGTGTAGATCGGTGTCTCCATCTGGAAAAAATCGAACCTCGGCACCATGTTCACCATGTCGAGGTTTGCCTCGAAAAACGAGCGCATCGTCCCGATGTCCTCCCAGTACCCCTGATACACGTGCGAGTACACGCGGTGCGTATCGATCGCGCGCGGGATAATGTGTTTGCCGAAATCCGTCATCTCGTTGTCCAGCAGCTCAACCAATGTGGCGCGGTTAAAAACATAGATGCCCATCGATGCCAGATAGTGGTCGCCCCCTGCCGAGAGTCTCTGCTCCGCCACCTGCGCCTCGCCCAGCCGCAGCGAGTCCAGCAGCTCCGGCGTGGCCGGCTTCTCCACGAACTTTTGAATCCTACCGTCCTTGTCGTTATGCATAATGCCGAACTCGGTCGCCCGCTCGCGATTCACCGGGATCGTCGCCACCGTCAACTCCGCCTCCTTCTCAATGTGCGCCGCGATGACATCCCGAAAATCCATCCGGTAAAGCTGGTCCCCGCTCAGGATCAGCAGGTACTCAAAATTATTCGTTAGCAGATGGTTCAGGTTTTTGCGCACGGCATCCGCCGTGCCCTGATACCACGAGTCGCTCGTTGGTGTCTGTTCCGCCGCGAGGATCTCCACGAACCCTCGAGAGAAATGATCGAACTTGTAAGAGTGCGAAATATGCCGGTGCAGCGAGGCCGAGTTAAACTGCGTGAGCAGGTACACCTGATTCAGGCGCGAGTTGATGCAGTTCGAGATCGGGATGTCCACCAGCCGATACTTGCCGGCCAGCGGCACCGCTGGCTTCGAGCGCTCCAACGTCAGCGGGAACAACCGCGTCCCCTGCCCGCCCCCCATGACCACGGCCAACACCCGCGCCTTCCCCGCTCTGGTCAATACATCAGACATTGTTCTTCGATTACTTGGACTTCCACGTTTGTACGCCCGTTCAACCTCAAGCGCAAGAATGGAGCGGCGAGCCTGCGAGTCCGCAAAGGCTCACGGCGGCATAACAGTCCCCGTATATCACGCGAACTTTGAGGGGACAGGAATGTTCCCTCTCCTTTTCCGCCCGCGCTTGGCCAAGCGTTGCGTTAGGCGAAGATGCCTTTGGCGACGTGGCCGTGGACGTTGGTCAGGCGGCGCTCGATGCCGTTGTGGTAGAAGGTCAGTTTTTTGTGATCGACGCCCATTAGGTGCAGCACGGTGGCGTGGAAGTCGTGCCAGTGCACCGGGTTCTCGACCGTTTTCCAGCCGATCTCATCGGTTTGCCCGAAGCTGAACCCGGCCTTCACCCCGCCGCCCGCGAGCCAGCAGGAGAATCCGTATTTGTTGTGGTCGCGCCCGGGGCCGACCTTGTCTGAGCCGGACTGCGCAAACGGCGTCCGGCCAAACTCGGTAGTGAACAGCACGAGCGTGTCGTCGAGCATCCCACGCTGTTTGAGATCGCGCAGCAAGCCGGCGATCGGCTTGTCGATCCGGCTAGCCTCGGTGGAGTGGTTGTCCTTCACGTTTTCGTGGGCGTCCCAGCTGGCACGCGGTGAGCCACCGATCGGGCCGCCGGAGTAAATCTGCACGAACCGCACACCGCGCTCGAGCAGTCGCCGCGCCAGCAGGCAGCGCCGCCCGGCGTCCCCGGTTTGGCCTTCGCCGAGGCCGTACATGTTGCGGATGTGTTCCGGTTCGCCGTTGATGTCGCTCACCTCTGGCACGGACAACTGCATGCGGGCCGCCAGTTCATAGCTGCGCATGCGGGCGCTCAGCATCGCGTCAGCCCCGCTGCGGTCGGCGTGGCGCGCATTCAGTTGTTGCAAAAAATCCCGTGCGGCGGCGTCCGAGCCCTTCGGCTGCTCGATGGCCGGGAAAAGGTCGCGCACAGGGGTCTTGCCGCTGCGCAGCTCGACACCCTGGTGTTGTGACGGCAGAAAGCCGCTGGTCCAGTTGGACGCTCCGCCGTTCGGGCCACCGCGCCCGTCGCTCAACACGACGAACGCCGGCAACGACTCGGTCTCGCAGCCGAGACCGTATGACACCCAGCTCCCGACCGACGGGAAGCCGTTGAACTCAAAGCCGCTGTTGGCGAAGAACAACGCCGGCGTGTGGTTGGCCGAGTTGGTGGTCATCGAGCGGATGAAGGTCATCTCGTCCGCCATCTCAGCGATGTTCGGAAACATGTCCGACAGCCAGATCCCACTCTGGCCGCGTTGCTTGAACGCAAAGTCGCTGCGCCGCAACAGGCCGACCTGCCCGAAGAAAATGTCGGGCTTCTCGCTTGAGCCAAGCGGCTTGCCGTGGGCCTTGTCCAGCCCGGGTTTGTAGTCGTAAGAGTCGATGTGGCTCATGCCGCCGACGAGGCTGATGTGGATCGCTCGCTTGGCCCGGGGCGCGAAGTTCGGAAACGTCGCCTGACCAAGCGCGGCCGCCCGGGCGGTGGTGTCGCGCGCCAGCAGGCTCGCGAACGCCGTGGCGCCGATGCCCCGGATGCCCCAGTTGAAAAACTCCCGTCGATTCAATGTGCCCAAGTCGTTCATATCAATTGAGGATGACAAATTCATTGCTGTTAAACAGAGACCGGCAAAGCGTGGTGAGGCCGTACTCCTTGGCCAAGCGCTTGGCCAAGCGCAACTCGTCGGCGTCCGGTTCGCGCTGGAAGGCGTCTCGAAACACCTGCGTCACCTGCGCGTCGAGGTTGCCCTTGGCATGGGTTGTCACGCGATCGGCCATCGCGCCGGCCTTGCTCAGGATGAAGTGGTTGTTGAGCAGCGCGAGAGCCTGCAGCGGGGTGGTGGTCACGGCGCGGCGCGGTGCTGTCGTGGAGGGGTCCGGGCAGTCGAACGTGTCGAGGATCGCGCTGCGCCCGCCCCGTGGACTGAACCGGTAGACCGTGCGTCGGTTGAACTCGTCGCCTTGCGGGTAGATCGGTTCGTAATACGTGGTGCCGTTGTTGGGCGTGATGGAGACGTCCCGAAAACCGGGGCCGCCCATCTTCGGGTTGAGCCGGCCGGAGACGGCGAGCACGGCGTCGCGCAACGACTCGGCATCGAGCCGCACCGGTGACTTGCGCCACAACAGCCGGTTGTCGGCATCGACCGCGAGCCCGTCCTCCCGAGGCGCGGCGGATTGCCGGTAAGTGTTCGAGGTGACCATCAGCCGATGCATCGCCTTGAGCCGGAGTCCGTTGTCAGTGAACTCCGCTGTCAGCCAGTCGAGCAACTCCGGGTGGCTTGGGCGGCCGCCGTTGAAGCCAAAGTCGTTCGGTGTCTCGACGATGCCGGTGCCGAAATGATGATGCCACAGTCGATTGACCAGCACGCGGGGGAACAAAGGATTGTCCGGGTGTGTCAGCCATCGCGCCAACTGCCTGCGCCGTTCGTTGTCGGATGCGTCCTGCTTGATGCCAAAGTCGCTCTTCAACATCCGCAGCGCCGCGACCGCGCCGGGCCGAACGACTTCGCCTTCGTTCATCGCATTGCCGCGTTTCAGTAGCCGCACCGTGCCGGGGTTGCCGCGGGCGGCCACGGTGTAAACCTTCATCGACGAGCCGTTGCCCAGCGCTCGCTCGCGGCCGGTCAGGTCGGTCAGTTGATCCTTGAGCGCCTTGCGTCTGGCCTGCTGTTTCGCGCCCAGCGCGGCGGCCAGTTCCGTCTCGCCGACGAACGTCGATTCCACCCCGGCCGAGGCGGCGATTTCGTCCGGCCCAAGTGCTCGGTCGTAAAGCTGGGCACGGTGAATTTTGCCGTTTAGGAAATTGTTACCCCCTCCGCGGTGGCGCATGCCGAAGATCATCTGCGAGCTGCCGGCGGGAAAATCGTACCGCCCGGTCTTGTACGGTTTGCCGTGTGGGAGGCCGTTGCGATAGCCGGTGATCGTGCCGTCCTCGTGGTAGACAATGGCGACGTGCACCGGCTGCTGGTGTGCCTTGTTTTCCTCCGGTGAGCCGAACGACTTGGTTCGGACAAGGCCGTTGCTGCCGGGCATCCAGCGCCGGGCCTCGCGTTCGGCGAACACGATGGAATCAAAAAACTTACCGTCGTTGCTCTGCACGCCGATCACGCCGCCGCCCTTTTGATCGAGCGTGCCCAGTTGCACCCACGCCTCGAGTGTCTTCGCCTTCAACGGAGCCGCGAGCGGAGCCGTCTCGACCCACGCGTCGCTGCCATCGACGACCAGTGCCCCGCCCTGGATCCGGGCATCGCCCTTGGCCACGCCGTGAAGCGAGCCGAGGCTGTCCTCGAGGCCAGTGTCAAACTCCCACCGAGCCAGAGGCTTCGGCGGCTCCGGTTTGTCTGAGGGGCCACCTTTTTTCCGCTTGGCCAAGGCGACTTCGCGACCGCGATTCTCGATCCCGGTAAGCTCTTCGCCCAGCGAGGCAACCTGTTTGCGCAGCGCCTCACGCTGCCGCGTCAGCTCAGGGTCGGAGACTTTGCGCTCCCCGTGAAACACCCCGGCGATTGTCGAGGTCATCTGGTAATATTCCTTTTGCTGGATGGGATCGAATTTGTGGTTGTGACAGCGCGCGCAGTTGACCGTGAGACCGACGAACGTCTGCCCGACCGTGCCGATGATCTCCTCGAGTTCATCCTGCCGCGCGGTTTTCTTCATGAACTCGCTGCCGCCCACGACCGTGTTGTGCAGCCCGGCGACGAGGAAGCCGACCGCCTTTTGCCCGGCTGGGTCACCCGGCTTGAGCACGTCGCCAGCGACCTGCATCCGCACAAACTCGTCGTACGGCATGTCGTCGTTCAGCGCGCGGATCACCCAGTCGCGATACGGCCAGAGGTTGTTGCGGACGTTGTTCCGCTCGAAACCGTCGCTCTCGCCGAACCGCGCGAGATCCAGCCAGTGCCGGCCCCAGCGTTCGCCGTAGTGCGGCGAGCTGAGGAGGTCGTCGACCACGCGCCGGTAGGCGGCATCAGTCGGGTTGGCCACGAACGCCGCGACCTGCTCCGCCGAGGGAGGCAGGCCGGTCAGGTCAAAATAAAGTCTGCGAATCAACGCTCGCGGATCCGCTGGGTCGCTTGGCATGAGCTTTTCGGAATCCAGCCGATTGAGGATGAACGCATCGATCGGGTTGGTCACCCAGTCCGGCTGCGAGACCGCCGGTTGGCCGGGGCGCTTCACCGGCTGGAGCGACCACCAGTCGTACCCGCCGCGCTTGGTCGTGGTGAACTGAAACGGGTCGAGGGTATCCGTCGAACCCCACTTGGCCCCGGCTGCTATCCAGTCGTGCAGCACCTTTTTCTCCGCTTGGCCAAGCGGCTGATCCGGCGGCATGTCGTCGCCGGACACCTTCTCCCAAAGCAGACTCTCGCCCGGTTTCCCGGCCACCACCGCCGGGCCGTGTTTGCCGCCCTTGGCGGCGCCGGCCTGTTGCGACAGGTTCAGCTCGCCCTTGAGGTCGGAGCCGTTGTGACACTCGAGACATTGCCCGACGAGGATCGGTGCCACGTCGCGGTCAAACTCCACGGCGGTAGCGGAAAAACCGGCGGTTGACCCGAGCACGGCCAAAATCAACCCCGGCAAAGAATTGCGGAACCCGAACAGGTGCATATCAAGAAAGGTGCCCGGAAAAGCTGCCTCAAGAACACCCCCGCGCAAAGCGAAAACAACGCTTGGCCAAGTGGAAGAAAAAAAGGAAAGGGGACATTCCTGTCCCTTGTATGTTGCAGTGGATTTTTCGGGGACAGGAATGTGCCCGCTCCTTTAAACAAGCCTCTCCGGAGCTTCAACCGCACTTGGCCAAGTGCTTGGCTGGAGAGGAAAACGAAAAACCGGGAACCGTAAAAAAGAAGTGGCGGAGAGAGAGGGATTCGAACCCTCGATAGGCGTTAACCTATACTCCCTTAGCAGGGGAGCGCTTTCAACCACTCAGCCATCTCTCCGAGCGGGCCGCGCAGCTTGGCCAGGCGAGGCTCACAGGTCAAGCCGTCATTGGCCTGCGAAGAGGTCCAACTGCGGCGACGGCTCGATGTTGCGAAGTGTCTCGCGCTCGGCCGATTGCCGGGAGACGTAGCGGGTGCCGCCGTCCGGCGACAGCTCGGTGTCCTCGAGGTTGCGCAGGATGGCCTTGGCCCGCTCGATCACCGGGCCGGGCACGCCGGCCAGACGGGCCACGTGGATGCCGTAGCTCTTGTCCGCGCCGCCCTCGACGATCTTGTGCAGGAACACGATCTGGTCGTTCCACTCCCGCACGGCGACGTTGAAGTTCGCGAGGCGCGGCAGCCGGCCTGCCAGCTCGGTCAACTCGTGGTAGTGCGTCGCGAACAGCGTCTTGGCGCCGACCTGGTTGTGCAGGTGCTCGACGATGGACCACGCGAGGCTCAGGCCGTCGAACGTGCTCGTGCCGCGGCCGACTTCGTCGAGTACGACGAGGCTGCGATCGGTGGCGTTGTTCAGGATGTTCGCCGTCTCGCTCATTTCGACCATGAAGGTGGATTGGCCGCGGGACAGGTCGTCGCTCGCGCCGATGCGGGTGAAGATGCGGTCGACGAGATCGACGCGCGCCTGCCGCGCCGGGAGGAAGGCACCGGTGTGGGCGAGCAACGACAGCAGGGCGACCTGCCGGATGAAGGTGCTTTTGCCGGCCATGTTCGGGCCGGTGATCACGGCGACCTGGCGGGTGTCGCGGTCCAGTTGCGTGTCGTTCGGCACGAACGGTTCACCGGTCATGGATTGCTCGAGCACCGGGTGGCGGCCCTCGTCGATCTGCAGGTCGCCCTCGTCCCGGATGTCGGGGCAAACGTGTGCGTGAAGCCGGGCCACCTCGGCAAACCCGGCCAGCACGTCGAGCTGCGCCAGCGCGGAGGCGATCTCCTGCACCTGTGGCAGCGACTTTAAAATCTCCTCGCGCACTCGCTGGAACAGCTCGTACTCCAGCTTTTGGCTGCGCTCCTCGGAGCCGAGGATTTTGCCCTCCATCTCCTTCAGTTCCGGCGTGATGAATCGCTCGGCGTTGGCCAGGGTCTGCTTGCGGGTGTAATGCTCCGGCACCTTGTCGAGGTTGGCGCGGGTCACCTCGATGAAATATCCGAACACGGAATTGAACCGCACCTTGAGCGAGGTGATGCCGGTTTTCTCCATCTCCTCCTGTTGCAGCTTGGCGATCCAGTCCTTGCCCTCGGTGGCGCCCCGGCGCAGTTCGTCGAGCGCGGGGTCGAAGCCCTCGCGGATGATGCCGCCGTCCTTCAGCGCCATCGGCGGATCGTCGGCGATGGCCCGCGAAACCAGATCGGCCACCTCCGGCAGATCGTGCATTTGACCTCCCAACTGGCTCAGCAGCGGCGGGATGTCATTGTCTGTTTGCTCCTCGAACACATCCTCGCTGAGGGACGGCGCGACCGGGTCGGACGCCTGCTGCACTTCGGTGATCATGCTGCGCAGGCCGGGCAGTTGCAGCAGTGCACCGCGAAGCTGCACGAGGTCGCGCGCGTTGCCGGAGCCGATGCTCAGGCGGCTGATCATCCGCTCGAGATCGCGCACCTCTTTGAGGCTCTCGCGGAACCGGTCCAGCGCCGGCCCGTTGTGAATGAACCGGGCGATGGCCTCCTGCCGTTGGCGGATCGGTTCGACCGCCGAGAGCGGCTGCGACAGCCAGTCGCGCAACCTCCGGGCGCCCATCGGCGTGGAGGTGCGGTTCATCGCGGCGTAGAGTGTGGCCGGCTTGGCCGCCTCGCGATGGAGAGGCTCGAGGATTTCCAGATGCTTGAGCGTGGCGGCATCGAGCACGAGATAGTCGGCCACCTCATAAAATGTCAGCCGGGTGAAGTGCGTCACGTCGCGACGCAAATGTTGGCTGACGTAGTGCAGCGCGCCGCCGGCTGCGCCGATCGCTGCCGGCCGACTCTTCAGCCCGAAGCCGTCGAGAGCGGCCACCTTGAAATGATCCTTCAGCGTGAACTCCGCCGTTTCCAGCGCGAACACCCAGCCTTCGTAGCTGTTGAGCACGCTGACGTTTGGCTCGATCAACCCGGCCAGCTGCTTGGCCTCCTCCGGGTAAATCACCTCGCCCGGGTTGAGCCGTTCCAGCTCGGCGACGACGGCGGCCTCGTTTTCCAGCTCGGCCACCTTGAAGTCGCCGGTCGTCAAGTCCACGGCCGCCACACCGAACCGGCTGCCTGAAGTGGCAACGGCGACGAGAAAATTGTTGCGCCCGGCCTCGAGCATGCGCTCGTCGAAGTGTGCGCCCGGGCTGATGATCTGGGTGATCTCGCGCTTGACCAATTGGCCCGGCCGGGCTGTCTCGACCTGATCACAGATGGCCACCTTGCGGCCGGCCTGCAGCAGCTTGGCCATGTAGCTGCCGGTGGCGTGGTACGGGATGCCGCACATCGGCGTGTCGCCGCGCTTGGTCAGTGCGACGTTGAGGATGCCGGCCGCCTCCTTGGCGTCCTCAAAGAACATCTCGTAAAAGTCCCCCAAGCGGAACAGCAGGATGGTCCCAGCCGGCAGTTGGCCTTTGCACTGCCGGTACTGGGCCATCATCGGGGTGAGTTTCGCCTCCTTCGGCACCGGGGCGAAATTAAGGGCCACACCGGAATCGGTCGAGGGGAAGATATCCACAACCCGGTCCGCTTGGCCAAGCGCTTGGCCAAGCGCGGGTGTTGTTGCGAATAACCCTGTCGATAACCGCCGAGAAAGTTGCCAACTTCTCATCGTTGCAAAGCAGCTGCGTTTCCGGTTTTCTTGAGTCGTGCCTGATATACCGGAAGCAACGCCCCTGCCTGAAAAGGATCTGAAATACACGCCCCGCCAGCGGGAAAATCAGACCGTGGTCCCGATCGGGCGCACCCCGCCGAATGACGTTGCCGCCGAGCAGGGCGTGCTGGGCTGTGTCCTGCTCGATCCGCAGCAAAACCTCCCGGCCTGCATTGAAAAGGTCAAGGACGAGACGGTGTTTTACGATCTCCGGCACCAGGCCATTTACGCCGCGATGGTGGCGATGTATGAGGAGACAGCCCCGATCGATTTGCTGACGCTCTCACACCAGCTTCGCTCCGCCGGGGAGTTGGACAACATCGGCGGCGTGGCCTACCTCACCGAACTGCAGGACAGCGTGCCGTCGGCGGCAAACCTCGAGTACTATTTTGAGATTGTCCGGGATCAGGCCCTGCTGCGCCGGATGATCCAGACCTGCACCAAGGCCATCGCCGATGCGTACGACGAGACCGGCGAGGTCGACCGGTTGGTGGGCGAGGTGGAGCAGGCAGTGCTGGCGATCAACCGCGATCACAATGTCGTGGACATGCCCAAAATCTCCGAGCATGTGCGCGATGCGGTCGCAAAGATCGAACTGCTGTTCAAAAACAAGGGCTCCACTACCGGTGTGGAGACCGGCTTCACCGATCTGGACAAAATGACCACCGGCCTGCACCCAGGCGAGATGATTGTCGTCGCCGCACGACCGTCGATGGGCAAGACCTCGCTGGCGATGAACATCGTGGAGCACGTTGCACTGGATGCGAAGCTGCCGGTCGGGGTGTTCAGCCTGGAAATGTCCTCCGAGTCGCTCGTCATGAGGATGATCAGTTCTCTGGCGCGGATTAACAGCCACGATATGCAGGACGGCATGCTGACTCCGCAGGATTTTCCGCGCATTACTGATGCCGCCGGCCGGCTGGCCAACTCCTCCCTGCACATCGACGACTCGGCTGGTCTCTCCATCCTCCAGCTTACCGCAAGGGCCCGCCGGATGTGGCAACAGCACGGCATCAAGCTGTTTGTCATTGACTACCTGCAGCTGCTTCATTCTACTTCGCGGCGGGCAGGAGAGAACCGCCAGCAGGAGATCGCAGAGATTTCCAGTGGGATTAAGGCCTTGGCCAAGACGCTCGGTGTGCCGGTCATCGTCCTCAGTCAGCTCAACCGCGAGTTGGAGAAGGACAAGAACCGCAAGCCGCGACTTTCGGATCTCCGCGAGTCCGGATCGATTGAGCAGGATGCCGACCTCGTGGGGCTGCTGTACAAGCCGGGCGGCGTGGACGAGGACACGGACGATCCCGAGAGCGAAGCCCGACCGGTGAATCTCCTCATTGCCAAGCAGCGCAACGGCCCGACCGGGGATGTTCCCCTGACCTTTTTGAAGGGTTACACAAGATTTGAGAACGCAGCCAAGTTCAATCGCGAAGACATGCCGCAGGATGACTAGTCCGGCGGGGAGATTGCGTTCGCTCGGCCAAGCGCTTGGCCAAGTTTTTCTTCTGGCACTGCTGCTCTTCCCCGCCCTGGCCAGTGGCCAGCAACCGGCTGTGGTGGCCGATCGCGACCTGGTCAAGAAAATCTCGATTCAACACATCGGCCCACCGGCGGCATCCGATGAGTATATCCTGGCCCATATCCGCCTCAGGGAGGGTGAACCGTTCCGCCAGTCTGTCATCAACGACGATATTGAGAGCCTGATGGGCACCAACTTCTTTCTAAGCGTGGACGTCGTTTATGAAGAGGATCGGGGATTGGGGGGGCAGGTTGTCCGCTACCTCCTTCGCGGCCAGCCCACGGTGACCGAGATTCGGTTCGACGGAAACTCCGGCCGGAAATTCCGCCGCAGCAAACTGATGCGAAAAATGCGGTCGCGCGTTGGGGACATTTTCAACGGTATGGCCCTAGCCTCGGATCGGCGGGTCATCGAGAAGGAATACAACAAGGCCGGCTATCATCAGGCCGTGGTGGAGATGTTGCCGGAACATGATGCGGACCAGGGGCAGGTCGTCGTCACTTACAGGATCGAACCCGGCCAGAGGGTGAAGATCGACGACATCATTTTTGAAAAGGTCACGTCCGGAGATTACAAAGAACTTGCCTTTACGCAACGGCAACTGCGCAAGGTTTTGAAAACGCGCCGTCATTGGTGGATGTCTTGGCTGACCGGCAGCGGTAAACTCGAGGAGGATCAATGGGACACCGACATGGAGGAGTTGAAGAAATTCTACCAGTCCCATGGTTACATCGACTTTCGATTGGTGGACAAAATCGAGACCCTGAACGAAAAGGGGAACCGGATGGTCATTCGCCTCAATATTTTCGAGGGTCACCAGTACCGCGTGGGAAACGTCACCTTCGAGGGGAACACGGTCTATACTGACGCACAGATTCTTGAGGGCAAGCGAACTTTTGAATACTACGTGGGCCCGCGCCTTTGGCCAGGCGAAGTCTTTACGCCCGAGGATCGTCAGGAGGATGCCCTCGCCATAAAGGAGTTGTATGAGATGAAGGGTTATCTGGACGCTGACATACGCTCCGAGGTCATCCCTAATACCGGCACCGGCGAAATCGACATCCACTACAGGATCACGGAGAACGAATCGGTCAAGGTGGAGCAGATCAAGATCCGGGGCAACACGACCACCAAGGACAAGGTCATCCGGCGTGAGTTGAACATTTACCCGGGCGAAACGTTCAACATGGTCAGCGTCAACCTGAGCAAACGCCGCCTCGAGGGTACCGGGTTGTTCGATAAGGTGGAGACCGAGGCCGAGCAGATTGAGGAGTTGCCCAGCAAGCGAAACCTCGTCATCGGGGTGACCGAGGGCCGCACCGGCAATATCATGATGGGTTTCGGCTACGGCTCGATCATGTCGCTCTACGCCCAGATAGGTTATACACAGGGCAACTTTGACCTTTTCAACCCGCCATTTTTCACCGGGGGGGGGCAAAAATTCCGGCTGCAGATCACCGCCGGTCGCAGGCACGAGGATTACATGGTTACCTTCGAGGAGCCCTTCCTTTTTGACAAAAAGCTGCGTCTCGCAGTGGATCTGTACCACCGCGATAACCGGTTCCTGAGCAATTACTTCACGCAAAAACGGACTGGTGCACGCGTGGGGTTGTCCAGAACCCTCTGGAACGACTATACTTACGGTGGAGTCAACTACACCATCGAGCGTGTCGGCATTCATGACCGGTCGTACTACACTTGGATGCTACAGGAGCATGATATTATCGACGGAAGGTTGATTTCGCCCGACTCGGATTTAAACAACCCTTTCAACTGGGAATACGATCGCTCACGTAGGGATGAGGGTGAATACGCAGAACTAAATCACGATCGGATGGTTTCCAAACTGGGAACGTTCGTTGCCTATAGCACACTCAATCATGCCCTTATGCCAAACCGGGGTCAGCACACTCAGTTCACCGCTGAGGTCGCCGGTGGCCCGTTTGGAGGGGAAACCGAGATGTACAAGCTCGAGTTGGAGTCGTCTTACTACTTTCCAGGCCTAATGCAGGGGCACGTGCTGGAACTCGTCGGCCGGGTCGGCGTGGTGGACAGCTTTGGCGGAAGTCGCCGCGTGCCCTACTTCGACCGATTTTTCCTTGGAGGCAACCGCACCATGCGCGGATACGACCACCGTGACATTGGGCCCCGCCTGAAAAAATGGAAGCTCAGCAAGGGCATGCATGAGGGGGCACAGCATTACGGCTACCATGTGGACGTGATGAAAGATGGGAAGGTTGTCGAGAAGGACAAATTCATCCCGGTCCAACACACCCCTTCCGACTACCCGTTTGCGGATTATCAAGGTCCGCATCAAACCCCACTTCTCCCACTTGAGGACGGCACCTCATGGAACCCGGTGATGGTAGACGGCTCCGAGCCGCTGGGTGGCAGCAGCTACTGGTTCGGCTCAGCGGAATACACCATTCCGATCATCGAGCGGCTGCGATTTGCTTTGTTTTATGACATTGGCATGTCCTATCTCGATCCTTACGAATTTGAATTCGGCGATTACGCCGACAACTGGGGCGTTGGCCTGCGGTTGACAGTGCCCATGCTTGGGCCGCTGCGTCTGGACTACGGCTTCCCGATCTCGCACCCCGACTACGTGGACGGTGGGGGAGAATTTCACTTTGGGGTGGGATACAACCGCACTTTTTAAAAACTGTTAAAAATGAAAAAAATCACAACCATGATTCATTCTCGCTTGGCCAAGCTGGTCACGATTGCCGCCGCACTGGCTGCCTTCACCGGGGCGACTCACGCTCAGGAAGCGCTCAAGATCGCCCTCGTCGACATCGAAAAAGTCCGCGCATCCTACTGGAAAACTCAAATGTCCCTCCAACAAGTCGCAGAGCGCAGAGCCGATTTTAAAAAGGCCGAGCAGGGATTGATTGAAGACTTGAACCAGATTGCGGCAGATTTCAGACGCCTTTACGAAAGTGCACGAGATCCCGCCAACTCCCAGTCCAAGCGGGAATCAGATGCCCAAAAAGCTGGGGAACAAGAAACGAAACACCGTCAAGCCAAGGTTCGGCATGCAGAGTACGTTCAGAGTGCAGAACGAACCATGCGTGAAATGGGTGCACGGCTTAACAGGGCTCGAGTGGACGAAATCAAGGAAGTCGTGGCAGCCAAATCCAAGGCGGCTGGGTACGACATCGTCATCAACTCATCTGAGAACGTTCTCATCGTTGTATACTCCGCAGGCAAAAATGACCTGACCAACGAGATTATCACCGAGCTGAACAAGGACGCCCCAGAGGAGTACAAGCCCAGGAAGCCGGCCTCCGCTGAGGGGACAACCACCCCGCCAGCTCCAGCCCCCGCTCCTGCCGAGAAATAATCTCCATCCAATACACAAAAAGCGCCGGTCATCACCGGCGCTTTTTTTGTGCCTGCTTGGCCCGGCGCAAGGTAGAACAAAGGAGCGGGGACATCGGATAGAAAGGGTATTTGAGCAGGGGATAAGAATGTTTCCCTTTCAATGTGTCGCTTGGCCAAGCGCTAAATATGCAGCGGCTCGCCCATGGCCATGTGAGCCGCCTCACGCAATCCCTCCGACATCGTCGGATGCGCGTGGATGGTCCGTGCCAAGTCTTCCGCACTGCCGTCAAACTCCATCAATAGCACCGCCTCGGCGATCAACTCGGACGCGTTGGCAGAGAGAATCTGTGCACCCAGCACTCGGTCGGTTTCCTTATCGGCGATGATTTTGGCCAAGCCGTCCGCGTGCGCCCCGGCCACCGCCCGGCCGTTGGCCTGAAACGGAAACGCCCCCACGGAGACCTCATGCCCCTTTTCTTTCGCCTCCGCCTCGGTGAGCCCTACGGCGGCAACCTCGGGCGCGGTGTAAATCACCCACGGAATGGTGTCGTAATTCACCCGGCCCGCCTTGCCGGCCATGCGTTCCACGGCGGCGACCGCCTCCTGCTCGGCCTTGTGCGCGAGCATCGGTCCGGCGATTACGTCGCCGATGGCGTAAATACCCGGCACGTTCGTTTGCCACTCGGCATCCGTCCGGATTCGACCGCGCTCGTCCAACTCCACACCGGCTTCGGTCGCGCCGAGGCCGTCGGTGTTCGGCTTGCGCCCAACGGCAACGAGTACCTTTTCGGCCTCCAGTTCCAGTGACTTGTCTCCCTTGGCAGCCGTCAGCTTGATGCCGGTTTTGGTTTTCTCGGCCGACTCCACGCCGGTGCCGAGGTGGAACTTGAGCCCCTGTTTTTGCAACAGTTTTTGGAGAGCCTGGGTAATGTCCTCATCGAAAATCGCGGCGATGCGCGGGAGAAACTCGACCACCGTCACCTTCGTGCCCAACCGCGCCCAGACCGAACCAAGCTCCAGCCCGATCGCGCCGCCGCCAATTACGATCATCGACTCCGGCGCCTGGCCAAGCGCGATCGCGTGGTCGCTGCTCAGCACCGTTTCGCCGTCGAACTCGAGGAACGGCAGGCCGCTCACGGAGCTGCCGGTGGCGATAAGGATGCGCTTGGTTTTTAGTGTTCGCACGGCCTTTCCCCCGGTGACCTCGACCTCGCCGGCGTTGACGATGCGGCCGGAGCCGCTCACGTGCTCGATGCCGTTTTTGTTCATCAGGTAATCGATGCCCCGTGCCATCTTGCGCACGACGCCGTCCTTGCGCTTCATCATCGCCGCAACATCCATCGTCACCCCCTCCGCCTTGATGCCGTGGGACTTGAAACCGTGCTGTGCCTCGTGAAACAGCTCCGACGAGGAGAGCAGCGCCTTGCTGGGAATACAGCCGACGTTGAGGCAGGTGCCGCCGAGATTTTTCCCCTTCTCGACGATGGCGGTTTTCATGCCGAGCTGAGTAGCCTTGATCGCGGCGGTGTACCCGCCGGGCCCGGCCCCAATGACCACTAAATCAAATTCCATTTTTTAAATTAATTCAAAGCCAAGCGCTTGGCCAAACGGTCAATTCACCAGGCCAAGCGCCGGGTTTTCGATGAATTCCTTCACCTTGACGAGGAAGGTCACAGCTTCGCGGCCGTCGACAATGCGGTGGTCGTAAGTCAGCGCGAGATTCATCATCGGCCGGATGATCACCTGCCCGTTGAGTGCCACCGGGCGCTCCTGAATGGTGTGCATCCCGAGGATGCCACTCTGCGGCGGGTTCAGGATCGGGGTCGACATCATCGAGCCGAAAATTCCGCCGTTGGTGATGCTGAAGGTTCCGCCGGTCAGGTCGTTCAGATCGATGTTGCCGGAGCGTGCCTTTTCTGCGTAGGCGATGATCGCCTTTTCGATTTCCGCCAAAGACAGGTTGTCGGCGTCGCGCACGACCGGGACGACGAGTCCCTTTTCGGTCGAGATGGCCACGCCGATGTGTTGCCGGTGGTACTTCACGATGTCCGTGCCATCGATGGCAGCGTTGACATTGGGAACCGCCTTGAGCGCTCGGACGACCGCCTTCACGAACAGCGACATGAAGCCGAGTTTCACGCCGTGTGTCTCGACAAATTCCTTCTGGCATTTTTTGCGCAGATCGATGATCTGGCTCATGTCGGCCTCGTTGAATGTGGTCAGCATCGCCGCCTCGTGCTGGGCGCTGACCAGCCGGTTGGCGATGGTGCGACGCATCATGCTCATGCGTTTGCGGGTGACCTCGCCAACCTCCGCCGGGGCAGCCACCGGTGCGACCGGTTCGGGGGCGCTGCCGACGTTGTCGTTGCTGGCGATGGGTGTGTCCGGTGCGGTGGCCTGTGCCTCCTCGGCGGCGGCCAACACGTCTTCCTTGAGAATGCGCCCGCCCTTGCCGGAGCCGGTAACGGAGCCCAAATCGATCCCGAGTTCCTCGGCGTGCACCTTAGCCGACGGAGTCGTCAGGACTTCCGTCGCTTGGCCAAGCGGCTTGTCCTCGGCGGGGGCGGGTGGCTCGACGGGAGCGGGAGTCTCCGCTTGGCCAAGCGCGGGTTCGCTCCCCGTAGCGGCCGGTTCGTCGCTCTTTGCCGGTGCTTCGCCGGCTTCGTCGATGGATGCCAGCACGCCGCCGATCGGGAGTTCGTCCCCGATGTTGGCCTGGGTGGTGATCACTCCGGCCACCTCGGTCGGGATTTCCTGCGAGGCCTTGTCGGTCTCGATTTCGCAGATGATGTCCCCCGCGTTGCAGTAGTCGCCGGTGTTCTTTTTCCAGTCGGCCACGTAGACGGACTTGATGGATTCGCCGACGGCGGGGACTTTGATTTGAGTGGGCATGAAATTGTTTTACAGGGTGAAGGCTTCCTCGATGAGCTTGGTCTGCTCTAGCAGGTGGATGGCGCGTGAACCGGTGGCCGGGCTGGCCGAGGCGTCGCGACCGGCATAGATGATCTCCTGCCCCAGCAGTTTGCGGAGGCGGGGTTCCATGAAAAACCAAGCGCCCATGTTTTCCGATTCCTCCTGACACCAGACGAACTGGCTCGCCTCGGGATGGTGCCGGAGCGCCTCGCGCAGCCGCGCCTCGTGCAGCGGGTAGTGCTGCTCGATGCGGATGATCGCGGCATCGTCGATGTTGTTTTGCTCCCGGTACTCCTCGAGGTCGTAGTAAACCTTGCCGGTGCAGAAGATGACGCGCTTGGCCGAGGCGTTTTCCTTTGTGTCCGGGATGATCTCCCGAAACTCGCCTTCGCTGAGATCCTCGAGCGACGAGGTGCAGCGCGGGTCACGGAGCAGACTCTTGGGCGTCATTATGACGAGCGGCTTGTTGAACGGCCGGTAAAGCTGCCGTCGCAATGCGTGGAACAGGTTGGCCGGGGTGGTGAAGTTGCCGACCTGGATATTGTCCTCGGCGCACGCCTGCAGGAAGCGCTCAAGCCGGCCGCTCGAGTGTTCCGGTCCCTGTCCCTCATAGCCGTGCGGCAGCAGCAGCACGATGTTGGAGGTCTCGTTCCACTTGCTCTCGGAGGAGGCGATAAACTGGTCGATGATCACCTGCGCGCCGTTGGCGAAGTCGCCAAACTGCGCCTCCCACAGCAGCAGCATGTTGGGGTAGTCCAGCGAGTAGCCGAATTCGAAACCCAGCACCGCGGCCTCGGTCAGCGGGCTGTTGAAGATGCGGAAATCGGCCTGCTGCGGCGCGAGTTTGCGGAGCGGCAGATAGCGGCGGCGAGTGCCCACCTCGTAGTACACCGCATGCCGGTGGCTGAACGTGCCGCGTCGGACGTCCTGCCCGGAGAGGCGCACAGGGATGTCCTCGGTCAAAAGTGTGCCGAAGGCCAGCGCCTCGGCCATGCCCCAGTCGAGCGGCCGTTCGCCCTCGACCATCTCGCGGCGCTGCTTGATCAGGCGTTGAATCTTCGGGTTGAGCGCGAACTCATCCGGTTCGGAGGTCAGCGGCATGCCCACTTCGCGAAGCCGCTCGAGGGTGACTGCGGTGTTGGCCGGATCGAGCATCTCCGGCGTCGAGAGCTGCGGCCGGATGGCCGGCTTTAGCTTTTGCGTCTCGCTTCGGGACTCGTTGCGTGCGCACTCGAGTGCAGTGCGGAATGAGTTTCGGAACGACTGGGCCTCCTCGTGGTCGATCACTCCCTCCTCGATCAACGACTTGAGAAATACGTCGCTGACCACCGGCTGCTTGGCGATGGCGGCGTAGAGGCGCGGCTGGGTGAAACTCGGCTCATCGCCTTCATTGTGGCCGTGTTTGCGGTAGCAGACGATGTCCACCACCACGTCGCGGCCGAATTGTTGTCGGAAATCCAGCGCCATCTCAATGCAGTGCACCGCGGCTACCGGGTCGTTGCCGTTCACGTGAAAAATCGGCACATCCAGCATCTTCGCCGTGGCGGTACAGTAAAGTGTGGATCGTGCGTCCTGCGGCAGCGTGGTGAACCCGATCTGGTTGTTGACCACGATGTGCACCGTGCCACCGGTCTTGTAGCCGTCGAGCTGCGACATGTTGAACGTCTCCGCCACAATGCCCTGCCCGATGAAAGCGCCGTCGCCGTGGATTATCACCGGCAATACCTTTTTCCGCTCCTCCGAGTCATTGACCAGGCGCTGAAAGGCACGCGCCTTGCCCTGTACCACCGGCGTCACCGCTTCGAGGTGGCTGGGGTTCGGGGCGAGGTTGATGCTCACCTTGCCGCCGTCGACCGTGGTGCGGGTGTTCTCAAAACCGAGGTGATACTTCACGTCACCGTCACCGTGGGCGACCTGCTGCACGTAGTTGTCGCTGAATTCGTCGAACAAGAACTTGTAGTCCTTGCCGATGATGTTGGCCAACACGTTGAGCCGGCCGCGGTGAGCCATGCCCATCGCGATCTTAAACACCCCCCGGCTCGGCGATGCCTGAATGATGGCGTCGAGCACCGGGATCAGCGTCTCGCCGCCCTCGAGCGAAAACCGCTTTTGGCCGACGTAACTGGTGTGCAGGAATTTCTCGAACTGCTCGGCGTCCATCAGGCTCTTGAGGATGCGCCGTTTTTTTTCGCCTGAATAATTCGGCCGATTGAGCGACGACTCCATCCGGTCACGCAGCCAGCGTCGAATCTCGAAATTCTGGATGTGCATGTACTGCGCACCAACTGTGCGGCAGTAGGTGTCCTGCAGAATTTGCAGGATTTCGCGCAGTGTTTTCTGGCCACCCCCACCGGCGCTGCCGGCGTTGAACTCCTGATCGAGATCCGCATCGGTGAACTTGAAATTGTGCAGATCCAGCTCCGGCAGCTCTTTTTTGTTGAAGCCTAGCGGATCAATGTTCGCGATGTAGTGCCCCAGCATCCGGTAGGCGAACAGCAGGTGCGAGAGGCGTCCCTGCCGCATCGGATCCACCGCCGGCAGTGCTGCAGTCGGCTCAGCTGCGGCGATCCCGTTGCCCTCGCTGCTGCCATTGAGTCCCTCACGGTCCGGCTCAAGCTGCGTCCCCAGTTCAAATCCCTCGAAGAACGCGCGCCAAGTGGCGTCCACGCTCGACGGGTTCACCCGCCACTGCTCGTATTGCTCCTCGAGCAGGTGGGCGTTATCCGCATGGCCAATCTGGCCGCGAGGTTTTTGACGTTGCTCGGTGGATAGACTGGGGGTGCCCCCGTCGCCCATCGTCGTTTTCATGCAGGCCAGTCTAGAGGCGATCGGTCAGTTCGCCAATATGAATCGGATATTGTTTGATGAAAACACGGGACTCGCTTCAGCAGGCCGGGGCCGGTTAAATGCGGGCACGCGTTGAACCTGACCCGAACACAGACACCCTCCCGCTTGGCCAAGCGCCTGGCCAAGCCGGCTGTGGTTGCGCTTGGCTTCTGCCTCGCCTGGCCGACCGCCACTGCGGCGGAGGCAGCGGCTTCGCCCTTGGCCAAGCGCGCGATGCATCTGCTCCGCGACCACTGTGTCAGCTGTCATAACCCGGACAAAACCAAGGGCGACCTCGATCTCACACAGCGACAAACAGCGCTGGCTGGTGGCGGTGAAGGTCCGGCCTTCGCCGAGGGTAATCCGGGCGGGAGCCTACTCATCCAGTTTCTCAAGCCGGACAGCGACCCGCATATGCCGCCCAAGAAACAGTTGAGCGACGACCACATTGCCACGCTCAGCCAATGGATCACCGCCGGCGCAGTCTGGCTGCCGGAAGAGTTGGATGTAAAAAAACAGGCTGCCACCGCCGAAGAACTGGGCGATCTGCCGGGAGGATATCGACCGGTGTTCGCACTCGCCCTTTCGCCAGACGACCAACGCCTGGCTGCCGGACACGGCAACGAGGTGATCATCCATGGCTTGGGCGAAAAAAAATCGTCCCGCTTGGCCAAGCTCGCCGGCCACCGCGACGTCGTTCAGTCCATCGCATGGAGCCCGGACGGCAAGCACCTGGCCACCGGTGGATACCGAAAAGTGATTCTTTGGAACACCGCAGACTGGACTCGGGCGGGGGCACTCAACGGCTTGCCCGGGCGTGTCAGCGCGCTCGCGTTCAGCGTCGACAGCCAGTCGCTCATCACCGCCAGCAACGCACCGGGCGGCGCGGGGGAAGTGGCCCTTTGGAATACCTCCGACTTGGTCAAGCGCTTAGTCTGGCCCGCGCATGAAGGAACGGTTTTTGCCATCGCCCTCGCGCCGGATGGCCAGTCGCTCGCCACTGCTGGGGAGGATCAGCTCATCCGTTTTTGGAACCTGACCGACGGCAGCCAGCTCAAGCAAATCGAGGCCCACTCCGCCCCGATACTGAGCCTTGCCTTCAAGCCGGACGGCAAGTCGATCGCCAGCGGCGGCGCCGACAAGGAGTTGAAAATCTGGGACACCGGGACGCGGGAACAAAAAACACTCATCACCGGTCACCCCGGGAATGTCGCCGGGATCGCTTGGCCGGCCAAGGACGCCACGCTCATCACCGCCTGCGACGACGGCGTCGTGAGGGTTTGTACCGAGACCGGCAAACGGCCGACCAAGTCGTGGAGCACTGCCGCCGACCTCCTACACTGCTTCAGCGTCAACAGCGACGGCTCGGCCTACTTCGGGGGGGGCGACAACGGCCGAGTCTACGTGTGGGACAAAAAAGGGGCCATCACGCTCACGCTGGATGGTCAGAAATAAAACGTTGCCAAACCGATTCGTCGTGCGGACAATTCTCCTCCTTCACCTGCGGGTGTAGTTCAATGGTAGAACGCAAGCTTCCCAAGCTTGACACGAGGGTTCGATTCCCTTCACCCGCTCCACT